>Ga0116227_10006012_pt1 | contig 24992 bp, 15 predicted proteins | sample S1TSphgellanicum_FD_89693 | JGI IMG/M metagenome (GOLD analysis project Ga0116227, IMG submission 89693) | Host-associated microbial communities from peat moss isolated from Minnesota, USA - S1T2_Fb - Sphagnum magellanicum MG | ecosystem: Host-associated > Plants > Peat moss > Unclassified... | reverse complement strand
GCATCTGGTAGTGGCATTGTGACAAACACATTCAGACTTGCTGCATCTGGTAGTGGCATTGTGACAAACACATTCAGACTTGCTGCATCTGGTAGTGGCATTGTGACAAACACATTCAGACTTCCTGCATCTGGTAGTGGCATTGTGACAAACACATTCAGACTTCCTGCAGCAGCAGAAGGCAGCTAGATCATGCATCATTAGCTACTACTGGTGTTGTTGCTGCTCCAAGGAATTCCAACAAAGAAAATAATGTTCAGCCAACATATATACTTGATCATAACAAACGCAGATGATCCGTGGTAATTTCATACTTAATTAGACGAATCACGCACAAATCATGCAACCTGCTAATTTATTGTGAACAATGTACTTTGATCACTAGTGTGCAACACAAAGCAGCTGGGAGACAGAGAGAGCCACAGACTACACAGTACGCAAGTCATGTTGTTATTAGAAGCTGCAGCAGATCAGCTCCGAGGTTATAGATCAGTTGCAACATAAATTAATGGGTGGACAGTGCATCATGCGTGATGCATTTATTCTTCGTCTCGTGAGTCGAGTGCAGTCTTTAGCCGCCAGGAACTTTCATACCTGTGACACACGAGAATGACAAGGAATTCTGTTGATCAAGCTGTTTCCATGAAGAACTAGTGATCAGATTCATGAGAAACGAGACCGACCCACGTACAAGAAGATCAAAGAATCAGCATTGAACGACACATAAGGATAAAGAGGAGGAGCTGGGATCAGCTTTGCAATAATTCTAATTACCGTTGCACTTTGAACCTCGTGGAACAGCAACGCCGCATCGTTGGGGAATACCTATGGCCACTCGGAAGTTGACGCCCACTTCCTTGGCAGTGTCGGAAGTGAGGAGAGAGCACAGGCATGAAAGTCCGCCTGTCCCTGCAGCCACCGCCATGACCGAGTTACAGCACGCTTGTGGCGGCTTGATGGCCTCTCTCCCGGCAGTCATGCATGGCCCAAGCGAACTTAGCTCGCAGCTCGCCGCAGCCGTCACTGGTAGCTCAGCGGCAGCCAGGAGCAGCTGCAACACGGCCACTCCGACTATAATGCGCATCACCGCCGCTACGTTCACGCGCCCACACGATCTGATCTCATGGGCATCACCTGCTGCTGCTGCTCTTGCTCTTGCATCTGACATCGTTTTGTCAAAGCTACTGGCTAGTATTCTCTAAAGAGTTCAATGCCTAGAGATGGATCAATTGCACAGTGAGATTCCTGCAAAGAAGAACTGGTTCCGGAGGTCTAGATGCTTGCTTCTTCACTCAGGGATTCGACAATGGGCTCGTGGGCGCTGCTGCAAATGAAATGCATGAGTTCAGAGGCGGAACTTGGCTAGCAATTTATATACGGCACCATGCTCATGCACCTTGCACCTTAACAATTGCGACACTGTGCTGCATCTGGGCCTGATGAATCAATGTGCATTTTGTGAGAATCATCAAGCTAATCCCGATTTCCTCTGATCCTGTTAGGACTACACATTGATCGTTTATATTTGACTGAGGAGGATTAGTCTAGCTGCAAGATCAAGCAATCATTTCTCTGTAGACAGATTACTTAGTTCAAAGAAGCAAGACATGAGCAGCAGCAATGATAGAAATCGATCCAAGCGAGGAAACACGTTTCTAACAGACTGGGTGCAGCAGCAAAAGCATGATCAAATGGTACAATTGACGGACTAACTGCTGCTGAGCTACCTAGAAAGAGATTCATGAACAGCCAAAGATCTCTGTCCTGCTGAAAAAACATGAGGAAAAACTGATGTAGACTCTGATGATCATGACCTCGAGTAGATTGTTGTACTTGCATTAAAGTTTGTTGCGTTTGTTGTGAGTGCTCAAGTGCCCTTTTGCCATGTGCAATCCACGAAACCAAATTCAAGCATACTGTTTCATTCAATCATCACAATGTACAGAGAACTAGAACCCATTCACAGTAACTTTGCAAGCATTCAAGCAGCAAGCTGCAATGTGCATGCATGCTTAGAACTATTCCTGCTGCTTATGATCCTCAGAACAACTTCTCTCCACTAGTTGTTGTTATTATTCCAGCTGCAAAAAGGAAACCTTTTTTTGGCTAGTAGCCAGAGCTTGCTTGCATGACTCATGATGAAAGCTTCTTGTTCTTGTTCTTCTTCAGACTAAGAGATCCTCATGTACTAGAGGTAGTTCAATCTTTTCTTAGCTGGGTTCTTTACTTCTCTGTGTTGTCTGCAGCACTGCTCTCGGGCTACTAGTGGGGCACACATTAAATCAGCAATGGGTCCTTATAGCAGGCAGTAACCAAAACACACCATTCAGTAGTCTCTCTCTTTCAAGCAGAGGCAATAAAAAGGCAAAGAGCTCTCTACTCAAGGTGACACAATTGACAGAGGACAACTTCAAAGTTATCCCTCTTTCTTTTTCAATGACCTTATATCTTATGTGGAATTTGCTACACTAATGAGTCACCTGACCCGCAACAATGGGGCAGCACAAATGGGCACACAAAACCTTCACAAAAGAGCTGAGGAGGTTTTAGAAACAATTCACACATCTCATTTCTATGGGTCCAATCCTCTCTTCTCTTTTTCTTCTTCATTGTGCCAAAACCAACACTCCAAGTTTGTAACTTACACTCAGCACTGCAACTCTTGTTCCAAACTTGCATTTCTCCACAGTCGCAACTAACTCCTTTGTTATGTTGCAAAGAGCTTCTATCCCAAGTAGCACCATGAAAATCAAGAAAGTATAACCTTACAAAACCATGCACACATCAAGTTTTAGGTCTTGACATCTCCTTTCAGACCTCATATATGGAACAAACCACATGGACACACAAGAGAAGATAGTATTTCTTGCAAATGCCATAAGCTTCCTCCTCAATCAACAATGATTTGAATCAAAGTGAAGTTGGGGGATAAAAAGCTATGAATCATAGTTCCTGATGTGAAGACACAACAAGAAATATGAACCATTAGTAGGATGGTTATTCATTTGTGTGATTGCATGTGAAGTAGTGCAAGACACCATTCTTGAACATGAGCACCATTTTTCTTCTACCAATAATAGGGACATGCATCTTAAGAACTGGTGAACCCTATTTTATAGGTGTGGAATTTAGAATGGAGAACACCATTCACAAACACATGGATTCAAGCTTGATTTTTCACACATTTGTTGCAACACTGTTCTTTTATAGATTTTTTGTTTAGGTTCAACCATGATTCATTATTTCAGCTGAAAAGAATTTCAGCAGCATGAAGTGGAACAAGTGGCTCATCACCTTAATGGTTATGCCCTTATTGACAAGATCAAATGAAATGAATAAAATTGGTGTTATTACACAATAAAAAGCAATGAATCCAAAGTAGGTTTTAAATGGTTACCAAAATTCTTTTGATGGCCAAGTACGAACCCCAAGTTCAACACAGGAGAGCCAGGTTGCACAACCTCTGCACATGGTTAGGCTCCAGCTACATAGCAATGTGGATGTGGCATGCATGTGTCAGGCTCCAGTCTTTTGGTGGAGAATCTGATGCGGATGTTGCACACATTGGTAGTAAGTCCCATCTTTTGGGTGGAGAAGCTGATGATGCAGCTCTTCTCTCAGTCCTGGCTCAGAATCATCACTAGATGTACAGTCCAGCCACCCCTTGTCAACAACTGAGTCCAACAATTCTTTCCAACCTCACTGTTTCCTGACGTAGCTGGGAAGTTGGATTGTTAGTATTGAGAAGGTGGATTGGAAGATCTTAATTGATGCTAATTTGCTGGGTCAAGTTTGAGATTTGCAGAAAGGAAAAGACTACCTAAAAAATTCTAACTAAGCTTCCACATTTCAAAGTATTACGTTGAGGTTTTATCACAAAGTACCAAGAACAGCCTCCACAGACACAAGCAAGTTGTGGTTCATCTGACTACTAGGAAGGAGCCCAACAAGAGCTCCAGCATCAACACAATGCAACATATCCCTTCACACTTTTGCACTGTACAGATTTACAGTTACTGAGAATCAGTTGCATCTGTTCCTCATTGACATCAAGATCTTGCACATGGTAAACTCCTCTTTTAAGATACCAACATCATTCTATCAGTGCACATGCAACTTCTAGTACATTTCTATTGCAACAGTGACACATTGTGATGGCAATCCCTGGCAAGGGCATACCAAGGTCTTGCCTACAACTAACCAGCCACCAATAAAAACAATTCTGCCATGGAGATAGTTACTTTGGAGATTTGAGAGACGGGTACAAAACCTCTAAGTCCATCCACTTCACAACTATAGTGCTTGTGTTCACTGAAAGTGCCTACACTCACGAACCCATACTTGCAAGAACCTCAACTCTCACCCAGATTGAAGGACCTCCATATCAAACAGAATTCTTATGAAGATTGAAAACACCAACAAAATGAACAAGTTTAGAGCCTAAGTCTGTGCAAGACTTCTTACCAGAGAGAATGGAATATTATGAAGACTGAGAACACAAGAAAAATGAATAAGTTTAGAACCCAGATGCATCTTCTTACCAGATAGTATGGAATGCTATATGAAGGCTTGGAACACAGCAAAATGAACAAAGTTTTGAACCTACATGCATCTTCTTACACTGGCTGTAATCACCACATTCTTCACCATCCACAATTGCCAACATCACTCTCCATGTGCACTGTGCTTTTGGAGCTCCCTCAGGCTTAGAATCACAAAATGCCATTGTTGTCAGCATCCTCTTGCTTGAAGGATCTTTTATTACTCCTGTTCACTGCCAGGAATCTGCCTCCACAAGTCCTCTGCAATTCTTGAGAGGGCGGCACTGCATGTCTTATACCATGGCTAGTATGCTTGTCAGTGTTTCTGTTTTTGACGAAATTTCGAAAGAATTGCATCCAGGAAGGTTCCCTCTCTTCAAAAGACCTACCAAAACAAATGCAAACAAGAAAGAAAGAGTGACAGTACAGTTACGGGTAGTTTGCAGTTGCTCTGGTTGGTTGCTGCCTTTGTTTGCGTTGCGTTGTTGCGGCGGTCTTTCTTTGTCGTTACGCTTGCGGCTTTCTTCTTTGTCTTCCCCGCCCCCCCTCCTGCACCGCACCTCACACCACACTCCCCGAAGAATTTTCCTGCATTCACGCTTGCCTTCAGAAGAGATGGCTGTCATCTCAGAGTATGAAGAGGAAGCTCCAGCTCCTGAAATCATCAGAGCAGCTGCTGTTGCTGCTACAATTACGACAGCCCCTGATCTCGTCCACGAGGTTAAGATTGAAGAAGCGGAAGAAGCAAATGATGTCGAAACCCATGTTAAGCAATTTCATGTTGATCAATCTGTCGCTGATGAAGGGAAGCAGGCGGACGTGTTTGGGAATGAGCAAGAAGTTGAAGAAGGAGAAGGAGATGAGGATGAGGAGGAAGAAGAAGAAGACGACGACAACGACGATGATGAGGCAGGTCTAGAGCAGGAGATTGAATGCTCAGAGGAGTACAATGCCGCGGATCATTTGTACAATTCTGCACGGCCTTCAGACACTAGCAGCAGCGAGCGGCCGCATGAGGAGATGCTGAGCTACCTCTTGCGACAACACAAGCAGCAACCGTTGGAGCTTCTTGCGACGGTGATGGAATTCCTCTTCCGCGTGACGGATCTGTGTGCACAAGAGGGAATGGAATGCAGAGTTTCGCAAATGATCTCGGCCGCAGCTGCCAAACGGAGACGCTGCTCCGGCGAGGACGAGGGGGAGGAGGAAGAGGATGCAGACGACGACGAAGAACAATTCTGTCGCGTCCCTGGAAAGATTGCGAAATTCGAACAAGCTGCTGCTGCTTCTACTAGTGTTAAACTTGTGGAACAACAATACTCGGATCCTGTGAAAGCAGCTACTCCTCACAACAATCAAAATCTTCCTACACTAGTAGAAGCACCTTCTTCATCAACTCCTCCGTCAGATGCACAGAATAATACCAGATCCATCTCCTCGCCTTCAAGCCTCATTTCCACAAATGTCTCACACAAGGACATGGAGACTGGCAGCAGTCGCAGCAGAGAAGAAACTCTTCCTCCTCCTCCTCCTCCTCCTCCTCTTCCTGCTCCTGCTCCTGCTCCTGTGAAGAAGACGACAACTAAACAAGAGACTTGTAAAGAGTTTACCTCAGACAAAACTACTCCAACAAAGAGTGCAAAAATCACAACAACGACAACAAAAGCATCGGCAGAGAATAATAACAATACCTGCAAAAGCAAAGCAACAAACTCGGCAGAAGATGTGGAGAAGAAAACTCACAACAACAAGAACAACAAAATTGTGGCAAAAGAGAAACGACAAAATGAGGAAGAAGAAGAAGAAGAATCACAACAAGAAGATGGAGATGCAAAAGGACTATGTAAGCTCTCTCTGCTTTGCTAATTTCACATATAAAAAACACACACCCCATCATCATGTAATGGGAATTTTGCAGAGTTAACAAAAGGCACAAATCTTGCACACATATGTTTTTTGTTGCAGAAAACATCAAAGAGAATGATGCTATATTACAAGTTTTAAGAAAATTTGGAATTCATCTGCAAGCTTTTAACATTCATACATTTTGGTGGGTTTTTTGTTGCAAGAAGTTAAGCTCTTGATCTATGATGATGATGATGATCTTCGCTGGATTCAAAAATGCAAATCCAAATGATATAATTAATGATGTAGGTTTTCCTCTGCTTTTGTTGGTGTAGTGCCGAACTCTGGCAATGGATTAGATGGTGAGAAATATTCATGGACCCAAACATTGTCTGAGGTAACAGTGTATGTGCACATGCCATTGGAGACCAAATCCAAGACCGTGTTCTGTGAGATCAAGAAGAAGCATTTGATGGCCGGCATCAAGGGTCAAGCTCCATTAGTGGAGGTAAAATCCACTAGCTCTTATAAAGGGTGGAATAAGTTGCAGGGGGGGGGGGAAAAACATAGAAAACAGAGCAAAACCGGGAAACCCTTTTGTTTTTTATTCATGATCTGAAGAATCCAGCTGAAATACCCATAGCAGAGCCCAATATGTTAATGAAGAAGAGGAGTAAGATTTGCAACAATAGTTTTTACAAGATGCACACAGGTGCAAATGAACCCAAAAGAAGTAACAAAACTTGCACAATTTCGTGAACATTTTCAGCATGTTTTGGTGGTGTTTGCTCCTTGGTTTTGTTGTGGCATAGGGTGAGCTTTCAGCTACAGTGAAACCCAATGACTGCTTCTGGAGTCTAGGTAAAGAGCAATTGCTCCTGCAATTCATTGCTTTTACTTCTTGCATTATTATTAACAAGTTTTCCTACAGTTTGGTGTCATTTCTTTTGTCTTCTGAAATTGATTGATGGAGTCTTTGGCTTCTTCAGATGGATCTGTCTCACAGAATGCATATAACATGATTTTTCACATGTAATGTTTATTGGGGGAAAAAGCTCATATATTATTTATTGCAACGCTGATTTTGAACAAAGGATCCGTGGGTTATGGATTGAAGATCTGGAAATACAATTCGTGGGTTTTGTGGGTACTTTGTCACTCTTGCAGAGGATGGAAGAACGGTCTCAGTGTTACTCACCAAGTGCAACCAAATGGAATGGTGGAAGAATGTGATTGTTGGAGATCCAGAAATTAACACTTCCAAAGTAGAGCCAGAAAACAGCAAACTCTCCGACTTGGACTCTGATACTCGCTCAACTGTTGAAAAAATGATGGTAATACAAAAAAAAATCTCAATCATTTTTCACGCATATTCGAGCCAAAAAAAACACATCTAAATTCAAGAGAGAAATTCAATCTCTCAAAGGCAAGATCATACAGCCTTGCCTTCACAATTCCAGGTTTGCTAAGTTTTGACAAACACACCATCATGCACACAGAAGACAACATGCACATATTGTCTTACTCTAAAACTCCAGGTATGATGGTCTTGAGGGGGGGATGCAGTATGATCAAAGGCAGAAAGCAATGGGATTACCCACTAGTGACGAGAAAGAAAAGCACGATGTTCTCAAAAATTTCATGTCTCAGGTGGGTGTTTTGATCATGTGTGTGTGTGTGTGAATTTTTTGAATTTTTGATATTGTTGCTGCAAAGTTGAAATCTTAGATTGTGAAATCAAGCTAAAGTTTTTAAAAAATTTAAGGGCAGTTAGTACTATAACGCCTTAGTTTTTTCTTTGTTGAGTGACCCCCCAAGATGCTTGGTTCATGACAATTTGAGGATTCTGTTTTGATGTCTGCAAAACTTCTTCATCAATCAAGTACTAACTTTGGTAGCAGTGAGAAGTAAGTTGTGATTATCTGGTTGTGTGTGGAACTGGGTGATGATGGGTGGGCAGCATCCAGAAATGGATTTCTCGAAAACCAAGATCTGCTGAAAGGACTTTGCAAGCTAAAATGCTGGGACAACTATCTGCACAGTTCATGAAAATCCAATTGAGGTTCATAACTAGATGGGGAACCAGTATGATTGTAAGATCATGCGGGTTGTCAGCAGCAAGCAACTTCAATCGAAACAAGATTTTGATATTTTGTAGAGAGCATTGGCTCTGTTGCCAAACCTCACTGTAATGAAGAAAAATATAATCATTTATCAGTGAAACCTTATTCACAAACAAACATAGGATATAAACAATTGTGGACTTGGAAAATTAGCAATAGATCATCATGCTATATTTTCAATCGGGGATTCATGGATTACAAATTCTCATGTAAGGCTTGAAAACTGTACAACCATGATTTGTGTTGTTGGCCTGATCATATGTGCAAGGAAATATTACAGAGAAGTTTCCTTACCTCACAACATGATCTTCACTAGAAGGCTCATTTGTCATATTGACTAGTTACGTTACATGGCTGCATGGTAGTGGGCATAATGCAACTCAATTTGCAATGGAACCACCTCTTGTTTCATCTAGCAATTGTTTTAGCTGTTGATATGCATCAGTGTTCCAGGCAAGAACCAATCAAACGTATTAATCCCACTTCTAAATGCAATTTTAATGCCCACCCAACATCCCAACACTGGTTCAAAGTGCTGGGACTGGACTCTGAGTGGTCCTCGAATACAAATCCAAGGACTGGAGGTTGAGAAAATTGCAAGATCCAGAACATTACTGGAACTGTGCAATAGGCTCTAGCAAGAACCACAGGTATTGTAGCATGACATTCAATCCTAGGTAAGAAAAACATTTGTGGGGTGTGGTTCAGATGAAACCTGTGGAGAAGCACCAGGTATAAGGTTGAGAAATAGGAACCAACAGAAGGAAGAAGCCCACATCACATCAGCCAAGAGAAAGGAGAACTTTGAGCTACATTGTTCCCCTAACAAGCTTTGCAACTAAAAGCATGGACGTATAGAATCTGTAGCCTTTTGTACTGATGAAAAAATTGAGCAAGCTCTGCTTAAGTGGAACAACATAAAGCTTATAATCACATACCCAAAGTGGTCAGTTTCAACTATATGCAGAAATACTGTCTCATGATAGCATTCATAAGGGTAAGCTGTGCTCATTAAATCAAAAACTTTGCACAGATTGGCCACAAATATTTGCCAGAGAAGGGCAACATTTAACAACTAATATTTCATGATTGGGTCCGGGCATGCCCCACCCTGGGCACTGGTGTTGGTCTTCATTTGTTCAAAACAATTCACTGCACCAAAGAAAATAATAACTGAAATCAGTTTGCTGACTAACTGAAAACATACAACTTAGCACAGCAGCTCTTCAGACCTGTTTCCCACAACAGAGGCTGACAGAAGCAACACTGACACCAGGAATATGAGCTGATCACCAAACAAGAGTAGACTCTTAACAGTCATCAAAACTATGTATCATTCGAAAACACAATGTGAACTATGCAAGAGATTCCACACAACAGGCCAATTTATGCCATACCTCTGCCTCTTCAGGCCTTATTGCATCATCCCCCTTCTGCTGATCTTCTCCTGTATTCCAAACCACAATGTTTGGTTGAGGCTTCAATCTAATACATATTGTATGTAGGAACATCAGGACAATGACCAAAACATCACTTACATTGAACTGCTAGTGTGCATTAGTTCTTCCACAGTCAAAAATTGGAATGAAAGCTTCCTTTGTCTCTTACTGAAAGTGGAGAAAAGGAATGATTTAGGAAAGCAACCAATATCAGATGAATAACCTGACTACTTTACCAAATAAAAAAACATGAACTCAGATTTGAATCACACCTGCATCCTCTTGCAGGTCTGAAGTCCAAAGTGTAAGGTTATCTCTCAGGAGCTGCATAATTAGTGTACTGTCTTTGTAAGACTCCTCACTCAAGGTGTCAAGCTCTGCAATCGCTTCATCAAATGCTTGTTTTGCCAGGTGGCATGCTCTGCAAATTCCTCAACAACCCAAACTGCTGGATCAGACCCCTGACCAGTGTCTCATGAAAACAATTCTCCCAAACCAAGATAAATTTTGGCCTATTGAAATGATTCCCAAAGATATGGTCACAAAGGAACTCACCGCTCAGGTGAATTTAGAATCTCATAGTAAAACACAGAGAAATTCAATGCAAGGCCAAGCCTAATAGGGTGTGTTGGTGCCAAATCAGTTACAGCAGTGTTCGAAGCAGCCTACACAACGTCCAGCAATGAGAGCACATTAAACATCCAGACATTCCTATAATCCATCAGAAAACTAGACTGAAGTTCCATGCCATGACCAGAAAGCTAAACACTAAGGTACTGAAATCTTCATATGCAGCACTTTGAATGGGATGTATAAAAATGTTTTCTGTATGAACAAAGAGAATTGCACAGGAAAATCCCCCTGGCCTCATTGCATCAAAGTAATCATTGGCCAAATGATCTCCAAACCCCCCCCCCCACATGTTACATGCTTCTATTCCAAGAGGCAGGCCACCTGACACAACCTGGAAATCATATTGACTGAATACCTCATATGCTTTAAGAGACTGATCTGCAGCTTCTTTTCTTTCATTTCCTGTCTTGAACTCTGCCAAGTATCGGTAGTAGTCTCCCTTCCTGCATTTCAAGATGATGTGAAGATTATCTTTCAGCATGGAATGGAAAGGTGGCAAAAACAATGTAAAAGACTGTGACAAACTTGGAACAAGTGACACCTATCCTCAACACAGTTTGGTATATGCTAAATCCCCACAACCATCATGAGGAATCACAACATTAAGGAAAACTGGAAATTTATAGAAAAGCAGAGACTGCATATATACTAGCATCTATAAGAATTCACAATCTGTTAGTGACAATAAGCAGTGCACATCTACATGTACATATGGGTCTCACATATACCTAGTGATGTCCAACCTAGGCAACAGACACAACAGGATCAAACATCTCTGACACTCACTGTTCCAGGTAATAACATAAAGAAAAATAAAAGAGAGGAACACAGGGCACAGACCTTGGGGGACAATGAACAGCAAGATAAATTCCCAGTTGAGTGAAAGATTAGTACACACTGGGAAAAGAAAGATTCAATCTGGCCAATTGCCCAACTGCAAAAATACATACATCTTGTAGTAGAAAACAGTTGATTCCCCTGTGCTGGAGGATGGAACCAAATGCTGGTCAATGATGGTGAGAATATCATTGCAAATCTTGGCCAGCTCCTCCTCCACTTTGTGCCGATACTCCTTGATACGTTTCACATTTTCCTCATTGCCCTTGCTCTCTTCCTTCTGCTCAATGGATGACATAATCCGCCATGAGGCTCTTCGAGCACCAATGACATTCTTGTATCCCACAGAGAGCAGGTTCCGCTCTTCGACAGTGAGCTCCACATCCAGCTTTGCAACTTTCTTCATGGCCTCAACCATTTCTAGTGGGGGACACAAACCATTACAATACTCATTAAAAATGAGAGAACCGAAGTTGCTGTGTTGAACACATATATTGCACTCAAAAGAAAAGACAGAATGATCTCTTAGATCAGCCAGCCAACAGATCTGCTGCAGACCTACATTCTGGTAAGAATCTCAAGGAGTTGATTGAAAAATACCAAGAAACTGTTACAGGCAGGTGTGAGATCTGGGGGATGCGGTTAATCATAACAACTATTCAAATGCTAGGATGCAGAATTTTCATAAAAATGACATCCTTACTATACGGCTCTACATGTAACCAAAAAGAAAGAAATGTACTGTTCTCGAAACCCTACCGGCAATCAAAGAAACCATACGAAGGCAACATCTGATGAGGCTTCCCTCCACGCGTCAACAAGAAAACTCCTACCACCCCGCATTAACAATCAAACCGAGGAGTGCACTCATCATTCTAAAGTCTCTCGGAGACACCAAAGCATCACCACACTGAACGATAAAAATAGCCTTTATAAAAAAATTAAAAAACCGCGCGCGCGCACAGCGAAACCCCAAGTATACCGGAATCAAGCAGTCCAGGAAAGAGACCCCACAGAAAATCACAGGGTCGCATAAAAAGAAAGACTATAAACACACAGAAACACACGGAAATACAAAGAGTTATCGAGGCAATAGACAGACTAACCATCGTAGCGCTCGGCTTGTTCCGAGAGCTTGGCCAAGTAGACATAGCGCTCTCTCTCCTTCTCCAATCCCATGATGTTTTCCCTCCTTAGCTTTGTTGTAAGAAATTCCTTACAGACGTGAGGACAGAAGAGTTTCCCGCCTGCAATTCGATCGCAAGAAAAGAAAAAGAATCCTATCAGCGAAGAAGAGGATGCAAAAGAATCGCGAACACACGCGAGGGACGAAAAACGCAAAGAGGTCGGAACACGAGAAGAGCTTCTAACCCTAACCCTCCCCGAACCTCCGGCGGGAAATGCCACGCGTCGCTGTCTGATTAGATGAGCGCCGTAAATACGTGGCACCGTAGCACTGGTAGCTAGCTGCAAGAGGGCTGCTGCCGAGCTGGCAGATAACAGGGATCGACGGAGAGGGAGTCTCCCATAATAAGACGTGGCATATCAGGGTCCCTTGGATGGAATGCTTTTTCTGGACTTTTCTTTTCTCTCTTTTTATATAATTTAGTACTATCCTAAGGTGGAAATGGTCATGGGTTCGATTCTGGCAAAGTGAAAAAAACTTCCCACTTCTATGCACAAATTTTCATAGTGATATAGTCCCAAGGCCATGTTCTAAACCATAATTTTCCGTCACCTAAGGAAGGGTATTACAACAAATTAAATACCTATATAATTTAATCTACTTACCAACCTTTTTTTTTTTTTAACATTCAACTTCTTTTTACCTAAACAAATTTGAACTTTTGTTCGATTTTTTCAAGGTTTCAATTCTAGTTCAAAATTCTATAATAAGACTAGTTTCACAATCAAAGCATTGAACCCGTTCCCTCTAGAATGTGTTGATTTAAAATCTAGGTCACAATAGCTTGAACCTAAACCCTAGTGTATAACAACCCAAATTGAAAAACATGCAAAAACACTATTACAAACCACTCTTGAATGTGTAAATGTTATCACCATGTAAGGATCATGCATGTAAAATGTATATGTTTATAAAGAGCACAACCCATTCCATTTCCTTTTTTATGTAAGTAAATTTCACTTATAGAAAAACCAACATATCTGACAAGAACATTGATTTCACTTAGGAATATATTAAATTTTAGATACACTTATACATGAAGCCGCATAATTTATTGTAAATGTTTGCCTCCCCTTTTAGTTGAAAATTACTATTTTTTTCTTGTCACTTTGTTTCTTGATTGTTATAAGTTTTTCCTTCTATCATTCATTGCATGATATTACTCCTTCCTTTCCATATTTTGTTTTGGAAGGCAAAGATATATAAATGCTAAGAAAACAACAATTGAATGTGTAACACCATCAAATGCCATAAAATTGACAATATGTCAAAGTTTTTAGTAAATTCAGTCTATCTATGAAGGAAGGTAGTTTGTTTTGTTTTGTTGATATGAGATCCATTGAACTGGGATGCTTCAGATCATGTTCTTGGTGTCTTTGGAAAGCTCTAGATGAGGGGGCTGCATAGGCTTGTTTCCATGACGTTTGGCCATGTGGTGCAAAAGTTCTTGAATATTGAATGATTTTTTTTCACTGAAAATTAAATTAAATTAAATAATAGCTGGAAATTTCGGAGGAATTGGAATGTGCCTTTGGTGTTGTTGGAAAGATCTTGATGAGCAGGATTTAATGGAATTTATTTGGTAAGATTTGGATTCAGAATGTGGAAGATATTATTTTTAAGTGATTTCTATCACTGAAAATTCAAATAAATTCCAAAAAACCAGGTTTGGAAAGGAAAAATCAGTTGAGGACGTGGTAACACTCGGGCCAATGGCACAGGCCACATTATTTTTTATTAGATTCAGATTGTCAATAAAAATAATAAAACATTTATATTTTTTAAATTGCAAAATATTTACACCAATTATATAGTAATGAGACTTTTGAAATTGAAAAATATGAATTGGTTTTTTGTATGTGCCTTTATATACATGTGTTTTTTTATGTTTTTAGTTTGGAATATCTTATCATGACTCTATATTTTTATTTTTATAAATGCAAAAGGTTTGTTAAAAAAAAATTTAATTAAAAAAAGTTTTGAACTTTTGAATGATCTAAAATGAGTCATATTTTCAAAAGTTTGTATTATAATCATTTTTGCTCAAGGATTTCAATTTTTTTTCTTAATGTCTATATTTCAAAATTATATAGTTTAAGTTTTCTTCATATATGAACATTTTTAGTTCATTAACCACTATTTGATTCCCCATTTGGGTTTAAACATGATAGAAAGAGCCAAGGATTGTGAAGTTACCATAAAATCTTGCATGTCCATGACTTTGAAAAATGACTAAACATTGGTTTTAATTATTGGAATGTAGTGAAATTTTTTACATATTTTTTTTTTATATACTTGTGAATTTGCACTTAGTGTAATTTGAAAATGATTAATTTAGCTTAAAGATATCGCAAAACAATGGGAACCATGTAGTGGTCAACTATTTTTTATTTCAAATTTCTTTAATGTTATGTAAAACTTAATGCATGCCATTGAATAAAACTTGAAATTATGTTTTAAATATTTCCCTTTATATCAAAATATTTTGAACATGTTTTTGACTTCCAAAAGTACATAATTTGATCACCTTCCTTAAGACTAAATGTTTATTCTTTTGTTATGGAAGGCTAGGTTACATTTCTCTAGCAAATTTGATGTGTCACTATCTTTTTTACAATTTATTAATATCTTGTTTTGAAAATTGCATGAATATTTTAATATGAAAGTTTTTATTAAAATTTTATTTAAAATGAAAAAATTGATATTATTTTTTTAAATGATTTATTAATAAATGCATGTTATTTCAAGATGAATTTCTCTAAACATTGAAACACACTATGCCAAATTAATGTTGCAAAAGATATTAACAGTGAACAACATTTTAGGACCAAAAAAAATTTCATCCAAAAATATGTTTTCATTTAATTTTGAAAAAAATTGTTTAATGTGTGAAAGTGACTTAAAGCTTTTGTAAAACAAAAGCATTATGGCCTTGGTTGGGTGGCCCCTTTTAACACGATTACACCTATTTAACTAATGATATCATTATAGATTACCATTTTAACATTACCATATGCAATTTTAGGGAATGTTGTATTCATAAAAAAATGAACCAAGTCCTAGCTTGCAACCATTGCAACCATCCCCATGCATTGTTAAATCAAATGTGCTTTGGAAAGGGGTGGACCACTTTGTCATCTACATTTGTGAATGGTTCTTTGTGTTGGAAAGATCCTATAAAAGCCATTGTTAAGCATGTGGTACATTATGATCAAAAACAAATAATGATCTAACATGCAAATCCTTGGAGTGAATTACAATGTGTAACAATGACCAACATATTTAATAATTTTTTACCTAGAATATAATTAAGGCAATTTAAAAAGTAATGTTGGATGGTTATCAAATATAGGAATATGCCCTTGACAATTATCAAGGAGGTTCCAAAAATTCATAATCATGGTTATTTCAATTTTGATTGATAATCACAATTTTCAAAAAAATTGCAAAAAAAATCAACTTATAAAATTTTCAATTCTTTTATTGATTCTTTCCTGAAATCCACATGCTCTTTAAGGTTTTTGAAATAACTAGGATAGGAAACTATTTGAATTGTTATTTTTAAATTTACTAAAATTGATGGTTCTTTGATTTTGCAATATTAGAAAAGACACAACTAATGGTTCTTTATAAATTCAAATAAATGCACAACATTGACTTTAACCAATGTTGGTGAACTATTCCTTTTTTAAAATAATTAGTGGGCACAAAATCTTGATGAAATTGTTATGTTTGTCCGATATAAGATATGAAATGATTGGATTTTTTAAATTTGTCAAAACCCATCATGTTTTATTAATTTGTTTGTTTGAGCAATACCCCATGTTACCAATTTCCTCAATTTGTTTTTGGTGATAAATGCCCACATGTTATGCATAAGGGTTGGTTTTGGAATGCTTCATTTGATACACAACTTGATAATCACCTAGAATATGATCAACCTATGGTAAGTAAAATTAATTATCAAGAAAATCCTTCATCCCCCTTGCATTTTTCATAATCATCAACTCATATGAATGAAATTCAAGTTAAAAGGAGAGTGAAAGCAAGGCTAAATTTTGAAAATTATTGCAACCAAATGAAAAGTGACAACTCAAAGGTCTTAATATTTAATGATACAACAACCTATTGATTGAAACATGGAAGGGTCAGGCTAATTATTAATTTTTATTAAAATAATATATGGCCCCATAAAGGTTTTTTTAAGTGATATGTGCAAAAAAAGATACTAGATAGATAGGTATTTTGTTTGGTTCTGAACCAATTTAAAATTCTACAAGTAAGGATTTCTTGAAAAGTTGCATAATTTGTAACCTTATGATAGAAAGGATTACACATTTTGCAAAAATGTTAAACTTTGAAGGACACTAATGCAAAAAAAAATTGATTATGCAAAATTGGTGAGATAAATGTTCTTTTTTTAAAACATTGTTGACATAGTTAGGGTGACAATATAAAATTTTGGGGACCTAAATTTACTATTTCATTCAAAAGTGGACAATACAACAAATCACAATTTCTTTAATTAGAAATTTTTGGTCAAAAAAGACCCCAAAATAGCATTTGCCAACTTGACTAACTAGGACCATACACAACAAGAAATTTTGTCCTTTTCCACCACTACCCCATGCAATCAATGTCTAATTTTATTATAATTTGACCAATTTATAATGTCTTTCAAAAAATAGTGTATTGAAATTGGATATGCATAAACAAATACATAGTGGCTCAAATATTAGAAAATTAGATAACAATAGGGTGGGGGGAAATACAAATCCAAAACCTAATACCCCCTGCCACCCAATAGTTGTTTGACACACATAGGTCACAAAAATCACATTAAGTGTCCCTCCTCGGTATTAGTAATGAAAAGTATCAATTTTTCAATTGAATTAGTCCAAAAAAATGTCTCATTTTAATATCCATGGTAATCAAATTGACCAAAATTTGGAGCAAAATGGACAAGGTAGTCAAGTTGGACATTTTGAAAAACCATGATTTCTTGTAATGGCAAGAAATAGATTACCTTCAATGAAAATTTGGATATAATCCAAATGGCCTATTATAATTTGGCAAAAGATTTGTGCATGCTCACATTATGGTTTAAAATTGAACCTTAATTAAATCAAAGACAAGTTGCCCAATGTAGTATAATGCTCCATGCAAGTTGGTAATTTAATAATTTTTAAAAAATAAAATTGGAAAGCATATATGGGAAAGGAGTGGTCACTAAACCACTAAACCTATCATGAAAATAAAAGGCCAATAACTCTGAGAAAATTGTGTTTGTTGCTTACACACAACAACAAAAAATTAGGAGCCACCAAGTTGTAAGCTCCAACATTGGCATGGTGGAGCCTACTTGGACAATGAAAACACAACAAAACGCAAAGCTTGCTCAGTGTTGGGCAAATGAAACACCTTTAAGCATTCAGGAAATTTTGATGTTTCCCCAATTACGAAATCCCCACAACTTCATCATAACTTGGAAAATTCTTGGAAAATTTTACAATATTAAAAAAGACATCCTAAACATGCAAGTTCACACAAAGCCAAATACTCGATCAATCAATTATGGATCTTGGACTTGATGAAATTCAACTTATTAAATACCAAGTTTGTCTTACACTAAACCCGACACTTGAATCATGGAAATTTTTTATAGTTTCACATATTTTGAAATGTTGTGAAACATGAAGCATAATTAATGATGATGCTTCATGTTTTGGTCAAAGGATTAATGGAATAAAAATTCTCATAGACAATATTGGTGTTATTTTTTATGGTCATTTTGAACATGGATTTTTACACATCTATGATAAATTTGCACAACTCCTTAGTAACCACTTGTTCTACATGTCACGAACATGAAAACAACCAAGACTATAGGATTTTCTACCCAAAACGAGAACAAGGGTGGCATAGTTCCAAACCCAGATCATGAAATTAAAAAAATAAAACAAAAACACAGCACGTGCAAACAAGAATCCAACAAGATTTTATTGCCTTGAAAAAATAAAATCAAAACAAGGCTATTATTATTACAAGATAATGTACCTAAAACCAATGTCAAACAAACTAAAGGTGATGAGGAATTCTACTCTTATTTATACCCTAACTCAAAAAAAAAATTCAAAAAACTTCCAATCTACATGTGACCCATGTTCACCCATGCATGCCCATGTGCACCCATGTGTGAACAATGAATAAACTAAAACTCAATTGAACATGAACTTAAACTCTACTAAGAGTGAACTTAAACTTAATTAAAAATGAACTAACAATTAACTAGAAGTGAACTGAAATGAATTACGAATAACTATAAGTGAATTAGGATTTAACTAAAAGTGAACGTTAATTAAAATTGAACTATGAATCAAGTGGAAATAAATTAAAATTTAACTAGAAGTTACTTACAAAGTGAACTGAGATTAAATTAAAATTTAAATACAAGTTTATTATAAATCACGGATGAACATTTAGATGAATGAACCCCGTGGCATTGGCATATGTGATATCACCTCCCCTTTTAATGACGAATTCCATGAGGAGCCAACTTGGGTTTGCTTAGATATTGTTGATGAAACTTATGAACCTTTTCTATGGCATTGGATAGGTTTTTGATTAGTTCTCAAGTCTGCTTGCTCATATCATATTCATGCCAATGAACAAGATATTAAAATTAATGATTAAATATTCTTAAACCCAAAAATGTTTTCCACTTCATATTTTCATTCATTATCAATTTCAATAGGTGGAAGGGAATCATGGATTCTTTCTATAATGGTAGACGCGTGATAAGGTTTCAATAAAAAAACATGAAACACATGATGGATTCTCATTGAACCTAGAAGCTTGAATTGGAAAACCCCAACATTGATTTGTTTCACAATGAGGAATACATTTAGCCTCTAATGATCCAACTTTTAATGACCTTTTTATTTTGATACATTGTTGTTGGAACCAAACTTACTCCTCGACCTTGAAGTTGGGTTGTTCTTTTCAATATTCATTAACATTCTCTTTATATCACATTTGTGCGTATTTAAGGTTAAGTACAAGTTGAGTTCAAACATTTGCTAACCACATGGTTCGATCTTTAACTATTGGATTCATAACTTTGTGCACACCTTGAATGTCAAACTTGAGGTGCAAATCATTATTTGCAAATAAATGTGTTTGTTGGGTTGACGAATGCACTATGTTGTTGGAGGCAATTTTTGTCATGGCTAAAAGTTCTATTCAATTATCTTGATGATAATTGGTTGTGCACCATAAATATTGCTACAAAACTTGATTGACCCATTTTGTTTGCCCATCCATTTGGGGTGGAAAGCTAATGACAACTTCACCTTCACACCTAAAAGTTCAAAAAGTTACTTCCAAAACTTGGATGCAAACTTAGGTTCACGATCAAAAATGATATCTTCAAGAAGACCATGATACTAGAAAACATGATCAAGGACTAACTTGGTTGTTCCTTCACCAATTATTGTTTTGGTACACATAATGAAATGAACCTTCTTCATTAAACGGACCACCACCACCAAGATGGAGTCATTAAAAATAAAAGGCGGAAGGTTTGTGATGAAGTCCATGGAAATTGAAAAGCACGAGGATATAAGGATCGACAATGGTTGAAGGAAACCGTGAAGGCAATGACGAAGATTTTTTGTTCAAGCACAAACATTGCAAGATTCGACAAGTTTTTTCACATACTTCCAAAGTTGTGGCCACCAATAATCTTGAAACGTTAACTACATGGTTTTGTTGAATCCAAAATGGCCTTCAGCCAAAACATTGTGCCCAACCTAGAGAACTTAAAGTCGTGCAGGGCCATCATGAACATACAAAAGACCATCACAATATAACAAACCATCTTGAAACTTGAACTTGGCATAACCACTAAAAAAATCTTAAATTTGACCATGATCCATTAATTGGCCTTAGATGCCAATTGTAATAGAGTTTTTTTTTTCAAATCTTCACGAATTTGACAAAAAAAGGTTGTGTCATCAGGAATTACCAACAACACTTGAAGCCAAAGATGTTCAAGCTTGAAAATGACATCACATTGTTGTTCATTGGCTACATTTTCTTCTTTAAGCATGAGGTACAAGTGATAGGACAACACATCAAGTTTCCATTATTAGCGCTTAAGGTGATATGTGATGACAAATTGGAATTGAAACAAGGATAATGCCCATCAAGCTTGGCATCAAACTTGGCGTCGATTCAAAACACGAATTATCATGAAATATTGCAAGTTCATATGGTTTGATTACAAAGCAATTTCATGTTGAACTCTTTTAAACAAATGATGTCATTCCTCAAAGGCATCCATGGTGGCTAAAGTTATTTATCATGAATCTTGTAATTAATTTCCGTAGAAAAAAATTTAAATAAACAAAAGCTGACAAGGTGAAGAAGATTATCTTCTCCAAGTTATGAAAGTATGGTGTTTTTTCATGGGCATGAAAACAACTAAGACTATGACATAAAAATAACCAAAACTACAAGATTTCCTAAACCAAGTCAAAAACAAAGGCCAACCTAACCCTAAATTTAGATCGTGAAACATAAAAAAACAAAAACACAACACATGTTAAATAAAAATCCAACAATATTTTATTATAAGAAAAAAATAAAAATATAATAGGGTTGTGATAATAAAACATGCTCAAAACTAATGTTGAATATATTAATAAAAGTAATGATGAATTCTACGTATGTTTATATGGATTAAGCACCTGGCTCAAAGAAGTTTTTCAAGAAATTTCCAATTTACATGTGGCCCATATTCACCCATGTGCCCCCATGTGTGAACTATGAGTAAATTAAAACTCAATTGAAAATGAACTTAAACTCAACCGAAAGTGAACTAAAATGATTTGAATGTGAACTAAAAGTGAATTATAAATGAACTATGAATTAATTCAAAATGATTTAAAAGTTAACTAGAAATGAACTAAGAATAAAATAAAAGTGAACTAAAACTTAATTAAGAGTCAATTAAGAATCAATTGAAAATGAATTAAAAATGAACTAAAATTTAACTAAAAACTAATTAATAATTAAATACAAGTTCATTATAAATCATGGATAAACATTCAAATGAATGAACCCATGGCATTGGCATCTGTGACATGCTTACTGCAAAGTCAAAAACATTCATTTATAAAACAAAATTTTTGGAAAGGTTTGCATGAATAAAAAATAGGTTAGTCGTAAAAAAAAACCTTCAAAATTGAAAGGCATTATCAACTTCAACTCCCCAAAAAAAAGGTTGATCCTTTGTAGTCAACTGAATAAAAGGGGCCACTTTGAAAAATAGTGGGCAATGAAATCCAAGAAAACATTGGACATTTCAAATAAAAGTTGTAATAACCCAATCAACAATGGTCTAAACCTTACAAGGATCCATGTGAATGCCATCTCTAAAGATGATGTAACCCAAGAATTCCACTTCAGATTAATGGAATTCACACATTTCCAATTTGGTGTAAAATCCAACCCCCCAAACTTCTCCAAAACCAAACATACATAGTGATCATGGTCCTTCGTGTTCTTTAAGAAAATGACGATGTCATCGATGTAATAGATCGTGAAATTGTTCGAATACTCACAAAAAACATTGTTTATTAGATGTTAGAAAATAATAGATGCATTGGTAAGGCCAAATAACATCACAACATATTCAAAATGGTTGTAACAAGTTTTAAACATTGTCTTCCATTCTTCATCTTTTCAAATGCACACCAAGTTATATGTTCCACATAATTCAATCTTGGTGTACACCTTGCCATGATCGAGTTGGTCCAACAACTTTAAAATCAATGGCGAATGGTATCAATTTTTGATGGTGAGTTGATTTAGTACATGATAACATGACCTAATTCTCCACAATAAAAACAAAGATTATTTATGTCAATGCTTCTTTTGCTCCATGAGAGGCTTGAATCTTGTCATATCAATTTGCACGGGGTTGTCCCTTGGTGAGGTTGTCAAAGGTTGGGTTAGCATTGTAAGCATAAAGGTTTTTTTGTTGTTAATGTTAATTCATGATGCCTTTCTTGTCGACGTTCAAAAAACCTATTGTCGCAGTAAACAACTTGTGTAATGGCCTCACTTAATGTTGCAAGGTCTAGTAGGGTGGGTAGCAAGGTCTTCACATCACTTCGTAATCCAAATTGGAATTGAATTATGAGTGATACTTCACCTTATGAAATATCACAAGCTAACTATCTAAACTTTGATTCATATATTATAGTTAAACATGATCTTTGACAAAAAAATCCTATATCTTGATGTTAAACGTGCATTATTTATTGAAATATCCAAAGGTGGCATTGAATTTTTCAAGAAACGTTTCAAAGTTGTTGAGCAAGGGTGATTGATGTTCCAACAAAGGTGTAAACTAAACAAGGGTTGTGTCAACAACAAAGTGCCAATGAGTCCAATTTAGGCTTTGTTAAAGACTTGAAAATGCACAAAAACAAAGACTAAATGAAAGGTTTAAGTCTAACTTTCAAATAAAGAATGAAACAAGATTATGTGATTCCATAATAAGAACACAAAAATTAAGAGTAACAACACGAGATGTGTAAGACAAACATGAAAATGGATCTTTATTATGTTAACATATGCAAACATGAACATGAAAAGAATGTTACAAGGCTATGGTGCAAGATTGTGCCTAAGATTAATGTTGAACAAATTAAAAGAAATGAGGGGTTCCATTTTTATTTATACCTTTTTAAGGACTTAGCTCAAAGAAGTTTCTAAGGAGGCTTTTATGTGTGCATCAAATATAAAAGCTTCTTGAGAACCTTTTTAACTAAGAATCAACTATGAATTAACTGAAACCTAATTAAAAGTTAATTGGGATTTAACTAAGAGTTAATTGGGAGTTAACTAAAGTTAATTAAAACTTAACTAAAAGTTAATTACAACTTAATTCGGTCTTAACTCAAAGTTGATTAAGAGTTAATTAAAAATTAATTAGGAATTAATTCGGACTTAGTTACAACTTAACTAAAACTTAACTAAAATGAACGAAAAATCAATTAGAAATGAATTATGAGTTAAGTGGAAATGAATTTTAAATGAATTAAAACTAAACTAAAAGTTAAATACATGGATGAACATTCAAATGAATGAATTCCATGCCATTGGCATCCGTGATAGGCTATGCTAATTGAATATCGATGAGGATGAAGTTGAATGACTACGCATTTGGTTGACAAAACCCTGAAACTTTGAACGTGTGCCATCAAACTTTTCAAGGAGGCCAATTTGTGGCTCCTTTGGTTAAGGTTGTGTTGCAAAAATGCATCCCAAAGAGGTTGAAATGTGATTGGTTTACAAGTGAGTAATAAATTTACAAAATGTTTAATTTTCCTATTAAAGATTCCTAAGGACAACAAGAACTTCTTCCATTGCTATAAACATGATTTCAAAACAAAAGGATAACAAGATAGAAAAACAAAAAATGAGTCTAATGGGAGTTTGTTCAAATTGCCATGGGCATGAAAACAACCAAAACTACAAGATTTTCTAACAAAAAAAAGAAAAAAGGGCAAGCTTAGTTCCAAACCCAAATCATGAAACAAAAAAACAATAACAATAATATAACACATGCAAAGAACAATCCAACATGATTTTATTATAAAGAAAAAATAAAATTAGAACAAGGTTATCACAAAAGAATGTACCCAAAATTGGTGTTGAATAGACTAAAGGTGATGAAGAATTATATTTCTATTTATACCCGTTGAGCTCCTAACCCAAAGAAGTTTTTCCCAAAAAATTCAATCTCCATGTGGCCCATGTTCACCCATGTGCGCCCATGTGCATTTAGGTATGAACTATGAATGAATAAAATTTCAACTAAGAGTGAATTAAAACTCAACTAAAAGTGAGTTTAAACTTAATTAAAAGTGAATTGAAAGTTAATTAATAATTAACTAAAAGTGAACTAAAAATTAATTGAAGTGAATTAAAAATGAACTAGAAGTGAACTAAAAGTGAATTATGAGTTAACTAAAGTGAATTAAGATTTAACTAAAAATGAATTAAAAGTTAACTAAAAATGAATTATGAATCAAGTGGAAATGAATTAAAATTTAACTAGAAGTTAATTAAAAATGAATTGAAACTAAATTAAAAGTTAGATAAAATTTTATTACAAGTCATGAATGAACATTCAAATGAATGAACCCCATGGCATTGACATCCTTAACATTATGTGAGCCATGGATTATAACTCAATAATTAGTTAAGCCTTAGTTCCGTAATTTTCTTTAGTACTAATGATTGGAATGCTTATAAGCCTCCAAGTAGTGATTATTAATAGTTGAATCAGCCTTTGTGATATTTCCAGGCATAT
>Ga0116227_10006011_pt1 | contig 24995 bp, 24 predicted proteins | sample S1TSphgellanicum_FD_89693 | JGI IMG/M metagenome (GOLD analysis project Ga0116227, IMG submission 89693) | Host-associated microbial communities from peat moss isolated from Minnesota, USA - S1T2_Fb - Sphagnum magellanicum MG | ecosystem: Host-associated > Plants > Peat moss > Unclassified... | reverse complement strand
GTGGCACAGAGTTTGGGAATTTTCGTGCCGATCTGCGCCGCCGCGCGCATGATCGAGGTGCCCTCCGGGACCGTCACGTCGAAACCGTCGATCTTTAGCGTGACAGAGGCGATGGTCGTGCCAAGCGCCGGCTTGATTTCCGGCGTGCCGAAATCCGCTTCCTGAATCAGGGACATGTTTGCGTTCTCCTATTCCGCGGCCAAAGCGTGTTGGCGAGGCGCAAAATCTTCCGGGAAATGGCGCACGGCGCTCATCACCGGATAGGGCGTGAAACCACCCAAGGCACAGAGCGAGCCGAATTTCATCGTCTCGCACAGATCTGCCAGCAAGCCGAGCTGGCCGGTATCGCCGGCAATGATCCGGTCCAGCACTTCCACGCCGCGGGTGCTGCCGATGCGGCAGGGCGTGCATTTGCCGCAGGATTCGATGGCGCAGAATTCCATCGCGAAGCGGGCCATGCGCGCCATATCGACGGTGTCGTCGAATACAACGATTCCGCCATGGCCGATCAGCCCATCGCGGGCGGTGAAGGCCTCGTAGTCGAAAATCGTATCGAACAAGGCGGGCGGGAAATAGGCGCCGAGCGGGCCGCCCACCTGCACCGCGCGCACCGGCCGGCCGCTCGCCGTGCCGCCGCCGATCTCCATCACCAATTCGCCGAGGGTGATGCCGAACGGCACTTCGAACAGCCCGCCATGCTTGATATTGCCGGCCAGTTGCACCGGCATGGTGCCGCGCGAACGGCCAACCCCCAGCGCCTGATAGGCGGCAGCGCCGCCCGCCAGAATATCGGGCACCGCCGCCAGAGACAGCACGTTGTTCACCACGGTCGGCCTGCCAAGGAAGCCGGACAAGGCGGGCAGAGGCGGTTTTGCCCGCACCTGGCCACGCTTGCCCTCAAGGCTGTCGAGCAGCGAGGTTTCCTCGCCGCAGACATAGGCGCCGGCGCCGACACGCACTTCCATGTCGAAGGCAAAGGCGCTGCCCAGTACCTGCGCGCCAAGCACAGCTTCCTGCCGCGCCGCGGCGATGGCCTGGTTCATTGCAGTAACGGCCTGCGGATATTCCGAGCGGAGATAGACATAGCCCTGGGTGGCACCGACGGCGATGCCGGCGATGATCATGCCTTCGATCAGCAGGAAGGGGTCGCCTTCCATCACCATGCGATCGGCAAAGGTGCCGCTATCGCCTTCATCGGCATTGCAGACGATGTATTTTTGCGGCGCCTGCGCCTGCATGACGGTGCGCCATTTGATGCCGGTGGGGAAGCCGGCGCCGCCACGGCCGCGCAACCCCGATTTTACCAGCTCATCGACGATGTCGGCGCCGCCCATGGAAAGCGCCCTGGTCAATCCGATCAGACCGCCATGGGCACGATAATCGCTGAGCGAAACAGGATCGGTGATGCCGCAGCGGGCAAAGGTGATACGGGTCTGACGCGCCAAAAACGGCATCTCTTCCGGCCGGCCGATCCGCTTGGGGTGGGCGCCACCGGCCAAAAACCCCGCCGCCAGCAAGCCAGGCACATCCGCTGCTTCCACCGGGCCATAGCCGATCCGGCCGGACTCGGTTTGCACTTCCAGCAGCGGCTCAAGCCAGGCCATGCCGCGCGAGCCATTGCGGATGATGGTCGCATCCGGGCAGGCCTGGGCCAGGGCTGCCGCCAGTTCGTCGGCGCCCACCGCCACCGAGAGGGCATCTCTCGGCACAAACAGGCGGGTCACCGCGCATTCTCCAGGATGGCGTCGAGCCGGGCGGTATCCAGCCGGGCGACGCTGCGGTCATTCACCATGCCGCAAGGTGCGGCGGCGCAGAGACCAAGGCAGAAAACCGGCTCCAGCGTAATGGCGCCGTCTGCCGTGGTTTCGTGCCAGGAGATGCCCAAGCGCGCGCTGGCATGGGCGGCCACGCGATCCGCGCCGCTGCTTTGGCAGGCTTCCGCGCGGCAGAGTTTCAACACCGTGCGGCCGGCCGGGGCATGGCGGAAATCGTGATAAAACGAGACGATGCCATGCACTTCGGCACGGGAGAGATTCAGCGCATTGGCAACCACCGGCACCGAGGCCTGGGGCACGAAGCCGAACGCCGCCTGGATCGCATGCAGCATCGGCATGGCCGGGCCTTCCCGCCCCAGATAAGGGGCGATGATATCCGCGGTAAGCTCGGCAATTTTGGCGGCGCTTGAACTGGGTTGCATGGGTTCGCTCGATATAAGCGATTGACTTTGCCCAATTGTGCTGGCCGCAAGCAAGAGCCCGAACCGCATGTTGCGATAGAAAAATTCTATCGGTCGTAGCCGGTTGGCTCGAAAACACGCCTGGCTTCGGTGACCAAAGCGGCCGTCAGGGGCAGAAGCGGCTCGCGATGCGGGTAGACCAGGCCAATCACCGGGCTGGGATCGGTTTCGTGAATCGGGATCGAGCGTATCGGGTTGGCGCCCTGCGACGTGCCGCTCATCAGGTTTTCCGCCATGATCGCCGGCAGCACGCTGGACCATAGCCCGGTGCGCACATGCGAGGTGAGCACGATCACCGAATTGCTTTCGAGCACCGGCAGAGGATCGGCACCTGCCTTGTGCAGACGCCGATCGATGATACGGCGATTCTGCATGTCCGGTGTGAGCAGGCTGAGCGGGATGGAGCCGACCTCTGCCCAGGTGACCTTCTCGCGTTCGGCAAGCGGCGAGTTGACCGACACCAGCAGGCGGTAATGCTCCTCGAACAGAGACAGCGTGCGCACCCGGCCGAGCGGCTCGCTGCCGACATAGGTCACCCCTGCATCGGCTTCGAGATTTTCCATCAGCGAGAGAACTTCCAGCGAATTGCACGAGCGGATGGAGAAGGTGACCTCCGGGTGGCGCTGGGCGAGGGGGGTGGTGAGGCGTGCCATCACCGGCAGGGCGGTGGGCACCACCGCCAGGCGCAAATGCCCGGAAAGCCCGTGGCCCAAGGCTTTCACCTCATCGCGCATCGCCCTGGCATCACCGACGATGCGCCTGGCCCATTCCAGCACACGCTCGCCTTCGGGGGTGAATCCGCCGAAGCGGGCGCTGCGATGGACCAGCAACACGCCGAGCGAGGTCTCCAACTGCTTGATCCCGGCCGACAAGGTCGGTTGGGTAACACCGCTGGCTTCCGCCGCCCGGCCAAAATGCTTTTCACGCGACAGGGCAAGCAGAAAACCCAGCTTGTCGATCACCGCAAGTGTCGATCCGCCGGCTGCATCTCAGGCACCAACCTGGGAAAGCCAGCTCGGCAGGCTGTAGAAATTGCTGACGCGGGCGATGCGCCCGCCGACGATGTCGAAAAACGCGCCGGCAGGGAGTTTGTAGGTCTGCCCTGTCGCTTCCGGCAGCCCGGTATCGGTGGCCTTGTACACGCCATGGACGGTAAATTCCGCTGCCGCGCGCGTGCCGCTCGGCTCGGTCATCACCACGATATCGGTCAGCTGCTCGCTATAGCAGGATTCCATATGGGCCATGAACGCGCGGAAGGCGGTGCGGCCGGTCTCTCGGCCGCCCTGGTTGATGTCATGCACCACGTCTTCGGTCAGCAAATCGACCATTGCGTCGAAATCGCCCGCATTGAAGGCGGCGTAGTAGGATGTGATCAGCGTCTCGGCATTCATTCGGCTTGGCCTGGTTCGGGAGGGAAAACGGAGGCGAGTGGTGGGTCCGGCGGCCAGTCGCGATGATTGCGCACCGCGCCATCTGCCCTGACTGCTTCTAGGCGCGCCGGGTCGAGATCGGCAAATATCCAGCCAGGCCGGTCCATCTCGCCGCGCGCAATCACGCCGTCTGCGGGAAAGCCGCGATCGACCGGGCCGAACACCGCCGCATAGCCGTGATTTTCGTCCAGGGTAGCCAGGCCCGGGGCCACACCCACCGTGGGTGCCACGCCGACAAAGCACTGGTTTTCCAGCGCCCGTGCCCGTGCGCTGAGCCGCACGCGGTTGAAGCCGTGCACGCTGTCGGTGCAGCTCGGCGCCAGGATCAGCCAGGCGCCGGCCGCCACCTGCGCCCGGACCAGGGTGGGAAACTCCACATCATAGCAGATGGCGATGCCGATCCGGCCCCAGGGCGTTTCGAACAGCTGTGGCGCCGCGCCGCCGCCGACACGCCAGTGTTCCGCCTCGAAGCGAGTCATCACGCTCTTGTCCTGGAAACGGAAACTGCCGTCCGGGGCGATCAGCGGCGCCCGGTTGCGAACAGCGCCCGCCTGTTCCCACGGCAGGGAGCCGGGCAGCAGCCATATGTCGTGGCGCTGTGCCACCTCACCGAACAGGCCGAGCAGCCTGGTGCGTGCCGCGCAGACGGAGCGGAGTTCGGCGGCGACATCGCCTGCCCCGTCGAAGGCGGCGGCCACCTCCATGCAGGCATATTCGGGCATCACCAGAAGCTCCGCGCCCTGGTCTTTGCCCTGGCGCACCAGAGCGTCGATCTTGGCGGCGAAGGCATCAAAGGTTTTCGGCGCGTCCACGGGATAGGCCAGAAGGCCCAGACGCAGAACGCTCATGGCAACGGCGCTCCGCGCAGCGATTTGAGCCAGAATTGCAGATCCTTGGTGGTCTCCTCAGGCTGGTCGATTTCCTTCCAGGCCATCTGGCAGATCAGATCCGGGCGCGGCGTAAAGCCACGGCGGCGCCAGAACGGATCGAGCGGCTGGAAGCCGGCAGGGCGGCGTGCATCATCGAGGGGCCGGATTACGCCACAGAAACCGGCAAAATCGCAGGACGAAACCTCTTTGGCATGCGCTTCCCTTGCCTCGAAAAACGCCACGCCGATGCCGCGCCCGCGCAGCCCAGGCAGCAAAACGCTTTCGCCAAAATAGAAGAATTTTTCCAGCGCCCACCCGCGGGCCAGAAACGGTGCCTGAACATTGGGCGTCTCGTCGGTCAGCGGCAGGCAGGTTGAGGCGCCGACGATCTGCCCATCGAGGCGCGCGACGATCACCGCGGCGCCGGCGCTATGAAGATAGGTTTGCAGATAAGCCGCCTCATAGGCCTCGTCGCCATCGTAGAGGTAAGGCCAGTCACGAAACACTTTTACCCGCAAGGCGGCGACATCGGCGATGATGGCCTGCACGCTCTGCCCTGTGCACCGGGTAATATCCACCTGAGCAGACATCGTGGTGCTCAATTCCCTCAACGTGCTGAACCAAAAGCCCGACGCGCGCAGTTGGTCAAGAGCGACAAACGGCCCAACACCCTCCGGGGGCGGTGGGCCGTTATTGCAGGGCTAAACGTTAATAGCCCGGGGGGTAGCCAGGTGCCACGTAGCCTGGCGGCGGGTAATAGGCTGGTGGCGGCGGCGCGTAGTACGCAGGCGGCGGATAGTAGCCGGGCGCATAGGCGCCAGCGACCACGCCGCCAATGCCGAGCCCGAGCAATGTACCGCCGACAAAGCCTGGCCCCCAGCCCCAGCCGCCGCCACGATAGCCATAGCCGCCGCGATAGCCACCATAGCCGCCATGATAGCCGCCGTAACCACCATGGTAGCCTCCGCCACCGCCATGGAAGCCAGCGCCACCATGATAGCCGCCGCCATGGCCACTAAAACCATGGCCTTGAGCAGCGGCTTGCTGCAGCGGCAGCGCCAGAAACCCGCAAGCGGCGAGCACGGCCACGGCATGCGACAGAGTGGAGCCGAAAAATTTGGACATCATGAAAGACCTCCTGTGTCACCATAAGATGGGAGCCAGATGTGGCGGCACCGTGGCGTTACGATCACAGATGCGTCATGCCGTCCGTGCATTTGCCGTGCTGTCGGCCGGGCGCATAAGGAAGAAAGCATTGATCATGAGGTTCACCTTGGTCCACGTCCACGCTGCATCCCTGGCCTGCGTCGCAGTGCTGATGATGACCGCCGCGCCACCACGCGCCTTGGCCGAGCAGAGCGATGCCGCGCTACAGGCGGCGGTGCATAATCCGCAGCGAAGCGCAAAGGCGGTTGCGCGCGATCCGTTGCGCCACCCGGTGGAGGAACTCTCGTTTTTCGGTCTGCGGCCGGATGCGAGCGTGATCGAAATCTGGCCTGGTGGCGGCTACTGGACCGAAATCCTGGCGCCTTATCTGGCCGCGAGCGGCACGTATACGGTGGCCCTGCCAGTGGATGCCGGTGATGAGCATCAGGCGGCCAGTTTCCAGAAAAAATTCGTCGGCAAACCCGGCTATGTAGGTGTGCATCTTGCGACACTCGACAAGGGCCGCGACGAGCTGGCACCAGCCTCAGCCGATCTGATCATGACCTTCCGCAACGTGCATAACTGGATGGCCGATGGCTATGCCGACGAGATGTTCGCCGATTTCTATCGCGCCCTGAAACCGGGCGGCATTCTGGGTGTGGAGGAACATCGCGGCCTCGATACGGTGGCGCAGGACCCGAAGGCGGAGAGCGGCTATGTGCGCCAGGATTATACCATCGCCCTGGCCAAGAAAGCCGGGTTTGAACTGGTGGGCTCCTCGGAGATCGATGCCAATCCGAAAGACACCAAGATTTGGCCGAAAGGTGTATGGACTCTGCCGCCCAGCTTCGCCCTCGGCGCCACCGACCACGCCAAATATGCGGCGGTTGGAGAAGCCGATAATTTCGTGCTCAAATTCCGCAAGCCGTCGCACTAAGGGCCCGTTCGACATGAACCGAATCCGGTTACGGGGTCGAACGGGCCCTAAGCCTTTGTTTGAAGCGGCATCTCTGTCGGCGTGCCGACGCACTTATGTGCCGACGATGCCTAAGGGTCTCGCGTTTCGTGGCCCGGCTTAGAATCACCGACCATCTGTCGTTGGACGAAGCGGAGCTGAGCGAGCGTTTCGTACTCAGCTCCGGGCCGGGTGGGCAGAACGTGAACAAGGTGTCCACGGCGGTGGAGTTGCGATTTTCCGTGCGCGACTCGCCGTCTTTGCCGGATGGTATCAAACTGCGCCTGATCCGGCTTGCCGGCAGCCGGATGACCCAGGATGGTGTGCTGGTGATCAGTGCCCAACGCTTCCGCTCGCAGCAGCGCAATCGGGAAGATGCACAGCTGCGGCTGTTCGAGATGATCAGGCAGGCCGCCGATCCGCCAAAACGCCGCCGCGCGACGCGGCCAAGCTTGGGATCGAAGGAGCGCCGCCTGGAGTCGAAAGGCGTGCGATCTGGCACCAAAGCGATGCGGCGGCGGCCGGAGCACGAATAGGCGGTACACCGCGATCGGACGGACGAAAATTGTTGCGGGTTCGTCGCTGTGCCCGTAGTGGATTGGGTCCGACAATAATGTTCCAGCCTTATCTGCGGGGGCGGCTATGCTGGTCTATGAGCGGTTCTGAGCGGCATGCAGTACTGACGGCGGTGGCGCTGGTACTTGGCGGGGTGCTGATCTACCTGCTTGGCTCGGATGTGCCGGCGGCGACGTTCTGGATGATGTGCATGGTGGTGTTGGTGAATGCCGCCGGCGCGATCCTCGCCTGGCTAACCAAAAAGCCGGGCAAACATAAAAAATCCACCAAGGCGATCGGGCTGATCCTGGTGACCGCGTTCGCCGGCAGCCAGACAGGGTGTGCGGACTCGCCACCGCCCGCCAGCGTTGCCCTTGTGCCCGGCTCCGCGGCCTTGCCACCACCAGCGCCAGCACCACCACCCGCGCCACCACCCGCGCCACCACCCGCGCCCTGGCGCTTGGCGCAGGCTCGGCCGGGTGGGTCGGCACAAGCGGCGCACGCGAAACAAAACCCGCTGCCATCGCCTGGCGGCCAGGCGCCCGTGGATGTCACCGCGTCGCGCATGTTCCTGCGATCCGCCGACATTCCGCCAAAGCATGTGCGCGGCTATGGGGTGGTGGCGCTGCCGGCGCTGACACGCCCGGATCGGCTGAGCCTGGCGTGCAATTCGTTTCTCAACACATTCCCGACCTCCCAATCGCTGGCCGGGCAGGTACCGACCGAGGACCAGATGGTCACCGTGTGGCCGCTGCTGCATCCCGGGTCGCCGCAGGCGCTGGGTAACGACAAGACCCATGGCCATGACTGCGTTTTCCTGGTGCAGGATTACGACCTCTATGGCGGGCAGTCGGCCCTGCGCGACGCGGCGCGCCAGGGATATCACCTGACCGGGCGCGGGCCGTTCCTGATCGCCTGGTCGCCGGCTGAGACACGCGGCGTGAAGGACAAGGTCGTGCTGGTGATCGACATGTCTGCCTATCACGCGCAGGCCAGCTTTGATGATCTGTTCCGCTTCTGGCAGCAGAAGATCGTCGCCGACCAATCCTTGTGGCATAACGGATTCAGCGTGGAAAAGCTGCGCATCGCGATGAATGATTTTGGCGACACCTATGGCGCGGTGATCGCCAAGGCAATCAAGTTCTGAACACCGCCCTATAGCCATGCGCGCGCCAAGCGCGCACGATCAACCGCCAGAGCGGCTTCAGCCTGACTGGAACGGCCCAGTGTCCGTCAGGCCGCTCTAGCTCTTTGTTTTTGGTCAGCCTTTGGCCATCTTGGACGGGCGTGGCGATTCCAGTCAGGCTGATAATGCCCTAAAGCTGGTTTTTACCCATGGCGGCAAACAGCTTTTGGAAATCGGCCATGCTGGCCTGGTGCGCGGTGAAACCGCCATCCACCGGGATCAGGGCGCCGTTGATGAAACGCGACTCTTCCGAGGCGAGGAAGGCCACCACATTGGACACATCGCGTGGCTGGCCGAGCGCCGGGGTCAGATGGTGCGACAGCAGAATATCTTTCACGATCGGCGGCGTGGAGGCGATGGCCGTTTCGGTCAGCACGAAGCCGATCGCCACCACGTTGGAGCGCACATTCTGCTTGCCATATTGGGTGGCGATGAAGCGGCTGAGATTGATCAGCGCGGCCTTGGAGGCGCCATAGGAGGTGAGCGTGGTTTCGCCGAGCAGGCCGAAGCCCGAAGCCGCGTGGATAATCGAGCCGCCGCCGGCGGCGATCATGTGCGGAATGCTGTGCTTGCTCATCAGCATCGGGCCGCGCGCATTGACCGCCATGGCGGCATCCCAGGCTGCGGTATCGAGGTGAACCACATCCAGGTCGCGTGACCGCTGCCTGTCGCTTTGCAGCGCCGCGTTGTTGAACAGGATGTCTATCCTGTGGTGCCGGCCAATCACCCCGGCGGTGACATCGGCAATCGCCGCCTCATCCGTTACATCGATGGCAACCGCGAAGGCGCGGCCGCCGCTTTCGGTAATCGCGTCCGCTGCCGCCTCCGCGCCCGCAAAATCGATATCCGCCAGAACCACGGTGGCGCCGCGATCGGCCAGCAGCCTTGCGGTATCGGCGCCTAGCCCCTGCGCGGCCCCGGTGACGATCGCGACTTTTCCGCTCAACGAACCCGACATGCCTGTCTCCACTACCCGTCGGGTAAACCGGCACGCTGCCCTTCAGGCTGCACCTATAGGGCGGTAGGCGGCGCGCGCCCGCGGCTGAAGCAGGCTCCCGGCCCAACGACCAGGGAGCGCCAGAATGGCCGAAATTTTGCTCGATGCGGCCCAGTACGGACCCTGGGCGGTGATCGCCGGCGGGTCGGATGGCACCGGCGCCTGTTTCGCCGAGGACATCGCCGCCTCCGGGATCAACCTGCTGCTCATTGCCCGCCGTCCGGGGCCGTTGGAGGCGCTGGCTGTCAAACTCCGCTCGGACCACGGCGTGGAGGTGCGCACGCTGGTGCTCGACCTGAACGGCGCGGATGCGGTGCGGCAGATGGCGGCCGCCACCGAGGGGTTGGAGGTGGGGCTTTACGTCTCCAATGCCGGCGCCGAATCCGGTGGCCATTCCTTTCTGGATACGCCGTTGGAAACCATTTTGGGGCTGATCACCCGCAACTGCCTGACGGTCGCGCAAGCCTGCCACCATTTCGGCAAGCTGATGCGCGCGCGTGGCCGCGGCGGCATCGTGCTGATGGGGTCCGGCGCCGGGCTGGGCGGGCAGCCGGGCGTGGCTGCCTATTCCGGCGCCAAGGGCTTCGTTCTCAATCTTGCCGAATCGCTATGGGCTGAATTGCGCGGCGCCGGCATCCACGTGATCGGGATCGCGGCGCCAATCATGGAAACGCCCACCTTGCGGGCCACGCTTGGCGAGATGCACATCCCAGGCATTTTTTCCGCCGCCGATGTCGTGCAAAACACGCTGCGCCGTCTGCCCACCGGCTGCAGCTATGTCTATGCCTTTGGTGAGCCCCCCGAAGAATCGGAGCGCCAGACACAAGCGCGCCGCGCGCGTGTTCTGGCGGTCGAGAAGATCAGCCAGTCTTTGTTCAGCTGACACGCGATGCTGCAACCGCCCGGCTCTATCATCGAGATCTGCCATGTCGTCGCCGACATGGACGCGGCGCTGGTCCATTGGACGCAGACCATCAAGGCCGGTCCGTTCTTCATGGGCGAGATGCGGTTCGAACAGGGCCATCTTTATCGCGGCGCGCCGGCAACGCTGGCAATGCGCGTGGCCTTCGGCTTTTCAGGCGGGTTGCTGATCGAGCTGGTCCAGCCGCTGCCGGGCGACCAATCGGTGTTTTCCGAAGTGCTCGCCACGCGCGGCCCGGGCTACCACCACATGATGCTGCGGGATGAGTACGACACGGCCTTCGCCCGCTTGTCCGCCCAAGGTTTCGCCCTTGCGCTGCAGAGCACCACCCCGCTCGGCGAGCGCTGCGCCCTGTTCGATACCGGCGCGGTCGATGGCGGTTTCATCGAGGTGATGGACCTGCATATCGGCTTTGGCCGCCTGACCGAAGCCATGGCCAGCGCCCATGAGGGGTGGGACGGCGAAAACCCCGTGCGCGCCCTGAACCCGCTTTTTGCCGCTATCCTCGGAGCCCATATAGAATGAGATCCGTCCTTGACCGTTTCAGGCTCGAGGGGCGCACCGCCATCCTGACCGGGGTGGGCCCCGGCGTGGGCGAGCATGTTGCCCGCGCCTATGCCGAGCTTGGCGCCAATGTGGTGATTTCCGCCCGCTCGCAAGACCGGCTTGATCGTATCGCTACCGATATTAACGCTGGCAGCTTCGGCCGGGCGGTGGGCATTGCCGCGGATGCCGGGTCGGCGGCCGATCTGGAACGCCTGGTTGGCGTGGCGCATGACAATTTCGGGCCGGTGCATATTGTGTTCAACAACGCAGCCGCCGGCGTGGTCTATGCCAAGGATGGCGGGCTTTGGGCGAACACCGATCAGGTTTGGAAGACCGCCTTCGACGTGAATGTGCTCGCCACCTGGCGCCTGACCGAGCTGACCACCAAGGACATGCAGGCGCATGGCAAAGGCAGCGTGATCTCGGTGCAGAGCTGCGGCGGCTTTACGCCGATCCCGCCGGCAGTGGCCTATGGCGTCAGCAAGGCGGCCTTGGCCTTTCTCACCCGCTCGCTGGCCAAGGCGCTGGCGCCGCATACGCGGGTGAACGCGCTCTGTGTTGGCTCGATGAGCCCCGACGGGCAGGAAGCGGAGATTCATCGTGGCCTGGGCCTTGCCGAGCGCAACGCCATCAAGCGGTTCGGCGCGGCCGACGAGGCGGTGGGTGCGGCCATTCTGCTCGCCGGCGATGCCTCCAGCTACACCACCGGCAGCACGATTTTTGTCGAAGGCGGCCGGGTGGGCACCATCTCCTGACCCGGATGGCCGGTGCAGTAAAATTCCAGCGCGGCTTCGGCCTGACTGGGACCGGCCCAGTATCCGACAGGCCGCTCTAGGTCTTTGTTTTGGCGAGCGTTTTTATCAGCCCCTGGCCACCTTGGGCGATCGTTGCGATGCCAGTCAGGCTGATAACGCTCTGGCCCAGCCTCCGGGCTCATTCCGGCACGGCCATGCCCTTTTTCACCGCCGGCCGGCTGCCGACGGCCGCCAGCCACCGCGCGGTGGCGGGGAGCTTGCCGACATCCTCGGGCAAAGCGTGGGCCATCATCGACAGGAAGGCCGATACCCACGGGTAGATGGCCATGTCGGCAATGCTGTACTCCTCGCCCGCCAGATAAGGCGCCTGCGCCAGCCGGTCATTCAGCACACGCAGCAGTCGCGCGGCCTCCTCGGCAAAGCGGGTGATGGCCGGCTCGTTGCGGTCCTTTTGGCGGGAGAAATAGCCCAATTGGCCCAGCATCGGGCCCAGGCCGCCGACCTGCCAATAGGTCCAGCTCATTGCCTGGTAGCGCGCGGCGCCGGAGGGGGCGAGAAACCGGCCGCTCTTGTCGGCCAGATAGGTCAGGATGGCGCCGCTTTCGAACAAGGCGAGCGGACCGCCTTGCGCATCATGGTCCAGGATCGCGGGGATTTTGCCGTTTGGGGATAGCGCGAGGAACCCAGGGTCTTTCTGCGCGCCGGCGGTGAGATCGACCGGTTTCAGCGTATAGGGCAGCCCGGTTTCCTCCAGCATGATCGATATCTTCCGGCCATTTGGGGTTTTCCAGCTGTAGAAATCGATCATCGCGGGGGCTCCTGGTGATGCGCCGGCCTGCGGGCATAACCGCGGAACTGGCCTGTTTCAATCCAGTGGTGCATCGGGTCCAGCGCCTCGCCCTGGCCGAGTTCCACCGCGGCGATTGGATAGGCCTGGCAATACCACGCTTTGTCCACGTCACTGCACGGTGCGCGGCCTTCGGCGAAGCCAAACATGTCATAGTGATCGCGCCCGGACGGGAAATGGCCGTTTGCCACCGCTTCGGCGATATCGGGATAAAGTGTCAGGTAGAAATCCTCGTCGAAGGCCCGCAGATGGGCCGCGCGTGTTCGCGGCGGACCCGGGGCGTCGAGCAGCCTGGCCAGGGGATCGGGTTGCATCTGCCGCCACAGCCCGCGCAAGGATGCGTGCGCTGGCGCAAACTGCTCCACCGGCACCGCATAATGATGGGGAAACACATAGAAACGGTATCGCGGATCGTCCAGGGGCAGCAGACGAACGGACCGGCATTGTAACGGATGCAGCAAGCCCAGCACCGGCATGAAGATGTGCTGTGCTTCGGACAGCCAGGCAGCGAGCCAGCCGAATGTGCTGACCGACGGCACGATGTTGATGGAGCGGCGTATGCAGTCGAAATCCGCTTGCGGACCGCGTCTTGGCATGAAGCGGGCATTGGGAAACCGGCTCTTAAGGTCTGCCAAATAGGGTGTCTCATCGAGTTGCCCCATGAATACCGGGCGCAGGCCGGTTTGCTCGATCAGCTCGGCATAGAAATCTGCCGGGATCAGAACGTAATCGGCATGATGGCCGTCGATGATATCGCCTTGCCGGATGTTGATCAGCAGCTCGTCAGGCCCACAGCCACCGGACGACGGGGATGGCGGGCGGAAAACCTCGCGATAGGCCTCGACAGGGAGGAAGTTTTCCATGCGCTGCGCATAGGTTTGCAGGTCGACACCAATCACCGACCGGCTGTTCAACCTGGCGGCCAAATGATCGAGGTCGATGGTGTCGGTGGTGACTATATCGAGTCCGGGATGGTCGTCCGGCACCAGCGGGGGCGTTTGGATGCCCCATTCGGGCAGGTGCACCTTGGCGATCTGCGCCCCTGGCACGCGCGCGGCCAGAGCCAGGGCGGCCATATACTGGATCATCCGGTTCGCCAGATTTCCCATCGGCGAGACATGAATAAGCTTCGTTGCCGCCGGCGGCGAGGCCCGGCGTTGAAGCGCTGGCCTTTTGTTCTTCTCTCGATTAGAAAATCGAACGCTCATGAAATCTGCCATATGCCTCATTGTTCGTAACGAAGCGCGCGACATCGCCGAGTGGATCGCGTTCCACGCGCTGGTGGGGTTCGATACCCAGATCATTTTCGACAATCGTTCCGATGATGCAACCCCTGCGATCATCAAGGTGGCATCGAATCTCTATGATATACGCTATCATGATTGGCCCAACAGCACGCAACGCTCGCAGGTTCTGGCCTATGAGGCGGCCTGCGATGCCTACAAGCTGGAATTCGACTGGATCGGGTTTATCGATTCGGATGAATTCGTCATCCCTCCGGAGCCGGTGCCGATCAACGATTTCCTGGCCGGCTTCGATGGGTTTTCCGGCATCGGGCTGCATTGGGCGATTTACGGGGCCAATGGCCATGATGATTTTCCGGGGGGTTTGGTGCTGGACAGTTTTGTCCGTCGCGCGCCGGCCGATTTTTTCCCGGCCCGCCATGTGAAATCCATTATCCGGCCGGGTTTTGCCGCACGCTGCATCAACCCGCATTGTTTCGACCTGCGTGGCGATCGTCTGGGCAGTTATTGCGACGCTGGCGGCCGGCCGATGCAATGGTGGCCGGCGCCGGAGCAGGGCGGAATCATGCCGGGGCTGAGCCTGGACCCGCCCGATTATACGCTCGGGCGGGTAAACCATTATTTCACCCGGTCCCGCGCGCATTGGCGGGCAAAGCTCAAACGCGGCTATCCCAGCGATGTGGCCATTCGCAAGCTGGAGGAGTTCGACGTTTATGATCGCAACGAGGTGGAAGACCGGATCGCCAGGCGCTATCTGCTCGATCTTCGTCTGGACGTTGCACGTATCGAGGCGGCGATGCGCGGCGATTAGGCATCGTCGGCACATAAGTGCGTCGGCACGCCGACAAAGATGCCGCTTCAAACAAAGGCTAAGGGCCCGTTCGACCCCGTGACCTGATTCGGTTAATGTCGAACGGGCCCTTAGCTCAGGAAAGCGCGGATCACCTCGATCGTCGGCGCGTCCATCAGCGCGGGTGCATGGCCGGTGTTCGGCACCGTATGGGTTGCGGCTTTCGCCGCCATCAGCGCGAAGGTTTCAGGCAGCAGCAAATCGCTGGTTTGGCCGCGTATCGCCAGCATTTTGGCGTCGATGCGGTTCCAGAATGGCCACATGTCGATGTCTTGCGGGTCGGAGTCGCGCATCGCCAGGGTCATGGCGGGATCGTAGTGCAGAGCCGGGCGGCCATCCGGCAGTGTGCGGATGGAATGGCGGGTCATCTCCGCCCATTGCGAATCGGTCAATGCGCCGAACGGCGCGTGCACGCGGCGGAGATAGGTTTCGGCGTCGCGCGGGGTGGCGAAGGGCGGCACGTCGTTGATATAGACGGCGATGCGCAGCAGGGCGGCGCGTGGCAGGAACGGGCCAATATCGTTCAGCACCAATTTCTGGATCGGCTGGCCGGGGGCTGCGGCCACCATCATGCCGCAAATGCCGCCCAGCGAGGTGCCGACCCAGTGGACAGGGCGGTCGACAAAACTCAGCAAATGGGAGAGCGCCTGCACATAGCTGACCGGTTGATACAGCGCCGCATCCGGCAGCCAGTCTGATCGGCCACGGCCAGGCAGGTCGGGGCAGAGCACGTAGAAATCGCTGGCCAGGTTTTGCGCCAATTCGTCGAAGTCGCGGCCCTGGCGGGTGAGGCCGTGCACGCATATCACCGGCTGCGCGTGCGGATCGCCCCAGGCTGTGATGCCCATCCGGTAGAACGCCCCGTTCAGCAGGTAGCTGATGTGTATCTCGCGTGGCTGGATGGAAACAGTCATCGGTCGCCCCAATCTGCTGTGCCGTCGATGGTCCGCAATACGGGCCATTGAACCGAAGTGACGAAACGCCCGATACTCGGCTACACTCACCGACTCCTGCAAGAAGCACTCTATGGCCAAGACTGACCGCGACATTCCCCAGAACCTGCAGCCGCGCGCCGCCGATTACCGCTTCGACCTGGAATCGGTGTTGCGCAGCGTGGTGGGCCTGCGTGCCGATATTCCGGGCGATGCGTTCACCGCCGGTGCGCTGGGCACCGAGCGGGCGGGCAACGGCATCTGCATTCGCGGTGGCCTGATCCTGACCATGGCCTATCTGATCATGGAGGCGGAGAGCATCTGGCTGACCACCGCCGATGGCTGGGCGGTGCCGGGGCACGCGCTGGCGGTGGATGTGGAGACCGGGTTTGGCCTGGTGCAGCCGCTGGGCAAGCTCGGCATCGATGAGATGGCGATCGGCGACAGCAACGCCGTTCAGGCGGGCACCCCGGCCTTGCTGGCTGCGGCTGGCGGGCGGCATCGGACCATCGAGACCCAGGTGGTGGGCCGGCAGGAATTCGCCGGCTATTGGGAATATCTGATCGAGGACGCGTTTTTTACCGCGCCCGCCCACCCGTTTTGGGGCGGCGCCGGGCTGATCGGCGCCGATGGCAAATTGCTGGGCATCGGCTCCTTGATTCTCCAGCAGGGGGACGAGAAGGGCCGCCGGGTGGATATGAACATGGTGGTTCCCACCGGCCTGCTGACCCCGATCCTGGACGAGCTTACCCAATTCGGCCGGCTGAACCGCCCTGCGCGGCCCTGGCTCGGCATGTTCGCGATGGAGAGCGAGGAAGCGGTGGTGGTCGGCGGCGTAACCGAAGGCGGCCCGGCCGACAAGGCGGGGCTGCGCGCCGGCGACCGGGTGGTGGCGGTGGATGGCGACGAGGTGACCGATCTGGGCGGCTTGTGGCGCCGGGTATGGAGTGCGGGCACGGCGGGCGCGCGGGTACGAATGAGCGTTGGGCGCGACGACGATTTGCTGCATGTGACGGTGCATTCGGCCGATCGCGCCAGCTTTTTGCGCGCACCTCGGCTGCACTAGCGCGGGATGCGATCGGATCGGGATCGTTGTCGCGTGTCGCATCCCGCTCTCGTTCTTTGTTTTGGCGAGCATGTTCATTCGGCAGCTGACCGGGTTAGGTCGATAAAGACGGGCGAATAATCGAGGAGGCATGGCAGTGAGCATCAGCAGGCGCGGGCTGCACTGGGATGGGGTGGACGAGGATATCTCGATCGCCGGTCTGCTGGCCGGGCGCGGTGATCACACCCACCCGCTCCCGGCGGTCGCCTGAGCGCCTCTGCCCGCCGTAGACGGCGAGGCCGCAGGGCGGGCGCGGCGCTTTGGCGTGTTTGCCGCCTTGGTGCCTCTGCCGTTCTTCTGCTTGCCTGCGTCATCGCCTTCCTCTGCTGGCTGACGCTGCCGCCATCCAGTGCCACGTTGCGCATTGCCGGCCTGTCCGCGCCCGTTGCCATCACCATGGACAGCCATGGCATTCCGCGGATCACGGCAGCCACCGAGGCGGATGCGGCCGCCGCCTTGGGGTATGTGCATGCGCGCGACCGGATGTTCCAGATGGATCTGATGCGCCGCGCCGCCTCCGGCCGGTTGTCGGAACTCGCCGGGGCGCGGGCGCTGCCGCTGGACCGCATGTCGCGCACGCTTGGCGAGATGCAGCATGCGGAGCGTGCCTATCAGGCGCTGCCGGACCAGACCCGTGCTCTGCTGGTGGCCTATGCCGCCGGGGTGAATGCCTGGATCGCCCAGCGCGGCCGGTTCGCCGCGCCGGAATTTCTGCTGCTCGGCGCCCCTCAACCCTGGCGGCCGGTGGACTGCCTGTTGTGGAGCGAAACCGTTTCCCTGTGGCTATCGGATAATTTTCGTACCGAACTGGCCAATTTCGCGCTGTCGGGAAAATTGTCGGCCGAGAAAATAAGCCAGCTTTGGCCATCCCAGGCCGGCTCGCCGGCGCCTGACTCCGCCAGCCCGTCCCGCCAGGGTTTTCTGGACCGCACGCTTGGCCGCCTGCCCAGTTTCCCCGATCCGTTCACCTGGCCGAGCGAAGCCTCCAACGCCTGGGTGGTGGATGGCCGGCACAGCAACACCGGGGCACCGCTTCTGGCCGGTGACCCGCATCTGGCGCTGCAATTCCCGGCGATCTGGTACCTCGCCCGTATCGAGACGCCGGGCAATACGCTGGTAGGCGCCACCGCGCCGGGTGTGCCGTTCCTGATCATCGGCCGCAATGCCCATATCGCCTGGACCTTCACCACCGCGGGGATCGACACCCAGGATGTGTTCATCGAAACGCCGCTTCCCGGCGGGATGTATGCCACGCCAGCCGGTCCCCGGCCGTTCGAGATACGCCAGGAGCGCATTCATGTGCGTGGCGCGCCCGATGAGGTGCTGACCGTGCGGTCGACCCGCCATGGCCCGGTGATCAGCGATCGTCTGGGCGCCAGGAATGGGCCGGTGCTGGCGGTGGAAATGGCCCAGTACGACCGCCCCGATAGTGCCGCACCCGGCATTCTGGCACTTGATCATGCAGCAAATGTCGCAGAAGCGCAGGTGGCGGCTGGATTGATGACCGCGCCGGTGCAGAACCTGACCGTTGCCGACCAGCATGATATCGCCCTGTTCACCACCGGGGTGGTGCCGCTTCGCGGTTCCTGCGCGGCGGGTGCTGGGGCGGCCTGCGGTGGGGATGGCTCGACCGCGCCGGTTTCCGGCGCGGATGGCGTGCACGACTGGACCGGCTTTGTCGGCGGCGATCGGCTGCCGCATTTTGTCAGCCCGGCCAGCGGCGTGCTGGTCAATGCCAATGAGCGCACGGCGCCCGCCGATTTCCCGGTGTTTCTGGGCAGCGACTGGCACGCGCCCTGGCGCGCGCGGCGCATTCACCAGTTGCTCGACGCCAAGCCGATCCAGTCGATCGGCGATTTCCAGGCGATGCAGGCGGATGATGTGAGCGTATTCGCGCATGATATCCTGCCGAGCTTCGTCGCGCTGCCGCGCCAAAGCGGTGCGGCGGGGCAGGCGCAGGCCTTGCTGGCGCGGTGGGATGGCATAATGGCCGCGACATTGCCGCAACCCCTTATCTTCAACGCGGCCATTCAGCGTTTCGTCTCCCAGGTGCTGAAGGCCAACCATGTGCCGGAGCGGGATGCCGGGCCGTGGGCCGGGTTTGCCGCCTGGCTGCTCAGCCCGGCCGGCGGCGCCTGGTGCGGCGGGGATTGCCGGCCGGCCCTCGGCACGGCGTTGCGCGATTCGGTGGCGGGGCTTGCGGCCAGCTACGGGCCGGATCCCTCCGCCTGGCGGTGGGGCCAGGCGCATCAGGCTCTCTTTGCGCACCCGCTGCTTGGCGACCTGCCGGTGATCGGGCTGTTGGCTTCCCGGCACGTGGCGGTGCCTGGCGACGACACCACCCTGTTTCGCGGCGGCAATGGGGTGCTGGGGGATTTTGCCGCCCTGCACGGTGCGGCCTATCGCGGCGATTATGATCTGGCGGCGCCCGACCGCAGCCGGTTTATCGTGACGCCAGGGCAATCGGGCAATATTTTCAGCCCGCATGCCTGGGATATGCTGAAATACTGGGCGGTGGGGGCTACACTGGCCATTCCCCCGGCGCCAGATAGGGTGGAGCAAACCATCAGCCTGCTACCCTGATGCTTTCTCCATCCAGGGTTGACATGCAGGCAGGCTTCACAGGACGCGGGACTTGCCTGCATGATGTCAACAGCGTGAAACAAGCGGGAGCCGTTTTGAACTTCGGATGACCTATAAGCCGCCGCGCAGGCCCCAATTCTTCTACACGACGGCGCCTTTGCCGTGCCCGTATGTGCAGGGCAGGGTGGAGCGCAAGGTGGTGACCGAGATCACCGGCCCGGATGCGGATTCGCTGCATGACCGGCTTTCCCGCGCCGGGTTTCGTCGCAGCCACAACATCGCCTATGCGCCGGTTTGCCCTTCCTGCTCCGCCTGCGTGCCGATCCGCATCGATACCAGGCTGTTTGAGCCGGATAAGGGGCTGAAGCGGGTGGCGAAGGCCAATGAGGGCACTGAGGGATTCGAGGTGCCGGCGCGGGCGACGGCCGAGCAATTCGGGCTGTTCCAGCGCTACCAGCAAGCCCGCCACGGCGATGGCGATATGGCGACCATGGGGTTTTACGATTACCGCGCGATGATCGAGGATACGCCGATCGAAACGATGGTGATCGAGTTCCGCGATGCGGAGGATCGGCTGGTGGGCGCCTGCCTGGCCGATCGGCTGGGGGATGGGCTTTCTGCGGTCTACAGCTTCTTCGCGCCCGATCTGGCCAGGCGGTCTTTGGGCACCTTTGCTATCCTGTGGCTGGTGGAACGGGCCAAGGCGTTAGGGCTGCCTTATGTGTATCTGGGCTACTGGGTGCCAGAGAGCCGCAAGATGGCCTACAAGGCGCGGTTCCGGCCGAGTGAGATTTTGGCCGGCGGCAGCTGGCGCATGCTGACGGATGCCGATCTGCTCGACCAGGGCCAGAAGACCGGCACGGTGCTGGTGCCGGAAACCGTCGATCTGGCGTAAACGCGGGTAAGATAAGATAAGGCATCGTCGGCAAATACGTGCGTCGGCACGCCGACAAAGATGCCGCTTCAAACAAAGGCGCGAGGCGCCCGTTCGACCCCGCGGCCCGATTCGGCCAATGTCGAACCGGCCCTGAGGCGTATCGGGGTTTGTGCCCCAGGAGAACCGATACGCATGCCGGACGACGCGTTCGACGCCGATACGTTTCCAGAACAGCTCTATTTGATGGCCTTCGGCGATGTGCGCCAGGCGGTAGCGGATGGGTTGTTCCTCTCCGGCTATGTGCATTATGTCGCCTTCGGCAAGGCGGAAATCGAAGCCGGGATGCGCCATTCGCCGTTTACCGGCGGGCCGCCGGGATTGATGCGATCGATCCTGCCGCCCGCGAGTCCGAACGAGCCTGTTCCTGCCTCGCCTGAACCTTCTCATCTGCCGGCCTCGGCGACTGCGATTGCCTATACGCCGCCGCCAGATGATCCGGCGGCGCGCACGAACACCGCGCAGTTTGCCGAAGATCTCTATCTCGCCTTGAACCCGGATGTCGCGGCGCTGGTGGCGCAACGGGTGTTCGCCAGCGGCCGCGCCCATTATCTGGCCGAGGGCCAGGCGCAGGAGCAGGCCGGCGAGCGGCCCAGCATCGTCGATGATGCGCTCTATGAAGATGCGCTGCCGCCGGGCACTGGCTGCGAGGTGGACACCAGCACATTCGATAGCGAGAGTTATTTTCTGCTATATCCGGATGTGTTGCAGGCCCTGGGCAATGCGCCTGAGGCGGCCAGGAGCCATTGGGTGCATTATGGGCGGTTCGAGGGCCGTGTCGGCACCGGGATCGCGCCCTATCGTAGCTGGCGGGCGCGGCCGGCGGAGCTGCTGGCCAAGCCGTTCGGCATAAATCTGTTCGGGCCGTTTGCGGCGACGAGCGGGCTGGGAACCGCCGCACGCGGGTTGTTGCGGGCGATACAGAGCATCGGCATAGCCACTGAGCTGCATCCTTTTGACGTGAGCCGGGCAATCCCCCGCATTACCACGGCCGAGCGCAACCGCAAGCCGACCTATCGCTGCAATCTGCTATTGGCCAATGCCGATCAGATCGCCCAGCTGACATCGTTGTATCCGCAAGGGCATTTCGACGATGCCTATAATATCGCCGTCTGGGCCTGGGAGCTCGCGGCGTTCCGGCCAGACTGGTATATGAGTTTCGCGCCGCTGGACGAAGTATGGACCAATAGCGGCTTCGAGCTCGACAGCATCGGCGCCATTGCCCCGGTGCCGGTGCACAAGATCAGGCTGCCGGTGGACGTGGCGGCCGCTTCGGCGCGCGACGGCCGCGACATTTTTGGCATTCCGCGCGACCGGCTGGTGTTTCTGATGGCGTTCGACGTGGGCAGCACCTCGGCGCGGAAAAATCCCGGCATGGTGATCGAAGCGTTTCGCGAAGCCTTCCCCGGCGACGAGAACGTTTTTCTGGTGATCAAATTCCATTCGACCACGGTTGAGCCGAGCATCACCCGCCAGCTGACCAGGGCGCTGCGCGGGGCCGATAATGTGCTGGTGATGGCCGACATGTTGTCGGAGGCGGATATGGCGCTGCTGCGCGCGGCGTGTGACTGCTTTGTCTCCGCCCACCGCAGCGAGGGGTTCGGCCTGAATATCGCCGAGTTCATGGCGCTGGGCAAACCGGTGATTGCCACGCAGTATTCGGGCAATCTGGAATTTTTTGACGAGAGTGTCGGCTATCCGGTGGCGTATGACCTCACCGAGGTGAAGGCGCAGGCCGGGCCTTATATGCCGCATTATGTCTGGGCGGATCCGAAGAAGGACTCGCTGATCGGCCAGTTCCGTGCGGTCTATCAGGATCAGCCGGGGGCCTGGGCGCGCGGTCGGCGTGCGGCGCAGAGAATGCGCGAACAGTTCAGTGTGGAACGGATCGGCCACGAGATACGCAGGCGTCTGCTGGCGATTGGCCTTGCATCGGATAAGCCGCCATTTCTGGAGTGGCTCGGCAAGACGCGCGGCATGGTGGGGGCGGCACCGCTGGCGGCGCTGAACGCGCAGCAGCGCCAGGCGATTGCGGCGCTGGGGATGCGGCTGCCGGTGATCAGCCTTGTCGTGCCGGTCTACAACGTGCCGGCGCAGTTCCTGGAAGCCTGTGTGGTGTCGGTGATACGCCAAAATTATCCGTTCTGGGAATTATGCCTGTGCAACGATGCCAGCACCGATCCAGCCACGCTAGATGTGTTGCGGCGGCTGCAAGGGGTCGATCCACGGATAAAGATACGCCATGTGCACGCCAATCGTGGGATTGCCGGTGCCTCCAACCTTGCGGTGGAGATGGCGACTGGCGCGTTCATCGCCATGCTCGATAACGACGATACGCTGCATCCCGATGCGTTGCTGGCGGTGGCCAGGGCGTTGTTCGCCGACGGCGATATCGATGTGATCTACACCGACGAGGACAAGATCGATGAGCAGGGCAGGCTGATCGACACCTATTACAAGCCGGACTGGTCGCCGGAACATCTGGAATCGGTGATGTATGTGCTGCACATGCTGGTGGTGCGCAAGCGGCTGTTTCTGGAGATCGGCGGGTTCCGCGACGCGTATTCCGGCGCGCAGGATTATGATCTGATGCTGCGCCTGTCGCGCCATACGCAGCGTGTGCACCACATTCCGCAGGCTTTGTATCACTGGCGGGCGGTCGCCGGCTCGGCCGCTTCGGTGGTGGACGCAAAACCCTATGCGTTGCAGGCGGGGTTCCGGGCGCTGTCGGATCATGTGGCGGAGAAACATGGCGATCGCGGCTGGGTGGAAGATGGCTTGCTGCCAGGCACCTTCCGGGTGCGGCGCAAGATATCGGGGCGGCCGCGGGTTTCGCTGCTGATCCTGACCAATAATGGCGATCTGGAGCTGCCGGGGCGGGGGCGGTTCCATATGGTGGATAACCTGGTCGATTCGATCCTGCGACGTACCAGCTATCGCAATTACGAGATCGTTGTTGTCGATAACAACAAGGTCTCGCCCGCGCAGGTCGCGCGGTTCAGGTCATTGGGTGTCAGGGTAGAGAATTTTGCCGGCCCGGTGGTGCCGTTCAATTATGCGGCGAAGGCGAATTACGCGCTGCGCATGTGCCGCACCGAGCATCTGGTGATCTTGAACGATGACATGGAGATCATCAACGAGGAGTGGCTGAGCGCCCTGCTCGAGTTGAGCCAGGATCCGGAGGTGGGTGCGGTGGGCGCGCGCCTGCTGCATGCCGATGGCACGATCCAGCATGTGGGCTGCGTGATCGGCGTGAATGGCGGCAGCGCGCATGTGTATCATTCCTTTCCGGGCGATTTTGTGGGGTATAACGGATTCACCCACCTGATCCGCAATTACGCGGCGGTGACCGGCGCCTGTTTCGCCACGCGCAAGAGCGTGATGTCGCAGGTGGGCGGATTCGACGAGAGTTTCGCGATCGATTTCAACGATATCGATCTATGTTTGAAGATCATCGAGAACGGCTACCGGATTGTATATACGCCGTATTGTTCGCTGTTCCATTTCGAGGGCGCATCGGCCAAGCGGGTGACGCAGAACAAGGATGAGCGGCGTCGCTTCATTACCCGCTGGGCGCGGTATATGGAGAATGATCCTTATTTCAATCCGAATTTTTCCAGAAGCCGGTTTGATTTTACCGTCGCCTGAGCCGCGCGGAGGCAGCTGCGCGGCCGCGACAGCCGGGCGGCGTCTTGTTGCCAAATGATGGCTTTTTGGTACATGGTGCAACGACCGGGAGCGTTGCGATGAGCATCACCATTACCGCCTTTGAACGGTCACCCGATCGCGGCCGCGGGCTGGCGCGGGATATGCGCGTGCGCTGGGCGCTGGAGGAAGTGGGGCAGGCGTACGATGTTCATCTGCTTTCGTTCGGTGAGATGAAGGAAGCAGCGCATCGCCGGCTGCATCCATTCGGGCAGATTCCAACCTATCAGGACGGCGATCTCGTCCTGTTCGAATCCGGGGCGATCGTGTTGCGCATCGCGGAGCGCCATGCCGGCCTGTTGCCAGAGGACGCGAATGGCCGGGCGCGCGCCATCGCATGGATGTTTGCCGCCCTCAATACATTGGAGCCGCCGATTCAGGAGCGCGGTATGGCCATGCTGCTGGAGCGCGACACGGCCTGGTTCGAGGCGCGCTTGCCGATGCTGGAGGATCGCGTCCGTGTCCGGCTGGGCGACCTCTCCGCGCGGCTTGGCGATGCCGACTGGCTCGACACCGTGTTCAGCGCCGGCGATCTGCTGATGGTGGCGGTGCTGCGCAGGTTGAATGGTTCGGGCTTATTGGAGGCCTATCCGAACCTCGCCGCCTATGTCGCCCGAGGGGAAGCGCGGCCCGCCTTCAAGCGCGCCTTCGCCGATCAATTGGCGGTGTTCCACCGTCACTCACCGCCAGGCTGACAGGGCTCCGCCGCACGCTTGAAAACCTGCGCTGGCTGGGGCGGGAGGATTCTCAGCTAAGAGTCCGGGCAGGTCCTACGTGCCTGATTTTGCCGTGCTTTGATTCTGCGACTTCGGTGGGTGTGTACCACCTCGCAATCCCATTGTCGATTGGCTTTGGCAACAGTAGTTTTGACCCTGAGCGCGTGCCTTGCCGTCCAGGACGTCCCGCACGAGACAGCCATACGGCCGGGTGCACGTTAGTCTCGCCCGATGAGCCCGGCGTCCGCTTGGGTCAGCGGCAGCCCTCTCGGACACGCCGGCGGATCGGTTTTCTCGGATGAGACGCCGGCTCCTTGTCGTCGCTTGCGGCCTACGAGCACGCCGTGCACCGAATTCAGCGAGATCCCTAACCAACGGCTATGAGCGTCGGGGATACGTCCGACAGCGTGAAGTTCCGCATGTCCACCGCTTGGGTGATCTCCTGACGCCGGCCTCCAGCACCACCAGCAGCGCCCGCTGGG
>Ga0116227_10006010_pt1 | contig 24995 bp, 14 predicted proteins | sample S1TSphgellanicum_FD_89693 | JGI IMG/M metagenome (GOLD analysis project Ga0116227, IMG submission 89693) | Host-associated microbial communities from peat moss isolated from Minnesota, USA - S1T2_Fb - Sphagnum magellanicum MG | ecosystem: Host-associated > Plants > Peat moss > Unclassified... | reverse complement strand
CACCAGCATCTGATCCACCACCTCCTCCACCGCCACCACCACCAGCATCTGATCCACCACCTCCTCCACCGCCGCCACCACCAGCATCTGATCCACCACCTCCTCCACCGCCACCACCACCAGCATCTGATCCACCACCTCCTCCACCGCCACCACCCCCTCCACTTGGATGACTACCCCAGTTGCTGCGAGATGGTCCCCCGCCCCAACCCCACAATCCTCTTCCAGCCTCTGCAGAAAGAATTAGGTACGTAGAACTTTAACGAAAATGCGCTTTACCTTTTCATAAGAACTATTACTAATTTTCGAGCGTAGTATAAAACAATGTGGAAACAGAAATTAGCATCTGCGATATCCTTTAATTGGGAACATCTCACGACACTGGACAAAGAGACAACTCTCATTGCAAAACTACAATTTATTACAGTATTTCAAGATACAGTTGAATCGGATCTTATGATAGTACCAGCTGATAAACTTTCGCTCATTTTCTTGCTGCCCAAAGTTTCTGATGCTCCACCACCTCCGCCTCCACCACCACCACCACCACCACCACCACCACCACCTCCGGCGCCTCCACTACCGCCATTGCCGCCATTGCCGCCAGAACCACCCCCGCCATGACCACCGTGACCGCCCCCGCCCCCACCATAATGTCCGCAAAGGCAGGAGTGGCCTTTCACAACACCGGGATAGTATCCGCCTCCATTTCCGCCCTTGCCGCCGTTCCCACCTCCTCCATTACCTCCTTTTCCACCCTGTCCTCCAGGGATTTTGCACCAACAATGATGTTTCACTGCGCGAACAAACTCGTGTTAGATTCAACGATAATGTGGGTCTAGCAATAACATGATACATTTCAACTGCAAAGACGATTAGTCGTATGAAATGAACGTATATATTTTCTCACCTTCAACAGTCGAGTGAAACCGGAAGATAGACATGCTTCAATTAGACAGGCGCACGACAACTATCAACAATCTACAGCTGTGTCTCAGTTCCACAATAAGAGTGAACATAATCGAACGATATTTGACTAAGTAGAAAAGAAAGGATCTTCAGTATATAGTGTGTGAAAATGTGTAACACTATACCTGGCGGGTGGCTTACTTTCTCTTCGCCGACGATACCGACATTCTCACCAGCCTGAAAGCAAAAAGAGGGAAAGTTTTATACAGTACTTTGAACTCCGGGGGTGCTTCTAAGATCCAGTGCATAGTGATAGAAGAAACTGTGATTGAATTAAGCTGTATTGGACTAGATTCCTCACTGTACAATCCTCTCATTCTTGTTATCTGTTGAACTAGAGGTTCCACTGCCGCTTAAAATTGACGGCGTGATCTATGATGAATAATGCAAATGCCAACTCATGTTGATCTCCATGCACACACGAATTCACGTGCAACTCTCAAAATCCACAAGAACGAAGGCATAAAACTAGCAGAATGCCCATATTGTCGTAACTCGTTACCTCAGAAGACTCGAGTGTGCGCCTCTCTTCCACGCCACCAACTGCATTGGACTCAGACTGAAGCTCACGTCCTCCACGAGCGAATGGCCTGCTGGCCACTGGAAGGATGAAGGCATGGCACACGAAGAGGACCGTGGCGACCAAAGCTAGAGTTCTCGGCTGAGAGAAAGCTCTAAACCCACGAAGGCCACCCATTGTTGAAAGCTGTTGTCAATTATCCTAAACCAAAATCGATAATACACTTGGAAAAACAGTCTGTCCCGAAGGATGGAATAAGTGAGACAGAGTCCTGCTTTTGTAGCTCCCCGATCATTCAGGACCATGTCCAGAGTCCCGCAGCTGGTATACTTTTCTGCGTAGCTTCTTGACTCCGGCCGAATGATTACCTACAGAAAGAACTAGCAGCCTAGAGTGGGGCCCAACAAACTCAACCGCGACTGGGTGGATCATTTTCGTCTCTCATTTCCGCTTCTATCTGGAGGGTCTACAGACAACAGTGCTTTTGAGGAGTGCTGAAAATACGACCGGATGTTCCTCACGAGTCATGACCTGCACAGTTCAAAGGCCGAATGATCCATACTGACAGAAAACTGTCGATTCGAGAAATGAGATCAAGATACATGAGGTGTTTAGATGCAAATGAATGGGAAATTTCCCTGATCTGATCTTCTTTGTCTCAATAACTCACAAACAGAAGTGTTTTGACGAGACCCGAAATTACGACGAAATCTTCCACATCACCAGCTGCCAACGTCATGATCCACACTGAGACAAATACTGTTGATTCGAGAACCTAAATTTACACAGATGAACTGCAGTGGTACCGGTGTGAATGAACAGAGTATCTGATCTGTTCATGGCGAATCCCCTGTTCGTGTCTAGAGAATCAAACTGTTCAGACGAGTTGACCGCAAAAGACTGCACATGGTTTCAAAGTGTAACGACTGCCAGCTTATCCCTTGGATGTTCATTCAATGCACTGCAACTCCATCCGAGCTTTTGTGATCATTCAATGTACTACAACAACTCCAATTGAGCTGTTAGAACCATTCAATATGCGCTGCAACAACCCCATCTACTGTTTTTTGAGCATTCAATTCACCGCAACAACTCCATCCATGCTTTTGTAATCATTCAGTTCACTGCAATAACTCCATGTGAGCTTTTGTGATAAGTCAATGCACTGTAACAACTCCAAAATTTGAGCTTTGTATTCATTCAATGCACTGCAACTACTCCATCGGAGTTTTGTGTGAAGTCAATGCACTGCAGCAGTGCAATTGCATTCACGAGCTTTGTGTTCATTCAATTGCATCCACTGCGACTGCATCTAAGCTTTGTTTGCATTCTCGAGCAGGAGCTACTTTGCAAGCTCCTTTAACAAAGCTTGGAAATCCAGACTGACCATTGGGTATACGACGGGAAACATGGTATTCTTTTTGCGTTAATTGGAGAACTGATCTTTTTTTCCCTCGAACTTATCAAGGGGTAACTTTTCCTGATCACTTATTTTCCTGTAAAATATGAAGGGAAACATGGCGAAGTTTCTGGTTTGTGAAGGGGAATTACCATGATTGGAAACTTTTGTGATTATTAAAGGGAAAGCTAGCATCCCTAGGTGTGCTTAATGAAGGGACACGCACGCAGACCTCCATGTAGGACCATGGACTCCTAGTACCTACTATCCTGATCTAAGATTGCATTTATGGCCTTGGAACCCCGAATTTTTTTTATATGGATGATGAAATACACATGTTTTTAGTTGGAAATTATATTACTGCATCCACCTGCCTTTTAACAAGTGTGTAGAAGAAAAAATAAATTATATATATGCCTAAAAATTCTCAGCCTGGCCCCTAGAAAGGATGCTCAAGCACCCCGGAAAACTTCATACTTTCTCAGGCGGTCAGCTTAGAAAATTTACAGCCATCCGAGTAGGTCTTGGCGCTTGGACCAGTTCACCACCAGTGGGGTTTACCATAGTAAAGCACAAGGTGAACATTATCATGAACCTGACATCCTGGCGCTGGAGGCTCAGGAGGGTTCTTCAAGGCCTATAAATAGGTGTGAGATTTTCAAGTGTATTTGGATGGCCAGGGGGAATTGACCTCCCACATTGGGATCATGGTAAAAACCCCAAAACCCATTTAGATTGCTAATAAATATTCTAAATATTTATAGATATAATCTCCACAGACTAAAAAAACTATAGATTTGGTCCCAGGGACCCTAAATGGGTTTTGGGGTTTTTACAATTATCCCAATGTGGGGGTCAATCTGGAGGCCGTTAAATCTACAAAAATTCCATTCTGACACTGGAGGTCATTTTATTTTCCTGGGCGAGCTTTTACATTTCAGTAAGGACTCACCATTTTGTCTTTGCACTACGAGTAGGTTCGTGACCGTTAGGTTAGGTATGGAGATCAATTTCTGACAGGTCATTCTGCATGGTAAGGCTCTACAAAGGGGGCGTTACTAGAATTCTGTTAATGCTCCTGCGCCCCCGCCCCCTTTGCAGGCCTTCCCTACCAGGTAACATCCTTCTGACGCACTCAGGAATAGGTGTAAGATCAGTCCACTTTTCTAAGAGCCAGGAATAGGTTTAAGATCCCGGGTTTTCTAAAGAATTTCTTTATGTAGCCTAAGTGGCCATCATCCATAGGAAGAGTATAAGAAAATGGCGTCTGTCCTTAGGAAGATTTATCCAAATCCAGCGATAACCAGATGGGGAGTACAATTCTTTAATCAATCTTAATCTATATTCATGGCTAAAACATACTGAATACAAATTATAGAAGTCTGGAGATTTTCACTAATTTGTTTCACTTCTGGTGATGGAAACCCTCCAAAATCACTTCGTTTTTTAGTTTTTAGGCTACATTTCGCCAGTAAAAAAAGGCCGGTAATAAGATCCGTCCACTTTTCTAAGAACCATCTTCATGAATATAATTACGTGGCCTCCAGAAATAGTAAGATATTTCTTTCAATTGCTTTGTGCCTTCCATTTTGAGGCCTAAAGATCTTGAACGGTTCCGTGCAGCCGAGGCAGCAGTAATAGGTGACTGTGGAGGTGGTAACTAAGTAGGGCCCGTGTCTTAACTCCAGTCCACCGACCTTTTCTCGTCGTTTCCGGAACCGTCTTCCGTGACCTCTCTCTTTCTCTCTTTCTCTTGCCATAGTCATTGACAGAAGGACAACGCCGTCTGCTACGCCAACGCACTGTGGACAATCGTCTTCGATTCTTCAAACATGCATTGACTTGTAGAAAAGGATGACATTTTCCCATCTAGTTATGAGCGTCATGAATCAGAACCCACTTCCATTGGCTATATGATCAATTCTGTGAAGCTCGTGGCCACTTGTTTTTGCTATTAGAAGACAAAATCTCTCCAATGGCCCCTGTGCCTAGCTTAATGATGAGGGCCTTTGTGGCCTTTTTGCCTAAATTATTTGTTAACAGAAACTCTTTCATTTCAGACTTTAGTCCTGTGATTCCAAATAGTCTAAACTGCTGAATTTCTTTCTTTTCTATGAGACTTTAGTAGAACAATCTTTGTGATATTAATCCCTTACCACGGTTTAACTATTATGTTGATCACCTGATTGTCAGTGTTTATTCCAGGTTTCTCCCGGCACCCACTAATTTCCTGCCATTCTCGTACTTGGCAACAAGTCTCTTGCCCAAAGTTGTGTAACCTCAATAAGGCAGGGATGAAAACCACAGGAGAAGACTTCAACACTTTCCCCCATCCTCCCCCTTTCCAGGCACTTCAACTGTTTTTCATTAGCACTTTGTGTGACTCATCTGAGCTGGTCCTTAATATGTCTTCCAAGTTCAAATTGCAAATCTCTTCGCCAAACCTTGCAAACAATTGAAAGACTATTATAAATTATTGTGTTCTCCTAGAGTTTTCCATTATAGAGATTGAACTGGGAATTGCATCAGTAAGTTTTTCAAATATTATGACGTGGGATTCTGTCCTTAAATTTCCATTTTTACAGATTCAATTCGGAATTATCACCGTATTTATAATTTATTATCGTGCCTCTAGTTTTGAGTACATGTTTTTAAAGGGGAGGAGCTTGAAATTCAAATGGAAGAATTATTTGATACTAAGAGTAATTCAACTAGACTGTTAACATGTGTAGAAATTATATCCACATTCATTACTTGAGTTTCACAAGAAAGTAACAATTTATTTTATTATTATTGCATATTCACATTCGACAAAGAATAGTGGCCATTGGAGACTATAAACTGTGTACTCCAAGTATTCTAACAAGGATTGGAGTAGAACGAAAATCTATAGGATATTGAAGAGAATGAGGCACAAACAAGAAGAATATCCTTGTAAATTCCAAAATGAATCCAAGACATCAACCTGTACTATGTCATTTGAAGGAGAGAAGACAGAAGAGGTCACGGAGATTGATAACCAATATAAGAATCCAAAGTTAAATATAGAAAGTCAAGCGTTTCAATATCAGATTTGCGGTTCTGCCCTTTCATGGAAGAGTGAGAAAAGTTTGCAATAATGGTGACATTTAACCGGGCTGAACAAGCTTTCATGATTTTGTTCATATGGTAACTCCAAGATTCATTTGTCTTCAACTCTCTTTCGTCCTCAAGTTCTGTTCATATGGCAGCATTTTGGCGTTTTAATACACTTTGTCTTCAATGAGGATAGTGGCATCCCAAGTTTCCCAACACAAAATTGTTGGCAGCTCATAAACTACTGCAGAGCACATGGTACATTGATGTCTGCCCTGGTTGAGTTCTTCCTGCTATTCTTTGTCTTTCTTGTACATTAATACAATACTTACTAATTATAAGTTCTCTGTCACCTGTTTCAAAGTTTGTGAACACTTCAAGGACCCGTCATCATATGAATGAGGATGAAGGCTACTGGTGCATATATATAACCTTAGCTGATAGAAAAATACTTATAGGTGGTAATTGAAAATATCTTTGACTAGTAACTTCCCTATGCATGATGGGTTTTGGAGTGTGAAGAAAATTGAAAATATTCTTTTTTGCACTACGAGAAACTTCATCTAAGTCTTGCATGGTTTGGAATTCATTCCTCTGTTGAAATTATTATGAAGCTCTAAGCTTACGGATCATAAATGTATCAATTCGGAACCAGTGAGTATATCATGCTCGCAAGTGGTGGATATATGTTGCAGAAATTATTTTTGACATACTTGGCAAACAACTATGACAGAAAAAGGAGTATTTGTCGAAAAGAGCACCTGGGCCAGAAGCTTGGGACAGTAGTAAAAGGTTTGAGTACTATTTAATAGGAAACCTTATGCTGTTGTAGTAAAGTTCAGTTAAGGTTCCATTAATAATCAATGTACATTGCAAGCTTGCAACCTACAGCATAAGCGGAATAGTGTACTCGAGCTGACAATGTTAAATAATACAAGACTTCAACGAGGCGCTCATTGATTTTAAACGAATATTGCACAAGAATAAATTCAGATAATATATGACTGGTCAATATAGTAGATAATATCAGACGAATTATTACTGTTCCACATAGTACTAGAATTTTCAGATATCAATGTTCAATATGGTACTTGATGCAGGTAAAAATTCAGATATGTCACGTGTGATAGGACTGATCAATCTCGATATATACTTGCTAGAATATTCTACCTGCAGCACAACCGTATTCACATCTTGTGCCAGAAACGGTATCGATCTGAATTACAACGGCAATATGCTCTATAGTGCAAGTTTATATCAGTACCAGTAGTAATGTTCCAGGAAGTGCATAAAAACGAACTCACAGTTCAACCAGTAATTACACACCGAGGTGAACATCCTCAAAATATAGGACCAAATGAATGTACTACGTGTTTCAACAGTCTCTCCTCTGACAGGAGTTAGAGCTGCCACTGAAGCAGCAAGTGCTTAGAATCTGAAGCTAATTCCAGTATGATTTTGTGGTGCACGTTACTTGATTTTTATTTATATGATCCAAGTTAGCAGCTGGCTTCAGTAGAAGTAATCGACAATCGACAAAAAGAGGATTCGACTAAGTACCTTGCAAGTGGATTCTAGCAGATCTAGTGTTGCCTACGATTCACACACACCTGTTCGAGCACGTCGACATTTCCCATGCCAGAGCTGCTTTTTCACAAGCAAATTCAGTACTCAGGGAAACTAGGAGACAACCAAAATGCGGGACCCACACTTCGAATTCCTTTGTTGTTGAAATTGAGGAAAAGCAGGATATCTTGAGATTCTGGGGCTATAAATTGGCGAGTCAGGGGCATGAGTATTCATTCTGCAAACTCAGACCTTGCTGTCGAGCTAGATCTACATATGGCTGGTCGAATGGGTCTTCGTGTGTCAAGCGCTCCCATTGGAGTTTCAGCTTTGCTCGTGATTGTTCTGCTTGTGCTCCATGCTTTGGTACTGCCAGCAGCTAGCAGACCACTTCACGAGGCAGAAGCTACCGTACAGCCTGAGAAAGTCACTGTCGAGGCGTCTGAGGTGAGTCGTGGTGTTTGCACAGCGGTAGCTGTTACTTAGGTAGTTGGCTGATATCTGACACGTTTGTGAATTGAATTTTCCTGCTTGGAACCGGCTACCCACCGTCATGTACATGAAGGACTCTACACTTAAATGCAGGGACGGTAGTTTTGTGTGTATCTGGGATTAGTACGTTGAACATCTTATAACTGTGAATTGATGTGCACATCGACTAGACCTCTGCACCGGATTGAACTGCTGTGCTGATCGTAACTTGGATGTGAAATCCTTCGAGTTTGTGTCTAACGATGCAATGTAGAATGGCATTTTTAAAGCTCTGGACCTGCTGCTCGTCGTTTCCAATTCCATCAACATGTTAAGTTCTACGTCTAGGACAGACCCATTATGCATTCATCTGAAACTGAAATGTTGCAGGTACGAGCTGAAGAAGTGTCTGATGATGAGTCGACGTCCATCGACGGCGTCGTCCGCGTGAGCAGAATGCTAGGTACGTGCTCGTTCCCTGACCCGTCGTCGTTACATGTAAGCTAGTTTTAAAAATTTGTCGAGGAAGCCTTGCGATGTAGAAAGCAGACGGTGAAATACCAGTTTCTGGTGTATGAATTGATGTCTAGATCTGGTCACTAGTTTGAATTTGTGGTATCTTATTCTTGAAGCTTGTCGGGAGATTGAGTCCAACCTGCAGATTAAAATTTCTGGATCCATTAGGAGTGAGATGTCTTGATTCCTGAGCTCAGATACACTAGCGTACACATTGTCGAAACGATGCTTGGTTTCATGCTTTCCTTCTCTCTTTAATACAGGAGGCGGTGGCGGCGGAGGTGGTGGAGGCGGCGGCGGAGGTGGGGGAGGCGGAGGAGGAGGTGGTGGCGGCGGCGGCGGAGGCGGAGGTGGAGGTGGAGGCGGTGGAGACTCACCCAGTCCACCTCCGCCAAGCTGGGGTTCACCTAGCTGGGGAGGAGATTCGCCAAGCTGGGGCGGAGATTCACCTAGCTGGGGCGGAGATTCGCCAAGCTGGGGCGGAGATTCGCCAAGCTGGGGCGGAGATTCACCCTCATGGGGACATCACTATAAACATGGAGGTTGGCACAAAAGCCCAAGCAGTCCTAGTGGCGGTGGGGGTGGCGGAGGTGGAGGTGGAGGTGGAGGTGGAGGCGGTGGAGGTGGAGGAGGGGGAGGAGGCAGTTAAGTTTGCACTATCCTTCCACGCAACGATCGAAGAGTGTCGCACAGTTCACTCAACACGTCGTTGCGAATATGGTGGCCTAGATTCTCGTATTAGCTGATCTTATTGGATCTTTGAAATAAAAAGTGTTGAAATATTCTATGGCACTTCAACAGTTAATAACGCGTGGCTGTGATGTAATTGCCGTGCTAGGGGGATTATAAATATACTCTCTGTAATTCTTGGACTCGATTTGTGTGCTGCGACAGTAATTGTTATTGCAGCTATGTAATACGATATAGATTTGCAATAAAGTTTTACATTAATTTTTGTTTGTAGAAGTTACCAGCAGGTATTTGCTTTGTTATCCGATATATTTGCATTTTAGAGATTGACTCCTGTTTTTCAGCATTCCCTTGTGTAACTTGCATGATCGTAGACAGGACCCGGTCTAGTTTGGCTCACTCACTTCATTGCAATAGAAGATATTTTACAATATTAACTATACACGGCGAATTTTATTTATGCATTTCACTTATTTGTGTTTTTAAAATATATCGTCTGGGAAACTTGTTCTATTAGTATCTTGAACACCTTCATTGTCCAGCAGTAAAATTAATGTTCCTTCTAAGTCACAAGGAGAATGAACATAAATATGGATTAAACCCATTCAGTACTTACCGATCTGTTCTCTTATCAGTTGAACAAATATGATTCATATATTTCTCTTTTTTAAAACTTTGTAAAAGTTTTGTATAGAATGGATAAAAAACAAACTCCTGTTTATACCACTCAGATTATTTTCAAAGTAAAGAGTACACTGATTTGTAAAGTTGCAGAGATGAAAATGACACTCTAACATTCGAAATTAATATTTCTGCTATAATAACTGCTCTAATCACTATTACTTTCCAACTAATAACGCTTAATGATGATAAGTGGAGTATGAATGAGTATACAAAATCATTCCGAATCCTTGGAAAATAGTATAGAACATTTACAAACTAACATTATCATTGCAAGCTTTCTCTTCTCGGATATTACCAGTTCACATTACCGGGGCAAACGCAGCTTTTTCACTCAAACGCAATATAGTTTAAACACAATGCAATATCTAGCAAATGTTTATAATCAATCAGTATTGATGCCTATAGGTTGACAATATTATTTTCCTGACTGTACATGAACATAGATTTTAGGTAACATGCTAGCAGCTACTAAATGTTATGTACGTAATTGAAGCTACTTATTGCCAACTTGCAAACCAGAGCAGAAAACATTCAAGAAGCGCGTGCAGGAACAGTCTTTTCTACTAGCTATCCAAAAAATACTTTGCTACGTTCAAATCCAGCTATTTCCATTATGACAATTTGTCTTCTTGGACGTGGGTCCTTTCATTTTATTCCTTGCTTTTCCCTTGTTTGGGTGCTTTGGTTAATTTATGGTTGGCAGGGTTTCATCATTATGACTATAGTCTGTAGTCTATACTACTTACAAAATACCTGAAGAGGGACCACAATAGTTGAATTATCTGCATTGTCCCCATTCCTAAATTTACAAATTGATGCAAAGCTGCTGACGAGATTGCAGATGATGTGCGACGTAACAATAATTAAGCTTTTTCTGCAGACACGCCACATATAAATTGCAGTTATCTAAAATATAAAAAGCTATTTCGCCGCCACGTCCTTGCAACGCAAGAGACTGCGACAATGGGGCTCTGCTGTCTTAATGTCTCGCTTGACGATGATACAACCCTGCAAAACTTTATTTATAAAAACACCGTAGATGTGGAAAATGTACAAAGGAACAAGGAAAAGGAAAAGCGAGAAATTAAAGGACGTCAAGTTAGCTCAAAATAGATATCTCGTCTTGTTCTTAAACAATCGCTTACGTCTTTAAATGTCTATGTCACTGTAGTTGGCATCCTCGTCGATAACTTGATTAAAATTTGTCCATGTCAGGTGTCGTGCAGTATTCCAACAATTTGACACTTATTTGGAGAGTAAAAGTAGCCTTTGTGGATACAGCAAATTTTGTCGAACTGCAGCGTTATGGAAGAGACCCTAAACTAGTGGTGAACACACAGTGGTTGTTCAAGGAATTTCTGGGTGCACCCAAAGCGACGGGCATCTAGAGGAAGATGCACAAAAGGTAATCATCAGCCCTAAGAAGATTTAACCAAATCTGACTCTAAACAAGATATGAAATACAAATATTTAATCATCCATTTATATTTCTGATTTTTTCTTTTTTCTGAAATCAAATAAACAAATCTGGCATCTTTTCCTTTTCTTTATTTTGACTTCTTGCCCTTGAGCCATACTAACCTATAAAACATCGCATGATACCTTGCTCTTTTGCTTGGACTATGGCAAAGCACATGAGCCATGGATTAAGAGCATTTTTCCCTCTATTGTAAACGAGTAAACTAATGTTGATTGGGTCAGTCAAGGCCTTTTCTAGATGAACTATCAAATTCAGGTCTAGTGATTTGTATAAAATGGATGATTTGTCAATTTTGGGTGTAGGAAATATTTTTAAAAATTATAAGTTGTCAATTTTCAGGTTGAGTCTAATATTTTAGACTACTAATTCCCCAAGTTGGTGGATTTAGGCTTTACGAGGCTGTTGATTTGACCCTTTTGAGGTCAAAGCAAAGTCAATTTGACACATAAAGTCTTTGAGATGGTTCCAAGGTTAAGGCCTACGAATTTTATTTTCAAGTTTTAGGTCTTTGTAATGCAAATCACATATCAAATCTGCTAAAGTTGAAAACATATTCTTTTGCCAACTTACCACCACCATTGCAACATCATCAACATGAAATGCGAAGTGCAAACGAAACATGCATTAGCATTAGAGACTAATGTTTACAAAAAAAATTTGTGAAGGTTACAAAACTTGTTAAAAGTTTTTTTTTCAACACAAAATGCATAAGTGTTTTTGGGAGGAAATGTTTTCAAAGTTGAATTCTCTTCAAGAGAAAATATCCTTGAACCAGTCACCCCCTATGATTTCATTTTCCTCCAAATTAATGAACTCCAAAAATTGAAAACTAGTGTACAATTTTCTTGTTAAAGCTCACATGGGAATGCAATGTGAAGAAAACAAACAAACAAGTTACTCAAGTTTTTTAAACCCAATACTTAGACACACCTTATATCTACACCTGAGATTTGGCCTTGGGCAAAACCACAATCTTGTTAAATCCAATTGACAAATAGGGTTTTCTTAAGTTCAATCCAAGGCTAGGTTTTCCCACACCTAGACCCCATTCACAAGGGAGAGTCTTCTAATGGTTCTTCCTCCCATTGAAACCTATTCAACTAAATATCTATGCCCACCAGTTCATATTATTTTTTAACACAAAAGTCGTGTGCACAATTTTTGTGTGTAAACAACATAAATAGATATACAACATCTGTATTTAAACAATATGAATAGGCATACATGCAATATTCATGTTTAAACAATATGAATAGGTGTCAACAAAATAAAATAAACAAAAAAAGTAGTCCACCCAAAATGCAATTGAAAAATGAAACAATTTTTGATATGGACACAAGAAAGTGGGTTCAAATATTTTGAAGTAAAAATATAAAACCATAAGGCCTTACATTTAATTTATGAAAATTTGATGAGCAAATTTGGAATTATAAAAATAGGTTGAAAATACATTTGAATTTAATTGGGTCAAAATGGTGTTCGAACCTACTTCATATTAAAAATTTGATATATTATGATTATAGCATTCATAATTTGATAATACATAAATATTTTTGAGAGCTCCACTAAGTTGATTTTTTTTTAAATCAATATTTTATTTACAGGTAACCCATTTTGTAAAATTAGACATTTTGTGCAAGTAAAATTTTTTAAAAAAAAATTCTACTTTCGAAATGGGATTTTTAAAATTTTAAACATAAAATAAAAGATTATCATCATGTTAATTATAATACCAAAAAACATGTTTACTTTCAATATATTAATTTTTTGACAAAGAGTAATGAGTTGTCTATTTTACCTTGCTTACACCTAAATAGGCATATGACATTCATATCTAAATAATGTGCATGACATTAATGTTCAAACAATATAAATAAATGAATAACATCTGTGTCTATGTCATATGAATTTATGAAAAATAGATTTCGCACGACTATTATTACCAACTAAGTTGTTAATCTTAAACCTTAAACCATTCGATTGAATTTTTTATTTCAATTGAGTTTTTTTTAAAAATTAATTTATTATAAACTTTGTTTTTCAAAACATCAAAAACCAAGAAATTGATTAACATTGCACCTTATCAATGGACATGAATTTCAACATCAATATATAAATGACCATGATTATAAATGTGAATTTTAAGCTATGTCAAGTCTTCAACCTTTCTTTTTGGGACATTGTTGAAAAGTGATTAAAACATTGACATTTCAACAAATTTCAATGATGAAATGACAATTTAAACTTGTGTCCATTCAATTGAATCTTAAATTTTATAATATCAATATGCACACATGTGGACTAAAAAAATACAAAGAAAAAATAACTATGGAATTTTTTAAAAAATAGTTAAACCTTAAACCTTCTGTGTGGTGATTAATAAATTATCAAGGTGGTGGGTATTACCATTTATAAATAATTAAGTAAAATGGTAACTACATGTTTTTCTTTTAGGATAATTAATAACTTGTGGGTCCAATAATTTTAAAGGTTTTGAAATTAATATTTTGTGTCATGTTGCAAAAAAAATTGATATATATCAGCAAGACCATGAAAATGCCTTATTGTTTATTAGGGAAAAACAGAAGGTAAACTAACATTGTCTAATTTTTTATTTTGAAAGGTTTGGGTTTTTAATGTATTTTTGGTTTGATAGAAGTTCAATCGAGGTTCTAAGAACATTTTTTTGAATTTTTTAAACCTTTGATCAAAAATAAATCTCAATACAATTGGAGCTTAATTTGGTTTAAAACCAAGTCAAATCAGTGGATACAAGTTAAAATGGTTCATTTTTAATGTCACAATGGCAATTTTCAAATTCATAAAATAGATTGTGTTTAGATGTTTATGGTGAATAACATAGGGTGTTTACATGGCGTGATGGACCCAAAAAATAATCACAATTTTGCAATTTTCAATACAAACAAAATTTGAAAATTTTGGATACATAATTAAAGAATGTTTAATAGTCAAAATGTGCAATTAAAGGTGGCTCACATCTTAATCTATCATTATGTTATGAAATTGGTGTAAAAAATAATGATGTAATAGTCTTTTGGAGTACATTTGTAACATGCAGTTACATGTCATAAAATCATTATTTCAAAAGGACTAAAAATACTTTTTTTAATTGGGATTTGTTAATAAAAATTTGCATATCAATGTAAATATGTACAAAGAGCAATCTTCCATTATAATGTTTTCCAATTCACTTAAAAACATGAAGTTTATATTTGAATTAAATATAAACTTTTGGTGGTACATTATGGTATAATAATGATGATGATTACATCATGTTTGTAAATTGTAAAATTTTTTCCATTGAAAATATAGATGATTTGGGTGTTGTTTTTATTTACCCACAAAATTGAAATAAAATTTTTAATTAGAAAAAATTGTATGTTGATACCAAATGAGGCATTTCCAACAAGTTTTACAATGTAATTGTTGTACATTTACTCAAAGAAATAAACATGAAACAATTTCATATTCAAGGTTCTATTTTTTTTTTTTTTAAACCCAAGTTAATTGAATTTTTAAAAATAAAATTCAAAGTAAATGGATTTAAAGTTGTGATACTTTTAATAGTTTTTGTACAACTAGTTTCAACTACATTTGGATTAACAATTTGATTATGAAAATATCAATACAATTAATTTTTAAAAATAGCTCACTCATTTTTAATAGTTAACTTTTAAAATTTTAATCACTACAAGAAATCATGGCCATTTTGATTGGGAATTTCAATAAAAAAAACCCATCTGTTTTTTTTTTGCCACCATGTCCAAGTTGACCAGAGTGCTATTTTGGACAAGTCGTTTTGGACTTAACCATTTTGATTGAGTTTTTTTTACCATGTTTTTTTAATTGAACCACTATGACAATAATATAATTTGGGCATCGACCAAATATATATATATATAATATGAAAATATTCATTAATTAGTTACTTACCCTACCTACCTACCTAATTAATAAACCTTATAATTAATGCCAAAAAATATTTATCTATTTACTTTCCAACACTATGTCCTATGCTTAAATTCAGCCACATAGGCTAAACCAAACCACTTAGGTTAGGCCATGTAGCCTAGGCTAGGTGGTTTAATAAGCTTTGCAATCTAGGCCTAATTAAATCACTTAAAGGTTGGTAGTGACCTAATTAAGCCTAGATAACAAAGCCTTACTAAACCAAGATAGCCTAGGTTGCAAGCATGAAGACTTGAACTTCTCACCTCCACATGAAAGAGTCAAGTTTTTAACCATTACACCACCACCCCATAAGGTGATTTTCTTGAACAACATATTATAATGAACATGATTTTGAACCAACATATTATAATCAATTTCCATGAATGTTTTTAGACTACTTCTATAAATAAATATGTTATAAATATGTTAGCCTAAATAAATAGAAGGTACCTATTAATAAATGCACGTACCTAAGTAACATGTAGGTTATAATCTACTACGCCTTATAGATACCTACTAGGTCTATGTTTATACCTACCTAATAAGTTACCTATGCTTATGGGTGAAAACACATTAAGGGTGAATCACTTTTCACCAAAAAAGGTGATGTATAATGAGTATTATAGTACATAGTAAACTAAAATCTTGATGGTATTCTTTGGCTAATATCTTAAACACAAGCAAAAAAAATTTAAAATTTGCATGATAACGTTTTGGAACTCAAAATTAATTTTGATTCAATAGTTAGATGAAGAGGATTGGATAAAATTAATGTACACATAGTATATAACTTATAGTTTTTCCATGGCGATAAGGCCTTTTGTTTGTGGTTCATGAAACATTATTAAACAAAAGAAAATTGAAAAAAAAATGCAATACCTATCTATAAAATCTCCTTTTCTTTGAAAACATTGTGGTTTTTTCTTGTATATATATATGTAATGCATTTATTATTCAAAATTGAAAAACCACACATTTTTTGAATGAAATTTCATCCAAAAAAATTTAATTTCTAAATTGTCCTAGATTTAAATCATGTATATCAATATCATACAATATAAAGCCATTCACCCAAGAATTCCACTCACAACTTTAGTTTTCAAATTTTGTGACAAGTATTATTTTGTTACAAATATAGTTTATACATTCAAGTTTTTTATTATTTGTTGGATTTTTAAAAGTAATTGCTTAGATTAAATTTCAAGTTAATCAAATATACTTAAAATAAGCAGAAATAATTCAAGATGTGATGTCCGTACCTTACCAAAAAAAATAAAATTACAAAAACATTATACTTATGATTACAATTTTTAAGGGGCTTAGTGTGCTTCCGCCTTTATGTTATTTAATAAGCTACATGTTTGTATGTACTAGCCTATTAATAAACCTACTTTAAACATATTATGTAGGTAGCTTAACCTACTAGGTAGGTCTAGGGTTAGGTTACCTACTTAATAGGTTTAAGTTGTTTAGTTAAGCTACTTACTTTCCAGGCTTAGGTGGCCTAAGCTAAACTACCTACCTAGTAGGCCTAGGTGGCCTATGCTATGTAGCTATTGAATAGATTTCCATAGCCTAGGTTAAGCAACCTACCTAGTGGTAAAAACACACAACAATAGACCAAAATTGGTAGCTCAAAGTCCATTTTTGGAATCTAAATCCAATGATTTTTCAAAAAAAACATTTAAATGGTGTTGAAGTTCACATTTTGTTCCATTCCAAATTCAAACCACCATAATTTAAACCTTTTAAAAAACCCTCTAAAAATATGGGCCTTGAAAAAATCAATTTAATTATTAAAATGGATTTTACAAATTTGAAATTTTCATTTGAAATTTCAAAAAAAATTATAGACATTTTTTTGCTTGATTTTTTCATCTTAAGTGTTATGGTATTTCAATGTGTGGTGGTAAAAAGTTGTAGGTTTAATTTTCAACTCCACTAGAAGAAAAAAATCCATAATGATAGTTTTTTTGGGTTGTTTGGATTGTGACATTGGATGTAGGGTGAATCCATGCAAAAAGGAACACCTACAGCCCACTCGGTTACTTAATTTACCATAGGACAGGACTATTGTTAGAAGTTTTGGTAAGACTTTTTCAATGAACAAACAAATAGTCAACCATGACATGTCCATTTCTATGTTTAGAAAAAGGTGGACCTAGTGGATTCAAATTTTGAATTAGATTGGGTTTAGGGTTAATGACGAGTGTTGTTTTCCTTGTTTTGACTTTGTTTGGACTTGAGACACAAGTTGTTCATGGTTTCTTTGTGTTTTTTGAGATGCAAGCTAAAGTGTTCACAATTTCTTTACATTAAAGTGTGGAGATCTTTTAGATTGAAATATTTTTAGGTTTACATTTGGTTAAACTTTCATTATATTTCTGTGAACTAGTTAGAACTATTGAGTGAAAAGAGAAAAATGGTGGAAGAGAAGAAAGGTAAAGAAGAAAAAAACCTCATAAAAAAAGTGAGCAGAGAGTTCCTAGAATTGTTTGGGACCATGTTGATTACCATGAATGAACAGTAGAATTTTTTGCAACTATTATGGAGTTGCCTAGTAGAGGTTTGAACCGTAAATTTAGAATCATTAGTGAGCATGTGGTAACATCTGAAATAGTTAAAGTTTTTGGAGCAGATTATTCAAGTTTTAAGAGTACTAACATTTACTTACACATAGAGACACGAAGAAAGTGCTTGTTAAGCTCCATTGGCAAATCTATGGATTGGTAATTATCACCAAGAATGAGTTCATGATGTGGCTTGTCAAAGGATGCATCGTAAAGTTGAAAGGCCATTTCATGAATTGGGCGCTAGTTGTTGCATCAATGCTTAGAGAAAAAGCTCGTAAACAAGAGGTGAAAGGGGTTGAAACATGGGTCCATTGATATATTTGATTTTAGCTACGAGGAGTTGGTTGGAAGGGTTGAAGGTGACGGGGTTTGCATGATTCACACAGTGAAAATAGAGAAGCAACTATGGTGGGACACAATGTGAAATGTCCATTAGGGATTTCAATCCTAAACATATTGCTAATTGATGATGTGCATTTATGTTTGCGTGAGCGTGAAAATGAAAATGTCCTTCTTGGAGTCGGAAAAGGTGAAGCTTGATGAGAAGTTCATCGGCCTATTATTAAATATGGATGATCGCAAAGTTGCCACAATTGAAGCACAAGATGGCATGGCATTGATTGAATCAGACATAAGAGTTGTCAAGAAAAACATTCAGCCATTAGAAGAGAAGGTAAATTTTTTGCCCACATAGTCCTTTGATGTAATTGTGAACATTCAACTTTTGGTTTCTTGTTTATGTTTTTCAAGCTTTAAGGTTTACATGTGTGCTTGGAATTTATTTCTTAAGACTTGAATTTCTAAAGTAAATGAACTTGAGGATGACTAGAGTGGACCATGGGGCGAAAGCACACTAGGGTGTCACAATTTTGACGAATTAGAGTCCCTTTTCAAGGTCATTTTCTAATGTAGTTTAAAATTGGTTTAAAATATGAATATTTAGATGATGTTGAAAGTAACAATTTTTTTCATTTCCAATTTCAAGTCATGATGCTATAAGACATATAAAACATATCACAAAATATTTTTTTCAATAATTATTTTTAAATGCTTGAAAAAACTTTTAAAATAATTACAATTTTGGGATTTTAAAAGTCCATAACATAATAAATTAAAATCACATTCCATTCATTCAATGGATCTTTACTTTCTTAAACATAATTCATCCAATATCCCAAATTTTCCAACACATAAAATTAACACATTGTAAGATAAAAGTTCATATCCATGAGTTTTGTAGGTGTGACAAAAAATGTGGGCAAAATTCAAAAGTCCATTACTTATTGTCTATCCATGATTTATTTACGTTCCATAGATTTCGAAAACCAAATAATATGAAGAATATTGTGTGATTTGATGTTTTTAATCATTGCATTTTTAAAAAAAATTCAAGAACGTAAAGCTAGTTTTAACCCTTCAATGTTTTTCTTAAAATAATTTGAAAATCATTCTATTTTTAGGTTTTTATTTGGAAATTAATTATTTAATTATTATTTAATTATTAATTTCTAAATTTGAAGCTATTGATTTTTTAAGGGGCCATTTTAATTAGGAATATAAAATTTTCAATGTTTTAAATTCCTAAATAAACTACGAGCCATATATTAGAGCATGTAATTCATAAACATAAAAAAATATTAATTTATAGTTGTGAAAACATGTAATAAAAAGGGCTTAGAAAAATGATTTAGTTGTTTTTGGTTCCTTAACCATTCTTTCAAGTGGTTCCTAGTGGTACCATCCAAGGATGGGTTCATGCAAATGTTTTTCACAACATCTTTAAAATGTGATTATATTCAAGAAATGATTTAAAACATTTAATCTTTATGAAATTCATAGTATATATTAAACATTGTGATTACATATGAATATCCAATAGGTTTGTGAGTCATGTGAAGAGTTTGGTAATTATCATATCGCAAATGGGTTTTTTTCTCAAAACCTAATGATTGTAAAGATGTGATAAATTAAAATTTTGAAAGTGATTATTTGTCAAATTTGAATTAATCACCAAAAGACTTTTGAAATGAAAATTTGAAAGAAGGCTCCAATTCACATTTTTTTCATATTCCATTTGAAATGTGAATTGGGGCCATTTTTTAAATTTTCATTTCAAAAGTTTTTCAATGACTAATTCAAACCAAAAATCAATGCAATTTAAAACAAAAAATATGTTTTATCATATTGAAAATACTATAAATATATCCATTATTCCTTGATTTTTAGTCTTTTAAATTTATTTCTTTTGTCAAATAATACTATATAACATTAATTTGTGCACTAAAAGGAATTCTATCCATTGCAACCCATACACTTGCGACTTATGTCCAAATCCATCATTTTTGCAATTACAAATGCAACTATCTTCTATGGCACTTAATAAAAACAATTTATAGTGGCATAAATAATTACAAAGGGGTTTGTAGTTGCATATGTAACTTATTTTTATGATTAATGTCAATTTGGATGAAAATGAAAATGAAAAACACACTTATATCATTTTTTTTAGGGGCATCCCAAAATAAATGAAAATATAATTTTTACAACTTGGAGGTGGTTCATAAGCCATTGGACACCACATGGCATCTTTTCAATTTGATTTGGAACTATAAATCCTACTTGCAAAGGCACATATAATTAAATGTGAAAAGAAAAGTTGGCCAATGAAATTGCTGGATTTAATGGTCTAATTTTTTTCCGTTAATTATTCTCAATGAACTAATCATTAAATGTGTAATAAGATTTGGTGGGTTTGTGAAAATTTTAAAGGACGCATGGCAATTAATGGTAGAAATAGGGCTATGTAGTAGATAATATGTATGTGGCTATGTAATAAGTATTACATTGTGTTGAATGAAATAATTTTATGTTTAATTAATTAATTAGGCTAGGTAATTAATCAATTAATAAGTTGTAAGGTAGTAAATAGTAGGCAATATGTAGGCTAAATTGTAAGTATCTTATCATGTTGATATGTGATAATTTTTTGTATTAATTATTTAATTAAATGGGCTATGTAATTTATTTATTAAATAGGTTAGGGTTTAGGTGGTAGGTGTAATTAATTAATTAGGTGGGCTATGCAATTAATCTATTAAATTGACAAGTAGGATGAATAGTAACTAGTAAATAGTTAGTAGGTCATATGTATGTGGTTAAATAGTAAGTATCTTTTCATGTTGATATGTGATTTTTTTGAATTAATTATTTAATTGAGTAGGCAAGGTAATTTATTTACTGAATAGGCTAGGTAATAGGAATATAGTTTTTTTAATCAAATAAAGGTTTGAAATGTGAAAAATATAATTTATTTTTACATACAATTTTGATCATATTTCTAAGGAAAAATAAGATATTACATGTGTAAATGTAATAAAATTTATAGTTCCATAAAATCAATTAATTATATGGCATTAATTAATATTTAAAAAATTTAATTGATTATCAAGATTAATCTTTACATTAAAAAAACAGTTAATTTATTATATTTCTATTAAAATTTATTTATGATCCATTCATAAATATCACATGTGAATAAATTATATATCATATATTTAAATTGAATTCTATTTATAAAATTATGATATATTAAAAAAACTATATAATATAATTTTAAAAATCAAATGGAGGTTGAAGATATTAAAGATATATATGTATATTTATTTATTTATTATTATTTTATCCCTTTATAAATCACGCGATTGAATTTAAATTTTCCACAAAATGTTTATTGAAATTGTATTCAATAATTAATTCAAATATTTTTCTTTTCAAATCAATTTATATTTTAAAAGATTAGTTTTTTTTACATTATTGAAATAATTTTCAATTTTAATTTTAATCTTGTCATTTGGACAAAATCTTAATAAAATATGAAAAATCAAAAATGTTGTTTGTGTAATGTTTTCAATGAAGTGGATAAATAGAATGCACATTATTTGTTTGCCATAATAAGTGAGGTAGTTTGGTGGTAAAAGAGTTGATTTCCATCCTTGAAGTTGAAGGACCAATTCCCACCCATGACATGGGTTGTGGTTGATAGCGAGTTTTTAACTAAATATTCCTTACCTATTTAGCCAACTTAAGTTAAATGCCACATAAGCTAGTTTGGATGGATATTAAGTTCATGTATGTCGCATTTTTATGTGACTATTATTACAACTTGGTGCCATGTATTGTCTTTTGTGATTGGAATTTTATGCAACTTGTTCAAAATGACTAAGCCTTGTAGTAGGTCACATGTGATAATTACAACTTAAAACTAATTGTAAATCCAGTCGTTTATTTGCACATTCCTAGTAGTGGTGAAAATCAAAACATAAACCCAAATGTTAAAAATGAAACCCAAAATTCAATGTCACCCATTTCAAGTAAATGAAAGATGCCAAACATATGCACCTCCATTTTATTACATCATGAAAATGCCTAGGTTGGTCTTTTTGTAATGTGCTCTCACTTAATGATGGTTCCTAATGTTTCTTTTGTTGGCATTCAAAAGGCCTATTATTGCATCAAACAATTTGTGCAATGACTTGATTTAATGTTGAAAGGTTTGGTTGATGAACAATAAATCTTTCACATCATTATGTGACCCCAATTGAAATTGACTCATGAATGCAACTTCATCCCATGAAATGTCATAAGCCTAATGAACATAATGGGTCTAAATTTCAATGCAGACACCATGGTTGAACATGATTTTTAGAGAAGAAATCACAATTTGTTGGTGGATGTGTGTTCCTAATTTAAATTTCCATAAATGGCAAAAAAAAAATTTAAATGAATGCTTCAAAGTTATTGAGTAAAGGTACAATAATTGATGTTTCGACAAAGGTGAGAACCAAAAAAGGTCATGTTTAATAATAAAATGCCAATAAGTTTAACTTGGGTTCGACCATTTGGGTATTGATGAAGATGAAGTTGGATAACTAATTGCATTTAGTTGACAAAACCTCAAAACTTTTAACATGTGCCATCAAACTTGTCAAGTAAACTAATTCATGGCTCTTTGCTTGGGGTTGTGTTGTGAAAACACACCCCAATGATGTTGAAACTTGATTATTTTGGAAATGAACATATTCATGAAATGTTTGATTTTAGTGTTGCAAAGTTTTAAGGACAACAAAAACTTGTTCCATGGGTGCAACCATTTCCTTTCTAAAACCAAACCTGGTTTTCAAACAAAAAGGATAATAATAACCATAGAATTAAATTTAATGGGAATTTGTTCAAATTGCCACAAGTATAAAAACTATCTAGACAACATGAATTCCTAAAGACATGAACAAATCATGATGAAAAGGCAAGTTTAGTTTTATGTTCAAACACAAAATGTGAAAATCAAGAATAAAAATATGAAATGTGCAAAAGGGCAAAAACACATTAAGGTGTCACAATTTTTTAATGTAGTTGAAAATTGGTTTAAAATATGAATATTTAGATGATATTGAAAGTAAAAAAAAATTCCATTTCCAATTTCAATCATGATGATATAAGACATATAAAAAATATCACAAAACGATTTTTTTTAAATATATATTTTTAAAATTTTAAAAGGGCTTTTAAAATAATTACAAAAATTCTATTTTAAAATTTTTATAACATAATAAATTAAAATCACATTCCATTCATTCAATGGATCTTTAATTTTTTGAACATGATTCATCTGATATCCCAAAGTTTCAAACACATACAACTAACACATTGTAAAATAAAAGTCCATATCCATGAGTTTGGCAAGTGTGACAAAAAATGTGGGCAAAATTCAAAAGTCCATTACTTATTGGCTATCCATGATTTTGAGTTGATTTTTTCATTCTTGAAAGGTTGATTATGATAGCTTTAGATAAGTGAATCCTTTTTTCTATTATTTCAATGAATTTTATTTTATTTTATTTATGTTCTTGTATCTAGGGAATACAAGAAAAATTACCACTATAACGTCCATATAAAGTCATCGTAATGTGCAAACACTCAAGATGTAAGTTCAAGTGAAATTTTATTATGAAAACATGGGGTGCAAGATCATACCCCAAACTAATGTTCAATAAATTAAAGGTAACATGCAGAAAACTACCTCCATTTACATATTGTTAAGGACTTAACTCAAAAAAAAAGAAAAAAAAAGGTCAAAATAGTTCACATTTACTTATATCCACTTTAAAATTGATCTTTTGTTGAATTTGAAACCGAAATCAAAACTGTGAAAATATATTCTTAATCAACATAAAGTTCAAATCTTGAAGTAGGAAAGTTGATAAGTAAGTTGAACTTCATAGCTAAAAATATTATTTTAAATTATTTTTCAAACTCCATACCTATATAAACCTCTTGTCATAAATTTTTTCAACCATATAATCTTTAACATTCAAAAGATTATAATGTTTACATAGAACCAAACCTAGCTGTTGAACTTGGCCCAAATGTTCTTGAATTTGAAAAAAATGTTAGAATCAAAACCAAAAGGTTTCAATCAAAATTTTAAAACTCAAACCCCACCCCCACTCGAACAATCTACAAATAAATTTTATAGTTTCAAAATTGGGACAAAAGGTTCTCTTAAAATGAAAAAAGTACTCAACATTGGGAACAACCCCCAAAGTTCAATTTACTTTTTAGAGTGATTGGCCTATGACAAAAAAAAGTGGTCAAAGGGAATTCCCAAAATAAATATATGGTAATCTTCTACTTTGTGCTACCTCTATAATTTAGAAGAGGAGAAGTTTGTGCAAAAAATATTGGATACTGTGTGCTGCTATTGGGAACACATTAAGAATGCCAAATGTCAAAAAGTTTTTTTCTCCCCAACCACTCTCCTCTTCCCCTACCGACCCCAACACAAAAAGTAGCAACTATTGACACAAGGTAAACTTTGTGATTGTATCCATACAATGTGTAATATGTGATGTTTGTTGTTGATTTGACTAAATTGGCTTATGGATGATTGCCACCTTCACTATTTCCAAAAAAAAAAAAAAAAAATTAAATGGATCCCCAAAAATTTGAAAATTGTTAATCTAATTTAAACAACAAAATGGGCTTTCACTGAATGTATTAGAGGTGGTTTGGGTTTTTTTTTAT
>Ga0116227_10006009_pt1 | contig 24998 bp, 16 predicted proteins | sample S1TSphgellanicum_FD_89693 | JGI IMG/M metagenome (GOLD analysis project Ga0116227, IMG submission 89693) | Host-associated microbial communities from peat moss isolated from Minnesota, USA - S1T2_Fb - Sphagnum magellanicum MG | ecosystem: Host-associated > Plants > Peat moss > Unclassified... | reverse complement strand
TAGTTTTTGTTTGTGGGGGGTGGGGAAGGGGGTGGCAGGGGATTTTTAAAAAAGGTGTTCCCAATGCATTCCCATGAAGTTCCCCAAGATTTTCCTAGTAGCACTGCACTTTTATCCCATATGTTTTGGCCAAAGTTCAATTTTCATACATATATATATATATATATATATACTTATACTTTAAAGGGGGCCAGAGGGAAGCAATTTGGCACCCCCCAAAGGTACATTGACCACAGCACTATCTTGGAGAGTGTTTAATGTTTAAAAAAAAATTGGTGATGGGCCAATGAAAGTGGCCCCTTCCCAAAAAAAGCCTTTGGGTGTACCCTGAAACTAATTGATAGAATCCATTTGAGTATGGATGGATGGATCTAGCTTGCATTTGGTCCCACATTTTCAGGATTGTCCACAAAGTGTTAATATGGGACTGTGAGTTCATTTCTCTCAACTTCATTGAATATTTCTTAGTTTAATTGTTTCTAGTTTTAACCAGTGTCATCCATTTCTTGATTTCAAAAGGAACTTTCAGTCCTCATTTTAACTCTTTTTTAAAAAAATTGGATGGAAGTTCCAATCCAGTTTTGAGACTGATTTTTTGAATTTTTAAAACCTTTCATCATTTTCACAAGGAATTTAGAGTTGATTCCATTTAAGACAAGGTCTCTTCCATCTTCATCACACATAACTAAATAATAATGATTTTGTGTAATATTAGTTTGTTCTACTAATACATAATAATGTTTTAAAAAAATGTAGCCACATGATGGGCAACCAAAGGATGATTTACTCAGGTTTGATTACAAGACAAATAGCAAGCCAAAAGTTCTTTAGAACCCTCCTATTTTAAAGGATCACAAAGTCTAAATATGGCAACTTTTTATCCCTACTTTTTTGGTGAATGTTTTGAATTTCTTTTGAAAAAGCCCTTTGAGAGATTGTAGGTCATTTTCAGATTTTGTAACAACTCGCAATTTTGCACAATTTTTATACTAATGCACAGGATTCAATAAAAATTGTGTAATATTAATTATGTGTAATCAAATAAAAGCAATAGCTTGAATAAAATATAGGCCCAAAGTTATAATTTTTTCATTTAAAATTATACTTATAAACCTGAAGAATTTGAACTTGTTTAAAACAAGACAACACCCTCAATTTAGATTCTAATTCAATTTTGAAAAGAGCTATTTCTGCTTTTGATTCCAACAAAACTTGAAACCACAGATCCAAAGACCTTGGAACCTAACCTAAACCCATCAGTTCTTTGCGGGTTCCTTATGAAATCCAAAGAGTCTTGGATGCTGAATTTTTTTCAAATAGCAAGAACTAGTAGTTCTTTGATTCTGGTTTTTTGCCAAATACCTGGAACAGGAAGTTGTTAAAATAAATCAAAGGACCACTCCCACACTGGTACCAACTACTAACTACCTTCTGCATTCAAGGGAACCCAACAAATACAAAGAGTGGATCCCCTTGCCACCCCAATCCCCCAATTTTAAATTGCCAAAACCTGGGTGTGGTGAACCTTGATGTCCTCTTCTTTGGGTAGGCAATGTACTTTAGCCTCATAATTAAGAAAAAATTAGTGTAGCTTGTGCCATTAGCCCAAGTGTGAACTGTCACCAACTGAATTTTCTTTTCAAAATCAATTTTTGTAATTTAATTGAATTTCCAATGATAAAAACTACTCAAAAATCAATATCTCCTGCACCCTAGGTCTAAAAATTTCCAAATCACCTTCATTAAATCCTACTCACTGAGGGCTTTCAAAAAATACCAAAGGTATGCCCAAATCGCCTATTGTTTTCAGTTTGGATTTAAATGAATTATCAATGAAAAATTATTCAATATTCAGTAACTTCTCCACCTTAGGTTGAAACATTATGAAACCAACTCCATGAACCCATACTCATTGAGGGCTTTCCAACTGTACCAAGAGTGCAGCAAGAGGCATTGTGGTTTGGGAGATCTCAAAGTGAAAATCAAAACAAAAAAACAAACTAACTTCCTTCATCAAAGAGATTCCTACCTTCAAAAACAAGCTAGGGGCTTGTAAAGGATGAACCATGGTTGCAAAGAATCCTTGCAAATTATATAAACATAGCACAAATCCTTGAATGATGTTGTGAAAATTATGTATTTGTGTGCTCCTGAGTTGTGGATATTGGTGTTGTGATTTCAAGCCTTCTGTTTCTTTTCAGCAATTGCTGAAAAAAAATTTGGAGATCGGTCTTGAAAAAATTGTATACATTTCTTGCAGGCATCATCACTTGTGGTAAGCAGCTGATCAGCTGCAACAATCAACTAATTTGCAACTACCTAAAATGATATTGGTCAGATGTATAATAATCCTAAGAACTTATAAATTCTCTGAAATTCTAAGTAGGAATGTATGAATCTCACAAGCAAATTGATCAGTAAATGCTTGTTCTTTAGTACCTCAAGTTGAGGTGCTTGAAGATTTGCTTTTGATATGTCTCTGGATGGTGGTTGCTTCTTGTGCAAGAATCTCCACACAATCAAGATTCTTGAGAGTCAAAATTTCTTGCCTACGAAATAGTGATCATGAAGCAACACAATTAATGTACCATAATATGCAAAGAAGTTAATCCCAATTTGTATAATAACAAAGATGAAATTGACAAGCTTCTGAATTGCAGGACAAGAAATCTTGCACAGAATTGCAGATATTCCCAGTTCATCAACTCTATATTCAATATATAGAGCACACTTCTTGCTCATGAATCAAGTAGTGTTTCACCTTGTGAGTCGTGATGCATTATGTTATCAAATTAGTTGTAAAGATTTGCATTCAAAATTGTTGTCAATGTTGGAATTCATCACAAGTCTACATGAGATTTGTATTTGAAACACAGACATGTTTCTGTGTCTAGAATGATCTAGATGACAGCAGATATTTCAAAAGAAGAATCTGTAATTTCAAAAGAACCTATAATATTTCAAAATATATGAATCAGAGAATTGTTCCTTCACAACTTTGTAGATTGAACAGAAGTTGGGTGTTTTGTCAGAATTCTGCAAACTGCAGCTGAAGCTACTAGGTGATGATTGTTGTTCATGGAAGTTGAGCCCAAGTTGAGGAATAGACTGGAACAATTTGGTAAACTCATGCAGTATGCAGAAATTGGCTGGGAATATTGATGTTGTTTTCAGGAGAGAATCTCCTGCAGGGAGATTTATATACTGCACATACTACAAATGTCAGAATCACAGATTGTCCATGGAATTTATAAAGAGATTAAACTGTTAAAATGGGAAACAAAGGAGCAGGCATTGCAGGTGTTGCTGCGAAATGCTCCGGGCATCACTGATACCTGTAGCAACTTTTTATTTTGGTGTTGAATTTGATAAAGAATGTGTAAAAGATTGGTCCCTCTACATTTTTCTTAACTGAAGTGATTTTTGTTGCTATCACACTTTTATGCATGGAATTATAGCTGAGTCTTTGAAGCACAACAAAATTAGTGAACTAAGTTGGGCGTGGGTCACGCATATTTATAATCTCATGCTGCTGTAAAGAAAGGCCTGAATGATCTAGACCCTGAACTACTTAGACTGGGTTGAGTATGGCTCCTGCAGCAGCAGCAGCTTTGCACTTTTGTCAACACTATTTTTTTAGGGTTTCTCAACTTTGAAAAGCTCTGTTAGAAATCTTCTCAAGCTGCTGCATTGCAAGAGATCAAGCACCTTATCATGAAACTCTGGATTGCATCCAGAGATGGGTTTCTAGATGTGTGCAGAATTCATGCACAGGAGATATAATTAGTTTGACGACATCATCATCAACAACTTTCTGTGAGTTTTTTTTTGTGAGTCTCCCGTGATGCCAATGCAGTTAGCTCTAGTGCTGCCAGGTGAGAATTCTTCTTGGAGATCACAGTGTCGCAGTGTAAGGGAAGCTGGTGGAGGGAACCCATCCTTTACCATTGATGAAGTTATTAGCCTGGAATTTGGAAGCAGTAGCGGCGTTGATTTGGTGAGACCACCAGACGCGAGGTCCTTTGGCACCGGGACCAGAGCTGAGAAACTCGGCGAAGAAGGAAGTTTTCAAACCGAAGCTGGTGGCATTCCAGTACAGCCAGCCTGCAGGGTTCACAACGTTTCCCAAGTTGGACCTCAAGTGCACACACAAGGAGTAGGCTTTCCAGGGACGCCCAAGATAAGTCAGGAAGATGTTGCTGTGTTGGTGAAGATAAGGAATGCCGTCGAAGTAACAGTTCTGGAATGAAAGACCGGTGTTCATGGCGGGACTCGTCCTCCCTTGCGCTGTGTACGTGTTCTGCTGTCCCACGATGCCTGTCCTGGCCATGATGTTACAGTTCTGGAACACTGCCGCCGCATTCCCGAAGATGAAATCCACTGTGCCGTAGACGTAGCATTGCTTGTAGAATTGGCGGAAGGAATGCGCATAGAGTGTATCTTGGTAGCCTTCGAAAGAGCATTGGAAAAACGCCGCTTTGTCAGCGCTCACTCTCAATGCAACAGCTTGAAACATTTTCGCTCCTGCTGTGTTCCTCACTGTGATTCCTCGCATCATGAATCCAGGTCCAGAAACAGCTGCACAGCACACCCAATATGATCAAACACTCGCTCTTCTTGTCTCAAACAGCAGCTCAACAACACGAAAGAGCAATTCAGAACTGTCGTTCCTGCGCAGATCGAGTTCAGGAAGAAGAAGATAGAAATGGGGTTGACCAGCTACTGCACCCATATATACGTACCAAGAGTGGCGGATTGGAAGGTTGTTACGCCACAGTTGCAGCCGACGTTGCGGTTTCCAGTGATCACAGTTCTGCCGATGCCGTCGCCGACGAGGTAAAGATTGGTTGTGCCGCTTGGGATTTGCACCTGCTCGTAGTAAACGCCTGCTTTCACGTATATCACCCAACGTGTTTTGCTGTTCTTTGGAGCAGCGCTTACTGCCTTCTGAATGCTAGTGTACTTCCCTGAGTTGTCTCGTGCTACGACGGCGTTGATCTTCATCGCCGCGCCGCCCAACATGCGTCGATATTCGCTGGGGCTCAACCACCGGGGCGGCTCATCGAGAGCTTCTTCCGTTTCAGGCACCAAGTCTACATTAGAGAGCAACCGCCGACCTCCTCCTCCGCCCGACGTGATGTTCTTGAAGGCGCCGTCGACGGATGCTGGAAGATGACCAATGATGTCTGTCAAGTTGAGTCCGTCAGGCAGACCATACAGCGTCGGCTTCCACTGTGCCAAGTCGTTTCCAAATGTAACGAAGGCGTTGAGCAAAGAACCGGCGTTGCTCAGGAGCTCATCGGCTTGTTGTCCCTGTGCCACCACGCCTGCGCTGAACTCGGGAGCAAACTCGACGAATGTGTCGATGCAAGTGGTATGCAACTCCCAAGCTCCATACAATGCTGCCTGAAGATCCTCCAGCACCGCTGTCTCGTTCTGCAGGTCATTCTGAATTGCTGCAAGATAGGAGCCTGCCAGTGACAGTGTCTCCAGGCAAGTGTCCACCGCTCCCGTGACATTGAGATTGGCAGTGTTGTTGATACCCAACACCACATAAAGGGTCTGGTTCACGCCGTTGCCCGCGAGCTTGACAGCGAACGTGCTCATGCCTCTGGAGTCGGTCGTGAAGTTGCCTCCGTTTGCCATAGTGTCATTACACACTATAGGAAACAGCGTCGCACCGCAAGCTGCGCTAACTGGGTCAGCGACAGCCGCCAGGGTCGACCCATTCCCGTTGTGCTTGTGTCTCAACGACAGAGGCACGGCGATGGCAACTACGAGAATCACCAGCGCTAAAAGAAAAACCAAAACAAGGCAGCAGCATCGTCGCCCCGTTGATCGTGATCTAGTATACTCACCAGCAAAAGGCCGCTCGGCGTCATCCGCGTTCATCATGAACCCAGTAGCACAGGAACCAGACCAAAGCAGCTACTAGCTTATAAAATATGGGTCAAAGCCTTAAGACCCAAATCTCCCTAGGAAGTCTCCTGCAAGTCCCAGGCGCCGGCAGCCTCAAAAGTGCACCTGAAGAAAAACTAGCAGCACCTGGAGACACTGCAGCTGCACTGCGAAGACTTAAAACTAATCCAGTTGAGCCTACACTTTCTGGTCTGATCTGGATCTAGAACTAGATGGGATGTCAGGAGGATCTCTCCTCCACCATATGGACCTGTGAAGAGAATGATGCAGTACTGGAACACTTGAGGAAGAATTCTAGTCTAATAAGTAGGGAAGAGTACGGGAAGCGTACTCAAGGGTACGCAAGGGTACCGAAGGTGCGATACTGTTTGGCGGCAAGCCCAGTTTAGACTGGCTGACTAACTCGACCAGAATACGCTTGCACGGCCCCGGCCCGTTAATCCGCGCCGAGCAACCGCGGCTCCATTCCTTGACGTCAACGGCGGCATCTGAATGGTTCTTGACGCGCTTCCTTCATTACCACCCGCCAACCTGTTTTCCCCGCCTTTCCAAATACAAACTCATCCAGGTGGGTGAACCAGCACCCACATACTGGTACCTTCACCCTCTTGAGTGTGGACCCTTAGTGGCCAAATTAAACGCAACAAATGTTAGATTTGCACTTTGAGACACCCTGATTTTGTCTCAAGCATGGGATCTTTATAATATTAGCTTCACCTTCCTGAGTGAGGCGTCTTAGTGGCCAAATTAAACCCAACAAATGTTAGATTTGGACTCTGAGACTCTGAATTAGACTGAGGATGGGATCTTTATTAGGTTACCTTCGCCTTCTTGAGTGAGGCCTTTATGTGACCAAATTAACCCAAGAAATGTTTGATTTGGACTCTGAGACCATGATTTTGTCTTTAGCATGGGATCTTTATAATATTACCTTCACCTTCTTGAGTGAGGCCTCTTAGTCCTTTAACCTTCTACAAACAGTCCCAAATGATACATATTGTATGTCTGTTTTTACCTAAAAATATTTATGTCCCTTACACATGATGGGTGGAGTTGAAGATATTTTCTTCATGAGAAAAAAATATGATTTGACGATCTTTATAATATTTAGAAGCAATTTAGCTGAATTATAGGGTTATAAGTTTTAACCATCGTAGTAGTGGAGGTGCTGATTCACCTAAGGAGTGTCTATTTCAAAGGAAAACTAGTCTAGCATCGAATCTGCGAAAAGAATTCCGAAAATGGCAGTATATGAGTCTCGTACGTTAGGTAGTACTTTTACTGCTGGCGACTTGTTTGAGTACTATACTCATTCCTTTAGGAATCTTCTTCGATCAAGAACACTACCTAGCGCTTTCTTACAATTCCAGAGCCTCGGTCAAAATGTAATTGGATACCATGAGCTCACTAGACAGCGCGTAAGTATCGATCCAGTAAGATGGGCTTCGGAAATTAGCAAATCTTTTAGGCTTCTCGATCGCCATCCGTCTGTCCACAGCTAATCCTTCGGCCGCGCCTTCACTTGCGCTGCCAGGCAGGCTCAGTGGAGGATTCTTCTTCGACGCGGAACTGGCCCTATCTATAGCAACATTTGGTAAGTCGTCAGTATATTTCAGAGAAAAAAATCAACGAAAACGCCACCCAAAGACAAAACGCCATCCTCGCAGCTGATTGAGCCCGGATTTTTTCTATTTCCATCCAGCCAGGGTTGTTGTGCAGCAAGGCTTCAAGCAAATCTGGTAGCGCCTGAAAAACGTAGAGCAGCCTTTCTTTTACTGGCGAAATACCGCCAACGAGAGCCATTATAAATCGAAAAATCCAAGAAAATGAAATGATTTTTTAGAATTTCAATTATCCAGAACTTCAACAACTCCTTTTCTTTGTGCGAATTTTGGAAGCTTTAGTGACAACTTCAATTTTCATTTTTTTTAAAAATCGCCAATATTCCAAAATAAATTCAAAAAATCTAAGAAAATAGCTCTATACTCTCTTTACATTGGTTTAAGTAGTGTAGCCAAAAATATATATAAGGCTGTTAAGGAAATTTCTTTTCATAAAATTTTAATAGCCAAATTTGACTAAAATTGGCTTATGGATTATAACCACCTTGACTACATCAAAAAATTGGAGAAAAGGGGGGCCAAAAAAAAGTTAAAATTGTGAGAATATTTTTGTGAGATTTTTATGTTCGGTTTCCAGTAAGGTATTAGAAGATAGAAAATGGATGATTAAAGATTTGTATTTCATATGTGGTTTATAATCAGATATTGCTAAATCTTGCAAGGGATGATGGCCATTTTTGCTACATCTCAAAAAGAAAAGAAAAGATAAAGCCAAAGCTGATCACTAAAAAAACACACCAACGTAGCTGATGGAAAGCCTTATAATATTCTCCAATGCAAAATTGTACGGTGAAAATGTACTGATTGTACAATTTCAGAATTGGCTACAATCCTACTACTACCTAATTGTGGAAATTGCCCCATTTTCACAAAGAGCAAAGCGTCCAGGGTTGACAAACAAAGGTTTTGCCAATCTATTTTCAGAATTTAGAAAAAAGGGACAGAAGGTGGCGCCTCCTCCTCCTCCTCGCTGTAAAGTGTTCTAACTTGGGACCTTACTTACTTACAATTTAGCGTCATTAAGTGGGCCAAACAGCACCCGGGCCAGTTTTGTCTTTTATGTGTTTACCTTACCTTTTTTTTCTGTTTTTTTGGACAAGTTAGTTTTCATTTTTCATCTCAATGTGAGAGTCCGTCTTAACAAATGCAATTCACATGAGAAGTTAACAACATTTTGACCTTTCACATTAAAATGTGAACAATGCAAAGTTTCTTTTCTTGGCAATTTTTTTTATCATTTGGTGAATTTTTTTCAAAAAAATTCAAAAAAAATATTATTATGTTGAATATTCCCTTTTTCAAAAATATTCACCAAAAATTGGAAAAAATCTGAAAATTTGCCATGTTTCTACACATTGGTCAAGCAAGTAGCCAAGATATAAAAGGATTTTGATATATTAATATTTTCATAGCTAGTCTATAGTCAAATGTAGTTAAATCTCCTTGTGTGAGATCTCATCGGGACAAACAAAAAAAAAAACAAACAAACAAATTACCTTCCTTCATAGATAAATTTTCAAACTTTATGCCGTATAATAACACTCATATTAAAACATCCAAATTTTCATGACAACTTTGAAGCTCACAAATAACTCTTGAAAATATTTTGTTCGGAAAATCCCCTTTGCATAATGTAATACTTGAAAAAAATACAAAATCATCTAGCAAACATTTTTGGAAAATAGTTAAAATACCTTGTACAAGTAGCATTTGATTAGCATACACATGGGGTGCTTACAATCTCTAGAAATCATTTGTAAGAAAAAGAGGAACAAGGGTTGGGGTTCTAAAATAAAAGCAACTTCACACATAGGGTTATTAGGTATTGATAATATTAAGGTTGTAGTTAGGTTAACAACAAAAGCTCTCACTGGTTTAGATGCTTTTATAAGGTAGGCCTAAAGTGCCATGTGTTAAAATTTGACATGTCTTTGTTCAAAATCAATGCAAGATGCGGAGGGGTTAGTTTTTTTCCCTTTGATCATTTCAGCTTTCATTGATACTCCCTTGTTCCATTTTTTAAGGAAGAAGTTTCCTTATTGTTTATTTCAACTTTTGTTATCATTCATTTGTTCCATTATTTTGGGAAAAATTTCTTGTTCATTTTTCATTTGGTGTCATTTCATTATATGTTTTTTTTTAAAAAAATTATGTTTCACCAATTTCGTTTTGTGTTTGCTAATTATTCATTTGTGTATCTCTTGAAACTTCAAACATCAAACTCATGCAACATAAGGTCATTGAAGATGTCAATTTTATTAGCACATATTGTACAAATCCTTATGCAAATGTGTGAATGTTTTGTTTTATAACATGAAACCAAATTCAATTTAGTGTGTCAATTTCTTTATGACTTTCCAAAGGTTAAAGTAGCTTCCCATGCTATGATGAATTCCTTGATTCTACACCGACATTTGTAGTCATGTTTTTATGATGAGTTGTTGGTCAACCAAAACCTTGGTAATTCAATGAAGGTCAAGTTTACAACTTAATATTCTCATTTTCTTATGAGTTAGTACAAACATTTGATTGAAGGTTGATTGAATGTGTGTTAGGGTTAATGGAGCTTTTGATAATCAAGTAACTTTCAAACTAAAACATTTCATGGAAAACAAAGACAAGATACATGTGTTGTACTCATACTAGGAATATGCATTACATGTTCTCTTTACAAGTTTGCTCATGGTGTAAAATACTTTCATTGCAATGACATGTTTGTAGTTGGGAAATCAACTATCATTTGGTTATGAAAAAGTTCGTACATGCTATTAATGTTGTTTTCCAACATAATATTGAGTGGCCAGAGGGAGATGACTTGGTAAAGGTAATGTATGGGTTCAAAACATTCTTTGGTTTACCATTTAGCTAGGGCATTATTGATGTCACTCAAATCCACCTCTAGAAACCAAAAGGTTTTTTGTGGGAAACTTCTTTTCATTCAAGTTTAAAGGTTATTGCAACAACAACATGTAACTACAAGTTGCAATTGATTACCAGAAAAAATTCAAAGATGTTTTTGTTGGAATGCCTAGTTCAATGAATGAAGTAGATATTGCACCTTTCTAATTTGTACCATTAAACTTCAATATAACTTCACTTTTACAATTCAAAGTATAATTAAATGTAAGGTCATCAACTTGCATGTTCAATTGTTTTGTGTTTTTTAATCAAATTAATAGTTGGGAGTTGATCTTGCATGCAATTTGAACCAACTAACTATTTTTGTTATCATTAAAAATTAAACAATTTCTAGATTCACTTCATCTAAAGTTGAGCCATTATTTATAAATGATCATGCATTGATATTTCCGTTTAAAATAAGCAGTTCATTACATAGTGGCTCTACCCAATGTTATATGACCATGATCAATATTTTATTCCAAAGACCAACTCTTCAAGAAGGGAAATAAAAAATCTTTAAAAATATTTTATTTTCCAAAATTGAATAATCAAAATCAATTAATTGTTTTGGAGGCATGTGCCAAACTTGCAAAAGTACTACAATATATGGAATGTTTGGAATTTAAACTTTTGAAAACTAAAATGTTTGAATTTTGATGTGTGAATATTGAAAGCTGAAAACTGAAATTTGAAATTTCTATGTGAAATGTTTGGAATTTGAAAATTTGAAAAGTAAAATGTCTGAATTGGGATGTGTGAATACTTAAAATTGAAAATTGAAAATTGAAATGTCTATGTGAAATGTTTGGAATTTGAAAATTTGAAAACTACAATGTTTAAATTTGAATGTGGGAATACTAAAAGTTGAAAATTGAAATTTGAAGTCTCTTTGTAAAATGTTTAAAAAGAATTTGAATATTTGAAAACTGAAAATTAAAAATTGAAAAGTTTGAATATTAAAAACTGAAAAGTTTGAATATTGAAAATTAAAAACTAAAATGTTTGAATACTGAAAATTAAAAACTAAAATGTCTAAATACTAAAAACTTAAAAACCATTGTCAATCAAAACAACAATGGTCAAGATGATATTTAAACACATTGCTCTCTCCATATCTTGCAAAAACCATCAAAATGTTTAATAAACTTCTTTGTTACACATTGCAATGCCCTTATTGGCTCCTAGCAAATCTTCTTTTTTGCTTGATCTTTCAAACTTTTATAATATGTATATAACTCATTCTCACTCCAAAAGTTCAACAATGGGACAAAGGGGAAAGTAGAGAATTATCTAAGCTGTAAATATTTCCAATGCCTTCTTAATTAAAAAACCCAATGAGAAGAAAGATTGGAATTTTACCTAAGAATTTAACATGAAACCTCCATCACCACAAATAGCCACAACCTTCTTCTCTAGATGAAGGAGACATGTTGTTGTTGTCGATGGTAATCCTACTCCCATAGTTGTTAAAGAATTGTCAAGGAGTAATGTGTTGGGCTCATATGCTTGCATACACACACTCCCTACATATCATCCCATTAGTGCCTTCCATTTTTTTCCTTTTATGGTGCATTCAACAATCCTTATTAGAAACCTTTGACTAAGAAGACCACAAAAAAACAACTAAAAATGCTTGATGCCAAGCTTTTCAATGGAAATGTGATTGAAAACCTTTGAAAACCTCTTCCCCAAAATACATACTAGAGAAAAAACCTTGTAGCATCTTGTAAACCAAACCTTGAACATTCCTATAAACACAAAAAGAAACAAACTTGATTAAAAGGTAATCAATTTCTCATGATGACTCATGATGGGAAAATCTTTATACTTGAAAGAAAGTTGTAACAAAAAAAAAGATAGACATGGAAATGGAGAGTTATGAATTGAAAGTGGATCAACTATGTTGACCCACATTTACCATTATCTAAGCAAAGAATCCCATCAGTTGGCATCACTTTCCTACACATGAGGCAAAGTTTCCTAGAATGATTTTTGGAGGAAAAAGTTGATTAGAAACTACTTAGGCCCAATATTCCTCATCCTCATCTTATGGAAGATTGGAAAACGACAATGTGCGACTAACTTGCTTCCATCATTATTGATGTTGATCTAATTTTAAGCATTAAATTCCAAGTTTGATGTAGTGTTCCAAGATTGAAAGAAAATGATCCATACTAAAAATCAAACACCACATGCTGGGGTGTCAACGAGAAATGAATGTCATTGGCACCCTGGCTTATGTGCTCTTCAAAATTTGCTTTCACCTATTATTTCAAGAAACCGTCATATTCTTAAGTCCCACCAAATACTAAACTTCTAGGAACTTTTGAAATAATTTAGTTAATAGCACTTCAAAGTTCCAAAAAATGCATAATTTCATTATACCAGTGCCAAAGGCTAACAAGCATAAATGTTCCTTCTCTTGAAATAGTTGCACACAATCATGACGCTCAATATTCCGTACATGCATCATGAAGGAATAGTTCCAATGTTGTTGCTGCTATAAGACATTCTTCAATTGCCAAATTGCATTTGCTATATCTCCCATAACTTCAAGTTGCATGACAACCAAATTCACTTATATTATTTTGTCTAATGTTGTTGAATATTTCTCTCAAGTGTAATGTGATTTGACTAAAAATCAACCTACTAGTTAAAGACTCTTTTAGCAATTCAAGGTTCCACTTCTTACTTATTCCACTTCCTGTAAGTCGATTGTTGAAGTTCTTATAGCCTACATAGAACAATATGTAGACAAAAAGAAAGGTACAAACAATTCTACCTACCTAAGGGAAGTAAATGTTGTCCACCTTGGTAGTGTAGACGTTCACATGGATAACCATTAGAGCTTTTCCATGCCTACAAAGAATGACCCACTTCACCCATTACCAATGTGAATTGGTGGGTGATTATATATATGTAGCTTCTATTGTGCATGATTAGATCCCAAATGACCTTAATGATAAAGATATTATCTATTCTATTTGATTTTTTTATAGGAATGGACATCAACCTTAGCTTTTGTTTCACATCTTAGGGACTTGATAGTTCTTTTTTTTTTTTAAAAGAATTAAATGAACAGAACCCATTTCCCCTACAATCAAGAATGGCTCAAGTGGGGTTAAGAAAAATGTAACAATACATTTCACCAATTATAAAAGCTTTTTGAATGTACATGAATGATGAACGAACATACACAATTTGCTCCACTCGTCATTGATTTCATCACAATGGAACAAGATGTGAATGTGAAAAACTTCGATAGTGGCAAAAAGTTGCAAACAAGGATGTAAAGCTTGAAGCAAAGTCTCTAAATCATTCATTATTTCATTGCAGCAAAAAACATAAATAAAAGAATGCAGAAAAAAAGATCTTACCAAATCCACAATCTTGTTGTTGAGAACTTCCTTACCTTCTCTTTAATCAATATTGTGTGAAGCATTTTGAGTTTTCCCCAATGTATATTGAAGGTTCCATCTAAGTAAAAGGAAAGTAAGTGTTGTAATCAAGTTTTCGTATTGCTTCACATCTATTCCAAACCACCAAAATCATATGTTTCCATATGTTGTCAACAAAACTCTTAATGTGTCATCCTACAAGTTGTGAACTTGTTTTACAACCTAGTCAACCTCACTTCAATTAACTAAAAACACACCAAAGAAAAAAAATTGAATTCCATTTTGGCACAGTGTCACAAATCAAATTCTTCTCATTTAGAACAAAGTTTACCAGACCTAAAGAAACCAAGGTCATAAAGCTTACAAAGCAAAATATCACTTGCAAGAATCAAATCCGTGTCTGGCTTATCAACTAAAAAGTCATCACCCCATGTATCTTCCATTCCCTTAGATATTTAGGCAAGAATGTTGAATAAATATTCATGTTCAAACCTAATGCATGTGAAATACAAATGCATGTCAAATAGTTTTTGATTCCTACATTGATAAACAATTCACAAACCAATTAATTACTAAAAACCACAAAATATGCAAGTTTTTCAATGAATGACAACCCAAGTTTGCCAAAGCAACTATCTTTGTTTCTTTGGAGTCAACAACACTTCTTATGACGAAAAGTTGGTTAAGAGATGTTTAGAACATTTCAAATTCAAGTAGGTTAAATTATTGATGACACTTTAAATACTACAAGAATTCCACACTTGGAAAAATAATTTTGAAAAGTTGCAAATTTGAAAAAAAAACAACTTGACAATTAAGGAAGGTAGAAAGTGTTCACGTCTAATGTGAGGAAACACAACAACCCCATTAGCTTGATAATTGAAGGCAATGTTGTGTTCTATCTCTTCATCATCATAGTTAGAGGTGGTAATATCAAGATTGAAAGTTTTTTTCAAGAAAATAGTCAATGTTCCTATCCATTGCAACTTCATATTAGAGATAATTTCTTTTAAAATACTAACAAGTTTATACCAAAAAAGAAAAATGACCATGATAAAATGTGTTGCTATTGCCAAATTCTACCACCACCAGTTATATTAAACAATCAACCCACACCATTCAAGGTCCTTGGAATAAGCACATGCATTTAGACAGAGAGGGCAACAACAACAAATAATAGAGAAGAATAGTCTCAACTTGCTAAGCTCCAAAATTCAACACCCATTAAGTAAACCCGGGTGATTGAATAGCCACTCTGAAAACATGCAAGTTTCAAGCCATAGTAGATTGACATTCACTTGGTGGAATTCAAATTCTTAAATCTGTAACACCTAAAATTGCAACCTCATATACATGTAAAAACAAAAAAAGTAAAACACCATTATCTTTTCCACATGAGCAAACATCCATCACCTTCAACTCCTCCAAAAAAATCAAAACAACTATGATTTTCACAAGCCAACTTCTATAAATCCAAGGTAGATCTCCTAAAGGTACAATGCTAAGTTGTATCACTTTTAATTCTTCATGCATAATACTTCATTGTAGGGATTTAGTTGTAATAGGGTAATTGGAACTTGTGTATATACATCATGATTTCAACTTCATGGATCTCTAAAAGAAAAAAATTGTTCTTACAAACAAAAAAAACTACTTAAACTCTAGAAGCTCATTTGCAATGAACTTTAAAAGAGTTACATTGCTACTAGGAAATGCATGATCTCGTTAAACAAAACCATTCTTAGATTCTAAACCACGAAAGTCATCTATGCACACACAAACATCCCCCAAGAGGATACAATTCCCCCCATCCTTTTCATCTCACGTCATTTTGCATTTCAAAAAACAACAAGATTATCATTAGCATGGTTATTGACAATTGCCATTCTAGCCAGAGCTATAATTCCAATAGCAAAAAGCTTGATTGAAAAAGAGAATCCTTTTAGCTTCTGCAATGGTTATCAAAACTTACAACATTCAACTATTTGAAAACCTAATGTACTTGGGGTCACATCCACCCAAACATGGAAAATTACATCCATTTGAAAATTTTCATTATGTGAACACTTGTCATCTCCACATTGGCCAATGAATGAGCCAAAATTTTTATCCCCAAGTCCAAATCTTGCATAGATGCATAATCTATTCCCTACATGCAGAGCCAACAAACCAACCTAAAGTATCTACACCTTTGGACTTGGTTTCAAACTCATTAAAAGTCTAAATTAAGAGCGATTTTGTCTTAAATGAAAACATGGCCCATCATGGTGCTTAAATAAAACAAAACATTCACCATGAACTTTGCTTGTTTTATGCATATTTTTATATTATTGTTTAAAACATTTCAATTGGTTTTTGAAAGTGTGCTCCTACATATCTTGGTGTAATGCTTTACAATTTCTAATTACATGAGGTGAACAGAAAATCCAAAACTTTCATTATTACATCCTTACTATTTTGATTTGTTTCTTTTAATACCAATGAAAAAATGTTTGAGCAATTTTTATGGACTCCAACGCTCCCAACTTGTGTTGTGTTGTGTTGCAACTAGAACTATTAGAACATATGTAAGCACATCGCATACATTTGGAACATCTAGAAGATTGATGAAGGAAGAGTTGCATCAAGAACCCTCATCATAATCATCCAAGTTCACTCAAGCTTTTGCATTACATTGTTGACCATTTGGTACATAATCTTCACCAAACATCTATGTGAACATGAATGTGCGTATGTGCAAAATCCTACTTATCTTACATGATAGCTTCAAATATTATTGGAACATAAAATCTATCACCTTTCACTTGTGGATTTCTTGCATGGTGTGACGCATTGATGATTGCTCCCTTTCAAATGTTTCAATCACTTCATAAAAGTCTATTGAATTATCGAATTGTGATGAACTTATCATGGTCGTCTTATAACCAATACCCAAAATGGTATGTGATGCTTAGTCCTTTGTGGTAAACCTAAAGTTTCTTGTAATATGAATTGAACTTGTTTTTCCACTTATCCTTACACATTTTCTCATTTCTCAACACCTTGGCATGAACAAGCTTTTGAAGCTCATCCACAATCTTGTCCCATTGTTTTGTAATAGGTACTAGTGCACCCTTGGATCTAATAATTCGTTATGAGGTACATGTTCAACATGTTCAATCACATTTGATTAATGCCAATACCTCATTTTGTTCCCAATTTCCCTACCTTGGAGACATCACTGACTTCCTTTTCCTCAAGTAATGATCCTCTTCTACCAATTTTCCTACATGTTCCATTTGTTGTTAACATTGGTGCAAATGTTGTAAGAATTATTTCTTTCTATTATAAACCCTATGATAGGGAGAACGTGTGAGGGCAAATAAACTCCATGAAATTGGAAAATGTTTTAACGACGTGGCTTTTTGAATCAAGAAGGTGTTTTGGCAATGGCAAGTAAGGTGATTAAAAGCTAATATCTTACCTTATTAGCTTTCATGGTGATAATTTATCATCATCAATAGGCATGCAAATTTTCAAATTTTGAAAATTTTATAATTTGTGACATTAACATACCATTAGGCTTAACATTTGAACAAACCCATTTTTGGGTAGTACCACTAAGAATGTCAGCCCCCAAAATCTTGACACCCACCCAATTTGAGGAAAATATAAGATTCATTTAAAGAAATTTTTCATTTCAAATTTTATATCAAAAATTTACCCAAGTCATGTAGAATTTGAAATCTCAATTGGATTTTTAAATTTTTAAATTTTAATATTGCAAATGAATGGTCAAGGACAACATTTCAAGAAAGTAACACTTGGGGTTCCTTTGTTTAGGAACACAATTTAGGAACTTTTCTTTTTTTAAATTAATGTTTTTTAATTTCTAGGATGGTTTTTAAGTTTTTTTTTATTAAAAAAAAGTAATAGATAATAGATTGAAGCAACCATAATGTTTTGAATAATTTTTGAAGGTCAAGATTAGGAGGTCTTGAAGGGCCATTGATTCAAGTTTACAAATTTGTAATAAATCTCATTTTTTGTTTCAATCAATAATTTAAGCCATACCCTAATGATTATAGTTGATGGTTTTATTTTAATTTAATTTACAATAGTGCAACTTGACATTAGATGACAAAGGGTTAGTAATTTCAAGAACACATGTTAAAAACATTTCAAAAACACAAATACTTTACTTGTTTAACCTATGTAGTTGTCTACAAGTTTTCCATAATGTATCCATAGGTGGGGAACACAAAGCCATGTGGTGCAAATCAATAGTAACAATCACAATTTAAAAAGGTTTATTTTTTAAATTTAATTAAATTGGTTCCACCTTTCCTTGAATTTTGTTGAGGTGGTGTCCAAGTGGTACTACCCAAGGATGGGTTTACATATGAAACATTTTATGTATGAACAAACATTATTATTTGTAACATTACCAACACCACAATCTACATGTGTCAACAACCCTTAAAAAGGATTGTTTATCCTAATCCACAACTTTATAATATTAATTTGTACTAAACAATGCATTCTTCTTAGCCTCATTTAAACTTTGGGTGAAATAACTAGTAGCACATACAATGGTATCATGATAAAAACTAAAACCCTTTTTTTAGGGGGGGGTTCAACATTATGAATATTCAACCATGATACCATTTATAAAAGCTCAATTTTAACATTTTTCAAATTGATGTAGCCTCTAAATTCTAAGAGGCCTCGCATAAAAAGGTGAAGGTACCAACATAGGTGTTGTTCATTTCTGTCCCTCGTTGTTTGATAGGTGTACTTTTTTATTACATTTTTTTACAAGCTATTTTTTTAAATTTACTTTTCCATGTAATACATATTTTTTTCCCAATGCATTTCTTTGGACAATATGCACTTGTTATGATAAATACAATGTAAATCATTTATATTATATAAAACACAATAACAAAAAATAAATTTTACACATATAATATTCATTAATATGAAATCAACTACAAGCAATTGTCTCACAATTTTAACATGTATGAACATTGTTGCAATTGTTATGGTAAGCTAAATTTTTCCACATATCATTAAAAGTTCAATTTGCCATCATTAGTTCAACTTAATGTTCTTAATGATTTACAAGGAAGGTGGTTTTTTTATTTATGTGATGGTATTTTGGAACACAATTTGAAAGTTTGAATGCAAAACATATTGGCTTGTGATTGATCCAATAAGCTTCAACAACTCTTTAAACACATTGTTGAATGAAGGTCATTTATTCACATGTAATCAATATAGGAACCATAATTTATTTGATTTTTAAAAATTGGCATTCCATTTGATAAAAAAATTAAGTTCATTTGGTTATGTTTAGTTTTGATAAACATGTCAATATTTAACCAACATAATTTAGATGTGTATATATCATGATGCAAGTTGAACAAAAAAAATCAAAGAAACAAATAAAGAAAAATAAATAAAAATCTAAAAAGTGGGTGGAAACTCAATTACCAATCTTATGAAAAATTGCAACCCAATTTTTGCCAATATAGTTGAGCCAAAACAAAAAAAGACACACACACACATAACGAAACAAACAAACAAACTCAATTAGGCTAATTAATTTAGGGTTTTGATGTGAACACCAATTTGACAAGTCGGCTTGGAACTTCAATTTTGGAATATTATGTTGACAAAGAAATTTGAAACCTCAACTTAGCACCACAATTGAGGACCTCTATTTTGCACTATGATTTGATAAGCAAATTTGGGACTGCAATTTGGGAAGCCACAATTTGGGACCTCATTTCTTTAACACCAAGTTGACAAACCTATTTTGAAACTTCATGAGTTTAACAACCAAAGTTCAAACTTCAATTTGGGAAACCATTTCGAGACTTCAATTTTGAAACTTCAATTCAGAAAACCAATTTGTTACTTCACTTTGATACCTTCATAAGTCAACAAACCTATTATGGGACTTTGGCTTAACAAACAAATTTGAGACCTCAATTTGGCAAGCCAATTTGGGACCTCATTTAAACACCTCAAATTAACAAATCTATTTTGGGATTTTGATTTGAAAGCCAATTTAGAACCTCAACTTGCCAAGTTGATTTTTGATTTTGTTTTCACACCTCAAACTAATAAACCTATTTTCATTTTGGGACTTTAGTTTGACAAAACAATTTGAAATGTTAGTTTGACAATTTGATTTTGCTATGTTGAATCCATTTACAAAGAGCATGAATTAAACAACTATACTTTAATTGGTTTGTGAAGAGCAAATAATGAAGAACAAACTTGTAATTATAAATCTGAAAAAAGGAGAAAAATAGAGCTTAATATCCACAAATGACTAACTAAATAAATGGACACCCAACTTAATATAAGTTGAAATGGTGAGTTGTTGTCATAGAAATTGTGGGAACAAGTTGATAATGGCAAATGAGAAATAACACTTGGGGGAAAAAACTTACTAAATGGCATGTCAATACAATGATTAAAAATGTAGATGGGAGCCAAAAAGATATCAAATGAAGGTATGGAAGTATGGAGAAATGAACATATGTTTGTGTAGAATGTGGATGTGGAATGTCTTTACAAAAATGTTTCGGTAGAATTTTGAAGCCAACAATTCAATAAGAAATTTTGTAACAATCTTAAAATTAAATCTAACATTATAATTTGAAATAGAAAAGCCTTCTAAATTAAAAAAATTATAAAAAATATAGTACATAATACAAAACATCATGATGAAGACAAAATCCCAAAATCCTTCAAGTAAACAATGAAGGTAGAAAATGTTTACATAAATGGAAAAAGAATCTACAACCTTTTGAGCTTGAAAGTGTTCATTATAACCAACAAGCTCCCTAATTGAACTCAAATGGAATGTTCCAATAATTTTCTAGTCACAAAGGAGCTTGGAGGAAGTAGTGGTGAAGATATCCACATCACCCTTGTTATTGCCAACAATATTTTTAACAATATTAATTTCAAAACAAGAACTATATTATACTTGCATACAAAAAAAAAAGAATAGTTCATGACAAACACAATGGTGCATTAGCAAGGGGATCCAAAAATGCCTTGTTCGAAATCCCATATGTGTCATTAGGTCTTGATGTCTAAATAAGGAATGTTTAATTGCCCCATATTATCAACTTACAAATATGAAAACATTGAAAGAACAGAAGGCAAAAAGGACCAAACAAAAAATCATTATTGAACCCCTAGTTGACCACAAAGGCAAAGAAGAGAAGGAAAAGAAAAGAAAAACATTTGTTTAAACCCTTAAACGACCATAAAAACAAAGAAGAGGGGGAAAATGAAAAGAATTTACTCAAGCTTTTAAATAGGGGCAAAGGCAAAGAAGGGGAAAAAACAAAAAATTAAAACTTGCATAGGTGCCCAAAAAGGCACAAACAAGGGGAAGAAAAAAAATTGACTGTTTGGGGAACAAATGAAAATACCCATTGCAAAAAAATAAAAATACAACCATTGGACTAAAGCCATAGACCAACACCCAAGGGGTTCAAGGCAAAAAAACATATATCACAACGTAACCCCAACTAAAGCTCAATGAAGGCATTACAAAATATGCCTTCCAATTCTATGACAAATCAATTACCTAGTGCCCCAAAGATTATCAAACTCAAATAACAAGACAACTTGCTTCTCAAGTACTTTAAAAATTATAAGCAAAACATGCTTCTAAATGATTTCGGCATATTCCACAAATTCCACACAATGGATTCAATTTGATACAATGACCAACTATGCCTATTAAAAACAAGATTGTTCTTCTCAATACAAATCACCCAAAAGACAATGCCCTTGAGCAAATGCCAAATAGGGTTTAAAGTCTTTTCCATGGACATTTCTTGCTTGGCCTTGCATGGAACTTGTTAATGACATTAAATGACCCATTGCCAAGTTTGTCAAGCTTGGGCACTCCTAGATGTGATAGATTTAAATGTTTCCACCACCCCATTACCATGAAATGAACATGATTATTTGTCAAGGAACTGAATGATCTTTGCTCTCCAAACATTAGGTGTAAACACACTAAGGTGGAATAGTTTTAAGCATATGTGGAGTCCATAATACTATCAAAGCAGGATTTGGTAAGATACCTTGGATCACATGAACCATGTGGTATGGTTTCAATAGAAATTCATGATTATAACTTTTGGATTAAAGTGCACATTTGGGTTTCAAAAATGAACAATTTAAAAATAATATGAATCATTGAAACAAAGACAATTCATGGTCTAAATGAGTTCGATGTGTGTAACAACGTAAATGGTTCTACATCATAATGTTAAAGAAACCCACCAACACAACTGCCAATGGCCACCAATATTCTTTCTTCATGAGGAAATTGTAAATTGACTTGAACCACCATTTTTATCTAGAGGTGGTTATCATCCAACTTGAGTCCATAAGAATGTTTAGCTTCAAGAACAACCGAAGGTCTCCCCTCTTCCTTGTGCAACATTGCATTAACCTTTTTTAAACCTTTATGGTAAAACTTAACTTCCTTTTTTCTTTTTGACTCCAAAAAGAAAAAAACTATAAATTGAAACATTCAATAAAATTGGAATGGTACACAAAACAAATTTGAAACTTAAAGCAAAATTGGCCTAAATTCAAGAATTGGCCAAGACCAATACTAACCATTTCCATATCTTTACTTCTTAAGCAATAGGCACATACAATTTTACTTGTGTACCTATTCACTATTTACATATTTTGGGGATTTAAACTTTTAAGAATAATTATCAAGTTGTAACCTCAAGGCTAACTTGAAGCTTAAATGAATTAACATTCACAACAATTGCACCAATTGCATTGGGAAGCCTCATTCATGGATGACCCCCAATTTCCCTTTGGCCCAACTTAGGTTGAATTTTTCCCCCAAAAAAAATTACCTCCCTTGTCCCCACAACCTTAAAAAAAAACTTTTCCTACTTATGTCCTACCTACTCTACATAAGTAAGTAACTTCAACAAGCTCTAACAACATCGGCTTGTGTGTGGGGGGGCAAAGCTTATTGGGTGTTTTTTTGGGTTTTTTCAGTAAGCTTTAACTACTTGTGTGTGTGTGTGTGTTTAGCAAATTTCAACTTGAAACTAAAGGTTAAACTTTTTGGGTGTGTTGAAGTTCAACAAGGTTTAGCCAATAGCCAACTCCAAGCGATGAAAGTTTTTAGGGTTTTTTAGCAAGTTCTAGCAACTTGTGTGTTTATGTTTAACAACCTCCATTCAACAACTTATTCCAATTAGTGAAATCCTAGGTGTGTTTGACAAGCTACAACTAATAGTTAGTTCCAACAAATGAAGCTTTTTGGGGCAAAATTTTTCAAGTATTTTTAACAAGCTCTTAAACTAACCATCAAAGATTTTTGGGTACCTTTAACCAACTCTAGTCATCAAAAACTTTTGGGTTTTTTAACCAATCTCCAACTATGTTTAAAAAACATGTGAAAAAAGTTCCAACCAACATTTTCTTGATTTTTCAACTTTTTTTTCGTTTTTTTACATCCTTTTTTGTGTTTTTTCAACTTAGAGATGAGTCTTTTTGGTTTTTCACTTACATTTTTTTATTTAAGGTATCTAATTTAGGGTTTTAGGTTACGACTTAAGATTTATTAAAGGGTTTAGGTCTATTTAGGGTGGAATAATTTAAGGTTTAAAATTAAGGTTTAAAGGTTTTTGTTTTGATACTTGAATTTGAAATAATGGTAAGCCCATTAAAGTTCAGTTTAAGGTTTATGTGTTAAAGTTTGGGTTAATGGGTTTGGTTAAGCTAAAAATGTGTCTTTTGAATGTTAAAAGTTTTCCTCATTTGTAAGGTTGCCATGGTTACATGCAAAAAATTGGTGAAAGTAGGAGTTTGGGCCCAAGTTGACCAACATTTAACTTCATCAATTATAGGTGGTTCCACACATGTAAAAATTATAAAGGTTTTTCATAACTCCCCTTGTTTAAAATTATCCAAAACTTTTATTCTTTTTGTAAGGTATCAACTTTTCACCAAAGGGGCAATGGGGTGTAGAAATGAAATAGGTACATTAAACATATTTTTAATCACCCCCAATCCCTTGTGAAGGAAAAATCCAAAATGAGGAATCCCCTTTTGGTTAAGTTAACACTTGATTGATTGTTGTAAGTCCTAAGCATTCAAGATTGGGGTGTGGAGATGAGAGCATCCCACATGATGCACACACTTACATTGAAAAGGGTGAAAACTTGCAAACCTTTATCTACACCACCCAATGCACATATACAAAAAGGTGAGGATGGCCTAAGATGGCACTTATGGGAGCGAGAATTGAACAAGACCACTTGGAAACAAGAAGCCAACATGATCTCAAATTTTCATGAATTTGAAATGATTCATAGATGGTATGCCTACTTAACCATCCTTTTGTTTTTTTTTTTCTTTGGTTTCTAAATTCTAGTGTTATCCACACTAATATAAGGTTGTTGTTTTATTGTAAACTTTACAAGACCATTGAAGAGGAATTTGTGACAATCATCATGCATCTCCAAATGGATCGTCACCACGCTTACACACACTAGCATGTGACAAAAGTGGCAACAACATATCACCAAACACATGGGATAGGCGATGTAGATTGTAGTTCTAAAGAAGGTTCTCCCTTGGATAAAGAGTAAGGTTCAAGAAGGATTGTAGGGTACAGTAGCCTCCCACTTAAGTACGCATCCGTTTAAGTACGCATCCTGGTTAAGTACGCATTTTATGACAAAATTTTTAGGGATCAACATTTTTCAGTGGAACATATGTACTCACTCATTTCTGTTTTTATAATAATAGAGTTATCCCTAAAGTAATCCTGTCTTCACCCTGGCCTCCTTTCACCCCTACCCCTCTTTCAGTGGTATCCACCAAATAAAGACATCTTATATATAAATTCACTACGTCCCTGACGGAGCTCGGGTTTCAGGCCGACCAGGCCCGGCGCTAATCGGAGGGCGGAATTTCCTGTTCCCAGTCTGTGGGCAAAGCTATTGGAGGAAATTAGGTTACGACACTCTAGCGCGGAATGGAGACCCGGGATAGCCGACGTCAAGAACGGGGTGCCGGGCCGGGTCCGGTCCGGACTGTGTGTGACGGAGCTCGGCAACTTTTGCTCCAGAGAACACCCACTGAGGGAAGTTATCAG
>Ga0116227_10006008_pt1 | contig 24999 bp, 19 predicted proteins | sample S1TSphgellanicum_FD_89693 | JGI IMG/M metagenome (GOLD analysis project Ga0116227, IMG submission 89693) | Host-associated microbial communities from peat moss isolated from Minnesota, USA - S1T2_Fb - Sphagnum magellanicum MG | ecosystem: Host-associated > Plants > Peat moss > Unclassified... | reverse complement strand
TTAAAGAGCATCTCCAACGGTGCTCAGTATGTAACTCTGGATAGTAAAATTAAATGTCGAAGTTTAGCTGTTTTTTTTTGTTTTTTTGGGCAACCCCACTAATCAAACTGAAACTGCATATACATTGGGGACTACTAATAGCAAACCACCTGGACCAATCATTGTGTGAGGACCAGCCCTTACGAGCATCTCCAACGGTGCTCAGTATGTAACTCTGGATAGTAAAATTAAATGTCGAAGTTTAGCTGTTTTTGTTTTTTTTTTTTGGGGCAACCCCACTAATCAAACTGAAACTGCATATACATGGGGGACTACTAATAACAAACCACCTGGACCAATCTGTTTACTGTTTGTTTACTGTTTACAATTTTACGTCCGTTTGGGACCAGAAAGTCCAATCATTGTGATCCACCAATTAGAAATACTGAGCCGCAGTCAGGTGCAATTATTACACTCTTTTTGGGAGGTGCACAACCAGCCACTGCAAGCTGCACGAATTCGGTGGAGAATTACAAATTTCCTGAGCTAAACCGGCACATTTTGACTTTTTCACAATAAATTTTACTGTCTGGAGTCACATACTGACACCACTGGAGATGCTCTAAACACTTATAGTCTTCCAAAATGATTATCATAATCATTTTTTTAATCACATTAACTAGGTTAGGCTTACCTATGGGTTACCTCCTTGCTTAGGGGCTACCTACCTATCTAAGAATTATCTACCTACTCATTTGAAAGGCTTAGTTAAATTAAGGGATACTTAATCGTTATTTAGGTGAAAGGATACCTAAGAATGTATAAGCATTATCAAAATCTTAGTCCAAAATCATATTTCAAACTACGTATCAATCCCCATTTTCACTCTTAAATCCCAAAACCAAATGTGCAATCCAGAATCTTTGTTTTCAACCTTGTGCATAAGCTTTGTTTTATGGGTGGGGATTATATAAGTGGGAGGTGTTCCCAATTACTTTTTCCTTTTCATTTCTCAACTATGGAAGGGTTTTTTCTCACTTGTAGATCATGGCTTCATCATTCAAATGTGATTCTAACTCTATTAAATAGTTCTAGTTCATCTTCAAGTGATTATGAGATGATACATGACATGTTTGTAGACATGGATAAATCGAGACAATATGCATTTGTGATTGCAATTGTTGCTATCAACTCATTTGATATGTTCAATGCAAATGAGTTAGAAGAAATAATTTTTGGATTCAGGTGTTAGAATTGAAATGTGTTCATTACTTTGTGAGAAATGTCAAGGTTGTTTAAAACTTTGATCAATGTCATTTTGGCCAAGTTTGATTAATTGAAATTACTAGTGGTACCCACCATTGCATGCCATGCACATTTTATAAGTGAGCACCATATTCAAGTTTTAAATTATTTTTTTTGGTTTAGGGTTTTTTTATTATTAAGGTTTGGATATTAAGATTTGAAGTTAAGGTTCGGATGAAGGATTCAGTTTTAAAGTTTGGGTTTGGGGGTTTGGATTAAGGTTTTTGTTTTAAGGATTTTGATTTAGGGTTTGGAATAAGGTTTAGGGTTTAATGCTTTGGATTTAAGGTTTAAATTAAGATTTTTTTTAGGGGGGATTGAATATGGAGATTTCAATTAAAGTTTTAATTTTAAAATTAAGGTTAAAATTTTAGTTTTAGGGATTAAGATGAGAGTTTTAAAAGAGTTACAAGGTTCTCAGAAGATACCTAAAGGTTATTATAGATGTTACATAAAACCTATCGAAGAGGCTATACAAATAATCCTTAAGTTAGGGGTTATTTAAGGAATATTTATGGGGTTTATTTATATTAAAGGCTACTTAAAGACTACCTCAAGACCACATAAAAACTTACCTAGGGCTATTTAAAATAAGGGCTATCAATGGCCTCCATAGGGGGTTACATAAGAATCATTTAATGTGTTACATAAGGGCTAGTTGGGAACATACTTAAGTTAGGGGATACTTAAGTGTTATTTAAAGGGCTACTTAAAGAACTACATAGGCTATACATAGGGGCTATGAATTAGCCTTAGTAGCCCTTTTTTGCACTATAAATTAATTTTATGTAGCTTTTAAACAACCCCTAGGTATCCCTTCACTTAAAAAATCTTTAGATAGTCCCATAAGTAGGTCCTACATAACTCCCTAAATGACTTTCAAATATCCCATTACCTAGGAACTTAGCCTTTAAGAGTCTCCCTAAATATCATTTCAAATAGGCCCTAGGTAATCCCCTAAATAGAACTTAGGTATCCCATAACCTAGGTTAGCTTATAGGTGTTTCCCTAGGTAACTTTCTAAATAGGCTTTATGCAACCCCATATGTAGGCTTTTGATGTCCCTAAATAGCCTTTTATGTAAGTTATATGTAACCCTTTAAGTAGTTTTTAAATATCCCATAACCTAAGTAAATCATTATGTGCCTTCTTAGAATATTCCTAGGTATGCCCTAGGTAGATTTTTAATAATTGTTAGGTATTTTTTAGCTTTAAAAAATCCCTAACTAACCCCTTAGGTAAGCTTTGTGTAATCCTTAAGTCCTAATTAGGTACATCCCATAACATAAATAAGCCCCTAGGTAAACAAGTAGAATATGAATGCAAAACACAATAAATAAAAGAAAATATTCAAATTATCATGGGTTGAAGAAAAAAAAAAAAATCCCTCTATAATTTTTTTGGGGGCATAATCCCATCCTATATTTTGACTATCATCCTTAGTATTAAAGAAACCCAAGGTTTTCATCCTAGATTTTACTAACTTTGTGGATAGTTTTAATGTTTGGGAACCATTTTCATCATTTGTTGGGTTCATATTTTTTGTAATTGATTATCTCCATTTTCATTTGCCATATTTGATCAATGCAAAAGCTTTGAAAGTTGTAAAGTGATTGTGAGTATAGTTAGGTGCAAAAAATGTAATAGAAACGGGTTGTTATGACAAATTTTATTGTGAAGGATGAAGGATGTCTTAAATACTAAAAAAGGTTCACCTAGCAAAATTGGCATGTTATGGAGTATGGAAGAGGTCCCTTACCATTGGGAACGCACCAATGTGGGGCAAGTATTTGATTTTTGTAATACCCATTGGTTTCAAATATTTGCAAGAAATTAAAATTAAAAAATTGTTAATTTTGGGTATTTGAAAGTTTTCAAAATCAAAAAAATTATCAAATCTAAGTATTTGAAAACAAAGAACCTTTGGTTTTGGGCATTTCAAAAACTTCAAATAACCATTAGGTTTCATGAAAAAACTAACAAAGTCCCAATGGTTTTAGATGGCTATTTGAATTTTTTTTCAAATTTGCAATTATATAAAATAATCAAATATTTGATTTTTTGATAACTATGGTTATATATCAAACTGGGTATTTGATTATTATATGCACTATTATTAACTTTGATACCCTACTTTATAGTTGATGGGGGTTTGGTGTAATTTATAATACCCACACCACTCTAGAATGCACCACTAGGAATATGGTGAGCCTAATGGGGGTAATCCATAGTTCTTTTAGGTGGTAATTGATTATTCCAAAGCTTGTAACCAATTTTAGATTTAATTCACATTTCAAAGCATGTTGTATTGTAACAAAAAGAACAGGTAACACAATATCACACACCCCAAAATGAATATGCCAACTATTAGCCATATTTTTACGATTTGAAATGAATAAAATCCCTCAAGTACATCAAACTTAAAATAAATTGATTATGCATTTAAATGTCTATCCAAAAACATTTAATTTATGGGTCATCATGGATTATATCACTTCAATTTCCCTTCATGGAGATTAATTGGTCATCTTCTTGTAGTCCCATTTGTGATATATGACCCAACACATATGGAATAACCGCCCACTAAAATAATCCAAAACATATCCATCACATATGTGTAAAAAAATCTTTGAACAACTATAAGATCGCATGGCTTCGAACTTCCCCCCCAACATAACCCATTTAACACAATTGAATACTTCCCCATACAAATGAATAGAAAAATAATTTTCACAATTGGTCCCAAGAGGTTTGACAAATATGAAATAACATTCTAGGCAACTTACCAACAAAAACCCTAATTAAAACATTGCTAGAATAAAACCTCACTTCAAAGCTCCCATTTCAATGGGTATTTTCTTCCTTGTAACAACTTAGCTTCCCTAGAATCACCAAACATCTCTTACATCACAATTGACTTGCCATCTAAGCATTTTTAAAAACCCTAAAGTTTTTCATCACATCCATGGTTTTGACCTCTACAAACTATTGTTGAACCTTTACTCCCTTTGTTGAAGTTCATGGCACATCAAAAAAAAATTTAGCTTTCCAAGGTCATAAAATTTTCAATCGAGGGGCATTTTTCCCCCATCAATTGAAAAAGTAGTCCACACTCCAATAACAACACTCAAATGACTATAATTAATAATAAAAAAATCACACTGAATAACAACTAACATCAAGGTACTTAACTCTTTTTCATCTCTGAATTTTCGTCTTCTTATCCTTAACTCCAACACCTCCTTTTTGACTAATGTCCTTCAAAACACAATGCAAAACCAACAACCCCATTCAAAATTTACCTAATGAAAAAACCATGACACAATCAATGTCGTTAAACAATAAAACCGGTAATGCTCATAAACTACAAAAAAACAAACAAAGAAAAAAAAATAGCCATGGCAATCCACATCTTCCTTTCCTGTCAAAATCAATTGCCAAAAGTTTTGTTGTTTTCTACTTTTGACGATTGATGGTACTATTTCATCAAGTTACAGTTTCATCCCTTAGCTTTTTTTTAAAGTAGATTAATTTATCATACAAGTGAAGTAGACCAAAAGTGAAACCATCAAATGGTTGCATGCACAAGTGTCGTGGCTTGAATAGGACACCCCAACCATTACATATATAGGAAGTCTTCTTTGGACTTTTAGAATGAAACCCTTATAAGGGCAAAAAACCCAAAGAGGAGGGCTTGGAGTCCCATGGGAAGAAAACTTGGCATAGATACATATATGAAGTCTATGAAGTCATGTGGGAAGAGGACCTCCCCTACATAAATATCTTCACATTTTTTTTGGGTTAGTATTAAGATCAATAATGTTATTCAAAACTCAACACAATTTTATGCAAAAGTTCATGCTTGTTAAGGGTCACTCCCTAGGGGCCTTATGTAGAAGGAAGTAAGGTCTCTTAAATGATGGGATCCCAATTATGTGTTAGAACTTGGAACCCACCTTTGGAATCATTATAAAAAAATGTAAAGGTTTGTATGACATGTTCCCTAGTGTTATAAGAAGGTAGTTTAATATATACATAATTTACATTTACATGTATATTAGTGGACTAGGGAATTCAACTCTTTAAAGGTGTTAGTGGAACAAAGGTGGGTGATAAATAACATGGAAAATGGTCTTCACCTTGCATTGAGGTGGGCCTTATACTAATGATTACCGCATAAATTAACAAATTAATCTAGTTGGTAACAAATGGAATTGAGAGGTCATGGGTAGCTAGTTTGGATGGAGGTAAATTGAATTATGGTTAGGTGGAGTTCAATTTGTAGATGTGTGATATGAGAAGTGGGAACTTTAAATTTGGATCCTAACAAATTAGAATGGACACCTCCACTAAAGGTTGTAATGAGGACTTATAAGGGGTTAATGGGTCAACCATAATAACTAATGATTAGGTTGTGTATATCAATTTTGTGAAACATCCTTTGTCCAAGCCATGAAACTTTAATGTTATCGAAAGTCAAGATTATTTTTAAGCAAGAAAATCTACAACAAAAGACATCAAAGTATTTCAAATCTCCTAGTAACTGGTAGTTCATGATTCAACAAAAACCTTCCTTGAGTTTGATTTCAATGAAATAACTAAAAGGAAACCTTTATAAATCCTAAAAACATGCATTCCTTAATTATGTTAGTATAAGCTACAAAAACCTTCTAAGATTCTTGATATGAGTTGTTAACTCAAATATCATTAATCAAATTAACAATTTAAATTTCATACATGTTTGTATGATCTGATGTGTTAAAGTTAGTTGAAGATTCAAAAGGTCTTTTGTATCCTCCACCTTTGTCATTAAACCAAATGCTTCACCTATAAATTTTGATAATCCAAATGAATAACACCAATCCATGTGAAAGACTTCATGGTTGACAAACTTACATTTTTTTGAAGAAATTATGTGCATCATTAAACAACATGGGTGGTAGGGGTTATTGCATGATGCAACCCAATTGTCATTGAAATAAACCAATTCATTGCAAATTTGGCAAGCTTGAACATTGACCATTGTGATGCAACTAGACAAAGTTGATGGCTTGATGAATAACAATGGTTGTAAATGAAGGCCTACTTTTGTTTTCACATGAGTGTGTTGCTTTGCAATCATGGTCAACACATCTTGGGCAAGCTTCAAGCCCTTCACAAAGGGATTTGGATGTTCTTTCACATTCAACAAAATTATAATCACATAGAAAAAAATTAATTTCTACTACTTGCAATTTCTCCTTGGTTTACAACATGTTTTTCTCTTCATGTTAAACATGTTGCTTCAATTCTTTAATCAATTTTGATATAACATATAGAAAACTTGACCATAACCTATCATCAACCCAATACATAGTAATTACATACTATGAATGATCACCACCCACGAACATTGACTTGAAGACAAAATTTTATCAACTTTCCCAAGTTCTACTTGCAAGTTTTACTTTCACCTTATCACACTTAGTTCTTGCTTCAATATGTATTGCGACCTACCTATCATTTAAAAGTACACAAACTTTTTTTTGTTCAAACTCTATTTATATTAAGCCTTTTTTAATCCCTTATATTCATTATTTCAATTAAAAAATGTATGACTAAGTAAGCAATGAGATTAAAAGACTCTTGATATCACTTAAATATTACATGTAGGCATTTTTCTTAAAAAGAAGGGAGAACTAAAATTCAATTGATTGTGTGGCATGTTGCGATTTACAAAAATAACTTCAATCCTCACCTTCATAGTGCATAGTGCCTAAAGGTGAATGATGAGACTTTAAACTCGAGGATTAGCCAACATATTGTTTTCCATTAATACCTTCAACACAATTGGGGACAAAATGCAGACTTATTGATGGCTAACTTAGTTGGGAAGTCATTAGTTTTCCAAGTTGCAACTTGTTGAAAAAGATGGTATTCATGGGCAATAAATACATAAGCTATTTAATTCCATTCGATTATATTGTTTTCAATAATTAAAAAATGGTAAGTTCTAAAGTTATTGTGTCATTCAAAACCTTTTGTTTCTCATTCAAGAGTGCATAAATTTACATTCACCTTCAACATTTCAATTTTAATGCACAACTTGAAGTTCCATGATCCATTCTTTTCAGACTTTGGGCCAAGAACTTTTGCAATTTTTTTCTTTTAAGATGTTAGGCTTTCCCAAGTCTTGACATTGCAAATTGTGCACTTCAAGCCTTATTATTCCATGAAATATTACAAGTCAACCATGCATTGTGTTTTTAAAATTATAACATCAACACAATATCCATTGAATTACAATATAAAAATTAATTGTGCTTGGAACTCATGTGAAACATATTACAAGATGGTGCGCCCCCAAAGGTTCACCACAAGGTAATGGGGTAAATGTTTTGATATTATGTGCTACAAAAGTCTATAAAGCCTTGGGTGTAATTGTTGGTTCCACACATTAGGATAAAAAAACATGTGAGAACTCTAAGATGGGACAATGATGAACTCAATATGTTAAGCTTAAAGTGAAATCAATTTGTGCAAACCAAGAGAAAAGGGTGATTAATTGTATTGAGGGAAGATAATCTATTAATTAGTACAAATTAATGCATTGACAAGCCATCGACTCACAAAGTTCATCACAACTTGGACTTGTGAGGAATCACTATTCTCTTCCCTTACAATATATTCTATAGATGGCAGCCTAGAAGGTAAAGGAGTCAAATATTTAAGAATCTAAGTTGGTTTCCATCTTCATCTTGAAGCTAACTTTGATAAACTCATTATTTCATTGAAATCCAAACTCATTGCATGGGTTAGTTGTAAGCTATCTTTGGAAAGAAAAATTCTAGTTTGAAACTAGACTATCTTAACTTTTATATGGTACATTGCAATTTGTTGGATTAATCCCAATCCATGTATGTGTGACCAATTGCATGAGATTTTTAACTTTTTCATTTGGGAAGAACTAAAGAGCAACCCATGGCTAAGGTCAAGTGGAATGTGTTCATAATGTTGATTAGTTATGGAGACTTTGGTATCACTAATCATAAGGCACACATGAAGGTGTTCTTGACAAAATTATTAGTAAGAGGGCTATCCTTTAGGGGGAACCTTGCAAATAGTTATTGCAACATAGGGAAAAACAAATGTAAACTCCAAGTTGAAATTGGACCACAATGCACCCAAATATCAACTAGATTTTTGGACCCTCCAAATTGCAAAAAACTTAGTATAATGTTATAAGTTCTCTTATGAAATATACCTTAATAAGTTGGCAAAAATTATAAAACAACTATTTTTTGGAAATCATTTTATTTCTAATGATTTAAGTCCTTGCTTGGGTCCTGTATTTAAAAACAAAAGGAGGGATTTCTCCAAAGTGGGTTGTAGCAAAATCAAAGACTTATGGGACTCTAAGAAAAGAATCTATAACTTGAAAGGATTAAGATCTTTGCATGTCACTAGAAACCCCTCCAATGTGGAGCCCTACAGGAAGTTACATTGGTTGTTTGATTTGGGGTGTTGTGGAAAACTTGCCATGGGACCTATGTGTGTGGCATTAATCTCCAATTGTTTATTTAATCAATTATATGCCTTTTTTGGGGGTATTCTTCTAGAAGAGGGGCTAAAGGTATCCAACTTGGGTGCAAGATTTTGGAATTTCAGAGATCGTTATATTTTTCATCCAACAATTGGGCTTATAAGGTGATGATCAAATATCCCCAATCATTCAATACATCTAGCATAAGCCAAGGGTGACAATTATGATTTAACTTACCTTCAACAAGGGTCTTTTAGTAGGAACCTAGTTAAAGTATATGGGGATTGATATCGTTTGCATGGTATGCAATTCCCAAAATCAAAAATCATCACAACATTGTTTTATGGATTATCCTACATATGTAGTGACATGGAATTCTTTTCACAAGGTTTGGTGCAAATGGGGGCTTTTGGTTCACTCATTAATTATTAGTAGCATATAATTATTGGTGACACAATCAAGAATAACAAAAATGTTTTTTTTTTCTTCTAACATTCATGTGGGTGGATTTTCTTACAAATATCCCTTAGATATAATTTTTAGGACCTTTGTCCTTTCTATCTTTGGGTCGAAGGATATAAGAAAAAAATTGATGGAATTTATTTTTTGATTAAGTTGTTAATTAAACATCATCAAACTTCTATTATGGAGTTGAGATGGCTTCTTAGTGTATTTTTAACAAGCACAAGGTTACTACAGATCTTAGCAAACATATTTTAAAATAATTTTAAACTTGTTCGTCATTATAACATCTTTGTTATGGGGAAAAACACCATCATTTGGTATTTGCTCCCTCTTTTTGACTTTTTTGAAATTTGTGATCAGTGAAGGGCAAGGTCAAGTAAACAACTCATTGTTCTTTGTAATTTTTTTTTACAAATAACCATGAAAAAGTTTTATTGTATTAGCAGTGGAAATTTTATTTTATGCAATAATTAACATGATAATAATATATCAATATATATTTTAAATATTAAAAAACCCTATCTTAAAAGTAGATTTAAAAATGCATCTACATGCACAAGATGTTTGATCTTACAAAATGGGTTGCATATAAATGAAATTTTGATTGAAAAAAAATTTCTAGTTATTGGGGCTTTAAAAGATACTTATGTATTGTCAAATTATGCATGTTATAATCAAAATGTATCAAAATTTTAATATGGAGTACATTTGAACACCATATTGACCCCATCAATTTCAAACATACTTTTAACCTATTTTACAATACCAAAGTTGTTGAAAATTTGTATCCAATTTCCCATAAACTAAATGTAATGACCTATTTTTTCATATTTTTACTTCAAGATCTTTTGAATTTACTTTCTTGTGTCCATATCAAAAAATGTTTCATTTTTAAATTGAATTTTGGGTTGACTATTTTTTTTTTTGTTTATTTTACCTTTGACACCTAATTATATTATTCCTTTCACATTTTTTGGGACTTGATTTTGACTTTATAAACGATGCCAAAAATTACATCAAAGTGATAAAAGTCCTAGGATTAGGAGGATTCACTTGCAATTATTTATTTTTTAATCGTTTAAATGTCATAACTCCCTAATAAAAATAACTCTAGTGTATGTTGAAAAAGGCCATGAACTTTATTTTTGGATGAACCTTCCTTCACTATGGCAAAAAAAATAAAAATCTTTAGCCAATATATTATAAGATGGCATGGGTTTTCCAAGCCTACAGCATGGAAGACTAATGTTTTTTTAGTGCTTAACCATATTCATCATGATTGGTCCATGTGTTGTTTTTATTCTTAACTACAAAAAGAAAAATGCAAACTATAAACTTTATGGGTGGGGGAGGGGCAAAAACTTATGTTAAAATTGGATGTTATATTTAAATGATAGCAAATGGTTTCTAGTGGAGCTACTTTAACACATCCAAATGGGACATTTGACCCCATTTTATTATAGCACTTGAAATTAATATTTCCAACACCATATCAAGATCTTAATTTGGATAGGATTTGCCCTCCAAATTATATTTTGAGTATTTAAAACATTTGTGTGTATAGTTGTAAAAATTTGGGGCATTTTGTCCTAATTTTTCAAATGATTATAATTTTTAAGAATTATTTCCATTTTGGTAATGTGAATCCATCATATAACACAATAAATTTCAAGAATTTTCCAACATTTAAAAGAAGGGGCCTAATTTGGTCAAGGACCAAATCTTGATCAACAATTTAGAACACTCATTAAGTTTCAACTCTCAAATTGTTCCCAAAATGAGACTTCAATTTGGGGATCCTAGAAATGCCTACCTTGGAGTCACACACATTTAATTCATTTCATGTGATAATGTTTTCATTCTCTCGCACTCATTCAAATTTTGACCTTTTTGTTTGGCCTAATCCATCTTGGAAGTCTTTAATTTCATTTCCTCTTGGGTAGGACATTTTGTTTCTCATTTAAAGAGTTGGTGGTGAACTTAAGTTCAAGTTGCAACATGTCAACCTTTTCTAAGGACTTGATATCATAATCTATGCATCCCAAGCCTTGCTTTTATATGAAATATCATAACCAAAAATGCTTTTATAATAACTATAGTTAATAAAAAAAAATTACTTTACCACAAGAGGCTTTGTCCTAAAATAATGTTTTCAATGAAATAAAGTTGATGGGTTTAAAAGTTTGTTTAGCTTTACAAAGAGGGGCCATAAAAATTACTAAGGTTATTTTCCTAAAAAATTAGCATATTTTGGAAGGCCTTGATCCATGCCTTCTCCAGTTTAGATACAACCAAACCTCCACCTTCCCATGCTATTTAAAAAAACCCCTTTCACAAGCCAAAAAAAAATCCCCAAGCTACCCTACCCCTTAAACACTCCTCCTCCCCCCCCCCTTTTGGAAAGGGAGAGAAAATGTGAAAAAAAAACAACTTGCTTCCTCCCAAGAAACAACTCAACCCACCTTGAAAAAAAGAGAAAAAAAACTAACCCAACCCTTTCTTTAAATTTTCACCTATAACCTTATCCCACCCCACCCAAATTTAGAAAGAAAAAGTTTAGACCTAGACCTATAACCTTATTCATTAAACTTAATTTTGATTCTTCACCCCCTATACCCACTCATAATGAGTTCCCATATGCCTATGTATGACGAAGCCAATAAAAAATGTGTACAATATAAGGGTGTGTGGAACACCAAGAAGGACTTCTTAGAAAGGCTAAGGATGACCCTTTCAACAACCTTGGTTCATTTGATTTATTTGAATTTGATATGAGAAAAACATTGCATTTCAAAGTTTGGATATTCAAAAGAATTTGAAATTAACATGTTTATGATGATGTGTTGACAAGTTTTTGACACAACATGAAAACATGGCGTGTTGATGAAGGACTTGCTATGTGAGCATGGAGGTGACTTGGGTTCAATTCTTGTTTGTAATTACATTTTATATTTGTGATCTATTGTGTGTTGAAGGGGCGGGGCTACATATGAATTAAGTGAAGTTTATTTACATGGAATGCACTTTCCTACCTTTGGCTATTTGTGATCTACCTATGACTTATGAATTACTCAACAATAGAATTTTTGAGCCATGACTTCTATAATAGATACCTACCTACATCCTTGCACAGAGTCAACCTATTTGAATCATGATTTCCATAACATATATTTACCTATTAACATACCTACCTACATCCAACTTACCTTTCTAGATACATACCAATCACACATGGAAATAGGGTTGCTAAAAATAATGACACATAGTTGAATTATAATTGTTGTAATTAGTTCACATAAAAGATACAAATTGGGCAGTTGATAAGAACAAGTAGGTGCCTAGATCAAATATTAATCATTTTGAAATTGCATGAAAAAGGAATAAATTATGTGATTTTTCACCTTGGTGATTGCAATGTCACCTTGGCTCGAGAAGATTTGAAAGATGCTCCAATATATAACTATGTACATGTTTCATATTATACATTGTAAACGACAACCTATTAGCAAGCATGAAAAGGAGGAAACCAAACCTAACATTATAGAAAAACAAGACCCTTGAAACAAAAGAATTGTAGAGCAATTTGACCAACAATAGTCCTATACAAATTCACCCTTTGCAATAATACATTGACTAATCATGCACAAAATTTCCTTTCAAATGCCTAAAGAGGCTTTAGGCTTGAGCTTGTTGTTCAAGCATATATTCGAAAAAATGTCACACAATGTGCAAAGGATTATACCACTCAATTCAGCTTTGCTTGAAGGAATAATGCCATGGAGGAATTGAGTTGTGTTAGCATTAGCGGGTTTGGAAAAGCCTGGTATAGTCTTCTTGAGTGTGGGATATCTCACCTTCCATGGCTTAGGGAGCTCAACTTTCTACACTCATCACATGCCCAAGTGCATGAGTTTGACATAATCTGCACTAGTTTAGGGGAACAAATTTAAGCAAGGCTTGCAAGTAATCTAATATTTCATAGACAACTTCTGAACAAGCTTCACACTTTCATCAATGTAAGCAAATAAACAATTTAGTTAGATCGTTTTTAGTGTACAAGAGGCTTTCGATGTTGAAAACAACTTGTTAGTGGAAGCTCTTGTAAGGTTTGCCTCACACATAAGCACTAGTATTATGTTGAACTTCTATACAAAATGAGTTCCTCTCAAAGCAAGCAATGCTTCATATTGACAAGTTTGAACACCATCTCATTACCATGTATGCATGAAAAACAATGAGTCCCACCTTGCTCCATAAGTATTACAATGCAAGCTTCCTCACATATTGAATATTGAGCTTTGTTTGCTTTATCATCAATATTTAATGTACCAAGTGTACTTCTTTCTCATTGATTCAAACTAGTCGATGACCTTGCTGAACTCTTTATTCAAATCGCTTTTGACCAATCTAATCACTTGGTCCATTATTCCATGGAGAATAGATCAAATGAAATTTCATTCAAATGGCTTTCAAGGCTTCAAGTTCGCCTTCAACCAACTCAAAGGTCCAAGTGGTTAGTCTCTTGTTTCATGGAGAACAGATCAAAATATGTTTGTCACCTATGAAAAATATTCAAAGACCATAAGAAGACTTTTCAAAGCATGTCATGCACCTCTCATATACTTAGTACCTATCTTAGATTCAAGGGATGAGAACTGTTGGCCAGGGGGGGGGAGTAGAGAGAGACTCTGAATTCTACACTCTAATTTCATTCACAAAATCTAAATTTCATGGTAACTTGTGCACACCCAAACCCTAAACCTGCTTTTGGTGCACTAGATTGCTTCGCTTCTGCAGCAAAAATTTACCATTGCAGGAATTTTTTTGGGGTGTTTTTTCAGCTGGGAAACATAAAAAATCTGAGTGCACATAGTTCATGTAGATCTGGATTTTCTCAGAAGAGTAGCTCCAGTTGCTGTGCAATGGGTATTTTTGACAGGAAAATCAGAGGCATGTTATGCCATAGATTGTGCTTGAAAGTTGACCAACTTACAGAGGTAAGATCCCTGGAAAATGAAGCTAGATCTGTTTCAAGAATTGAAGACAAATGCTTCGAGAATTGAGAACAGATGCTTCAAGAACTGAAGGTAGATGGTTCAAGAATTGAAGGACTTGGCTGAGGAGAATTTACAAGTCAGAACATCTTTTCTTCTTGTGTGTTGAGATGGGAATAACGGACTTGAACACAAACTTCTAACACTCAATCTGCACATGGTTCCAAACACTCGGAATGAAATTCGGACTCATGTTAAGACATAGATTTTTGCTTGCAAGTACAATAACTTACAGATGCAAGATCTCTGAAAATGAAGGTATAAGACGGTAGATGCTTCAAGAATTGAACGTCTTTGGCTGAGGAGAGAGCTTACAAGTCAGAGCATCTTCTTGTGTGTTGGGAAGGGAAATACACAAGAACACAAACTTCTCACAAGCAATCTGCACATAGTTCCAAAGACTTGGAATGAAAAGTCAGTATAGTTCCAGGTCTTGGAATGCAATATCAGTCAGTAGTGCTGCCTATGTGGCGTTGTACGTGGCCACAGTTAGCTGTTGTTCCAATTCGCAGCAATGCGAGGGCCAACCTCCGAAGCGTGCTTTGTAATGGTTGCAGACGAAACAACGCTGGAAGCTCGTAACGGCGGAACTCACAAAACCGTCGCAAAGGGATCCATGCAAAATGGCAATAACAAACGTACAAACACGGATCGATTTCTCTATCCCTTTCTTCTGTCTCTCCCCGGGCGTTACCCTACGAGCTTCGTCAAGCCGGCGCCAAACCCTAGGCGGAAGAAACCCTAGACGGAAAGAGTTCGCTCCCTCCAGGAGGTCAGGTTTTAGGGTTTGTTTTACGTACGGTGTCGAGGCTCGGCGAGGGAGGGGTTTGCGTTTGAGGAGGATGTAAACCATTGCGGCGCTTCTGAAGATTTCTTTTCGCAGCGACGAAGGAGAGAGCTTCGAGGGGCAGCTGCACCTCTGCCGCGGCCAATAACATGGGTAAGCTTCATCTCTCGCCTTCTAAAACCATCTCCGACACATTCCTACAACGCCTAAGCTTCATCTCTCGTCTTCCAGCATCTGTGAAGACTACGTATCTTGAGCCAGCAGGAGCCCTAGAATTTCTTGGAGGCACTCTTCGTTCTTGTGTTGATGTTCTGATTCGTTTCTGCCTGTTCTGTCTCGGTCTGTATGTCTATGACTTGGAATGTGGCGGCAGCTCTGAAGTAATGTACGCTTTGTTTCCGGAAGTGGTGTTGTTCCCGAGGGAGAAGCTTGTCCGCTCAAGGGACTTTTATCCCTGAGTTTGCAGTCGTTCTCCCTTCTCATCACTGTTTGTTCTCATTGCTATTATTCTGACAGTCTGCTGGCAAGCACCAGGAGAGTGTTACTGCAGCGTTATGTCTTGAGGATGAAGAGGATGAGGAGTCTTGGATAAGCTTACACACTTGTGGGACAAAGGCTGAGGCCATAGACTGAATTGTTGATAATGGAATTGTTTCTGGGATCTGTTGCTAGGTATCTCACGGGACTCCACCCACAAGAGGAGGGCAACTGGAGGCAAGAAGAAGTCATGGCGCAAGAAGCGCAAGTAAGTGTTCTGCTGCACAAGATTCTGTCACCTGTTTGATCATGTAGCAAATGAAATTGTGATTGTCAGTTTGATTGATGGCTGTATTGAGTGCCTTGTTGTACCTGTCTCTGATGTGTTTGTTGGATGAGGATGTGGTGGGCTTTGTGAATGTTTACCATGGTGGTGTGGTTTGTCTGGTGCATGATTGATCATAGGTACGAGCTTGGAAGGCAGGCAGCTATGACGAAGCTGTCAAGCAACAAGACTGTGCGTCGTGTACGTGTGCGAGGTGGCAACTTCAAATTCAGGGCGCTACGCTTGGATACTGGGAATTATTCATGGGGTTCTGAGGCAGTGACTCGCAAGGCCCGTATTCTGGATGTTGTCTACAACTCCTCTAACAATGAGCTTGTGCGGACACAAACTCTGGTGAAGAATGCCATTGTCCAGGTGGATGCTGCACCCTTCCGCCAGTGGTACAGCCAGCACTATGGCCTTGACATTGGCAAGAAAAAGAAGGTTGTTGCAGCAAAGAAGGATTCTGAGGTGATTTGTCTCCCTCCTTTGCAATTTGTCTTTTAAAGCTGTTCCTTTTTGTGTCTCTTTTACAAACAAAGGTTTCCTTGTTTGCTTAGAGTTATATTACTAATGCAAATCATGTATTTTTTTGGATCTGTGTCCCAGGGGGTAGAGGTTGCAGAGGAAGAGAAAAAGGCTAGCAAGAAAGTGCAGAAGAAGATTGCAAAAAGGCAGGATGGTCTCAAGCTGGATGCACATCTGGAGGAGCAGTTTGCTAGTGGCAGGTTGCTTGCAGGCATTTCATCTCGTCCTGGCCAATGTGGTCGGGCTGATGGGTATGTCAAACAACGGACCTGTAGATCCTCAGAGAGAATGTTAGAGCAGGGAGGTGGTTTTTGACTTTCTTGCCTGGAGAATATGTAATTTCATTGACCAGATTTCTTCTTGCAGGTACATTCTGGAGGGCAAGGAGCTTGAGTTCTACCAGAAAAAGATTCAGAAGAAGAAGGGCAAAGGAGCAGCAGCCTAGTCATGCTCCAGTGTGTTGAGCAATCAAAGGATCTGTGACCTTACTGTCAAGAATCAGAACATTCTTACAATGTGAGTTGCATATTTAGAGGCAGATTATTGCCACTTGCCCTGCTTACACAGATATGGACAGATGCTTATGGTATTTGATATTCCATACGCCTTTGTGTGAAGAAGAAGAAGAAGAATTTTTTTGGTTCTTTGCATTGTCTATGGTAAATTCCATTCATCTTGAGGGTATTGTATCCTTTGTTTTTGCCTCTTAAATCGTCCAGTTTCCCCAAACTTAGTGTCCATTAAATCAAATGTTATTGGACTAGCACTCCATGTATGTTGGAGTAGTATGTTGTGGGTTAGGACATTTTCTGCGACTGCTGCTTGAGTGGTTGAATTCATTACATCCGTCTTTAGTCAGCAGAAGGTGGTTGGGAAGAATTATGTCCAAATCATGAGCAATGGCAGTGATGATGATTAGTGTTCCCAACCATTCTTAAGAGCATTGGCAGTGATGTTAAATTGTTTTCTCAACCATTCTTAAGGGCATTGGCAGTGACGATAACCTATTTTCTGGACCATTCTTAATGTTACTTGTTACCGGGGGTTAAATTTATCTTCATTTGGTCTGTTCTCTTCTACTTGCCCACAATTCCTGATCATTGGTCTCAGTAAACAGGAGAAGGTCTATAAGTTAGTTTGAAAAGCTCGCTAGAAGCAACTTTGCAGATATTCTGTACTTTGAATTCAAACATGATAACAAAACTTGCAAAGCAGAAGTGTTTTGTGATAGTATAAATAAAAACATTGAGATGAAATTTGAGATGAAAGTAAACACTATAAACGATTAATGGAAAAGGAGCTTATACACCTTGTTCAATATGAAGCCCATTTAATAGTTCGCACTTCATCCCCACTCAGGGGATAATTGTTGCCATTATTGGTGCTTGTTTCAACTACTTTATTGGCAGAAGAGATTACAAGCGAATTCCAATCCCAATAGCTCAGATCTTTTTATCAAACAAGCAAACTCATTTGTGTAATAGCTCTGCCCACTATAAATGTATAATGCAAATGCAGAAGAGGGTTCTAGTGAAAATAAATGATCTAACACTGGATGTGTAACATACTGTCTTTTCTCCTTCTCACCCAGACAATGTCCAAGGGATGTGACAAATTTTGATCTGCTAAAGGAATTACAAATACTATTCCACTCAAAGGACACCAATTTCAACAATAAACCAGTTTTTGCTTACTCATTTCAACATGAAATAGTGAGCAAGAGATGATTGCAAACAAAATTGCACAAAAGCAGACTTGAGAACCATTAACACCATACTTTAGGTGGCTGCACTCCTTTCACATACTTCCTGCTCTGCTTCTGATTAGACTGATGAGCACGTCCCTGAAGACACTCAGAAGTCCATTCATGGATTTAGGCAAGCTAGCTCCTTCAGCAATAGAGAAGTGTCTCAATCTGTGATTGTCTGACATTGCTGTACACTAGAGAACTCTTAGTGTTTAAGGGTGGATCTCCCTCTACATGAGACTCCTCAAAAGTACAAAGGAGAACATCACTCCCAAAAGGTGCAGAATCATATACAAACATATCTTTCAGTAGGAAAAGCCTTGGTCAGCCTATCATGATCAAACACTGTCACATCTGAAACAAACCACCAAGCAGGTGATCCGTTTGTGTTGGAGACAAGATTTAGCTCAACCACCAACTTGGCGCCTCCAGGAGTCTTCAACAATCAATTCATCAACCCCCCAGTCCTCATAGCTGCACTCAAACACAACAGCATGAGAACTACAGAGAGTTTTCTTTACAAACAAATGGGCTCCGCAAAACCCCAAAACAACTCCATTTCTTGGATAATCCTTTCTGCCTTAGCACAAGATCCAAAAGCTAAATGTATCCATCCTGGCCACAAGATGCTACACCAGAGCTGCCTGGACTTCTCGCCTCATAGGATGGACATGTATTTCTCACTTTGAGTATCCCTCAAACTCTCAGCACCCATTCTTCTTTCTCTTTTGGTGCAGGGAGTCCCCGTGATACCACATTACAAGAGAGGACCATTGAACATCATTATGTTACAACAAGTGCAAATGACTCAAAGAGAATGCCTATCTGAAATGTAACGGGTGCAATAGATGCCTACCTCCCATCAGGTAAATAACGGCGAATTGTGAAGGGTATTTTGCGCTCCCGGAGTTCCTTCATTGCAATCTGCAATGCTCACATAAACTGTCATCTTATACCAAACACAGTAGTTCCCAAGTGCCACGATCCATCAAAAGGACAACAACAGACACGCAAGGAAGGCAATTACAAATGGCACTACTGAAACAGACTTCTCTTGGACAAAACAAAAAACCATGAAGGCAATTGCAAACCTCAAAAGAAAAGGCCAGTAGAGATAGGAGTTTAACACCTCAAGAGGATCAGTCTCGCCTTCCAAGTTGACCATCACTGGTGCATTCATGCTGAAACACACACACACACACACACACACACACACACACACACACCCCATATGTATCTGTTTCTCTCTCTTTCCAGAATAGCAACATTGGATCCCACAATACAGTTTGATATTGTCTGTTATGAGCATGTGAAAATGAAATGCACTCTGGAGCAAAGAAACTCTGAAGCACCAATTGCAACATCTATCATGTAGACATAACCAAGGCAACCAAAAAGGGCACTCCACATTGATCAGGCATACAGAGCAGGGTTGAATGGAACCTGATTTGGAGGGCTCGGGTGCCTAGTACCCTAGCTCTTTCATACTTAGTCATGTACTTAGTTGTTTTCCGAGGTTTATCAGTCACAGGCTCAGCGTCTCCTTGCAGAATGTCTGTGTCAGGGCCTTCATAAAGCTCCCGAGCTTCTCCATTCTCCTCCTCTTCCTCAACTCCCTCCTGCACAATCACTTACACAAAAAGTTACAACAAAGATGTCCCTCCTACACTCCTATCCTACTCTCCAAGTATGTTCAAAATGCAACCAACAGTAATTAATTAGCTGCACATGACCAAGAAGACTGAGGAGACGAAGATTACCTCAATGTCAGGCTCAGGAGGCTCATCATCGTACCTGATGCCCTCCGCTCCCCACAAGCACAGAAACAAGTCCCATCAGAGCACAACCAGCCACACATCGACATAATAGCAACAAAGCAGTTCTAAGGTGGAAAAAAAAAAACCTCTGCCAAATTCATGATAACTGTTGCTACTAATCCAACTTTGAGAGCTGATTGCACTACACTTCCCTGCACTACCCTATGCTACCATTGTGTTCCAAAAAAAGAGAAGAACAAATCTCATCAGGCAATGCTACCATTGCGTTGAAGAGAAATTTTTTTACCCGACGTCTCCGCCGTCGTAGTCGTTGTAGTCTTCGTCGGCCATGTCTTCAACAAAGCTCTCAAAGAAAAATGCAAAAGAAAAAAAAATTCGCTCCGGAGACACAACCAAAAAGCTTTCCGTTCGCAAAACAGAGAGGAGCTCACAAAACCCTAACTGCAAACCCTAACTGGCGTTGTATCTCCTTACGTACGTACAGCTCCCGCTGTCGGGAGGGGAAAATACGTATCTTTATCGCATACAAATACGGGTATAATGCGGGTATTGTCTCTCTGATGAAACCCAGGAAGGGCAGGGGATCAGACCAGTGTTGGCCGGTTATCTTCTTTTTTCAAAAAACCTCTGGGTGGGTAGGTTGTTTTTTCAAATTCTTTTGGGACCACACCGGTTATCAATATCAATATAAAAATTGGGTTATCAGAAACTTTTCGGTAACAACTGTTGGTTATGCATAAGGGTAGGGTATCAAATCATCAGTTAATAACCACCAGTTAACCTGCTGGTTAGGCACTGGTTATCAGGTTTTTTCTTAAAATAAAATAAAAAGTTATTTTTTTCTGTTAAAATTTTAAAAATTAGTATTTAATGATTGATAACCTACCTGGATGATAATTGGGTGTCATCCCCATGACAAAGAGGCAATTTACGCTCCATAATATATCATCCTCATGACAAAAGGCAAATTATGCTCCATAATATGTCATCCTCATGACAATTTAGGGCAATTTACACTCCATAATTTGACATCCTCACATCTAATAAGGCAATTTATGCAATATAATATGCCACCCTCATACCAAAGGCAATTTATGCAACATAACATGCCATCCATTACGACTTCAAAGAAATCAGCTGATGTTTCATATGTTCACTCTACATCTCACCCAATTTGGCACACTTTGTGTGTGCCATCCTTTAAAGACTAAAAAGATTAGCTTACATTTTGATGTGCATGTCGACATTTCATCACACTTTTTTCATCCATCTACACTACCTAACTATATAGAACATCTTTGATAGCTTGGTTTTTCCAACCACTTTGCAATACAAATTATCCATCTTGAGCCATTGAAATATAATCGTGATCTATAATGCATTATAGTAAGATCAAGCTTATTCTAAGATTTTAAACATTTTCAACATGCATAATTTAACAAATTTTTGGAATTATAATACATACCAAGAATTTTGAAATATTTACTAAAATGGATCAATAGCGTCGTGTCATGCACAATGTTGAACTTAGTGGTGGTGTAAGTAAAATGGCAACATGTTTTACAAGTGATTTTGAGGAGCCAGGCCACCCAAAGAAGAATCTCATATGTTTTGCAAATTCTATGGCAAATAATAAACAATCAAGCATATTATAAATCTACTACCCTACTTGAATAAAAGGTCCAACCAAAATTATATTATTATTTTAAAAAAGTAATTTTCTCAAAGAATAAAGTTTTTGTAGAATGAGAATGATGCATCTTTTGAAAGATTTGAAAATATTCTATTTGTCGAAATGAAATATTCAAAATTAAATAATTACTTGGCAAAGAGTCGAAGAACTTCTATGAAAGAGTTAACAAACTTGCTATGAAAGAGTTGATGAACTTGTTATTCAAGAGTTGATGAACTTGTTGTTCAATTATTGTGTTATGGAAGGTAGTTTGTTGGTTTTGTCATGTTGATACCAACCAAGTCACACAATGCAACTTGTCACATTTTTTACATATTGTTGGAAAGCTCTCAATGAAATGAATGAGTATGGGGTGCACCAAGGTGGTTTCATAACAAACCTATAATGGGGAAATTATTGAATATTGACCAATCTAATGATTAAAAATTGAATAAACCAAAAAAATTGAAAATTGATGGATATTGGGGCATTCTCAAGATATTTTCTTAAAGCCCTTGATGAGTGAGATTTTATGAAGATGCTTTCATAATTTCTAGGTCTTAATTAGTGTAGGAGATATTGAATTTTGAGTTTTTATTTTTGTCATTGAAAGTTCAATAAAATCAGAAAATAAAAATTTAATGAAACTTGGTTTTCAAACTTAATGTAAAGAAGGTGTATCATTTGTTATTTCAATATTCATTCAATATTAGAACAACTTCAAAATTCATTTAATATTATGTATACACATAATCTCTTAACTCAAAAAATTTCAAACTTCTAGCGAATATCCAACCCCATGAAAAATATTAATGTAATGCATCTAGATGTTAAGAATGACCATTAAGAACGACCATTTTCCTTGAGGCCATAAACATTATTTTCCCAAACAAAATTATTCACCACTCACATGTGTTGAGTCAACTATGGGGATTGTAAAGGCCAAGCATTGTTGTCCTCATCTTGATGTTTTTTATGTCCATTCTTCAGGCTTTTAAAGAACCAAAAACACACATAATCACTTGTGGGTGGATGTGAAAAAAGTTTGAAAAAATAATTTTCATCAAATATTTTTATTCACACTAATGAATTTGAAAAAAGAAAAAAATTAAAAAATTATCAAATAGTTTTAGATGCATATCTCAATTTGAAAGAAACCAAACAAACATTCCATTTAATTGCTTTCATAGTTTCATAAAAGTTAAATGAACCTAATATCTTACATGACCTTTGTGGATTTGAAATTAAATAGCCCAAATATTATTCAACTATGTATCTTCTATCCCTTGTATAATTTTTTAATTATATAATCAACAATATACCCAATTATATATTTATTGGCAAACTCAACAATATGCCACACGGTCCTTTTTTGCATTGCAATAATATTTATCCAAGCTTGAAAAGAAAAACCAAAGGTCATCAATAATTTGTGATCATATTTTCCTTTGTGTCATAGAATTTATATTAAAAAGGGTGACTATTCATGCTCAATATGTTTATTCCCCACCTAATATGGTAGTATTGGCATGGTTTTATTATGAATGTAGGGTAGCTTTTTCCACCCCAATAATTAAATTGCATATTATTAATATGCCACAAGCCCATTATGTTAAAATATCATTTTTGGTGCATTATAGTGTGGCATGTTAATTGTTGGAAACCTTTAAATGTAATACCAAAAATGATTTACTCCAAATCAATGGAGGACATAAAAAAATAAACAATATCCCTTTATGTATAATGATGCCAACACAAGCTAATATTACATAAAGTGATTAGTAATATGTAGCAGCAAAATGTAATAAAGTTTATCACTTTTGTTGCTTGTTTGGGGAGTTTTAGAGACTCTTGCAAGGTAAGAATGTTGTGTTAAAGTATATTTCTTCTATGTCCAACTCAACATACCAATATGGGTTTTACTTACCATCCTTACAAATGCAAATTTGCAGTGATTGGTATAATTTAACTCACTATAAATGGTGGCATCCAAAGATTTTGTGGGCAAATATTTGCAAATTTTCAACCAACAAGGTTTGCTTTTGACATACACAAAGGATCTTTTTGAGGAAAAAAACCCAAATTCAATAGATTTATAAAAGCATTCAAATCACTAGATTTATTTGTATAATAAGTTCCAATAGGTAAACAACAATATATCTAGAAGATTGCTTTATTTTTTTGGAATTTTAAATCAAATTTTAAACCAATTTTGGCTAAATCTTGTTATGGATTATCACCACTTCTACTACATTGCAATATTTGAACAAAAACATTGATGGACTCAAGGAATCAATCATGAGAAAGTGAATTGCATATTTGTGATCATCACATGACAAGGTGCCTATAATGGTGTGGCAATTCCACGCAAACAATGTGGCCAACATTTTTAGTGCATGGTTGTTGATCATTCACATGCATTAATATGCCATAATAAGGTTGTGTTTAGTGTGTACATTGGCTTTGTTTGGAGTGGTGAGTGTGTTTATATGAGATGGTCCAAAAAAATGATTATGCAAGTGAGAAGTAGTTTTTGCATGGGTCACACACCTTGTGCACGGCACAAGGTGGGTGAATGGTAAAAGTTTTTGATGATTAGGTGGGTGCATCTACTAAGATTGTAGTTGGGATTTTGTAGAGGTAAGACACCAAATGATTTGTTTTTGTATTAGTCTTCTATGTACCAAAACATGAAAAGATGGTGAAATTTTTAATGAAATCGCCTACCAATTACTCTAGTTGGGGGGATCCTACTTTCTGTTTGTTTTCAAGGTCTCATGAGAGGTTCTTAATAAAACTCCTAGCTCTAACTAAAGTCACAAATGTTTTGTATTCTTTTACTTTTGATGGTTTCCAATAAATTGTAATATTGTGTCTAAGCAAATGACATTTTGACATTGCACAAATGAGTTAAACTTGCCTTGAACAAAGAACAAAGAGTGTTTGTGTTGATTTTATAATGAAGCCATACAAATCTATGTGACTTTGTTAAACACAGTTAGGTCATCTTAATTGGAGTTGTTTAGGCAAAGGAAGTAATTAGACAATCAAGAAAGTTGGACTCAAAGTTTCTACTAAAAAAAACCTTTGTTAAGAAATTCAGCCAAAGTCATTTAGAGGTTGATGAAGTGGCAAAGAACCAGCCATTGGGTGTTCAAAGTTTACACCGGTTGGTAAAAGATTCAACCAATACCAAAGAGCCCATTGCTGGATTCAAAGTCTACACACTCAGAAGCAGTGGTTTTTTTTTTTTTTTTTTTTTTTTTGTTAAAAATTTTTTTTTTTTTTTTTGGGTAATTTTTTTTTAAAAAATTTTAAAAAAAAAAAAAATAATATTTTTATTAATTAAGAAAAACCCCC
>Ga0116227_10006007_pt1 | contig 24999 bp, 18 predicted proteins | sample S1TSphgellanicum_FD_89693 | JGI IMG/M metagenome (GOLD analysis project Ga0116227, IMG submission 89693) | Host-associated microbial communities from peat moss isolated from Minnesota, USA - S1T2_Fb - Sphagnum magellanicum MG | ecosystem: Host-associated > Plants > Peat moss > Unclassified... | reverse complement strand
GGCAATTTCCCCCCCCCCCCCCCTCCCCCAAACTTAGAAATCTAATGACTTTGTCACAAATTTTTCACAAAAATCCTTTGTATCAGTCACATTGGATTTTCTTTTGGTCATCAAATGGCGAAAATTTACCTTAAAAAAATCACTGATCTTGAATCAATATCATCAAAATGAGAAATTATTGAATTTTCTATCAGGTGGGTTTGAGTTTATGGTTTTTTTTTTTTTTTTCTTCAATTTTGTGTTTAGTTTAAAATAACAATCATTTATAAAGAAGATTTAGCCAAATTTGGTAATCCCAAAAAAAAGAGATAGATTTTTTTAATAAATAAAACATTATTTTACATTGTTAACCTTTTGATACTCCACACCTAGGAAAACAAAAGAAACAGATATATAGAAGTCCAGTTTTGTAAGTGCAAATCTATGAACTTTGTGAAATGATGGACTAATGTGAAGTGAATAAGATTAAAGGAAATTCTATGGATAGGAAATGGACTCCATGTATTCTACAAAGTTTCTCAATGACTTTAAGAGCTTGAGTGGATTTCATATAGTGTATATGGATTTTGGGGACTTTGGTAATGTTATTTAAGAGCTTTTAATAAACAAGAGGGTTCAAATATGGACTTTGTGAAGTAATAAAGGACTCATGATTAGTCAATGGGATTGAATTAAACTCTTGGGATAAGATATGGAGTCCATGCATTCCACACAGATCTCGAGCACTTAAAAAAATTGGAATGAAATTTGTGAACTTTAACAATGTTAAGTTAAAGATTCTATTTGTAATTTCAATAATAGAAAGGGACTGAGTATGGGTCCTAAAGACTCTGCTTGTAATTTTAATAGTATATAGGGATTTTAATTATGGACTCTATGAAATATGAATGACATTTTATAATGGTCAAATGGACTACACAAAGTTTAACATTTATGTCAATATACTTCAACAAGTCTACCAAGGACACACTAATGGTTTTGCTTGGAAAACATTATTTTAGATTCATTGTCGAGGTTATTGGATGGAACTTTCAAGAATTCAAAGTTTTAGACCTACAACCAACAACAAGAATACAAACATAAAAAAATTGAATTTGACAATATTGGCAGCTTGTTGACCTAGAAGTCCAATTTTTTCCTCAATACATCCTTATTCAATTTTTGCAAGCAATTTTAACCCACTTAATTTTCACCAATTAGGGGGTGGTACTTGATCACAACCCATATGTATCTTGCTTGCCATCAACTAAACTTGTTGAGCTATGGTGACTTGCCATTGCTAGCAAACTTCGTGTCTTTCTATGGCATCTTGTGAAACCTCTTCAACTATAGAAAACCTTTTCTGCCACAACCTTGTGCCTTTCTATGGCATCTTTTAAAACCTCTTCAACTATAGAAAACCTTTTGTGCCATAACCTTGTGTTTTGCTTGAAATGCTTTGAATATCTTTTTGAATTCTTCAAGAATGCATTGTTGGGCATCAAATTTTCTTTGCATAGATTGTAAAGCCCTCAACGCCACACCCACCTCTTCATTGTTTTCGAAGTTTGGTCCAATTTTCAAAATTGCCAAATGCGCATTTAAGGCATCAACTTCTTTTTCCAACACTTGTAGCTTATGTTTTGCTCTTTTGACTATATCAACACAATCTTTAATTTCATGGCAACATGCATTAAATCCTTTTACCAATTTTATTTTGAATCAAGAAATGAAACAAAAAAAGGTTTTTTTAAAAACATTCATTCTTTCAATTAGAAGGTACGTTGCACCATTTTGTCAAATCTTCAATACTAAATGCATAAAGGTGCAACCCCTTCTTTTAAGGAATGAACCGCAGTTAACATTTCTTTAATTTACACGAGCTTTTTTTCTTTTGGGTTTGCTTCCTCTTTGTCAACAATAGCCCTTGAGTTAGCCCCCACAACACCTTAACTTGTTTAATGGCATTTAATGAATGTGTTGATATTTGATGGTCCACTCCATGAATGTGGTTTAGTTCATAAGATTCTTTTTTTTTTCAAACATACAATCCCCTTGAATAAAAACATAGTCAGATAATCACCCAAGTGAGTGTACATTCCTTAAAATTACATTTTTGTATGTTTGAAAGATCGCAAGTAACACATAATAGTTTGGATTGTCATAATTTTTTTGGAATATTTTTCATTAATTGCAAAGTTTACATGAAGGATCAAAGCTTAACATAAATAAAAAATGTTTTTGCATGTTCAAAGCATTTAATCTTTAAGAGTGGACAATTTTTGTTTTTTTTTCAAACATCTTTTTTTTCTAACAAATGTGCACCATTCCTTTTGAAACTTTTGTTTAAAATTGATTGGAAGTGCAAAAGGACTTGAATTGATGAAAATAAAATTTATAACCAATTTGAGCACATTTGGTTCAAAATGCTTTTGAACTTGAAATTATGGATTTAAAAAATGTGCTTTTAAGAAAAGTTGTTCATATTTATGTGATATAGAAGGCATGAATGCATAATATACATGATATAAAATCAATTTATAGTCAAAATGTATTTATATCTAAAATGCAGTGTTAAAAAGGGTCATTAAAATACAAATTTCAAAGTTATAAACCAACACAAAAATGACATGTGTCATGTCAGTCCTTAGAAAATGACTTTTACCTTGGCACCCTTGATTCCTTTGACCGTGTTTTCATCCCCTAACCTCAACTCTATTGACCCAACCTTGTGTTTAACATTTGAATATGTTCATGGACTATCATCCATGGTTTTTTAATCCGTTTGATGAACTTTTCATTGTTGTTGAAGTAGTAGTAGTAACCATTTTTATAGTTACCAAACCTAAAAAAACTTTTGTACTTTTTCTTGTATGTAATTAGTCACAATCTTCAACCTTTTTGGAGTGATGCCGTTGTTGCAAAGCCTATATTTTTTTGCAAATTGACTATGGGTCATTGGATTTTTTTGGTTAAAAATAAGGTTTTCAATTAAAGGTGTTGTTTTGCCTTCCACCTTGATTTGGTGCTTCAACTTCGAACTCCTTAAATTGCACATGTTTTGAAACATAATGAAAAACATTGATGGCATTCAATGATTACACAAAGCAAAAACAAACCAACAAAATCACACAATCTTGGAATTAATTTAGTGTGTATGTGTGAACAAAGAATAGATAAAACAATAGATAGTTTGGGAAACACGAAGAATAAAGAAATGAAATAGTGGATGGTCCAACCTCTAAGTTACACATGCAAATTGTGCATTGAGTGTAATAAGTTCCAATTTAGGAAGGAAAGGATAATTTTGAAATGATGTTGAAAAAGAACAACTATTCAAGTTGCACGTGTCCTATAGGTTTTCAATTCTAATTCTAAAGTTTCATTAGTCATTAAAATAATCAATTTTAATGTAATAAAAAAAATGGCCCATCTACCTATGCTTGTCATTTTCCATGTGAGTGTGATTACTTGTTAAAATTTCAATTTATCACACATTTATCACATCTTTGTTGAAAAAATTCATTTTTTGAAATGAAAAACTTCAAATTAATCACATGATATCCAAACATGGTTCAAATTATGTGACATGGTTCAATATGTTTAACTTTCATAAGGATTAAAAATCATTTAAATTGTTTTAAAAAATATTTATGTTTTTAAGCACACAAGTACACTCCATTTGTTTTCACAAATATATTCCAATCTCCTATTTTATAAAATGAAATAAAAAATATATATTTAATATGTTGCTTAGATTATATTCTAACATAATATGCAAAAATATTATGAAATTCTTTCAAAAGTTTGAGGTTCGATACAATTAAACATTCACACCCCTGGAAAGAAGTACAATGTGAGACTTTAAAGGAAATCATCGTAATGTGTTTTCACCCATGCTTTAGATCTTTTAAACCTTTCCTTTGTAGTTCTTTTCTTTAATCAATTTCATTTTCATTCATGAAAATCTCAACAGTCCCCTCCACATGGATTGATTTTATAGTTTTAGCATGTGTTAAGGGATTAGAGTTGAAAAAAATCAAATAATTTAATATTTTTCTAATTTTGAAAGTTGTGATTATTTAGTTTCAATAAACCACACATATGTAAGCAATGCAAGCAATTACAAGCATTTACAAATTCATCACCCATTTTTTTCAAAATGATGCATAATGCAAAAAAAAATTGTTGATGAAAACATGCAAGTGCAAATGAAAGTCAACTGCCCTAACTAACCTATTAACTAAGTAAGAACTGGACTTGGGGGTTGTATTATAACCTACCCAGGGTTCAGGGTTTGAACTGATCTCAAGAGAATCCGGTTCTCTCAATAAACGTACCCTGCTAGCGGGTGTCATTCCGGTGTATACCCTCCGGTTCTTTGGGAGAGAACCAGGATGAAAACCGGCCCGGTTCTGGATTTTCATTCAATACCCGGCCAACGGTGGATTGCGCGTGTTTGTAGCTGAAGATCGGAGCTGCGAGAACGAGATTTTCTCCGGGGGGTTTTTTTTTTTGGGTTGGGTCTTAATCTGGTTTTATTTTGCCTTACGGATTGCGCGTGCTTTGTCGTTGAAGATCGGAGCTGCAGGAACGAGATTTGGAAGCAAAAGAGATGGCAGGATTGAAGGCTCTGGCGAATTTGAAAGAGAAGGATGTGCCTAGTTTTGTGAAATCCAATGTCACAAGAGACGCGGTGTCGCAGAAAGACATGGTCGTGGTTGCACAACTACAATGAGAAGTACATCCAGACCCGGAGCATCAAGCCTCTGAACGATGTGATGATCTCCGCCGGTATCTTGTCGTATTTCGTGGGATGGCCTACTGAGCTCTGGCACTTGTGCCATGCGGAGGAGGCGGCCAAGCATGGCGACAAGGAGCATCAATAAACTAGCGCTGCAGGGGTTTCAAGCACAACTGCGCCTTGGTAATGTTATTGTCCAATCTTTTACGACGTATTTTGGTCAGTCTTTATATGTTTTCTATTTGATGCTGTTTGAACTATGGCAGTATGGAGTATGGACAACTTGAGCAGTGAATGCTTGGAGGATCGAAATCTGAGTCTGGAAGAGTAGCTGCATTTCTTGTATTTTTCCCCCAGCCAACATATAGTGCAGATGACCTTGATCCAGGGTTTGATTTCTTTTTTCATTTTTTTTTTTGGTGATAGCGACAATGGCAACCATCCACGAAAGGAAAGAGCCAAATTTGGATACAGGTCAGAGAGGAAAGTAGGCATTTTCTAGAATCCTGCTATGTTTTGGTGACCTCCAAGAACCATGGTGATTTCCATGTTTTTCTCCTAAGAATGTGGCAAACTAAAAGGCATCTAAAAGGAGTCTTGCAACAATTTAAAAAAAAAAGTGTTTTGTAGATGCGAAAGTTTGCACAAAAAAAATTGGCTGTTGAGATCTGTTTGGTTATTAGGTCACTTTCAGAAGAGACTTGCATAGATCTTTTCTTTTTGTTCAGTGCCAGTTTCATAGGATGCTTGCTATCAGCTCATCAAGGTGACTTGAGACCTAATGTTAGTAAGGGAGCAATTATGTGTAATTGGAGCTATAATGTCTCTTAAATGCTAGCCAATATCCTGACTGAGTCTTCCTGTTGCTCCAGAAATGCAACAGAAACTCAGGATGCAGATGTTTGTATATTTGTTTGCTTGATTTTGGTTTAATTATTGTATACATACCTATACCCACTGTCTGGAGCTGATGAAGTCAGTGGGTAGTCATGGCAGATCATCACTGCTATCTCTTGTTGAAGGTGATGGTCTGACACTTGTGAGTGATTCTCACAAGCTGCTGTCATTGTTGTGTCACCTGAAGTGTTGTCATGGAGATTTCTTGGCAATCTCATATATATATATATATATATATATATCATGTAATTGGAGAAGTTCAATCTTTCCCATTTGTAATTCTGGATGATGTTGTCTCTAGTGTTTGGTTGAGAATTCACATACACCTTGTGCCCAATGATAGTTGCACAGGGGTATCTCCCATTCCCTAACTACCTTCTGATTGTCCAATCACAGGCAACATTTGTAGTGAATTGAGTAGTGCTGTGCAGTGCCAAGGGGCTTCACATCGTGGGCACAAGAGAGTGGCACCATGTGACCATCAGGAAGCAATGAGTTGGTTTTGGACTTAAAGTTGGGAGTTGTTTATGTTTAAAGACTAGCTAATGAAAGGCACTCAGACAATATTTCCTCCAACATATAGTGAAAATAGCATGGAGACCACCTTGGAGCTAATATGATGGCCCATCATATTCATCAGAGGTTTACATATATTGTTGACGTATGAAGTAACCTTCCTTGATATATGGAACATTCCAGACTTCAAATATTGGTCAAGTTCATTGGAAAAACCATTTGTCAGTATTGGAGGAACCCATCCCATTGCCAAAGAAGAAGTGCAGTGCAGTGCATGTGGAGTGACCTTTTTTGACATACCACCATACCGGCATATGTAATTGACCAATTGGATGCTCTCTCAACTTCCTTTCCATTCTGCACTGATTAGAACTTGTTCTGATCCCTGTTTGATTATATTGTGATTCTGTGAGCAGAGTTGCATTGAACTTTGGAGTGGAGCAGCGCATGGGGAGAGTCCCTGGACAGAGATTGCAGTCAACACCCTCATCCCATGATTGTCAAATTCCCTTACATTGTATGTTCTAATCAGTATTGATGTCATAAGTTGGTGAGTTCATTAGATTATCCTTGGCTAGAAATTGTGAAAGATAGATCTGAAGGCACCATGATACTTATTGATCTCAAATTGTGATAATATGGGCATTCTGTGCAGAGGAATATATCATATTGTGCTTTTTGTCACTTCATGTGCTTGAACCCTTGTGGCAATTTCATCCAGCATCTTTATGTTGAATTGAAACTGGTCTGTGGCTCTTTCCTCTTTTCTATGGTGTTCTGCTTGCTGAGCGAGCAAGTGGCAATTATTGCAATATAGGAATATGCATTTCCGTGGTAGTGCAATGCTTTATTGGAGTGTCAATACTGTTATCTTCCTGTGGAGTTTACTGGATAGGTTTATTTGTTTCTCCCTTGGATCCTTCCAACTTCCAAACTGAATGAGGTGATTTTGTGAGGATCAGAAGGTTGAAGTGAAAGTCCTATTCACCCTTACAAGCCAGATTTATTATATGAAACCAGAAGATGCTGTCTAGAATTCACACAAGTCTCTTTGTGTGGGAACCATTTTATGCATTTAGGATATAGACAATATGAACAACAAATTATGGACAGTCTACACATCAATCTGCTAATCTGGGGGGTTTCTTTGCTGAAGATTTGGCATTGTCTGTTGTCCTCCTTACTGAGTTTAGATGTGTTGCACTCTAAAATGTTATTGTAGCCATAAGAGAAAATTTGAAATGCAGTCCTTTTCAAACAGTTTTGTCATCCGTGTTCTTCTTTGAGCTTTTGTAGTTGCCCAAGTGTGACATAGAGTCTTCTAGTGCTATTGTAGTCTTTTGAGTTGAATTGGTAAGAGACAAGGGTGCTTGTGGTGGAGGACACTTGGGCTTTATTGGTGAGGAAGTGCAGTAGCAGCCAGAGTCACTGAAGACTGGCAAGCTTGAGTTGGAGGTGTGGTTGCTGCTGGAAACAGCAACAATAACAAAAATTTGCAGGTAAGTTTTATTAGTATATTCTCTTCTCTCTCTTCACACATGCCCTTGCCAAACCCAACTGTCTTCATGTGCAGAGTACGTCCAGAATCTGTTTGTCTGTTGGTTGTGGAATGCTTGGGGAGTTCGAATCTCCTCATTGTGTATGCCTAGACTGTGATGAATGTACAGGATTGTAGTATTGTGCGTGGGGCCCTGTGACTTTTGTCAATGAAATAGTCTGTTTCTTTTGAGGCTCAAGCATGTATGGCCTTCAGAACAAGATTGTGTTGTGCCAATTTTTCATGTATAGATCTCTGCAGTGCCCAGATGGAGCATGTTGTCAACTGTCAGCACTAACTGACTTTCTTATATCTAATTTGGCTTTTCTAACACTTGGAATCTTGCAAATTGTGCACTGTTGGAATTTCTCTATTTGAGGGAGAGCCAAGTCTTTGGAAAGGAAGGGTCTCTCTCACCATGAATTTTATGTTGCACAACTGAGTGGCATGGTGTTGAATTTGGTTCTTCTTCCTCCTCAGACTCTACTCCTTCACACCTGTCCCATGGTACTGGCTTGCTCTTCAGATTTTCCCACCTTTTCTCTTTCTTTGCAACATCACGCTACTGTGATGTAGTTAGCAATCCTGGCAGATTGGAAGTATGTAAGATGAAAGTGTCATGAAAAGATGCTTATTTTCACTAGAGCTCCTGGAAATGTGTACAAGAAGGGAGGCTTAGTGCTTATGAGACATGTACTGATTTGTCCAGATGTTCATTTTGCCTTCTGTCATCTCTGTCTTCTTTCTGTCCAGATCATATTTCAACAATTTGGTTGGTCTGGCAGTTTTCCACAGCTCATTCTTTTGAAGTTGACGCCCTCTGAAGGCAGTTCTGAGTAATGAGGCCTTGAGCAGGAGCTTATAGTAGTTGGCATCAATCGGCTTCATTCAGAAGCCAATGTATTTCAAGCACCATAGATGACTGTGAATTCTGCAAGAAATCTACATGTGTCAATGCTAGTTTTAGTCAGTTTATCTGTAAAAAAGTCTTTTGTGTTCTTCAGGGGATCTGCATCTACTAGTGTCATGTGCTTATCTCAAGAGAATGCTTTCAATACTCCCTCTCCAGCTTTCTCACGTGTTATGTGAGATTTCTGTGTAGCTTCTGTACATGTTCTTAGCCCTGAAATGAGGCCATTCTTGTCTGGAAAAAAAGCTTGGTTCGCTTTTGATTATGCAGGCTCTGTGACATGTTCTCAAGCCGCAAGATGAGGGGCATTCTCATCCTCAGAAAGGAGGGTGTGATTGTGCTTTTAAGTGAACTGTACATTAAAGTTCTCTGTGCATACTCCTCATTCATCATGCTGGCTGGCAGCCAGCCTGAAAGGTGCCTGCAACACTCTAAAAGCAACAGTGATCATTGGCTGGAGTCTCACCATACCATCAATGGATTGGCCGTGTGCAGCAAGGACAAGAAATGGATGATTACAATTCCCAGACTCAACACAAGACGTCTTCATACAACTCACCAGAGAATATGTATACCCTAAACCCTAAACCTCACAGATTTCAAACCAGTGTTCTGTTTTTTTTAATCAGTTTTACTCATTGTTGTAAACATGCCGTGTGTGTTTAAAAATTGGGCTTGAATATTGAGAACTATAATAAATCTCTGTTCCTTGGATATGTGGTTTCCTAGGGTAGCTTGATGAACTACAAATGCCTGAACAAGAAGATGTGCTAGGAAGTACATGAGATAAGAACATTATGCAATTAACTAGAACTGCATCACTGTGTCCTACATGACTTGAATTAAGATAACAATTTTATGGTCTGTATATCCCTTTGATCTTGATATGGCTGATCCAACATTTGATTTGCTCAGCTGATTGCCATCCATTTGATAGGACATATGATAAATACACAGCATATTATTAACTCACATTGTATCTTTGTTTGTAATCTGGTGTGTTTATTGACCTGGGGAGTACTGAAGGGTCAGTAATCTGAGCACGGCATTAACTCCTGTGATGTAAACCTTGACTGCATTTTAAGTCTGGCTGCCTGGCACCTTAACAGGAGGCAGGCAAAGCCAAAGTCTAGGAAAATCTAGGAGTTGGCTTCAACAAGGTGTGATGCAGGCTGACTAATAGCTTCACTGCATTTTCTGAGTGTGGGCTGTCTGGCACCTTGCAGCAGGTGAGCCAAGCTCAGGGAAATCTAAGAGATGGGTTTTCATGAAAGGTGTGCTATTGCATTTTAGCAGACCTTCCCAATACAGAGACAGGAAGAGTGCCTTTTCAATTAGTACTTTTGTTTTGAAGTGCTTGTTTTACAAAGTACTTATCAAACCTCTCATGTGGGTCACTCTGGTCACTCTACAGGGTTTCAGTTCCTGCCAATTGCTGGTGATACACCACCATCCAATGTCCTTGAAGTGAAAAACATTGAAGAGGAGAAGAAGAAGAAGAAGAAGAGGACTGTCTTTGCCTGGGCTTTTTACCTTGGTGGTTCCTTAACATGTGCAGTACTTGCCCATTGACATGCATGTACAAAATCCAGTACATACTGGCAACAGGAGAATTGGGTTTCACATGGTTCCAAGGTGAGAATCCTTTGAGCTTCCCCCAGCAACTTACAATGAGTTACGCATTGAACTCTAAACTGAAGACTAAAGATTTTGTTACCACTGGTCTAGTGTCTGAAGGCCAGATCCTGCAGTGAAATAGTTGTTGCAATTTAGCTTCTAATTCCTATAGATAGACTTGTTCCTTGCGAATAGTTTTTGCACTCTTGTTACTAATTTCCCATTGAAAAGAATTGTCCCGTGCTGCCCTTCAAGATCAATTTTTTTTGTTGTGCCCAATCAGTTTGTAAGATATTATGTTTTTGTGTGAGTAGTGGCTTTTCATAGATTTGCACTTACAAACTGGACTTGTATATATCTGTTTCTTTTGTTTTCCTAGGTGTGGAGTATCAAAAGGTTAAAACTGAAGAGAAAAGTGGGAAAGGTTGGCCATCTGGGTGCAATAGTGGTGTTTTTCCATAGATTTGCTCTCACAACCAAGATGTGTATCAGTTTGTTGTTGTAGGTGTGTGGGGTATCAGAAAGTGGAAGTAAAAATACGTGTGAAAGGTTGAGCATTTTAATTGGTTAATACGTAATAAACTCAAGCTTTGGTGATCTGGAAGAGTAGTGTCCAAGCTGCATAATATTTCTAAGTTTGTGTCCTTGGAGATGAATTCTGGTTCTTGAGCTATTCATTTAAACTGCATAGAAGACATGTAGTCTATGTCAACTAATCTCACTGCAAATTTCACTGAAGTTTTTGTGATGTCCAAGTATGGTTCTAACTGTGACATTGTTGTTTAGGATAAAAGAACACACCTACGGAACAGAGATGGAAGTCAGTGCAGAATCAACAGGATTGGACAAGATGAATAAAATCTGGCAGAAGATGGGGTGCTTTGTACAAGTGATCCAGATTGTGAATCAGGCATTGAGGAACATAATGCTGATGAGTTCTTCTGTCAAGTGCAGTGCCAAATCTGCATTTTTGCTACCTCATCTGTGAGAAGTGCAACAAAACTCAGTTTTTTTCAGTCACCCTCATGTTGAAATTGGGAAAGGTGCAGGGGAGCTCAGACAACACATTTTCTGGTAAGCAATGTAGAAATGGGCCAATGGGAATTGGCATTGTAGTCAACATTTGCCGTGCATCCCATTGATTAAATTAAGAGTAAAGCTGCGGGGTTTCCAGGCTGGGTTGTGTTGGAAATTTTGACCTAGTCACCGCAGTTACTACTTACACATGCGGCCTTTTGGTAAAAACACCAGTGTAGTATGTACTATTGTCCAAAACTAGGATTACAAAACCAAATACAAAAAGAGAAGGTACTATTTGTTCCCTCTTGCTGCCGTTTCATCGACTGGTTCTCTAGTACACTTGCGATCCTGTCCCTTCAGACTGGATCTAGAAGCCTCTGCTGTCCAGTGTCCTTTTACTTCACTAGTGTGCCTCCTTCTACACAAGGTTTTTTTCCTCCTCAAATTTTCTTTGACAACCAAACAACTTGCACAAAATGAAGAACTTTAGGTTGTAGTTCTTTAACTGTCATAGGCTTGTTTTGCAATGCTGAATCAATTAAGGGGCTCACTTCCATTATTTTCATGTTTACACTTCACACCCATCCTTTGCTATCCACAATCTTGGTTCTGAATATATATCCTTTGTAGAAGTTGTCCAACGATTTGCCCAGTTTTAAATTTTGTTCTTTCCCAAATCATGCTTTCCCAAACTCAAATCACATTCTAAAATTTGTAAGCTCCTAGTTGTAAGTAACTAGATGGGGCTTTGGGCAGCAGACAAGTTGTCAAAAATAGTTTATGACTTGTCTTTTATGGGGGGAAATCCACCCCCACACTGCCCCCCCTGCCCCCCTCCAAAAAGGCTTCTCAAACATTAATTTTCAAGTATGTTGATTATTCTTTTCCCAACATTTAGTAAAAATTACTAGGAAAAAAGAAATGTCAAATTTTTGGTCGAGAAAACAGGGAAATTTGTCCAAAAAAAATCAGTGGTTGGGAGGATGTAACCTGGACAGATGGAACTGTTTAAGTTTTCATCCTTTTTCATCAAAGTAGGGTTTTCAATATCTGTGGTGGCAGGTTTTTGAGTCAAAAGTTTTCATCAAAAAATTTCCATCCAATTTTAAGGTTTCATTCATGACAAATTTTCTATTGATGAGTGTTTTCGAACGCTGGTCCTCAGAAAGTGCAACTAACACGTTCCCAAGACCAGTGAGAGAGTTTCTGAGTAAGAAAACCACGTTCCTAAGATCAGTAAGAGCGTTTGCACTAAAGAAAACACACGTTCCCAAAACCAGTGAGAATGTTTTTACTAAGAAAATCATGTTCCCAAGACCAGTGATGGCTTTTTTTATTATGAAAAACACGTTCCCAAAACCAGTGAGGGATTTTTTTATTAAGAAAAACACGTTCCCAAGATTAGTGAGGGCCTTTTTTTTAAAGAAAAACTCGTTGCTGTGATCAGCGAGGGCTTTTCTTATTAAGAAAAACACATTCCCAAGATCAGTGAGGGCTTTTTAATATTAAGAAAAACAAGTTCCCAAGACCAGAGAGCGTTTTGGATTAAGAAAAACACGTTCCCAAACCTGTGAGAGCCTAACTTTTTACTAACAAACACGTTCTCAAGACAAGTAAGAGCCTAACTTTTGACAAAAAATACACGTTCCCAAGACTTTGGCAACAGTAGTAGAGGGAGGGAAGGAAGGAAGGAAGGAAGGATGGAAGGGGGGGTTTGGGGCGTTAGAGAAGGGGGGCCAGCTGCTGAGTGGCTGGGTAGGTAACAATTGGGAAACCACCCAATTTAAAACAAACAATAATACTGAGGGAGTGTTAATTTCTCCCTTTTTCTAGGAGTGTTTTTTGGGGCTGTAAAGTTCAAGTACCACCACCAACAACCTTGTTACAGTAGGGCTTTGCAACAGAACAGACCAACTCTCTAGAAAGCACTTGTTCGATATCTCTCTTACACAATTTTCTCTTTGTTCTGAGCGCCTCTTCTGTCACTCTGTGTCTCTCAGAGTCTGGAGGTTCTTGTCACATGTTTTTTTTTTCTCGTTCTTGAGTTCTCCCCAGTATATAGGGCATGCCTCTCTACACAATATTGTTGTACAAAACTCTTCTTTCCTGTAGTAACATGAGCAGCACTATATAGCTGGCATTGCTTACAGCTTATACAGCTACAACTTCTTGACCTACACCATCATGAGTTTCATGTGGGAAGCTTCTTTCGATTCTTGGTAGCAGCTCATTTTGGAATCATGCAGCTGGTTTGATCTGTGCATACAACTACTAGCTACAGCTATAAGTGTTGTTAATCCAGACTCTGTAATATTGGGACGTTCCTGCAGCAGCAGCTGGTTACATAAGCGGTTATGTTTGATCAGATGCTGCATCTATGTAGATTATATAATGAGTACCGTTGTTCATTTATCTGAGTTCATTAATGCTGCTGCTGTTGATTGTGGTTTGATCCATCTCACTACTGCAATGTGTCATGTGTGCATTGCTAAGTCCTCAAGAATGTTTTAGTAGTTGTATGTACAGCTTATCTATAAGGTTGTTTGAATACAAAGTGATTTTCTAGTTAACAAAAGAAAGCATCGATCTAGCTGTGGACCCGTGTGTATAACTGGTGCAGCAGTTAGCGGCGGTGAAATCGACCCACTAGCAAGAGCCACACATTAATTTTGTTGTCGAGATACTCATGCCGCGTCTGCAGATCAGGATCATGTGTGCAAGCATTGTTGCAGCAGTCGAAGTGATTTATCGTCGATCGACTCGACTGCTCTTCTCTTCATGAAGGCTGATCTCCAGGTTCCGTTTCCCCCTTACACTAAACTAGTCTCTTAACAAATCTCGTCCATGTTGTCACGATGGGTGTGCATGCGTGAGCGATCGGGGTGCGCGAATAGCTAGGCTCCTGGTACTTCAGTTCTCTGACCAGATCTAGATCTGGCATTAAACAAAACTTGACCCAGCGCTATATATGTATCTAATAGAAGAGCTGCAGTGCGTTTTTATGTTGTACTAGTTACAGGTTTCATCTGTCGAAGTTTTAGAAGCATATCAGCTCGAACTTTCCCTGTGAGGCTCCCTGTGAATGTTGCAAAACTCCCTGGTGTTGCATAATTCCCTGCTCCTTGCGTTTTTAGTCTCATCTTGGAGGTAAAGTTCGACAATTGTCCCACAAGGGAAGGAATCATCCAAGAGTTCAAATAGAGAGCTCTGTATTTTTCTGCTTTGAGCAAGTTCTTTCTGGAACTTTCTTGCTCTTTGGTTTTTCTATTTATCGTCCAGTATGAGGTTGTATTCATTGAGAAGAAATTATAACCACAATCTTGTGTCCCTGAGATCTAAGCTGCTTGCTTTGATGAAATTTCATTTCTCAAGATACTGCAAGGTGCTCTGCAAGTGGCGATCAGATATGTCTGATCTGTACTCAATATGAGTGCGCCCGGTTATTATTTCTTCGTAGTTTTTGTGGGTTTAATCACAAACAAAGATCAAATACAAGTTATGTTTTGTTTTGTTGTTCCTGTAGATCTAGTTCGACGCTTGTGTTCTCATACATCGGCCAGCTTCCTCCAGAGGTCACTGTTAATGCATAGATCTGGTAGTACATGATCAGGTCATACAAATGCTCGCAAGTTGATGCATGAGCAGGAATGATTAACGCAGGAGCTGCTGCAGCACTTTATGGAGATCATGTGCGTTGTCACAGCTGGTATATATGTAGACTTACTTTGTGCTGGTCGCGACACTCGAGTACAGAACAGTTGTTTGTAGATGTGTCCTGCACGCTGCTGGGGAGACTTGGATATAGATAGATGATGCGAAGCGGCATGAATATCATCTGTGCAGTCTAATTGCAAGTTTCTTGAACCGATCATTCACCAATATATAGAAGTTATGATTCAAAAGTAAAACTATAGGAATTTGTATATAATGCTCAACCAGAGATCAGCTTATGTAGCAGTACATGATGATCGATCAGAGCTCATGCACATTTGGAGTTGAGCTTGGTGAAAATTTGTAGACCCGGACTGTCGATCGATCAACCCAGTCTGCGGAAATGTACCTACCACATGGATGTTTTTGTGTACTCCAATTGCGCTCAAATATGTTGTAGATCACTAATTCCACTGGTTTTCTGTGACACTGCTGACCAGGCTGCATCTCAAGACGACTTTCTTTCTCGCCTTGTCGATCTTGGAACGAGAGAAGCTGCATCAGGCGGAGTGGGGCTTCGAAATTCTATAGGCCTATAAGTGACCTCGAGGTTTGTGTAGGCAGCCGCAGCAGGCAAGGAAATGTATGCTGGAGGGCGATCAGAAGCTGATCAGACAAGCTAGAACTACAGCTGCTGGTCGATGAGCAGGTGAAGGCTGGATCGAGGAGCTAGCAGGATGCGATTGATGATAAATCGCGCACCACAACCTACTACCAGAGAATGCAGGGGCTGCTGTACCCGGAGCAACATTACTGTTCCTCCTAGCTGTGAAGTCTCAGATCAGTCGGAGCTCAAGGAAACTGCAGCTCTGTTGACGCTAGAGAGTTAAGTTCAGTTAAGAACTCGCGATGACTTGCAAGCTGCAATGGAAAAACGGACATGGTTGGAGGTCTCAAGCTAGGAATCTTCATGGTTATAGCGAGAGAAATTAGAGCGAGAATTCGTAGAGATCAGTAGGAGTCCTTGCAGGTGGCGCTTGCAGATTGCAGGCAGCAAGGGAAGAAGAGAAAGTAGCGGCGAGAAGGAAGTCGCTATATATAACCTCCTCCATGAGCAGTGGAGCACCATGCGGTGCGTGCAAATTTCTGCGACGGAAGTGTGTGCGTGGCTGCGTGTTTGTGCCCTACTTCGGGGCTGAGCAAGGGGCGGCGAAGTTCGCGGCGGTTCACAAGATCTTCGGTGCCAGCAACGTGGCCAAGCTGTTGTTGCATATTCCGCTACCGCGACGCTGCGACGCTGTGATCACCATCAGTTATGAGGCACAGGCGCGCCTCTCGGATCCCGTTTATGGATGCGTGGCCACCATCTTCGCCCTTCAACAACAGGTACACAGTTCCTTCCTCAGCACTAGACGTCAGTAGTCGTCGTCGCATTCACGCTCTTCCTTAGAATCTTATACCTCACACTTGCTCCGGACGATACCATGATCAGCTTCCTCGCAATGTTTGCCAAGTTTGAGCTCCAGATTATGCAGCTACAGTTGCAATAGTACCATAGATGATCTGCTCATGTGCAATTTAGCCTTAATAATGTATTCAGAGGCTGTCAATCCCAATTCATGCTCTGCTCATGACTGATCAAGTTTTAAAGCTCGCGTAAGAATTTCGAAGTCTATATTATAGCCCGGGAATTGCTAGCTACTGGTTTGACAAAGACGAATTCGACCAGCTTGATCTGCAGCCGTGAGCATTGAACATGCAGCAGCTAGCATGCGTATATGTTCAGCTGGTGCATTCATTAGGATAAATTTCGATCGATGAATATCATGCTTTGAAAACAGGAATTATATACGGTCGTTGATTTACCATTTTCAGACTTGAGTTTGGCGGCTCATGAATCATGATCGAGCAGATTGGGGCCGGTACAAGCTACCTAGCTGCACCATTTGCAGCGTCCATGCAGCCCATAGAGCTCTACAGCAGCAGCTCGTATACGTAGTCCTAGCAAGTCCAAGGCGGGGCAGGCCTTCTATTTTGTTCAAAGTCTAAAACCAGCCCCCCCCTTTTTTTTTGGGATCATGTTTGCGAGTAGGTGTTGAGTTTGCAAGCAGAGCTGGCGATGGTGCAAGCTGCGAATAGACAAGCGGCAGCAGCTGCCGCAGCCCTTGTCCAGCAACATCACCACCAGCATCTGCAGCAACAACTTATAATTCAGCAAACAACTGGGGCCGCCAGCGTGATGCAGCTGCAGCAGCTGCAGGAGGCAGCTCATCAGCCCACGCACGAAAATATCATGTCTCCTGCACATTTGCCTAACATCTCCATCATCTCAGGATCGTCGACGACAGCAGGTCAAGGTAATACTATTATGTATGCAAACAGATCATCAATCAAGGAAGAAAACATCAATATGCAACAGCAGCAGCAGCAGCAGCAGCAGCAGCAGGCACATCAGGTGCAACAGCAGCAGTACGTCACGGAGCTGGCAGCGGGCATGTCGAATCCATCCAGCGGCAGCCACGGTCAGCTCCGATCACTCATGAATACGGATCAGTCCAATTTCCACAAATTCCAGATCCCTCCCCGTCATCGCGATCCTCGAGATCATCAGCAGCTACAGCAGCACGATCCGGCCCCTATACAGTTGCATGAGCGTCATCATCATCGCCATCAGATCACTTCTCATCATCAAGGCCGGAGTGCAGGTGCAGCAGCGCCAGGAGCTGATCATCAGCTGATGATGAGCCATGAGACCTTTGCATCTCTGCTTCCTAGAAAATAACTCAACATCAGCTTTTTTTTCCCTCTCATGGTCAAATCCTTATCAATACTATCCTTACTGATCATCACTCATCTAGCATATCATCCACTGCAAGTTAATTATATTATAGAATGCCTTCAGCACTAGTGCTGCTGCTGCTGCTGTTGCAGCAACTTCTTCTAAGTTCTGATCAATCCAACACTTAAACATAATAATTTACCTGCAACCTCAGAGCAGTTAGATTAATCATATTTATGTGATCAATGATCCGGGATTAAGGAGAAGCAGCTCTAGATCATAATATAATATGCATGTAAAATCCAGTCAGCAGGTAGCACATTTCCCTGGGTCATCAGCAAGAATCCCTAGTACAGGTGTTTTCTAATATTTCAGACTAGTTTTGGGAGGAGACTGCAGCTGTCCCTTATTAGGGGAGTATTCAAAAAGGGGAATGCTGCAGCTCAAAAACGTCTTCTTGTGGTGCTGGATAATTAGCGAGCTGCAGGTAGGTACATATACACTTATAACTGTGCATGCAGTTTGTCAAGCACTGATCTCTGCATCTGATATTGTATGTGGAAGAATGATAAGAGGAATTGGTATTTAGAATGTGGATTCTCTTATATATATATTATATAGTGATCTAGAATCGAACTAGAGCTGGCTAGCTAGAGATTGCATAGAACCACGAGAGATCATGATCAGACGCAAAAAAATTAGCTTAATTGGATCTTATTATATGCTAAGCTGATGTGCAATTTTGGGGATTGACGGAACAAATGATTATTAAGCATCTAGAATTAATTTCTGATACAGCAGCAGCAGCTCATCGTTTAACAATTTTTTTTGTGATCTTAATTGAGCTTACATTGAAGCGACTAATTATAAATTAGGCGAAGATCTAAATCTTGGCTTACATGTAACTGCTATTGCTGAAAAGTCTGATCCACTGCAACAACATGACAACATATGGGCAGTTGTCATGTTGATCACAACTCATTCGCAGTACTTAGTGGATTTCTATAAATTGAACGAGTATAAGAATTTCGTCTATGTATCATAATATATATTGGCATTCCTTAGTTCATTGAGGTCTACAGGACATTAAAGGAGACATGATAGGATGAAGAAGGATAGATGAGCAAGCTTGATTCATATACTAAATTGTTCACTCGAAATGGACAAAAGTTTTAACTTGGACAGTAGTATAAAGAGATCTCATGTAGAGATCTCATGTGGACATCTCATTATGTTTGTATATAATTTTATTTTGAATTAATTGGGTGAAAGCAAAAGTATCCTTGGGTGATACCACTAGCCAACATATCTTCATTTCACTAAATTCATCAAATTTTTAAAAAATATAACAAACATTGAAACAAGATTTTTCATTATTTTTTTTTGATGAGTACATTAAGTGATTTTTTCAAATCATGTGATTCAAAATCCTTAAAGCCATTCACCAAGCATTTTTTTGTCACCCCATTACAAAAATAAATGCTTGAAAAATGGCCCATCCCAAAACTTTTCATAAGTTTTCACAATCACCATCCAATAACATTTTGCAAAGTTAGGGTGCCTAATCTTGAGATTTTAGCTAGTCACAATAAAAATCCTTGAATAATCCACCACCTTTTATTGTAGACATTAATACAAAATAGAATTGGAAATAAATTTTGATCTCAGCAATGTTTGTTTCAACAAATTTTCACAACCTAGCAAGAAGAAAAAGGAAGGGACAAAAGGTACATTGAAGGGTTTTGTTTTGGAAATAATGGGCTCAAGACTTCATCATATTATGAGAGAAGAAAAACTAAAGTCACCATATTTAAAGAATATTAAGTTGGGTGAATGCATGGTTACATGTCTCAAAAGTGGTAATTGAAAGTCCATAATTTAACATTAGTGATTTTTTTACAATTTTTTACAATTATCAAATGATAAATTTTATAATTATTCCCTATATTTTTATTCATAAATATTAATAAGTTAACCTATGAATATCCCTAAACATGTGATTGATCAAAAGTCCATGCAAAAAATGAAATTTTTTAATGTGAAACAAACTTTCAAAGATAAAACAATCATGTCATTTAGAACTTTTAAAAACAAAAAAATATATATTAAAAAAGTCAATGCATTTCATTAATAAATTCTTCATTTGGTTGAAAGCATGAAATAAGAAGCCAATCATGTCAAGGATATTGTCCTTTCCAAGGACTACATTTTTCATGTAGTAGTTTTCTATTGGTTTATATTGTATTTTTCACACATTTTTTCAAATTGAATATCAAATTTGAAACCAAATATGACATAACAGAATAAAAATTCAATTTTTTTTACATCAAGCCTTAGATCATAGTCAAATTTATAACTTTACTTTAAGCCATGATAACAAATTCAAAACTATAATAATGCTTAAGGATGTTTGAATATCAAAATCTAAAAGCATATATGTATTTTTATTTTTTGAATGTTTTAAACACATGGACCCCTTCTTGTGGAGTATATTAAAGTTTACAAAAAAATTGAAATGATTTAATGAACATTTGATAAGGAGAAAGGACTTTTGAAACAAAAAAACCACATGTCCACATGCTTTTCTTAAGTGCCTTAAATATATAAAAGGACTTTTGAAACATGGTGAATTTTCACAAAAAAATTGTAGTTACAATTTTGAAAGTATAAGAATTCATTTCAAAATTTTAACGAAGTTTTTGATATATAATGTTCCCATGGTGAGTTTTCAAAATCTCGAAAAATAGTTTTAAAGGATTGTCCACACAATCTATGGTTCCTTATTTCATGTTTTCACCCATTTGATGATGTTTTTCTTTCAAAATTATTTTGCAACTATTTTGACATATTTTTTAATTCCACATTTTTCATTTTTTCTATGTGATAGATGTAGTGTTGTCATTTCAAAAATCCATTATGAGTCCATAGTCTTCTTATAATTCATCAAAAAAGTTTATGATGATTTAAAATCTATGATAACATAAATAATTAAAAAATTGACAATGTTAATTTTGAACATGGTTTTAAATTTTATATTTGTATGTAATCTAAAAAAATTACAAGTCCCCTTATTCATACTTTCACCTTGTTTCAACAAGTCACCAAACTATAGAAGGAATTCAATTTTAAAAAAATTCCCTTTAATCTCTAATCAAATTTGGCAAGTTCTCCTATGCATGGTTATGAACCCACGTACTTCACAAATTTGAAAAAAGAAAAAAAGAAAAAAACCAAACCTAAATAATAAGTAGTAACACACAAACAATTTGATACTTAAGATTTACACTAATTTAGTTATTTCAAGTTTTGAAATTGCAAAAAAATATTAAAAATTAATATTTGGATTAAAAAAAATTTTAATTGTGCGAACCTATCTTTATAATTAACCATCGTTGTTAACTACATACTAACCATTCACATAGATCCACTAACTTAATAACTACCTTGTGGTTTATCCACTTATTATGAGAAAACCCCAAGGGGGACATTAGTAAAAATAAATAAAAAATACGTGAGTAAAAACTTAACGTGCAATTTATCAGTTGTTGGGTAAAAATTATAAGTTAATTAGTTTAAAAATTGGGTACATGTTTTATTTAAATAATAAATTTAATTATAATATAAGGTATGTAATAATCTGAAATAATGGATTATAATTAATTTAGGGTGGCTTTAATATGTATATATTAAATAATTAAATAATAAAAAATTGATAAAAAATAGGTTGGAAAATTATCTAACACCTCCCTAAAAATGATTGTTGGAGACACATAGATCCCAAATTTTATACTAAGTGTGCCCCCCAAGGAGCAAACACATTTGTGGATGGTATTATTAGGAATCATATCAAGGAATGGTTAAAGAACTCAAAATGTTCAAATCATTTTCATATGCCCTCTCTTTTAAATGTTTCACAACTATAAAAAAAAAATTTCTCATGTTTATTCATTGCATGTATTGGTATATGATTTAAAGTTTATTTTGGAAGTAAAAGTTGAAAATTATTAAAAATTATATTCTTAATTTAATGATCATGGTCCTTTTAGGAATCACATTCTTTAATTTTGGAAATTTATAATTAAATTATACCTATTCAATTAAATTATTTAATAAAATAAAATAAAAATGAATTCAAATTACCTTGGGAAAAAAATTCCTTAATAATTTCCAAAACCGTGTATTAAGATTGTGTTCATATAACAAAAAAGTTCAAGGAAATTAAGAACCGACATTATATTCTTAATTTTTTTTCTAAATGAAATGATTAAAAACATCAAAATACACAATCATAAATGGATATTATTGAAATTTCAAAATCTATGAAAATATTTATTTAGATGCTACTTATGATTTCTTAAAGTTTGATGGGTTTGATAAAATCAAGGTGTGGCATTCCTAATGGTATCACGAAAGGATTGGTTTGCCTTATAATCTTTTACTCCTTATCTACCTACTTAGGATACTTATTAATTATGTAAATAATTACCAATGTTGGGTGATTTTTTGTTTTTTAAAACCCATTGATCTAAGTTTTAAATGAGTTTATAAAACCTACTTCGATTTTTAATTTTTTGAAATTGTTTTTTAAAAGAGTTGAGCAAAAATTTTAAGAATTCCAAAAAATATTTCCACCCCAATTTCAAGGTGCCAAATTTCACACATTTCAAACTTGTTGAAATTCAAAGGCAATTTTCACAAACCAATTTCCAAAAGTTGTTTTATTTCAAACTTGTAATTTTTGTATTTAAAACTTTAAAGAATTACACAAAAATGTGGAGAGCAAAGAAGCAAAAGCAACAAAACCAAAAGAAATGCCAACAAGCAAAGGAGCAAAAGTTGTAGAACTAAGAAAGGTGTTGATGAACAAAGGAACAAGAGCAACAAAATCAAAATAGGTGCTAAACAAAAAAAAGAACAAGACCAAAAAAACCTAAAAGGGACAATGAACAAAGAAACAAGAGCAAAAAACAAGAAGAGATGTCAATGAACAAAGGAACAAGAAAAAAAAAAACAAAGAATTTACATGTTAATGAACAAAGGAATAAAAATAAAAGTCCAAGTTGAAAAAAAAACTACTATAATTAAAGGAGGAAAAAAAAGTTTATTTATAAATTGAAAGGTAACCATTATCCAATAGCACCTCTTAAACCCTAAACCTAATGTGTAAAATTTAAAACCCTAACCATAGTAATTTTTAATACTTGAATAAAATATCAATTAAAACAAAAAAATAAGGACATGGTTTCCAATGGTGGGTTCTCAGTTTAGTGAGAATTGATAAACACATTTCAAATAAAGTATGACCCTAGGTATTACTTGAACTTGAAACTTGGCTTGAAACTTTATTCCGTTTTCAACCATTTTGGGAAACTTGCTAGCCAGAGTGACCCAGCCCCCATGACTACACCAATTCCGTTTAGAATGAACTCAAGTTCATCCCAATTATTGGATATGCTACAAATATTGAAGCTGAGTCATTTTATTTAATTATCCTTCATTTACGTTAAGGCTACCCATAAAAAAAATCTATTCAATTGCCCATGACGCACCCCCAAGCTCCTTGATGGATTCAACTGTGAGTCCAAAGGTAAAGATAACAGAAGGGGAGGGGGTTGGGAAATGCTCCTTGGCTTGCAACACTTCGGGGGTAGAGGGGCGTGCTGGAGCTCCGAGATGGGACTAGGAAGATTAACAAGCAATTCATTTACTCACACGGACCTATACAAAACCAAACAACAAGTTGGTTAGTGCGTAATTAGAGCACTTTGGTGCACGAACAAGCCACGGGCAACCACGGACTCACAAGACTCACCACGACCCAGACTTGGGGGAAGCCACCACCTTCCCCCTTATAGTATACTCTGTGCCTAACCATGGGACTAACACCCAAATGTCATTTTGTCACGAAACTCCCAAATGGGAATCCTGGAATTCCCAAAATTAGGACTCCCACGACTTTGGGGGCCCATAACTTTACGTGCAAACCTCCAATTGAGATGAGGTCTAAAGAAAAATTATAGCGTTCATTGAGAACTTTCCAATGGTATGTCGCACGTCACCTGCACGCACGGAATTTGGTTCAATTCTCGACTTTTAATGGTCAGGAGTTAAATTGCCAATTTGACTCCCGGCCCTTTTTTTGGCCATAACTTATGTTTTAAGTGTCCAAATGGGTCATGCGAGCCCATTTTAGACATCTACGTTCCAAGAACTTTTCATGATATAAGGAACTCTTCAATCCAATGAATTTTGACCCCTACAATCGCTCTCTAAAGATTCGGGAATCCAACCCCCAAAATGGGAGCCCATTTGGGAGTGTGAGGGTTCATTCCCTCACACTTTCCTACACTCTCGGGAGCATGAGATGTGATTCTTGGCTTCCCTCTTGGCCCGCACCTTTGCAAGCCCTTACCTTGGTCACGAGCCTAAGGCTAAGGTTGTGACAACACAAACATTTCAAACCCCAACTACCTACCTTCGCCCCACCAAAAACCTTAAACCTTGCCACCAATCAAGAACAGAAGCAATGTTGAAGCAATGTTGTAGAAGATGATGTTGCAAAAGTGGTGTTGAAATAATGTTGTAGAAGACAATGCTATAAAAACAATGTTGGAATGTTGTTGCATAAGATGATGTTGCAAAGGCGGTGTTGAAGTGATGCTATAGAAGACGATGTTGTAGAAACGACATTGAAACGGTGCTACAAAAGACGTTGTTGAAGTGGTGTTGTAGAAAATGCTCCTCTAAAACATAACCAGTGCATTTGTGGCAAGTAAGTGTACATCAACTTTTCTTTTTTTTTGTCTTTTTTTCACTCTTGTTCCCTTGTAAAAAAGAAAAATTACTAGTTTCATCTTCTGTTATCCTTACGAGATTACGGTAGAAGATGACAACGAATGTAACATTCGTTGTCATCTTTTGCTCTTTTTATGAAACCAAGGTAGAAGACAACAATGAATGCGCCTCATCCTTGTCTTTTTTCTTTTTTTCCTACATTGCAGAAGACAATGATGAGCCTCCCCATTCATCGTCGTCTTCTGCAATTCAAGAAAAAAAAAACACAAAAACCCAAAAGAGGATGATAAGCCTTCCAACTTGTCATCATCCTCTCCAACTTAAGAAAAAAAACCTTGATGTTGGTTTTTCTTGGGTTGTAGGAGACGATGATGAACCTCTAACTTGTCATCGTTTCTTAGCTTTTTTTCCTCATTTGTAGAAGACAACGATGAGCCGAGAGGTTCGTCATTGTTCTTTTTTTTTTTTTTTTTTTTTTTTTTTTTAAAAAAAATAAAAAACCTAATCTAAAAAAATTTTTACCCCATTATTTTTTTTTTTTTTTAATTTTTTTT
>Ga0116227_10006006_pt1 | contig 25001 bp, 23 predicted proteins | sample S1TSphgellanicum_FD_89693 | JGI IMG/M metagenome (GOLD analysis project Ga0116227, IMG submission 89693) | Host-associated microbial communities from peat moss isolated from Minnesota, USA - S1T2_Fb - Sphagnum magellanicum MG | ecosystem: Host-associated > Plants > Peat moss > Unclassified... | reverse complement strand
TCCTGCGTCCCCCACCAGCCCCGTCCCTCCATCCCGCCCCGCCCCGCCCCAGGCGCGCGAAGCGCCCCCCCGCCCCCCACCAAACCCGTCCCGCCGGTCCCGCCCCGGGCGCGCGAAGCGCCGCCCCGCCCCCCACCAGCCTCCAAGCCTGTGGGTAGTTTCATGATCTGCGGGGCGAGAGACCAACTTGATCCACATCAGATCGCAGATCATGAAACTACGATTCTAGGATGTTTGTTTGGTGTGGAGAAGGGTGGCCGAACTTATGCGGGTGACGGCGGTAAATCGAGGCTGATGGCGGAGCGAATTCCGGAACGACGCGGGCGCGCGGCAACGAATCAGGCGTTCTACGAGCCGCACGATCCGGCAGTCTCGGCCTTCGTCACCGAGTTGCACTACGCTCGCGGCCGCTCGCCGCGCACCTGCGAAGCCTACGCGCGCGACCTCGAATTCTTCGCGAAATTTCTCGGCCGGGACGTGGCGACCGCCGAACGTGCGGACATCAAGGGCTTCGTACTCGATCTCGCCGGCAAGCGCCGCTATCAGCCGGCCGCCATCCGCCGCAAGCTCGTCGCGCTGCGGCGTTTTTTCCGGTACCTGGTCGTCGAGGGCAAACGGCTCGACGACCCGATGGCCGGAATCGATCCGCCCAGGCTTCCGAAGCGCTTGCCCGTCGTTCTCAAGGAAGACGAGGTGGCCCGTCTCCTCCGCACGCCCGCGCCGGCCGGCCGGACCGAATTTCAACGGCTCCGGGACCGGGCGATCCTCGAAGTCCTGTACGCGAGCGGAATCCGGCGCGCCGAAGTCGCGTCGCTCAACCTGTCCGACGTGGACTTGCAGCGGCGCGTCATGCGCGTGATCGGCAAAGGCAACAAAGAACGAACCGTCCTGATCAACGGAGCCGCGGCCGACGCGATGCTCCGGTACCTCGAACACCGCCCGCGCGGCAACGACGACGCCTTCTTCATCGGACGCGGCGGGAACCGGATGGGCGTTCGCGCGATCTGGTCGGTCGTCAAAACCGTCGAGAAGCTCAGCGGGATGACGGTGCACGCCACGCCCCACGTCATGCGCCATTCGTTCGCGACGCATCTGCTCGAGAACGGCGCCGATATCGTGACGATCAAAGAACTGCTGGGACACGAGAGCTTGGCGACCACGCAAATCTACACGAACGTCTCCATCGAGCACATGCGCAAGACCTACGAAGACGCGCACCCGCGCGACAAGCGCACCGACCGGTGAGCCGCGCGCTCGCGATTCTCGGTCTCGCGCTCGTGGCCGTAGCACCGGCCCTTCGACAAGCTCAGGGTGGCGAGCTCAGGGTGCCCGTCGCCCTTCGACAAGCTCAGGGTGAGCGGCCGTGGGTGGTAGTTAGCGACGTGCACTATATGCCGTACGGGCGGTCGGGCCGGTCGAAAGCGCCGTCGCAGGATGGAAGCGATACGAACGGTCCGCTGCTGGACTCGATGTTTGCCGAACTCGCGCGCACCGCGCCCGATCCGCCCGTCGTCGTCATCGCGGGGGATTTTCTCGGACACGGGTTCCCGACGGCGCATGCGGCCGAGACGATGGCGTATCTCGCCCGGCGCTTCGATCGGGCGTATCCGCGCGCGCAATTCGTCATCACGCTCGGCAACAACGATTCGTCCTGCGGCGACTACGAGATCATGACCGACGGACCGTTCCTGCGCGCGACGGCACGCGCGTGGGCGCCGCTGGTCGACCGGCGCGGCGCGGCGCCCGATTTCATCCGCACCTTTTCGCACGACGGCGGCTACGTGGCGCGCCTGCCCCGCGCCGGCCTGCGCGCGGTCGTCGTCAACGACGTGTACGACGCGCTTCGCTACCGGAACGCCTGCGGCACCGGAAATCCCGCGGCGACGAGCCTCGGGGACCTCGCGGACGAACTGGCTCGCGACCCGCAGCACGAACGCACGTGGCTCGTGACGCACGTGCCCCCCGGCATCGATGCATACTCGACCGCGCATCTCGGGCACCGGCTCTTCGACGTCCCGTTCATGCGCCCGGGCGCGCGCGAGCGTCTGCTCCAGCTGATCGGGGCGCCGCAGGACCGCGTCGCGCTGGTCGTCGCCGGTCACACGCACCACTTTTCGTTTCGGCTCAGCGATGTGGATCACGCCGGCCGCGACGTCCCGATCCTCGTCGCGCCGTCCATTTCGCCGATCTTCGGCAACGCACCGTCGTTCCTCACGCTCGACGTCGCGACCGACGGAACGGTCCGCAACGTCGCCGAGACATCCTATGTCGACGGCAGCTGGCGGCGTCTCGGCGATCTTGCGGGTCAGGGCGTCGCATCGTTCACGGCGCCGGAGCTCCTGCGCTACGCAGCGCGCCTCGAGCGCGACCCGGCACTGCGCGCGAGCTACGAAACGCTCTACGCCGGCGGCGGCGAGCTCGACATCGACGACCGAGGGTGGCCCATCTACCGCTGCGCGATCACGCAACTCAGCCTTACCGGATTTCGCGCCTGCGCCGACACCGGCGGTCTCAGCGTGCTGACGGGACGCGCCTTTCGGGCACTCGAGGTCGCCGGCGCCGCCGTCTGCATCCTCGCGCTCGGGACCGCGATCGCCGTGCGGCGCGGGCGACGGCGCCCGCCCGAGCCGCGGGGCGGCACGTAAGCCGTCCGCGGTGCCGGTTGGCCATCGGGCGAAATGCCCGCGCGGGTCCCGAGCCGCATAGACGTTGCCGATGAACACCCAAATCACGACGACGCCGACGGCGGAAACGCTCGCCGAATTGCTCTTCGACCTCCGCGAGCGGCGGCGCGAGCAGGGCCTGAGCCTGAACGCCCTTGCCGAAGCCGTCGGCAAGAGTCCCATCTATCTCGGCGCGGTGCTCGCCGGTCAGGCGAAGCTGACGCCGCAAACGGCGGCCAAAGTGGCGGCGGCCCTCGCGATCGACGAATCGTCGCTCGCGCCGCTCACGGAGCCGCCGATTCGCAACTCGGACCCGCTCGTGTACCGGTTGCACGAACTGATCGACGTCTACGGGGACGCGATCCGGGAATGGACGTTCGAAACGTTCGGCGACGGCATTCTGAGCGCGATCGATCTGACGATCGCGGTGGAACGTCGCGGCGAGCGCGCCGTCATAACGCTGGACTCGAAGTTCTTGCCGTATAAAGAATTTTGAGGTTTAGGCCGAGCGTTCCAGAACGCGCGCGTCCGGCACCTCGGCACGCGATTCCTGATTGTAAAACGACGCGCTGTGGCGACCCGAGGCCGCTTCCCGTGCGTAGGTGATCAGATGGTGGCTCACCATACCGATGTGAATGAGCGCTTCGACATCGCCTTTGGCGATCGTCTGCTTCACCATCTTCCAAAACACGTTGCGATAGTCGCTCATCACGCCGACGCGCACGAGCAAATTGCCCACGACGCGCAGCATGAGCCGAATGTTACGGAAGTTGACGCGTTGCTTGCTGTTCGGCGGCGTGATCCGATTGGGGAACACGTGCTCCACGTGATACTGGAAACGCCGGTACAGCGCCTCGGGCGCGTACGCGGCGGTGAACGTCCGGCGCCACATATCGACCATCTGCTCGTACGGCAGCTTGAACTCGACGTTGGACTCGCGGCCGGGGGCGTCGATCACGAGCCGCCCTTCCGCTTCCAGACGCCGCCAGAGCGGCGTCCGCGGCAGCGCCTGCAGCAAGTTGATCGTCAGCAACGGAATGTTCGAGAGCTCGACGAATTCGAGGATCTTATCGGCCGTCTCGGGCGTATCGGTGTCGAGCCCCATGATGATCCCGGAGACGACTTCCATGCCGAAGCTATGGATGATGCCGATCGACTCCATGATCGGCATCTGGTTGTTCTGGTCCTTGTGCATCGCTTTGAGCGCCGCCGGATCGGGCGTTTCGATTCCGCAGAAGATCGTGCAGAAGTACGCCTCGCGCATCATCGCGAGCAGGTCGGGCGATTTCGCGATGTTGAGGGTCGCCTCGCAGGCGAGCTGCACCGCGTAGCCGTTCTTCTTCTGCCAGGCGATGAGGTGCGGCAGCAACTCTTTGGCGGCCTTGCGATTGCCCACGAAGTTGTCGTCGACGAAGTAGATCGCGCGTTGACCGCCGTTCGCGAGGATCGCGTCGAGTTCGGCGACGATCTGCTCCGGGGTCTTGAGGCGCGGATTGTTGCCGTAGAGTTCGGGGATGTCGCAGAACTCGCAGCGATAGGGGCAGCCGCTCGAGAACTGGACGCTCCCGAGGAAGTACTTCGAGACGTCGATCTTGTCGTATGCGGGAACCGGAAACGCGGCGAGCGGCAACCGCTCTTTGGTTTCGAACCGTACCTGTTCGGGGGGCCGCGCGACCGTCTCGGAGAGGCGCGCGACGAGGGCGTCCGTCGCGTCGCCGAGCTCGCCGACGTGAAGATAGTCGAAGTCTGGGTAATACTCCGGACAACCGGAGACCGACGGTCCTCCGAGCGCGGTCACCTTCCCGTACGCGTGAGCGCGCCGGTTGATGTCGCCGATCTGCGGACGCTGAATGTGCATACCGCTGACGAAGACCACGTCGGCCCACATGAAATCGGCCGGCCCCGCGGCCCGGAAGTTTTCATCGACGACGCGGACGTTCCAATTCGCGGGGAGATAATTGGCGATTACGAGGATGCCTTGAGGCGGCATGAAAGCCTTCACGCCGACGAAGGGATAGGCGTTTTCGAACGTACCGAAAGAAGGCGTGTAGTGTGGAAAGACGCACAGAACGTTGCGCGCGACGCGCGACTCGGACCGGCTCACCCTGCAACCCGGAAGGGAAACGACCGCGCCCGCGGGAGATCGACTGCTTTGGGACCGAATGGCATATTTCGTGGTGTGCCGCGAATCTCTCGCAGTCCTGCGCGAGCGGAACGCGGCCGTTGCGGGGGTTTGAAGGCGAACGCATCTAATCCAAGTGCCGTGCGACGCAGGCGGCCGATCGAAAGGGAATCTAGGACCGACGGATGGTGAACGGAAATGGACGGGAGCGCACCGCGCTCGCCTTCGCACGCGGCATCATCGGCCGCGTTTCGCGCACGTTCGCCATCGGGATCGCCGTGTTGCCGGGCGATCTCGGAAAGGCCGTTCTCGTGGGTTACCTGCTGTGCCGGATCGCCGACACGATCGAGGACGACGGCGCCGCGTCCGCGGATCGCCGCCGCGAGCTGCTCGCGAAGTTTCTCGACTGCTTCCACGACCCCGAGAAGGCCAGAACCTTCGCGGCCGAAGCATCGGATATTCAGGCCGACGCGGCGTATCTCGATCTGATGCGCGGCACGGAGCTGGTCTTCGAGCTACTTCATTCACTGCCGAAGAAGTCCGCCGAAATCGTCGAGAAGTGGACGCGCGAACTCACGGACGGCATGAGCGAGTTCGTCGGCCGCTATCCGGGCGGCATCCGCATCCAGACGATGCCCGAGTACCGCCGTTACTGCTACTACGTGGCCGGTACGGTCGGCCATCTGCTCACGGACCTGTGGTACGCGCACTCGCCGCTGGTCAAGGAACGCGATTACCGCCGGCTCCTCGTCAACTGCGAAGCTTTCGGCGAAGCGTTGCAGACGATCAACATCCTCAAAGACATCGCCTGGGACATCGAACACGAGAACGCCGCGTACATCCCGGAGGAACTGCTGCGCGCGAAGGGATCGAGCCATCAAACGATCCTGCACGGCGACTGGCGCGTCCAGAATCGCGAGGCGCTCGTCGCGCTCGTGCAACTCGCTCGCGACGACATTCACAAGTCGCTCGATTACTTCAACGCCATTCCAAAAATGGCCGTGCAGGTCCGGCTGTTCTGCTTGCTCCCCGTCTTGTTCGCCGTCGCCACGTTGCGCGAGATCGAGCGCTCATCGGCGATGCTGCAATCGGGCGGCGGCGTCAAGATCTCGCGGAGCGAAGTCCGGTCCTTGATCCTCGCAGGGTCGGTCTCGACAATCAGTAACAAGACGACTCGGTGGCTCGTCTCGACGACAAGCCGGCAGCGCTTCAAGCTCGGCCTGGCGAAACCTTAAAGCGGCTCGGGAGCATTTCCCACATTGCGATCGATTACCCGTGGGCGACGATCGCGCTCTGGGCCGCGCTCTCCATCGCGGGCGTCTTCGCCTTCCTGCACCTCAAGCTTGCGCTATTTCCCGACATCGCGTTTCCCGTCGTGGTCGTCTCCGTCCACTCCGAGGAGATCGACGTCGCGAAGAACGAGCAGACCGTCACGGATCCGATCGAACGCCGGCTCCGGTCGCTCTCGGGGATCACCCGCCTCCACTCGCTGACCTACCCGGAATTCGTCGTGGCCGACGTCTCGTTCGACGTCACCAAGAGTCTGGTTGCGCGGCGGGACGAGGTGGAGGCGGCGCTCGCCGGCGTGCGGCTGCCCTCCGGTGCGAAGGTGGCGATTGCGACCGAGGACCTCAACGAAACCCCGGTCGCCACCTTCGCCCTGATGGACCCGAGCCGGTCGCTGGCCGAGCTCGCGCAGGTCGCCCAACAGAAGATCTCGCCGCAGCTGCGCGCGATCGGCGGCATCCTGAAAATCAACGTGATCGGCGGCGTCACGACGGGCAGCAACGCGTCGGCCTATCGCGTGGACGGCCGGCCGGCCGTCGCGCTGAGCGTCATCAAGAAAGCGGACGCCAACACGCTCGACGTCGCGGAGGCATCCGAGGAACGGGTCGCAGCACTGGCCGCCGCCGACCCGAGCCTCAATATCATTCGCACCTCGGAGCAAGCCTCGTACATCAAGGAGGCCACGCGGGCGACCCAGGAAGCCCTCGGCATCGCGGTCATCCTGGCAGTGCTCGTCATCATGGCGTTCCTGCGCGACTGGCGCGCGACGACGATCTCCGCGATCGCCATCCCCGTGTCGCTGCTCGGCACGGCCGTCGTCATGTGGATCTGCCGCTTCAACCTCGAGACGATTACCCTGCTCGCGCTCGCCCTCGTGGTCGGCGTCATCGTCGACGACGCGATCGTCGCGGTCGAGAACATCGTGCGGCACCTCGAAGCCGGCGAAGACCCGATGACCGCCGCGCTCTTCGCGAACAAAGAGATCGGCCTCACGCTTGTGGCCGCATCGCTCACGATCGTCGCGGTCTTCTTGCCGATCGGACTCATGCACGGGAGTCTCGGTCAGTTCTTCCGGTCGTTCGGAATCACGGCGTCGGCGGCCGTCCTCTTCTCGCTGCTGGCCGCGCGCACGCTCTCGCCGACGATCGCGGCCGCCTGGCTGCGCCGGCGCGCAAAGAGGCCGCGCACGCTCGACGCCCCCGCGCTCGTGTCGCATCCGCATTACCGGCAGACCATCACCTGGGCGCTCGGTCACCGGCGCTACGTGATGGGTCTCGCGATCTTCGCCTTCGCGGCGGGCCTCGCGCTGATCCCCTTCATTCCCAAGGGGTTCATCCCGCACTTGGATCGCGGCGAATTCCGCATCAACTTTCAGACCCCGCTCGGCACGAGTCTCGGCGACACGGAGGCGACCGCCGCAACGCTCGAAGCCTCCGTCGACACCGACCCCGCGGTGAGCCACATTTACACGACCATCGGCGACCGGCCGAATCAGTCCAACGTAGGCGTGATCGACGTCATGCTCAATCCCAAGCGCCGCGTCAAGACGATCGACGTGGAGGACGCGGTCCGCGCGCGCCTGCCGACGCTCGATGGGGTCGTGACGACCGTCGCCGACGTCCCATTCGTCGGAACCGACACGTCGCAAGCGCTGCAATTCGCACTCGTGGGCCAAGACGCGGCGCGTCTGCAAGTCGCCGGTCGCGACTTCGAACATCGGCTCGAGAAGATCAAAGGCTTCGTCGACGTCGCGACGAGCGGACTCTCCGACGGCACGCCGTTCTCGGCGATCGAACACGTCGACGGCGCGCGTGCGGTGCAGATCACGGCCGATCTCGGGCCGAACCTGCAGATCGGCGACGCCGACGACACGGTGCTCGCCCTCGCGCGCAAGGCCTTGCCCAAGGGCATCAAGCTCTCGTTCGGAGGCAATTCCGAAGACGCGGTCACGACGTTCCGCGATTTCGGCATCGCGCTCGCGCTTTCGGTCGTCTCGATCCTGGCCGTGCTCGGCGTGCTCTTCCGGAGCTGGGTCGATCCGATCGTCATCGTGACCGCGCTCCCGCTCTCGATCGTCGGCGCGCTCTTCGCCCTCTGGGTCACGCGCGCGGATTTCGGCTTGATCTCGCTCATGGCCGTCATCTTCTTGTTCGGACTCGTCAACAAGAATGCGATTCTGCTCGTCGACCGCATCAACAAGCTGCGCGAACTCGGCATGCTGCGTCCCGAGGCGATTTCCGAGGCGGGCGCGCAGCGGCTCCGGCCGATCGTGATGACGACCGCCGCGACCATCCTCGGCATGCTGCCGATCGCCCTCGGATTCGGGGCGGGGGCGGAGTTGCGGGCGCCGATGGCCGTCGCGATCATCGGCGGTCTGATCACGTCGACGGCGCTGAGCCTGATCGTCATTCCCGTGGCGTACACGATCTTCGACGATTGGGCCGGCCGGAGCGGCCACCGCTTCCCGTCGTGAGCCGCACCGCGTTCCTGACCGGGGGCACCGGCTTCGTCGGCGCCAATCTGGCGCGCGTCCTGCTGGCCGACGGCTGGGCGGTTCGGGCGCTCGCGCGACCCGGAAGCGATCGCCGCAACCTCGCGGACCTGCCGCTCGAGATCGTGGAGGGCGATCTCGGTGACCCGGACCTGGCGGGCAAGATCGGCCCGGCCGACGCCCTCTTCCACGTGGCCGCGCACTACAGTCTCTTTCGCGCCGACCGCGAGGCCCTGCTGCGCAGCAACGTCGCGGGCACGCGCGCGGTGCTCGCGGCGGCGCGAACCGCCGGCGTCGGACGCACGGTCTACACGAGTTCGGTCGCGGCGATCGGCGTCCGGCACGACGGACCCGCCGACGAAACGTTCCAAAGCGCGCCGGAGGACCTCATCGGCGCCTACAAGCTCTCGAAATATCTCGCGGAGCGCGAGGCGGTCGCGGCCGCGGCCGCCGGGCAAGACGTGGTGATCGTGAACCCGACCACGCCGATCGGGCCCTGGGACCGCAAGCCGACGCCCACGGGCGAGATCTTCGTCCGGTTCCTGAACGGCGGGATGTGGGCCATGATCGAAACGGGGCTGAACTTCGTGGACGTCGAGGACGTCGCGCGCGGGCACATCCAGGCGTACGACCGCGGCCGGAGCGGCGAGCGGTACATCCTGGGCTGCGAAAACCTTGCGCTCAAGACGCTGTTGCAGCGCGTGGGCGCGATCGTCGGCCGCCCGGCTCCGAGCATCTCGGTGCCGATCTGGCTCCCGCTCGCGATGGCCTGGACGGAAGAGACGCTGCTCTCACGCCTCGGGCGCAAGCCGAGCGTCCCGATCGACGGCGTGCGCATGAGCGGGGAGTCGATGTACTACGACGCGTCGAAAGCCTCCCGGGAATTGGGCTTCGCGCCCAGGCCGATCGACGGAGCGATCCGCGCGGCCATACGCTGGTTCGCCGACAACGGCTACACCCCCCAAGGCCGCCGATGACGGCTCACTTCGAAACGGAGACACGCACCACACCATGGCAGTGACGCTCAAACAGGCGGCCAAGATCGGCGGCTACGTCGTCAAGCAGAAGTTGCTCGGACGCAAGAAGTTCGCGCTGACCCTGATGCTCGAGCCGCTCTTCCGCTGCAACCTGGCATGTTCGGGCTGCGGCAAGATCCAGCATCCGGTCGAAGTGTTGCGCAAGCATCTCTCGGCCGAGGAGTGCTTCAAAGCCGTCGACGAGTGCGGCGCGCCCGTCGTCGCGATCCCGGGCGGCGAGCCGCTGCTCCACCCGGAAATCGACGTGATCGTCAAGGGTCTCGTCGAGCGCAAGAAGTTCGTTTACCTCTGCACGAACGCGCTGCGGCTCGAGCAGAGCCTCGACAAGTTCACGCCCTCGGAATACCTCTCGTTCTCCGTCCACCTCGACGGCCTACGGCCCGCGCACGACAAGGCCGTGGCGCGCGACGGCGTGTTCGACATCGCGGTCAAAGCGATCAAGGCCGCAAAGGCGCGCGGGTTCCGCGTAACCACGAATACGACGATTTTCAACGATGCGAAGCCCGAAGACGTGCAAGCCTTCTTCGATTTCGCCACGGACGAACTCGGCGTCGACGGGATGATGATCTCGCCCGGATATCCGTACGAAAAGGCGCCGGATCAGGCGCACTTCCTGCACGCGAGCCAAACGAAGGCGCTTTTCCAAGAGATTTTCGCGCCGTACCGGGCCAAGAAGAAAAGCTGGAATTTCAACGCGAGCCCGCTCTTTCTCGACTTCCTCATGGGCGAGAAAGATTACGACTGCACGCCGTGGGGCATGCCGTCGTATAGCCTCTTCGGCTGGCAGAAGCCGTGTTATCTCCTCGGCGAAGGTTACGCGAAGAGCTATCACGAGCTGCTCAACGACACGGACTGGTCGCAGTACGGCCACAAGAGCGGCAATCCGAAATGCTCGGACTGCATGGTGCACTGCGGCTTCGAGCCCACGGCCGCCGACGACTCGATGAAGCTCGGTAACGTCTGGCGTTCGCTCACGACCGTCATCGGCAAGAACTAAACGACCGAACGTTCGTTGATCGATACGATCTTCGTTCCGCGCGGCGCCGAAGCCGACGCCGTGCGGAGCGCGGCCGCGCGGGCCCGCTCGAAGGTACGCGTGGTGGAACTCGGGATCGGGCCGCTCGCGGCCCGGCTTGCGGCCGACGACGCACTCGAGGGGGCGCCGTGCGGGACCTCGCTCGTCACGGGCCTTTGCGGCCTGCTCTCGCCCGCGTTCGCGGTGGGTGAGGCGCTCGTCTACCGCGAGATGCACGCCGACGAGGAACCGTCGATCGCCCTCGATCGCGCCCTCGCCGACGCGATCGCAGCGAAACTCCCCGAAGCGCAGACGGGCATCCGCGCGTTCGCGAGCGACCGCATCGTCACCACGTCGCACGCCAAACGCGAACTGCGCGCCCGGACGGATGCCGACGCCGTCGACATGGAGAGCTACGCCGTGACCGAGCGGCTCCAGCGCCGCGGCGTGACGGTCGCCGTCCTCCGCGTCGGCAGCGACGGCGCGAGCGAATCGCTTCCGGAACTCGACCGCGCGCTCGACGGCTCGGGCGGCATCGACGGGCTCGCACTCGCGCTTGCGATGCTGCGCCGGCCGCGCGCGGGGCTGCGCTTGGCGGGCAACGGGCTGCGCGCCCTCGCGGCTCTCCAGCGCGCGATCGCAGCGATCCTACGGTGAGCGACGGCACGGGTTTGCGAATTTGCGTGTTCTGCGGTTCGAGCGACGGCAGTCGGCCCGCGTATCTGGCGGCCGCGCGGGAAACGGGGACGCTGCTCGCACGGCGCGGGATCGGCGTCGTCTACGGCGGTGGCCGCATCGGCCTCATGGGCGCCTTGGCCGACGCGGCGCTCGCGGCCGGCGGCGAAGTGGTCGGTATCATTCCGGAGATGCTGGCGGCGCGCGAAGTCGCGCACCGGGCGCTGACCGAGTTGCACGTCGTCGGCTCCATGCACGAGCGCAAGGCGCTCATGGCGGCGCATTCCGATGCGTTTCTCGCGCTCGCGGGCGGGTTCGGAACCCTCGAAGAGCTCTTTGAGGCGGTGACCTGGCGGCAGCTCGGGTACCACGCGAAACCGTGCGCCGTCTTGAACACGGACGGTTATTACGATGCGCTCGAGCGCTTTTGCGACGACGTGTTGCGCGGCGGCTTCGTGCGCGAAAGCGATCGCGCCCACGTGCGTTTCGGCGCGGATCTGGGAATTCTCGTCGACGACCTGGTTGCACGCAGCGAGGCGACGCCCCGGGCCACCTAGTAGCATTCGCGTTAATTACGAGCCTTGGGATTGAAGCGACCGCCTGTGCGAATTGAGCCGAGGCCACTCAGTGGTGAGTCTTGGTACTGCAGCCGAACGCCGCGAAAGAAAAACCCTCGGGCGGGTTGCCCGAGGGTCGCGTGGGCATTAGTCGGGCTGCAGATTTACGACGCGCGAGACATGATCGCGGATCTCCTCGAGCTTGCCTTTCGTGAGCCAATCGAGGGCCGTGCGATCGCCGAGATCCGGTTGCGGCGTGCGTAGCCAGTAGCGCGCAAAGCGTTTGCAGGCCGAGCAAGCCTCCGATCTTCGTATCACCACCGCCTTGGCGCCGGAGGCGCTGCGTGGGGCCGATGGCGCCTCGCACTGCGATCGCTCAATCAGCGATAACGCGACGATCGCGCAGGCGATTTTCCGTCGTTCGTTGGCGGTACCAAAGGGGACCGAAGCCATGCCGGGACGCATTTTCCCGGAGTGGCGACGACCCGCGCACTCGATCCTGACCTGACCGAACGTATTCGGACGGCGACGCTGGCACTGCTGGCCGAGCGCGGCTTCCGCAACCTGCGTCTCGACGACATCGCCGAACGTGTCGGCACCAGCAAACAGGCGTTGTACCGGCGATTCCCGAGCAAGTCCGACCTGGTTGCGGATGCCGTTCGTTCGCTCGCCGTCGCCCACGCCAATCCGCCGCGCACCGGTTCCTTGCGGCGCGATCTCGTTGCGGTCCTTGGCGGTACCGCACGGAGTTTGGACCGCACGGCGCTCGGCCCGGCGCTGCGAGCCCTGGTCGCCGAGGAGCGGGACGAGATTCTCGCGCGCGTGCTTGCCGAGGTCGAGAGCTCGCGGCGGCGCGTGCTGCGCGCGGTGCTCGAAACCGCTCGCGCGCGGCGCGAGATCGCGGCCGATCGCGACCTCGATCTCGACGTCGACATCTTGCTTGGCGCGGCGTATTTCCGCACGCTGGTCCGGCGGGTCGCGGTGGACCGGGGGCTGGCGGAGCGGGTGGTGGACACCTGGCTCGGCGGCGCGACGCACGCGCGAAACGTGTAGCGCCGGGCGGCGCTCAGTGCAATCCGAAGGTCGCGGGTTCGAGCGCGACGATGTCGTGGAGCACGACATCGGCCAGATCCAGTGCGGCCTGCTCCGGCGGATACTCGCGATTCGGGATCGCGACCGTCAGCATCCCCGCCGCGTGCGCGGAGCGGATGCCGTTCGACGAATCCTCGACCGCGCCGCACGCGGACGCCGGTACGCCGAGTAATTCCGCCGCGCGCAGGTAGACGTCGGGCGCCGGTTTGCCGCGTCCCGCTTCTTCCGCGGAGACGACCGCACGCATCACGTCCGTCAAGCCCGCGCGCGCGACCGCGAGATCGATTAGCACGCGGTTCGACGACGACGCGATGCCGACGGGGACGCACGCCGCGATGCGCCGCACCGCGTCGACGGCACCGCGAATCAGCGGCAGCTTTTGGTCGTACGCGGCGATGACGCCGGCGACGACCCGCGCGTTGATCTCCGGCTCCGGCAGATCGACGCCCAGCTTCGTTCGGATGTAGTGCGACCACTCGGGGGCGCTCATGCCCATGATCGCTCGGGTCGCGCCGTCGGGATACGTGCCGCCGCTCTCCGTGACGAGCTCGCGGCGCACGCGTTCCCAAACCGGTTCCGAATCCAAGAGCACGCCGTCGAGATCGAAGACGACGGCCAGGGTCGCGGCGCGATTCAGAAGAGCACGCCGTGCGCGCCGTGGCACGCTGCGAAGAGCACCAACGTAGCGATCACGCTGATCGCTGCACTTCCGAGGCAGCCCAACTGGTTGTTGAAGAACAGGAACATCAGCGCTACCTTGCCTCCGGATCGTTCCCGCGCCCATGTCACCCTGAGCTTGTCGAAGGGTCGCACGGCAGCGATTACGTTTAGCGAAGCGTGGTGAGCGCGCCCTTCGACAAGCTCAGGGTGACATGGGCGGAGACGGTTATTCTCGCGGGGCGTTTTCTTTGGTTTTCACGAGGCGGACGAGCGCGTCGTTGTAGGGGGTGGGGATGCCGAGGCGGCGGCCTGCGGCAACGATCGCGCCGTTGACGTAATCGATCTCGGTCTTCATCCGCGCGCCGAGGTCGATCGTCATCGAGTTGCGCCCGTCGGGGCTCGAGTCGACCACCTCGCGCACGTATTCCCAGACGTCCCCGAAGGGCAGGTTGACGCGCAAGGCACGCGCGACGGCGGCGCCCTCGAGCGCAACGGCGCGGGCGAGCTCCGCGGCATCGGGGTCGGACACGACGATGCCGTTCTTCGCGTCCGCGAGCGCCGAGATCGGATTGATCGCGGCGTTCGCGAGGAGCTTTCCCCACAGGTGGGGCCGGATGTCGTAGGCGACGCGGCAGGCGAGCCCCGCATTCTCGATGAGGTCGCCGACCGCGCGGACGGTGGCCGGCGACGCGCCCGCCGAGCCCACGACGGTTACGCCGACACCCTGCCGGCGCGACCGGCCGTGACCCACCGCTAAGCCCGCCTCGTTCGTGATGCCGATGACGAGCGGCACCGTCCCGCCGAGTGCGGTCTTGATCGCCTCTTCGTTCCCGAGGCCGTTTTGCAGCGAGACGATCGGCGTGGCCGGATTCAATTTGCCCGCGAACGGCCGGATCGCGATCAGCGTGTTCGGTGCTTTCACGAAGACGAAGAGAAAGTTCGTGGCGAACGCGCGGGCGGGATCCTGCGTTGCGACGACGCGGCGCACGTCGCCGTCGTCGACCTGCACGCCGCCGCTCGTGTTGATCGTCTCCACCACGTCGCCGCGAACGTCGACCAGCGTCACGTCGTTGCGCTCCGCGAGGTGGTAGGCGAAGAGCGTTCCCATGGCGCCCGCGCCCAAGATCGCGACGCGCGGCCGAACTTCATTAGTCATGTCTCACCGATGCGGTCGCGGGCCGAAACGCGCTCCCGAACACGCCGGCGAGAAAGCCGCCGATGTGAGCGAAGTACGCGGTGCCGCCGCCCCGTTCCGAGAGCACGTTCGCGGCGAGCGAGCCAAAGCCGTGCACGAACTGCACGGCGGCCCAGAGCCCGATGACCACGAACGCGGGAATCCGCAAGAACGACGGTGCGTGCGGGAAGCGCACGATATACGCGCCGAGCACGCCCGCGATCGCGCCGGACGCGCCGATTTCCGGAACGTGACTGCCGGGGTCGATGGAGACCTGCGCGACGGCGCCCGCCACGCCGCAGAAAAGGTAGAAGGCCAGGAACCCGAACGGACCCTTCGCGTATTCGAGTGCCGGACCGAACGCGGCGAGGAAGAGCATGTTGAAGGCGATGTGCGGGACGCTCGCGTGGAGGAACTGCGCGGTGACGAGCGTCGCGACGGTGGGCGGACCGTCCGTGACGCGCACGCCGTTCGTCAGATCGAACGGGATCGTCGCAAAACGTGAGATCATGGCGGCGCGCGCCTCGTCCGGCAAGAGCGCCTCGTACGCGAAGACGATCGCATTGAGCGCGACGATTCCGTAGGTCACGACCGGAAATGCCGGCGCGCGGCGAGCTAGAACTCGAATTGCAATCCGAAGACCGTACGGCGATCGACGTGCGTGAGATCGCGTTCTCCGCCGAAGATCTGAAATTTCGGCAACGCGAAGAGGTTGAGGTACGTATCGAGCGTCGGATGGCGCAAATCGTACGCGCGCGCCTCGATGCCGACGGGCCCCTTCGCGACGCTCGTCGTCAGCCCTAGGCGCGAGTACTCGATACCGCCGCCGTAGGTGAATCCGGACCCGCGGTTGAGCAACATGAAGTTTGCCGTCGACGTGCCGCTGCCGACGTCGTTGACGCCCCCTTCGAGTCCCGTGCGGGCGTGGGGCAACAGGAAGACGTTGAAGTCCGACTCCGGTCCGCGATCCGCCGTGAGCAGCGGGGACGTGTTGGTCGAGAGGCTCCCGGGCCGTGCCGCGGAGAGTTGGCCGACCCGCACCTGGAGCTGCACGAGGTCCTTCGTGAACCCGTTGAGGCGGTTGCGCAGATTCGCGAGCGCTACGTTATTCGACGGCAGCGTCTGGCCGGGCGCCGTTCCCGCCGGCGCGCCGACCGAACTCTGCGCGGGGGGCGCGGGCGACGCGCCGGAGGCGCCCGCCGGCGGAAGCACGGGCTGCGACGTCGGCACGAATCCCGGCGGAACGGGCGTCGGCACGGGTGCCGCGGTCGCGTTCGGATCGACGCCGTACACCTTCGAGACGCCGCCGAGTTGGCCGACGAGCGAATCCACCTTTTGCGAGGTCGCGTCGAGTTGCGCGACCGTATCGCGCAACTGCTCCTGCGTCTGCGGATTGCTCGTCACCTTGCGCAGATCGTTCGTCAATTCCGCGAACGCCTTCGCGGTCGCGGCGAAGTCGCGCGTCGTATCGATCAGATTCTGTTTGACGCGCGGATTCGTCGCGACGTCGTGCAGCGAATCCACGGTCTCGCCGAACGACTTCGACGTGCGCGTGAGTTGCGCGAGCAGTCCGTCCACGGACACGGCATCCCGCTTCACGACGGAATTGAGCGAAGTCGTGAGGACGACGACGTTGTCGCTCGCCACCGTGAGGTTCCGCTGCAGCGAATCGGCAAGTTCTTCGGCTTTGGTCGTCACCTTCGACAACGAGACGTTCGCGTTCGTGGTGAGGGTGTTGGCGTTGTGCAGTGTCGACTTCAACTCGCCGAGCAGGCCGGGCTCCGCCTTCTGGACCTGCGCGAGCAAGTCGTCGAGGCGTCGAATCTCGCCTTGCCCCTGCTCGAGCAGATCCGCGAACGACGCCGGGTTGGTCCCGCGCGGCTGATCGTCGATCGGCAGCACGTCGTGGGGCAGCGTCGCGACCGTGCTCGAGACGTTGGCCGGTGCCTCGATGAGGACCGACGGCTCGCCCGTGATCGGCGCCTGAATGAGGAACCGCGAATTCTCCGGGATGTCGAAGCCCGGATTGATCGCCATGATCACCTCGGTCGTGTAATCCTTGAGCAGCGTGATCCGATCGACGGCACCGATGGGTACGCCGCTGAGATACACGATCGACGCACTGTGCAAGCCGGACGCGGCTTGGAAGTGGACGCCGATCTTGTAGCCGCGCGTGCGCGTACCGAGGTCGGCGAGCACGAAGAAGACCGCGAATACCGCGATCAGTCCGAGGATGGTGAAGAGTCCGACTTGCGCCTGTTTGTTCATAGCTTTTCGAACCCGTTCCTAGAGCGGAATCGGCCCGACCTCGCTTCCCTGCAGAAATTGCTGGACGATCGGGTTGGGCGAACGCTTGAGTTCGTCGACGGTGCCGTACGCGATGATCGCGCCCTCGAAGAGCATCGCGACGTAGTCGGCCATGGCGTAGATGCTCTCGAGGTCGTGCGAGACGACGACGGCCGTGGAATCGAGCTTCTTGCGCAAGGCTTTGATCGTATCGGTCAGGACGTGCGTGATGATCGGGTCGAGCCCCGTGGTCGGCTCGTCGTAGAGCACGCACTCGGGATTGGTGACGACGGCGCGCGCGAAGCCCGCACGCTTGAGCATGCCGCCCGAGAGCTCGGCCGGCATCCGGTCGCGCGCGTTCGCGAGGCCGACGGAATCGAGCGTATGCAGTACGATCGCGTCGATCTCCTTGCGCGTCATCTTAGAGTGTTCGCGCAGCGGCATCGCGACGTTCTCGCCGATCGTGAGGCTGTCGAAGAGGGCGGCGAATTGAAACGCGAAGCCGATCTTCTGGCGCAGCGCGACCAGGTCGCGTGCCGACATGCCGCGCAGATCGCGCCCCCCCACCGAGACCCGGCCGGCGTCCGGCGTCCGCAGCCCGTTGAGGAGCCGTAGGATCGTCGACTTGCCGGCGCCCGAGAGTCCGATCAGACACGTGATCGCACGCTCTTTGATTTCGAGCGTGCAGTTTTGCAGGACGACTTTCTCGCCGAACTTCAGCGTGACGCTCTCGATCGTCGCATAGTTGGCACTCATCGCGTGCCCGACGTTCCGTAGAAGACGAGCGACAGCAAGAAATTCGTCATGAAGATCAAGATGATCGAGGTGACGACGGCGCCCGTGGTCGCTTTGCCGACTCCGGCCGCGCCGCCGCGAACGCCGAAACCTTGATACGAACAGATGACGGCGATCAAGCCGCCGAAGACGACCGCCTTGAGCATCCCCTTGACGTAATCGCCGAACGCGCTGTATTCGCGGGCCGACTCGATGAACTCACTATACGAAATCTGCGCCGTGTTGTGGGCGAGGTACATGCCGCCGAGAATGGCGATGATGTCGGCGAATATCGTGAGCAGCGGTAACATGATCACGAGCGCGAGTAGCCGCGGGACCACGAGCATCTGCACGGGCGAGAGCCCGAGCGCCTCGAGCGCCTCGATCTGTTCGGTCACGACCATGGAGCCGATTTCGGCCGCGATCGCGGCGCCGGCGCGTCCGGCCACGACCACCGCCGTCAGCATCGGACCGAGTTCCCGCGACGAAACGTACGCGACGGCGCCGCCGACCAGGCTCGACACGCCGTAGCTCTTGGCTTGGTTGGCGGATTCGAGCGAGATCACCATGCCCGTGAAGAGCGACGTGAGCAGCACGATCGCCGTCGACTGCACGCCGAGAAAATACGCCTGCGCGAACGTTTCCCCGACCCGGATGCGCAGCCGCCCGACGAAGCTTCCCGCCTCCGCCGAGAGCGATGCGACGCCGCCCGCATATTGCAGGAGGCCGAGCGTTCCCCGGCCGACGTCGTCGAGCATCCGCATTACGGCGCGAGTTCCGCGAGCAACGAGAGGACGCCTCGGGTCGCCTCGACGCGGCGCACCGCGACCCCGCGCTCCGCGGTCAGATTGAATTGCAATTGGCTCACGCGCGCGAGGCGTCGCTCGAGATCGGCCAAATGCGTGCGCGCTTCGCGTTCGAACCCCGTGAAATACGACGTGACGGCCTGCAGATACCCGCGAACGGCGGCGTCGTCGAGCGTCGCGTCGTTGCCGAGCAACGTGCGCATCGCTTCCTGCGCCCGGCGCATGGTCCGCTCGCGCACGTAGAAGCGGCCGACATCGTCGGCGAGGGCTCTGAGCCGTTCGCGATCAACCGGCATGCGCGAGGCCGAGCGCGCGGCGCTGCTCGGAAAAGAGGTGGGCGATCCCTTGCTCGGCGAGGGCCAGCATCGTATCGAGTTGCCTGCGGTCGAACGGGCGCGCTTCGGCCGTACCCTGCACTTCCACGAAGGCGCCCGCGTCCGTCATGGCCACGTTCATGTCGACCTCGGCGCGGCTATCTTCCGAATATTGCAAATCGAGATGGGCCGCACCGTCGACGTAACCGACGCTCACGGCGGCGATCGCGGCGAGCAGCGGCCACTTCGGCGTCCCCGGTGCGAAATCGCGCCGGAGTGCGAGTGCGAGCGCCACGTATGCGCCGGTTATCGCCGCCGTCCGCGTCCCGCCGTCGGCCTGCAACACGTCGCAGTCGACGATGATGCTGCGCTCGCCGAGCGCTTTGAGGTCGGTGACGGCCCGGAGGGCGCGGCCGATGAGACGCTGGATCTCATGCGTTCGGCCGCCGATCTTCCCGCGCGCCGATTCGCGCTGATTGCGATCGTGCGTCGCGCGCGGCAGCATCGCATACTCCGCGGTGACCCAGCCGCGGCCCTGACCGCGGAGCCAGGGGGGCACCTTCTCCTCGATGGTCGCGGCGCAGAGTACGCGCGTGTTTCCTATCGAAATCAACGCGGAACCTTCCGCGTACTGCTGGGGTCCGGGCTCGATCGTAACGGCGCGTAAAGCGTCGAGCGATCGTCCGTCGGCGCGCGCGACCGCGGGCAAAGGGCTCATCGCCGCCTCGTATGCCGTCCGGTTCGCGAATTCCCGTTAATCGACTTATTCGACGGTGACGGTCTTGGCGAGATTACGCGGCTGGTCGACGTCTTTCCCATCGATGTCCGCGATGTGATAAGCGAGCAATTGCAACGGGACGACGTTGACGATCGGCGAGAGCAGTTCGTCGACCTTCGGCACCCAAAACACGTAGTCGGCAAGCTCGGCAGCTTCCCGGTCGCCGTAGTTCGCGACGACGACGGTGATCGCTTCGCGGGCGCGCGCTTCGGCCAGATTCGAGAGCATCTTCTCGCGCACGCGGCCGTCCGTGACGATCGCGACGACCGGAACCTTCGAATCGAGCAGGGCGATCGGACCGTGCTTCATCTCGCCCGCGGCGTAGCCCTCGGCGTGAATGTACGAGATCTCTTTGAGTTTGAGCGCCCCTTCGAGCGCGGTCGGATAGTTCACGTAACGCCCGATGAAGAGGACACTCTTGGCGCGGCGCAACTTCTTGGCCGCCTTCCGGATGTCGTCCGACGCGTTGAGGCACAGGTCGATCGCCGCCGGCAAGAGCTTCGTGTTCTCCGCGATTTGGCGCAACCGTTCGATCGGTTCGCTGCGCCGCACCCGCGCGAGGTAGAGCGAGAGCAGCACCATCGCGACCGTCTGCGACACGTACGTCTTGGTCGCGGCGACGCCGATTTCGGGGCCGCCGCGCGTATAGAGGATGCCGTCGGCGAGCCGCGTGAGATGCGAGCCGAGCACGTTGCAGATCCCGAGCACGGGCGCGCCCGCCGCCCTCGCGATCTTGACGGCCTCGATCGTGTCCGCGGTCTCGCCCGACTGCGACATCGCGATCGTCAGCGTACGCGGATCGAGCGCGCGATCGCCGTACCGAAACTCGCTCGCGAGTTCCATCTCGACGGGCAACTTGCAGAGGGCGCGCAACAGGTACATGCCGACCATGCCGGCGTGGTACGCCGTACCGCAACCGGTGATCGAGATCTTCGTCATCGCGCGCAGGAGCGCTTCGTCGATTTTGAGCTCCGCGGCGAGCTGCGAATCGCCGGATTCGTCGATGCGGCCCGCCAGCGTCTCCTTGACCACGCTCGGCTGGACGAACATCTCCTTGAGCATGAAATGCTTGAAGCCGTCCTTTTCCGCCGAACTCGCGTCCCACATGACCTGCGTGACCTCGCGCTCGATCGGCGCGCCGTCGAAATCGGTGAGGACGTAGCCGTCGCGTTCGACCACGACCATCTCGCCTTCGCGCAGGATGATCTGCTTGCGCGTGTATTGCAAGATCGCGGGCGTGTCGGACGCCACGAACATCTCGTCGTCGCCGATTCCCACGACGAGCGGGCTCGCGCCGCTGCGCGCGAAGACGAGGCGTCCCGGATGATCCTGCGAGATGACGCCGAGCGCGTACGCGCCGCGCACCTCGCGCAGCGTCTTGCGAACGGCTTCGACGAGGTCGCCCGCATCGTTGTCCTCGATCAGATGCGCGACGATCTCGGTATCCGTCTCGCTCCGGAACGTATGGCCTTCGCGGACGAGCCGCTCGCGCAGGGCCGCGTAATTCTCGATGATCCCGTTGTGCACGACCGCGATCTTGCCCGAGCAATCGAGGTGCGGATGGGCGTTGACGTCGGATGGCCGGCCGTGGGTCGCCCAGCGCGTGTGCCCGAGCCCCGTCGTGCCGTGCAGCGGTTCGCTTTCGAGGCGCTCGGCGAGCCGGCCGAGTTTTCCCTCGGCCTTCGACCCGACGAGGCTTCCGGCGGCGTCGATCACCGCGATGCCCGCGCTATCGTAACCCCGGTATTCCAGGCGGCGCAAGGCATCGAGAATGACGGGCACGCTGTCTCGAAAGCCGACGTATCCGACGATCCCGCACATGGCTTACGCTACTTGATGCCTTCCTTGTTGCGGTGGTAGGGGATCTTGCCGTGCGCGACTTCGTTGAATGCGGTCGACACGGGCTTGTTCGGATTCGAGTTCTCGGTGAGCGGCGGCGCGCCGTTGTTGAGTTGCTTGGCGCGTTTGGTCACCACGTTGACCAGGGTGAATTTGGAGTCGACGTGCTCGAGAAGCCCGTCGAGATCTCCGAATACGGATTCGCTCATGCGTTTTCCACGTTTCTGAAAATGGCGTCGTTGTAATGATGGATGCGGAAGCGTTCGGCGCGGACGATCGCTTCCAGATCGTCGACCGCCGGAGGCGTCTTCTGACGCTCGGGCGGGGCCTGTTCGTTGATGATCACGTAGTCGAATTGGCGGATCTGTTTGAGTTCCTCGTGCGCGATCGCGAGGCGAGCGGCGATGTCGTCGTTCGATTCCGTGCGCCGCGCCGCCAGGCGGAGCCGGAGATGTGAGAACTTGTCCGGGAGCAAGAAGACGAGGACCGCGAGCGGGAAACCCGCCTTGATCGCGAGCGCGCCGTGGACTTCCGGCTTCATGATCACGTCGTAGCCATCGGCGAGGGTGCTCTCGATGAACGAACGTGGCGTTCCGTAGATATGTCCGTTGTACGAATTGGTTTCGAGGAAGCCCCCCGCCGCTTGCTGTTCTTCGAAGTGCTCCCGATCCAGGAAGAAGTAGGCCTCGCCGTCCCGCTCGCCCGCGCGGGGTGCGCGCGTCGTCGCCGAAACGGAATACCGCAGTCGCGGCATTCGCGTCCGCAACGCGTCGACCACGGTATCCTTCCCGGCCCCGGAGGGCCCCGACACGACGAATAGCAAGCCGGGGCCGATGCGTTTGGGCTCTTTGACGTTGTTCAGAACGAACGCATTTCGGGCGGACTTCGTGACCCGCCTGCCGGGCGCCGCTCGCCCGCTCCTTTGCGTAGCGCTCCCCGGAGCCGGGTAAGGCCCCGGTGATGCGCCGCCGTCGAATCGCGCCGTTCGCCCTCGGAATCGTCGCCGTTTTGACGGTCGCGTGCTTCGCGTTCGCCGGCCCGCTCACGCGGGGAGCGCTTACGGCGGCCGCGCGCGCCGCGGGCTACGACCTGCAATACGCGGGCCTGACCAACCGGAACGGCCGCCTCACGATGACGGACGCCGTCGTCGCGGCACCCGGCCGGGAGCCGCTCCTGCGCGCGCGGCGAATCGCGGTCGCGTACGATCTGGGCCGACTCTTCGGCGGCCCGTATTTCTTCGGAATCACCGCCGTCGAGATCGACCGGCCCCGGATCACGATCCTCCATTACAAGGATGGTTCGTACAACTTCAACCTGCCGGCCTCGAAGGGAGCACCGAGCGCTCCGCCGGCCATTCCGAAGATCCGCGTGGTCGTGCGGGACGGTTCGGCCGGGGTCATCGACCAGACACGCATCTTCGCGCACAGCCGCCGGCTCGCACTCGGCGACGTGAACGTCGAAGCGAACGTCGATCCCAAGGCGATTTCGCGCTTCACGTTCCGGGTCGCCCTCACGGAGGACGGCGGAACGTTCCCCATCGCGGGCCGCGGGACGCTCGACGAAACGCGCGGATACGAGGCGTCGCGGGTGCAAGCGAGGACGCTGGCGCTCGGACCGTTGATCGATTACGCCCTCAATTCGACGTCGCTGCACGTGTCGGGCGGCGTCTTGAACGATCTGGACGCCCGCGTCTACGGTCTGCCGGACGCAAGCGGGACGATGCGCCGGCACGTCTCCGTGACGGCCGATCTCGACCACTTTCAGCCCTATCTCAACGGCATCGCGAAGCCGCTGCGCGACGGCCGCGGGGCGCTGCGGGTGTACGATGACGGCCTGACGTTTCCGAAGATCGACGGTTCGATCGCGGACGTCCCGGTCCGGATCGCGGGCGGGATCTACGACCTCTCGAAACCCGTCTTACGCCTCGGCATCGTCGGGCACGGCGACCTGCGCGACCTCCTCACCCTCAACGACGCCGCGAAAAAGCTGCCCGTCGCGGGCCCCGTGGCCTTCACGCTCTTCGTGGAGGGAGACGCGACCCAGCCGACCACGCTTGCCGCCTTCCGCTCGTCGCGGGTGACCTACGCGCGCATTCCGATCGACGGACCGTCGGGCCTCGTCGCGCTGCACGGGCAGGACACCTCGATCCTGCGCGCGTCGCTTCGGTACGACGGCGCGACCCTCGGGGCGCGCGGCAACCTGCACGTCGAGGCCAAGCACACGGGCGTCGATCTCTTCACCGACGTCGCGGCGCCGCTCGCGCGCTTTCCGTACGCGGCGGCCTTCTTCGGACCGATGCTGCTCCACGCCGACACGGTGGTCTCGGGCCTCGATGCGAATGCGCTCGCGACGGGAACGCTTGCGGGCGCGACGCGGTCCACTCGGCTGGCAGCCACCTTCTCGGTCACCGGGAACGGTCTCGGAACGATCGGACCGCTCGCGGTGACCGGCCCGGGCGCCCGCGAACTCTACGCCCGCGTCGTGCTCGACCGCCCCAAGGGCGCGGGCGGAGCCGCCTTCGTTGCCGCACGCAACGTCACGTTCGCGACCGGCGGCCCGCAGCCGCCCTTGCCCGGCATCTCGCTTGCGGCGCTCCCGGACGTCTCGGGGACGCTCGACGCGGCCCTCGCGGGCACGTTTTCCGGCGCGCATTCGACCCTCGGCGGCAACGCGCACGGCTACGGGATTCGCGCGCTCGGCTATCCCATCGACGATGTCATAGCGCGGGTCTCGGCGCGGGATTCGCGCGTGGCGATCGCTGCCCGCTATCGCGGAGCGCTCGCGCCCCTCGCCCGCGCGGCCGGCGGGCGGATCGCCGCGAGCGGCGACGTCGACATTCCGGTCGCGCTGCTCGCGAGCGGAACGGACGACATCCTCGCGCAGATCCACGACGCACGCTTCCACCGTGCGCTGGTCGCCGGCGTGGACGTCGACGGAATCGAAGGCTCGGCCCGCATCCGTGGCCGGACGATCGACGTGTACGGCGCCCGCGTGACGCTGGACGGCCACGCCGTGGTCGCGCGCGGCTCGTTCGGCAACGGCGGCACGCTCGAGGTTTCTGCGAGCGGCGTGGAACTCGCGTCGCTCCGGTCGCTCGGCCTGCCCGTCACCCGGGGCGACGTCTCGGCGGTCGCCGCGGTCGACGGAACCACCGGTTCACCCCACGTCGAGGGCGGCGTCGCCGCGAGCGGCGTAGGTCTCGCCGCCGCGCAGGTTGCGAGCCTGCCCCTCGATGCCAGCGCCGGCCTCACCTACGATGGCGGGACCCTGGCCGTACGCGATGCGCTCGTGCGCGCGGGACCGGCGGTTGGATCGCTCGACGGCAAGGTCGCCGGTTTGCGCGGGGATCCCAAAGCCGCGACCTACGAATTCGCCGCGCACGTTCGCCAGGCCGACATCGCGACGCTCGCGAGCATCGGGCACGCGGACCG
>Ga0116227_10006003_pt1 | contig 25008 bp, 24 predicted proteins | sample S1TSphgellanicum_FD_89693 | JGI IMG/M metagenome (GOLD analysis project Ga0116227, IMG submission 89693) | Host-associated microbial communities from peat moss isolated from Minnesota, USA - S1T2_Fb - Sphagnum magellanicum MG | ecosystem: Host-associated > Plants > Peat moss > Unclassified... | reverse complement strand
ATTCTAAATCACAACAAACAACAACAACCACCCACTCACATTCAGAGGAGCAAGTGAAGAACCCATCATCTCAGATGCATGAGATCATGTACTTGGATGTAGATCTTCAAAGGGAAGCTACTACAGCAACAAAGGAGGAAATCTCTCCAACACTTGCAGAGGAGAAGCATGCCATCACACTCCAACAATGATATTCATTACATGTAAGTGTGAGCATAGGATTTTTTCTTTTACTGGCAAGTTGATGTTTGAAACCCCTAAATAACTAGGTGTGAACTCCTATGCAAATAGATAATTAATGTTAATGATAATTTAGTAACTTTTTGTTAGTGATTAGTTAGTAATTTGATGAGAGTGGTGTTAGGGGTTAACATATTTGTGAACTTAAACACTAGGTGTGAATGGGCAATAATGGTCACTAAAGAAAGACATTGGAATTAATTCATAGATTTTCTTAAGTTTCAACAAGAGAAGACCAACAAGAACAGGAACAAACCTCATATCCAACTTATCAACAAAAATTGTAACCAGTTATTATTTACTGAGGCTTCAATAGCCTTTTACACTTGTTTTTCAACAGCTTTAAGGTAATCCGCTTCATCTCTCCATGAAGGCCCACTAATTGCTTTCCTTTGTTTTTGTAAGTTGATTATTGTAGCACCTTTTTAAGTTCCAGTGTCAAATAATTTTATTTGTTTCAAAATCCACTTTGATAGTAAAAAAATTATTTAAGTAAATTCGGCAATAATTATAAGTAGTTTTTTTGGCTTCTTTTTTTGATTATAAAGGTCTAACATAATGAGATTTTTTACAACAATTTTTACTTCTCCTTTTTGCAAAATTATATGATCTAGAGGAATGTTGTGAGCTATGGATATCTACCTTGCAATGCTGGAAATTGGCATGAAGCAAGAAACTCCTTTGTTCTTGCTAATTTTTAAAAATTTTCCTTCCTTTGTAATTTTTTAAGATTTTGACATTTCAAAAAATTATTTAGTTGTCAGTGAACTTGAAAAGGTATTATGATATATGGTTGAAGATAGCATAGTGCCTTCCAACTCACAAAAGGCACCTTCTTCACATTCTTTCTTTTTCCCCTTTCTTCTTTCTAATTTCCATTGCTAAACACACGAAAATCAATGTTTCTTTACCTTAGGGAAAGGTCTATTTTTAAATCCTTCTAGGATTTTCAATAGCATGTAGTTGACATGCCAACGTCATGGTAAGCACTTCAAATACTAGAAAGGCTTAAAAATATAGGCTTCTCATACAATAGCCTATAATTCAAAGGTTCTACACCTTCTAATTGGTCTTCCTCTTATCATTCATGATGCATAATCACTCCCTATTTTTTCCCTTATGTAAATCATCCACACAAATAAAGTTTATAATTTTTCATCCATTGATATTAGGGTTACGGGTTTTTTCATCCATGTTTACAAGTCGGTTACAAGATTTTTCATCCACAAACAAAAAGGTTCAACATCACTTTCAAACCTTTACATTGTGAGTTTTGTTTAGTAACCATTTCAAGGTGCATGAACATCAAAACTCATCATGACCTAATCAAAATGCTTTCACAAGTTACCTAGTCTTGTATCTTCCTCTTGTTACTATCATCCACATAGTCCTCTAGTTGTGAATCTAACATCAGAGATTCCAACTTCATTTCTAGTTGATGCTACACTTTCCAAAGACTCACAACAACTTGCAATTCCACCTAACTGTAGGTTTAGGTTTAGGGTTTAAGCAATTTTGGCGTATTTGAATGTCATGAAAATTTAACAATGTGTGTTACTCTTATCCCAAAAAGAAACAACAAAACAATGCAACATCATAAGTGAATTTTGAAAGGTACATAAATTTTTTAAATCACATTTTATATGTCTAATGAAGCCTTTAATGGAAGCATTCCCAAAATTTTGTGAATGTATGAAGTTGAAGGTGTTCAATGTCCACCTAATGAAGTGGGATGTTATTAAATGATGTCTTGAAGTGGGATTTAGTTACAAAGAACTAGGGAGTGCACCCAATTTTCATTAGGTTTAAAAAAAAGTTATAATCTAAATATACATTGTCATTAATGTGACTTGAGGAGGAAAAAAATTAGTATCAAAGTAGTGGGCACCTTTGATCCATGCTTCAGTCCACTAGTAGGAATCATGTCACTTGCAACTAGTCATTTGCAACTATCATTTGTGAGTATAATAGTCACAAACAACAATTTTAGTTATAAATAACTAGTTGCAAATGATATGATGTCTACTAATGATCATATTTCAATATCATCGCCAAGGACACCAAAAGGAAAGCACCAGTGTTGGGCAAATATGTGTTTTATCACATATCAATATATGGGATACACTTCAAAATTTTAATGTTGATATCCAATAGTATGTCAATATCCATTCACAAACTATGAGAAATCATGTCCACGAAGACTAGACTAGCATACAACTAGATTGTCGTGGAAACTAGTGTGCAACTAGGGTACAACTACGCTATGGAAATATGATGAATTAATGATTAAAATGCCACGTTAGAATATTTCATAGTTATAATTTAGTTGCACATTAGTTGCAACTTGAACTCTATATGGGTGTATGTATGCAAAGTATATATGGTGATTGTCACCTGTAGTTTGACCATGATCACAAGTTGTAACAAAATGGTTAATATCAACTATGTTGCAACTTGTGTAACTATAGCACTAAATGAACAACTACCTTACAATTGGCATATAGTGTCGATGTGTACGATCATGCCACGTGTATGGTTAAGCAAAGGTCAATGGCATTTGGAACTTGCAACTTTTTTGCAACTAAACATCAATTGTATTGGCTAGTATTACAACTAAGTTACAACTAACTATACCACTATTGTTTCACTACATAACTATTACTTATCCACTATTTTGGAACTAGAGTGTTCAACTCATCTAGAACTAGTTGTTAATTATGTGGCAACTCATAACATCAAAAGATCTAAAAACTATGTAATTCATTGAAAGTGCAAATGCAAGCCTTAAATTGGATTGGAATGGTGTATTAAAGTGTTTATGAATATCTACGTATTGATGTCATTGTTTATACACCTAAAATTTTTTAAGACTAAATGACTAAATGTTTCATTGATACAAACCAATTCCTTTGCAAACAACTCTTTAACCCCCACAAGGTTTACATCAGGGGCATGGGTGGGTGTGTTATGGTTAAATTTAGCCATGGCACACCATCATCAATGCCACTTGAGTTGAAAGAACTATCCATTATGATGCGAAATGATCAAGGTTCTTTGTGGATAGCCACCTTCCAATATGAATTTTGTTCTTCATCCAAGTTAAACATTTGTTGGGCTTGGGCAGGAATAATAAATGGTTCTTTACCCTCCACCATCAGGTATCAAAAATTTGCAAGTAAAAATCCCATCTCATCCCATTTATAAGTTGGATTCCCCTTTACATCATTTTCGTTTAAAACCCATGCACATCTCATGAGAATGATTGGAGTTGAGATGGGCCATAGTCCAATTTTAATATGTCCTTAAGGACACCAACATATTGTATTGATGCATGTTCATCACCAATGTGTGTTTGCCATTGGCCAAACACTAATGCCACCTCGGGTCCAAATGTAATAAAAGGACCCACTCAAAGAGTAACCATTTCTGAAAGTTCCACTAATTTTGGTCCAACTCAACATTGAATTTTGAAATATTTGAAATGATTATGTAATGTTGTGTAATATTTATTTATTTATGACATGTAAAAATTTCAAATAATTTTGTCAACAATTAAAGATCCAAAAGCGTTGTAACCACTCCTAAAGTCTTAAATTGAACTTGAATTAAGCTTGAAACACGAAATTTGGGGAATGTTTCATAATTTTTAGTATAATAAGTATTATATTTTTGGTTTGGCTCCACTATTTACAAGCACAACATTGATTTATGCACATTAATTAAACCCAATTAGTTACTTTAAATGCAATATAAATTGTTATATTTGTTGTTGAATTTTCATTGAAAAAATTCTTCAACAAGGATGCATGAATTAAATTATATATTTGATGGAATCCCAAATTTTTTTAGTTGTTCTTGAATCCTACATGTTACAATATATAGATTTATTAATTTTAATCTTTGTGATCAATTGTACATGAGGCTTCTATGTTATTACTGTCAAAAAAAGTTATGTTGATGTACAAAACACAACAAAAGAGTTTATGAACATTCAAGGTTATGATTTGAATAATTATTTTCATACAACTAAGGTTAGGGTTTAAGCAAAAACACGAAATGCAATTACTTGCTGAAGGTAATCATGGCATTGTTGAATGGGAATTATGCATGTTGTTTGTTGAAGGGCCAAATGTCAAAGTACCATCAAGTGAGAATTACAATGGTGCCTTGTGAAGTTTAAATACATGTTCTTAAGGGAAGGGAAATGTTGCACCCATGAAGAAGTCAAAAAGCAAGACTATCTCTCAAAGAGAATTCAATCAAATAAATAAAGTTATTTGGGAGACCACAAAGCACATTCCTTGGAAGATGATAATGATGATTCAAATTTGGAGTTCTTCTATACACCGCTTAAAAGTTTGTCGCAACCCCTCTTTGCAACAACTAAATCACATATGAAAGAGTATCATGGTAGGTGAAATTCAAAAAAATTACTGGATTTTCATGAAATTATTGTAGTTCAAGTCTTGAACACTAGATGTGCTTGCAGTTGTCATTTGAAACCTACAAGGAAGTCGTTCAACAAAGTATTATATTTTGACCTCCCTTCTAGTGTTAATGACAACGAAGGTTCGTCGCAAAGGGTAAGGACCACTTGAGCTTTACAATTTGATTGACATGTTCGTGTGTTCATGCTCATTCCAACATTTCCACTTAAAAGTTCAATTGGATGCAAACTTTTTTTGGTTGATATTGGTTGTAAGTTAATAGTTCCCACCATGGCTTAATCATAGAAGAAACCCTAAAAGTAGCAAAAAATTCAAGCATTCAAGCTTGTTTCAACATTTCCATTTACAAGTTTAGTTTAATGCAAATTTTCCTTAATTGATATTGGGTGTAGGCAAATAGTTAATTCTTCCATGGTTCCTCGTAGAAGAAACCCTAAAAACAATGAACAAGATTGAGAAGGGGGGAAAGGAGGGGAAGCAAGTGGACAAGATTGGGAAGGGTCGAGCAAAGCAAATCAAGATTTGGAAGCATATATGTCAAGCCTAGTATGGTGAAAAAAGAAAAACAGACACAAGGGAATGGGTGAGGGAATGTCGTATGTGTAAAGCAAAAACAACAAAAAAAGTTGAAAGGCAAAACCTCACAAGCTATGAACCTTGTAGACCTTACCACCTGCAAACTTCTTTTTTGCTATAAAACCCAATTCTAGAGGTTCATTGCAAATTTGTCTAGGAAGTTTGCATTATTTGTTATTAAGAAAATGAAGGATTTAGACTTTACAACCAAACATGATGTGCTTGAGAAATTCATTTCCCATCTATTACTCAATAACATGTTTTTTGATTACCTTGTGGATTTACAACGTGTGAAGGGTAATCATGAAGTGTTGTCAAACATGAAGGCAAGGATTACAAAACATTTAGTGGGTCAAAAGGAATCTAATCTAGTTGTTGTCAAGGACATTATGAGTATGCTAGCATCTACATCATCCAATGGTAATAGCAAGGGTGTTGCAAAAGTTTTAGATGTAGACAAACATACCATTCAAAAGGGCATGGGGAGATGAGTACAATTGGACACCATCAAAAATGCATTTTGGACTACATGGAAACGGACTAAATGTTCAAATGCTACCCTTTAATCCTTGAAGGATCTTGTAATACAATTTTAGACAAACCAGACCACAATTTCTCTAAACCATAAAGATGTTGTGAAACATTGCATTGGTGTCAAGGTGTACAATGAACATGTAGCTCACCACCTCCAAGTTTCACAAGTAACTCCATTACCTTTAACTTTTGTTGTGAATCACTTCAATATTTTATATAGTCATTTATGCACTTATAACCATTTTAGCTTTCAACCTCCTATTGCTCATTGTAGTACTTGTTATAAATCCTAAACTGCAATTCAAATCTCAAAGAAGTGAGATTGCTTTTTCAACCTTACATTAATTATGCATTGATTTTTGTTTATTATTGAGTGTTGAAACATGTTTAATTTGCATGCGTTGTTGAATACTAAGTTACTGAGCATTGAAATGCTATGGTGCTAAATTGGCAAGTTTTAACTAAACGTAGTTGATGTGTTGTTAAGTTTTAAATTGTTAAATGGTGAGTGCTAAGCAACTAAGGTGATGAATGTTTAGTGTTAAGTTGCTAAGTAATGAATGCTAAGCTACTAAGATGATGAATGTTCAATGCTAAGTTGTTAAGGTCATGAATGTCCAATGCTAAGTTGTTAAAGTCATTCATGTTCAATGCTAAGTTATTAAGGTCATGAATGTTTAGTGCTAAGTTGCTAAGTAGTTGTGTGTTAGTGCTAAAGTGTTAAGTTATTGAGTGTTGAACCATGGATTATTGAGTTAGTGAATGGTCAATGGTAAGTGGTCATGAGTGATGAGTTCCCAAGTGTTGAATGTTATTTAATGGTTAGTATATAACCAAATTAGCACATAAGTAGCACAACAACAATATGTGACTGTTATTTATCAAGGGGATCTTTTATTTATGCTAAAATGTCATTGCTTAGAGGTTTGCTTAAGCCTAAATTAAAGCACTATTCAAATGCTTGTTGGCTACAATAACATCTAAAAGTTGGATTTTTGGGCACATTACCAATTTGCAAGCAAGTTGAATTGTTCAAATTTGGTAGCTAAATTTGGATCATTAATTATGCAATCTTGCTTATCTTAATCTGATATGCAACAATTTGCATCATGAGTATTCAAGTTCTAAAATGCTTCACTATTTTGTCTTCTCTTTTGCAGGTGTCCTAGTCTTCATTGTAGTTCCTTTTTTAGATGCACAATTCTTAAACTGCTTAAGATTTTAAGTGGAATTGTAAGATTTTTAACATTAACACTTGCATTAGTCAGATCTTTGTAGTGGAGGAGACTTGGAATTGAAAGAATGAACTATTGTTCAATATTCATTATGTAAACTATGGTACCTAATACTTCACATAAGTATTTTAGGTTCTTGAATTTTCCAACTTGAAAACCCATTGTGCTTTCTTTCAACTATCTCATAGAGCTACAATTTTTATTCTAAATACTTTCTTCCGAGTGCTTTAATCTTTAGGTCTAGTAAGAATTTAAATTGAGCTTCCAATTTTCTTTTGGGAACTTTTGTTGTTAACAAAACATTTACTTTTTTGAGATGAGATGTTGAAATTCCTAATTACAGTAGATGGTGGACTCGGATTCTAAATGACTATAAGTGTTCAGAATGAAAATGTTGAAGTTCATTATTGTAACAAATGGGCATTACAATTCTTTGTAGTGGAGGAGATTTGGAATATAAAGGAATGTACATATGCATGGAAACTTGGCATTCTCTAATATCCAATACTTAATGTTTTCCATGATTATTACATTTGTAGTTGTTGAATTTTCCACCTTTTGAACCCATCTCTTTTTCACAAATTTATGATTCATTTTAAATTTTTCTTAAAGTGTTTGAGACCATGGGTCTAGGGTAAGAATTCAAAGTTGATGGTTGTGCTTTCTTTTATATGTTTTTGTTGTTTTAACAAGCTACTTGTCAAAATTGAGAATGCTAAAATTCATGATTTTATGCACTATTAGAATTCCTGGCTTGAATTTTGGTAAAAAAAAACCAAATTGGGGCAGAGGGGGGGGGCCAAAAGACCCCCTGTCATTTTGGACAAGTCGATTTTAACATGTCCAGTGTGATCGAGGTGGTCTTTTTGATTAGCAGAATAAGGACCATTTGAGTAATCAAATGAGTTAAATAATTTACTTTAATATTATTATAAAAAATAATTTGTAAGTAGGTAGGTAGGTCATAGAAATGTAGGTAGGTAGGTGGTAGCCTACCCTAGCTTAACCTAGTATAACCTACTTAACTTACTTAACCTAACCTAGTTACCTACCTTAACCCCCTAAGCATGTACATAGATTACAAGTATTAGGAATTGAACCCTTGACCTCTCCAATGATAAACCAAATCTTTAACCAATGGAACATCAAAAGGTGTTCAACTTTTGTCAAGTTTTTTATTTCACATGTTTATTTCAACACATCATTATGAAATTATGAGGTACGTAAGTAGGTATGTTGTAAGAGGTAGGTGGGTGGGCAAGTGGGTGGGTAGGTAAGTAAGTAGGTAGGGAGGTAGGTGGGTGGGTAGTTAGGTAAGTAGGTAGGTAGGTAGGTAAGTAATTAATAGGCATCGTGGGTGGGTGGGTGGTTGGGTAAGTCGATAGGCAAGTGGCCAGTAGGTAAATAAATAGGTAAGGAGGTAGGTGGGTGGGCAGCTAGGTAAATAGGTAGGTAATAATTAATAGGTGGGTGGGTGGGCGAATCGATAAACCGATAGATGGGTGGGTAGGTGAATAGGTTATAATAGGTAGGTAAATAGGTGGGTGGGTAGGTTAGTAGGTTGTAATAGGTAGGTAAGTAGGTGGGTGGGTGGGTGGGTAGGTTAGTAGGTTGTAATAGGTAGGTAAGTAGGTGGGTGGGTGGGTAGGTAGGTTGTAGTAGGTAGGTAAAGTTGGATAACACTCCTTTCTGCAACTAATGTTACTACATTTGTACTTTCACAATTACAATGTGGTCTTGCAAAGATCATTATAATTGCAATGAAGTTGTGTAGAAGAACCAAGGCCAACTAATACTACTAAACTAAATTGATTTGAGTTGATGGATTATGGTAGGATTTGTTGATTAGGCATTGCTTAGATGTTATGCACATGGAAAAGAATGTGTGTGGAAATGTAACCTGGACCATTTGTGGTGAGAAGGACAACAAGGAGATGAAGCAAGACTTGGAGGTGCAAAACCTATGTTCGCACCTATGGCTTAGTCACAACCCACAAAACCCATCATGGTGGATGATGCCACATGCCAATTATGTGCTAAATGAAAGGGAGCTTTCAATTTTCCAAAGTTGGTTTGCATCCTTAAAGGTACCATCCAAATACTCTACCTCTTTGGCTAAGCATGTGTCAACCAGAAGGTGGGCTAGCATGAAAGCACATGATTGGGATACCTCATGCAAACCCTACTCCCTTTATGCTTAAGGGGTTTCATGCAAGAGAACACTTGAAAACCCATCATGCAGTTAAATAGGGTGTTCCAACGGATATGTGCAAAAGTCATAACCTCTAATGAAATTCTCATGTTTAAGGAGGATGTTGCAACAACTATTTGCATGTTGGAGATGGTGATGCTCCCATCTTTTTTTGATGTGATGATACATCTTGTGATTCATCTTGTTAAGAGCTTGATTTGTGTGGCCTCATTCACACTCAATGGATGTATTACATTGAATAGATGAACAAAATTTTAAAGGGTTATGTCCGGTGTATGAGGTAGCTTGAGGGATGCATGGTGAAAACTTATGCTAGGGAAGAATCAACAAGATTCCTCACTAAGTATATGCAAGGCTGCCGATGAGTTGTCAAGTGTGGGATGTTGAGGAGGAGGAGGAGGAGGAGGAGGAGGAAGGCGTTAGTGGAAAAGTGCTCCAGAAAGTAGGTAGATCAGTTGATTTGGGCTAGGCTATTTGAAACATTGCCCACCATTATGTCCTCACTAACACAATTGTAATGGTTGTTTAGGTTAGGTGCTAAATCAACATTGGCTACCAGTTGTTTTATAGTTGTCAATAAGAAATACTAGTATCAATAGAGTTGCATTGTAGTTCTAGATGTGAACTACCATTAGGTTTTATCTCTATAAATACTAATTTGCATCTCAAATCAAGTTGCATGTGAGGAAAATATAGAAACATAGTTGCATGTGTTAGTGTAAACCCAATTGCAAGGAAATGGCATAGGCGTGCACAGTTTGAATTTTTTTTGTAGTTTCAAATTTGCATTTGATCATGTGGCTAGTCTTTAATAAATAAGAAGGAAATGGATGAAAGGAGGGTGGAGGGAAAAGCTAGTTTCCCCAATCTTGTGGAATGGGTGTGAGGTGCCATGAGGGAACATCGACATAATGGGATCCCCATGGAAAAGCTAGATGTAGAGGCTCTAAGTTGCCCTCCAAAGACGACCACATTGAGGTATCCATGGATGAAGGCATATGGCAATCACTTTTGAGCGAGTGATTGTAATACGGAAAGCATGGTTAGTTTTTATTGTGGGGTGGCATCAATTTTTGACCAACGACAAGTCCACATGGGGGATGGTGATGCAATGGCAGAATAGTAGTAGATAGACTTAGGCCTCGATCATGAAATGATATAAATAAGGCCTTATTGAATTTTGTTTTGCTAAATTTTTTTACCAATTTACTTAATATTTGAATAGAGTTGGTTGAAGCAAGGAACTTTTAAAAAAATGGAAATAATATAAGGAAAAAGATTATGACATTATGAAAGAAACCACAAAGGTGTTTTTAAGCACAAGGCCATGCAAGTTTGAAATGTCTTGAATGACCTATTTATCACATGCTAACAAGTGATTATGGAAACTAATTTTTTTCTTATTCAAATTGATTAATGTTGCTTGTTTTCCATTTCAAAAGAAAAAAATTTATTTGTTTATTTGAATTTGCTTAATTTAATGTTGAAAACAATGAATTTAGAAATATCTTGAAAGGGATGTTGGTGTGCACCACCAAATATTCTAGTTTTCAGAGTAATGGAAACAAATGAACCATCATGGTTTAGTACATACTTATTGTGGGACCCTAACATGGCAATTGCCAGGTCTTATAAATGATGCAAGTTCAGTCCTAATTGATTTGGTGAATACAAATTATGCTTTGGAGATCTCTTTAAAAATATGGTGGGGATAAAAAATGGGTGTAATAAAAGTATTATGATTCAAAAATTAAAGAAAAATGCAAAGAAGTTGTATCAGTTACTACAAAAATAAATAATAAATAATGATTGAAGATGTATAATTTATGTATATAATTTTTTGCAATTAAGAAATAAAAAATAATTTGATAACATTTTTTGTATGTACACCAAAGGTAGAGGACAAGAATAATTTTACCAAGGATTGATTCAAAATTTTAGAATGTTAAAGGACTTCACAAAACTCTTGTGAATCTTAATTTTTTTACAAAGATGCATATGAGTGAGAATGGGAGAATAACATTAAGCCTATGTCTAATTTGAACTTATATCATGATAGGGGTTATATATGAAAATAGTTAATGGGAATGTGCAATTAACCCTTTGTTACTATATTCTTGTGGGCATCATAGACCTTTTGCTTAGATTGTTTGTAACAATACAAAATGAAAAAGAGTAAGAGGCCCATGCAAAGGATGGAATAGTATGGAGTTGATTACAACCTTCACAAAGGAACATCCTATAAGTGAGACCATAGTAATATGGTATTGTAAAAAGAAAAAGGAGGCTACATATATAACTTGATTGTCACTAAACATAAGTATGAACTCAATGCACTAAATGTATGAAAATCAACAGGGCTTATGAAGTCCTTTCTAACTTCTCACCAAATTCCATGATTTCTATCTTATTGCACATTGGAACCTTACATAAGAATCAACTACTTGCATTCACCTTTCTCTTTATTAAAATTGATCCAAATGGTCAATGATACATAATTAATATGTTGGGTCTAGTGAATCATATTGCTCCAAACTTTTTTTTAAGCTATTAAGGTTTCACTTGGCATCAATATGACTGATATTACTACTCCCCATCCCAATACTTTTCATAACATCACATAGGTGAATTTGACAAGATTGTATCATATACTGTTACCATTTATAAATTTCCCTCTCCTTCAAGTTCTATAACATTGTTCAACCCACAATCTTAAAGTTACCAACAAACTTGGTCTTTTTCACAAATGTGTTTCCCTAAACATCATCCCAAAATTCCCCAAATCACATACTAATGCCTTGTTCAAACTAACCTGCCTTCCCCTAATAATCTTCATCACTTTCACCAATTCCCACATATTTTATTCATGAATGTTTTTCTACCATTTTTTGAAAAAAAAATTGACTCTAACGCACAACAAAAAATAACATGAGTGAAAAAAACATTTAAGGAAAAAATTGTTGGGCATTCTTGTCAAATAACCTTCAACAAGAAAATCAAACATATCATTAATGCATCCCCACAAAAACTATCAAGAACTTGTGTACTTAACTTTCCATAGTCTGCCATTTATCCCTTCCATTGTGGTGTTCCTTTTAAAAATCGTCAAAAAAACATTTTGTAAATCCCATCGTAACCAAAATTCGTCAATGGAATCGCAACAAACAATTTCCTCCTTCACAATCACAACATAACTCAAGCAAAGCAAAACCACATAATTTTTCAACTTCCTTAACCTACAATAAACCCACCCAAACATATAAACACATCAACTACCTAACTTTTTATCGCCATTTTCTTTTGGCTGCAAGGTTCACCTTCCCATCCATTAGGTATTCATTCCAAAGACCACACTCCACCTCCTCTTCATCCTACAATATATCTCTCCATTTCCAAAACATTCCTCACAAGACCTCAACGTTCCCCCTTTCCAAAATAATATCATCCTAACACAATATAATGTGCATATCTTTTTATTATCCACATAGTTAATAGTCATTGGTAGTGCAACACAATGTGAAGCCCAAGTTGGATTACATTTTGTATTTAATTTGCAATGAACATTCTTTCTAATAAAAATGTGACATTTAAAAATGGTGGGCCAACACAACATCCATTTCAACAACAAGGTTTGTTAAATTGAAAGCTAGTTATATGTAAGGGTAAATAGCAAGTAAATCTGAAATATTTACTTGGATAGGATACTTAAATGGGCATTGGAAAAACAATTTATAAATGGGGTTATACATTTTTTTTTGATATTTATTCATGAATGATATACAAGTGGAGGAGGGTCCTTATTTTGACAATGCCCCCACCTTAACAGTTTGCTAAGGAACTTGTATGCTTTTGCAAGGCATAAAAGGCCAAGTAAACCTTTCATAAGGGCCCTTTTCAGCCTCACACCCACGTCTCTCAAGAGAGCAAAAGGAAAATTCGTATCATAAAGCACTTTTGTGGCCCACACACACATGCCTGCATATTGTTTGAATTTGTGAGGCCTATGAACGGACAGGTAAACTAGATCATAGACCCTTTCAGAGCACCAAACATATTTCTGCTAAGGGACTTGCCTGCTTTGCCAGGCCTACAAAGGGCCAGTTAAAACTCCCACCCCCATCATATAAGGCCCTTGTGGGCCCTATACATGTGTCCTCTAAGGAATAGCATGCTTTCCAAGGCCCGTGAAAGGACCAGATAAAACCTCTGATTGAATAGGCTCTTTCAGGGCCCTACACAAGTCTGCTAGGGAACTCGCATGCTTTCTTTGCCAGGCCTACTAAGGGCCGCGTAGACGCGATCACAGGCCTTTACCGCACACGGGTACGACGTCACCAGTGGTCGATCGAAACCTCGAAACCACGAAACCAGGACTGCAAGATGTGTTTGCGCGGACGGTGCGGGAATCTGCACAGGGAACCGTGCAGCTGACAGCACAGAAGCGTGACTCAGGAAAGTAATATTCGATCTTATCCGTTTATGACTTGACCACCCATTTTCCAACGAACCAGATTCAAGTCCCAGTTGAATTGGAAAATGAATCCAGTGGTGACACGTGTGCATCCGTGTTTTTTTGTAGGGATTTTTGTTTGTAGCCCAAGTGGCGAACAGCCATAGGAAGATGTAGAAAAATTGGCGACCACCTTCAGGAAGATTTAGCCAAATATGGCTATGAACCTCACAAAGCTTTCATTTATTCTTTTATATCTTTGGCTACACACTCAAAAACCAAATATAGAAATTTGGCGATTTTTTTCCTAATTTTTTCCCCTCGCTCACTCACCTCTATCAATTTCAAAACCTCCGAAATCACTTCATTTGGAATTTTTTGAAATTTGAAAAATCGCCGGATTCTAAGAAAATGATTTTTTTGGCTGCATTTCGACTCAGATTTTAGTTTCGTTGGCACTAAGTTACGACAGGTTTTGTTCTACTCTTGATTGATGTTCTGTAAACCTATTGCCATTTACGGCTAAATTCCTCTTGGGATGCTATGTATTAATACAACTTCAGAAAGTTGGAAAAAAAAAACACACAAACAGTTGCTATGCAGCGTGTTTTTTTGGGCGAATTTTCCCATTTGGGCGAATTTTCCTTAAAAGGGAAATGAGAATATCATATTCTTTTATTTATTCCCTTGACTTGCACCATTTTTTCGAGATATTTGGAAAAAAAGGAAAGAAAAAGAAATGTGTTTAGACACATTTTCTGACCTATGGCAATTAGTGTGCCACATTTGGTGTAAAGTAAGGCCATGGGGTGAGGGCATTCCTGAAATAAGGGGCCCTGACAAGCCCGCATTTTGGAATAAAGGAGTCCTTAGGTGGCATAAAGTGCTGCTGCGTTTCTAAAAAACTCCTCCTCTTCATTTTACCCCTGTGATAACCGGCGGGTATATTCCCGGTAGGAAGGCTCCGAAAAAACAAAAATGGCTCCTGCCCTTTGTGAGGGTGCGTCCCCTTGTAAGCGAAAGAAAACATTATGACTTTAAAGAATAAAAATAAAATGCATGGGCTCTGTGAATTACTGGGCACTATCAATGACAATTAACTCATCAACTGATAAAAAAAAAAGAATTGATTTTGTGAAAATTAAGTTCCATTTGAACGATATTCCATGCATCTTGAATTGAATGAAAATGAAAGAAAACACTATTTAGGCTACGACTTCAAATTTTTTTAAATTTTTTTTTAAAAATTTACATTATTTGGTTGGATCCAAAGGGGGGAAAAAAGAAACCAAGGATCTGTTGACAGAACCGCGCGTGGCTCCCGGGTGCACCAACCGCGCGTCGTCTCTCACCACCTTTGCTCATCAGGCGGCTGCTGATCTTGCCTGGTGGCAGGCGGCGTACGTTTGTTTGTTTGCTTTAAAAGTTTGTTTGTTTGCTTGCAGAGAGCAGCAGCGCTCGCGGGACTTGCAATCTCGCACTGGGTGTTGGAGCAGAAAACCAATATTGGTGCCAAGAAGCGCAAAAGCGAAGTTGCGGAGAAGAAGAATGATCTTCTTGTCGTTTTGCAATGAGTTTACATACAAATCTTCAATCGTGCAAAAACGTGTTCTTCTTCTTCACAAGAAAGAACTAGCCTAAAATAACAGGCGGCGAGATTTTGTGGTTGTGGGAAGGAGGAGGATTGCAGTGCACAGAGTTGTTTCTGTGCACATCTCGGCACAATTGTTCGTCCTTGTCTTCTTCAAGCTTGTATATATATTTTTTCGAAGAACAAGAAGAAGAAAGAAAGCAGGCACGGGTGAGAGGATCTGCTCCTGGAAACAGAGGAAGTTGTGGAAATAATTCTCCTGTGTACTGGCATCCTGTTGTAGGAAGAGCTGGCGAGAAAATCCAAAAGACCCACTACCCGTCGCCGTCGCAGCGGCATGGAGCTTGGAGAGGAGGAACTGACAGCTTCTGTGAAGAGGTACTACAAGGAGAGCTTGAAACATTCGTTGGGGCAGTACGATTTTAATTTCGTGCTGAGTGATCCGCGGCTCCCCGACAACCCGATTGTGTACGCGAGCGAGGGCTTTTGTAGTATGAGTGGGTACGAGCACCACGAGGTCATTGGCCGCAACTGTCGATTTCTTCAGGGCCCCGACACGGATCGACGCACGGTGCTGGAGATTCGCGACGCGGTGCGCGAGGAAAGGCCTTGTCAGGTGCACATTCTCAACTACACAAAGCACGGAAACCCATTCTGGAACCTGTTTTACATGGCGCCCGTTTACTCTAGGAAGGACGGCACTGTGGTCCATTTCGTCGGCGTCCAGACGCCCACGCCCTTCTCTGCGACAGCTACAGCAGCAGCAGCTCTCCTTGCTTCCAAGAAGTTGAATCTTATGGATGCCGAGAAAAGGAAAGAAGCACGCTCTGAGTGCCTGCAGCAAATCCAAGGAGAGGTGCCTGTGCCGGAACAACAGCAGGGAGATGTCTTCAACCACCGCTTTTGGAATAAGAATGCTGATGATGGTTCTCGCAAACTAGGAACGGAAGAATCGGGTCGTGCACAAGATGGGGATGAAGACAGCAGCAGGCCGAGACTGAATGTTGAGGAGACCCAAGTTGGGATACACCATCTCAGAGCTGCTGGAGGTGAGTGCAAGCTCCACCAAACCCTAGAATAGGGGCATAACAAGCAGATTTGAAATTAGGGTTTCAATCTCACAGGTGCTCGCTACCAGGGCAATGAAGGCAATTCTGGTCTTGAAAGAATTCAAAGGAATTTGCACTAAATGAAATGTGGGCTTGTGTGTGTCTCTTGAAGCAGATGAGAGTGTGGTTTGCACTAAATGAAATTCAAGATTGTGTGTGTTTTGTTGAAGCAGATGAGAAGGAGGACCACCACAAATGTGTTGCAAAGGATGAGGATAAGGGCAGAGCAGCCTGTGCAGTGCAGACAATTTTGTGCAATCTCATGGAGAACAGTAGAATAGGAGGAGGAGGAAGAGGTGTGGCAGAGACGAGGTGCAAGGAGATAGCAGAGAGTGCGGTTGCAGGCGTGGTGTGCTCATCTCTCATGCTCTCTCTCACCCGCATCCAGCAAAGTTTTGTGCTGTGAGTGTTCTTCTGCTGCTACCTCAGTCTGCTTTCCTGTCTTCTAATAAGTGTTTTGTTCTGTGTACACATGCATGTGAGAGACACACTTGTGTATGATTGATGTAAAAAGGTGCACAATTGGTATAGAAATCCATTGGGCAATTATGGAGATTATGTGGGTTCTGATTTCTCCATATTGTTAAACATTCAGTTGTTAGGAATACCAGGCACATAGGTTCTGATCCTAAACCCTAAACCTTATGACCCAAGAATGGAAAATTGATTCCATGGCAGAGGTTTTAATTTAACCTGTTCAAGGAGTGAAGGATTTTCCACCAGATTGGTGACACTCTTTCTTGAACCAATATATGGCACAGAGAGGTTTACTGAATGGGCATGGCTACTGCGAACTCAGAAGGTTTATGATGAGCAATGTTGATAACCTCAGATTGGTGTAATCAGCACATGAAACAAAACTGAAATGTAGACTGTCAAGCCCCTCCTGCCCATTATGTTGGCTAAGGCACCGAGTGAGCCCATTCAAACAATTTTAAAAATCCATGTTAAAAAGACACATTTTGGTCACTATTACGAGTGCATGATCATCACCAGAAGATGATATATAATCTGGTCAAGAAAATGACATAATCTGCCGTCCCACACCTTCATGTGGACAGTGTGATCACTGGATATGCATTCTGGGCAGAGCTGAGGGATTTCTTATTTTGGGAACACCCCACTCTGACAGCATTACCTGACATACAGAGCTAGCAAAATTTTATTTATTTTTCATTTTCCAGTCATACCTGGCAGTTATCATGGGGAAAAAAAGGAAAAAAAGAGGTGGGGTGTCTTTTGTGGAGGAAAATGTAGAACCCACTTGTGATTTGTGATCCTGCTTGGTTACATGAAATGTCTGGAACTTGGCCTCATCTGTCACATTGAAACTTGTATGAGGGATGTAAGATGGAGAGGTAACAAATTGAGAGATTCTTGGTAAGTTGTATCACAAAAAAGAGTATCTAGATTCATGGCAATATTTACAAATAGAAGAATCACAATTCAGGGGTACTAGTGTCTAAAGTGAATTTTTTTGGGCTTTGCTTGTGTTTCGAAACTTTGTGTTTTTTTGGAGATTGTGATCTGGTGAGTAGTCAGCTGGTGCAAATGTAAACCTAGTTGGGGTTACCCAGAGTGAGGATACATTTGCTAAATTTGCTAAACATCAAGAGTTGAAGGCTTGTTTGTTTGATATTACTACTGGTCTTCATTTGCTAGTTTTTGGGTTTTATGCATGAAATCACATTTTTGATCATCTGGCCAATGCTTGATTTCTCACAATTGTGGGAGCCTAATAAGACAAGTCTTTGTGTGGGCTTTGTGCTTCATGCAGGGCAGATCCCAAACTTCCTGACGTCCCAATTGTGCACGCCAGTAAAGTATTCTGTGAAATAACTGGTGCGCATTCACACTGTCGATATTGTGTTTGTTTATCATCAAATTGCAACTAGATTCTTGCAACAAGAAAAACATGATACCACAAAGCAAAAAGGTGCTGAGGGTGCAGCACACGTGCACACACACACATCCCTGAGATAATAGAGGAAACTCAGGATCATTCTGTGTCTTTTCTGGATGTCCTAGTGCCATGAAAATTATTTTCACAGCTCTGCATGGTCCCAAGAAATCACGTCTGATTGCCCAATTGGAAACAGCCCCTGTTGGGGCTCTAAGTCTGGAAGCTGTAGATATGTATGAAAGATATCTGTGTGAGATTGACAATCAATACTTGCTTGTGTCAAGTACTTACAAAAAAAATTGGGTTTCAAACTTCTGGCAGGCTATAGCCAGGAGGAGGTGATTGGCCGCAATTGCCGCTTTCTCCAGGGTCCAGATACTGATCCTGAAGCTGTGCAGAAGGCATGTCTACTACATTCTTACCCTTTTGCAAATTAGAGATTGCTTATCAGTGTATCTCTCAGTAGTGGGCTAAGCTTCCCTATTGCTGTTATGAAACATAAACAATGGTTAAATTGTTGTATGCTCCCTGGTGGTTTCAAGGGACTTATTATTAGCATTCATGGTACCCGTAGGTCCAGTCTTCATATTGTTTGGTTTATGCACCTAAAGAAAATTCTTTTGTTTGTTCCAGATTCGTGAGAGTATAGCAGGTGAACGTGCCTGCACTGTACGCATTTTAAACTACAGGTACACATAATATATATTTACCACCAATGATGTTTTGTTGGGTTTAAAGGTCTTACAAGGTTTTATTGATTTTTGATGTTCATACCAGTGTTGGAAAGGTATCAACTTTTGAACATACCCAATAACAGCTGGCATTGGTATTGGGTGTTTCAAAAAAAATTCATACGAGCCTGGTACTGGTATTGGATCTTTTAAAGAAATTTCTTACCAGCTGGGTATTGTATTTGATCTTTTTTTAGACTTTCATACCAGCCTGGTCCTGGTATAGGGTCCAAGGGTGATTTTTGGCTGGTATGAGGCAGGTATATTCTATATACATGGTATGGTGACTGGTACAGCCCTTGTATGAAGCTGGTATGACCTCAGTGCCTCTGAGCCAGGTACTGGTATGAGGCTGGTATTGCCTTAGATCATATGAGTCTGGTTGGTTCTTTGATACCAGGACTGGTACCAGTCTACATACCAGGTTTAGGGTTTTAGGGTTTGATACTGGTACAAGCCCAACATTGGTTCATAGTTCATACTTCAGGGTGCTGTAGATCCACTAAGGATGCAGAGATTTTTGTTCTCACTAGTTGTGGACTCCTAAGGTGTGAGAAACCTCTTGTTCCCAAAAACTTGGTCAAATATCATACCTGATGCAGAATGTGACTGCTAAAATGGTGGCATAGAGCTTACCCCTTGTTCTGCTCACATTAAAGGGATTCAAGTTGGTTGCATGCATGTTGGGACAGTTGATTGTTTGAAATGGTTTTTTTTTCTCTTATGATTATTGGTTTCTGATTGTGGGTACAGGAAGGACAAAACATCATTTTGGAATCACCTGCATCTGTCACCTGTCCGAAGTGCAACAGGAGAGGTACACTACATCACAGTTACTTTGTTTATTGAGGAACTCATAGGTATTTGCTTGAAGATTACCAGCTACTGTTCTGGGTCTGATCGCATGTCCATTCTATTTGGGGCATCAAGGATTGATGCTTTCCAAACCGTCAAACTTGATACCAGAGGGCCCCACTTATTGTCTTTGTTTGAAGTGTTGGAATGTGGGTACCACCAAGATGTGGAATGGCTTGATTGTGGTTTCAATCACATTGTGAATCCTGGCATGGAATTCAATTCAACACTGTTAAATACAACCTGGATTTTGACTGCACATTAGTATCAAGATAGAACAAGCTTTGACAGCATTATTCTGTATATGCAGGTGGCGTTCTATGTTGGGGTGCAATTAGCTATGGACATTGTGGATTCTGCTGGTGATGAGAATGTGGGAATGACACCATACATGAAACAATTAGGTGCAGTAGGAGCAGTTAAAGTTGCTGTTCGCAGCTTACAAGGCTCTGGATTAAGGCGATCTTTCAAGAAGAACAGTGAAGAATGAGTGATTCATGCTTTTGCCTGTAGTCGTCCTCACCCTGCCACACCCCATCAGCATTTATCTCTTGGGGGGGGAATCTTTGCCACTAAATATTTTCATCAGTACATTTCAGGCAGTCCCCTTGTTTAGTATGATGGGGCAGGTCTAAAGTGGGTGTTTACAGTTTTTTCTCTTCCAGAGTTTGATAAAAGAGGTGGAGCTCAAGTTGAAAATGTCCTAAATTGTCTTGAGATAGTTTCTATTTATTGGTCAGAGGCTTTTAGCATGTAGAAGTTTCCTCTCTGAGGCAATAGAAACCTGCTTCCAAAATCTGCATGGTATATTTACGTCAGTCTGTTTCTCCCCACAAAATACAACAGTATTGATCTGAAACTGATCAAGCTGCAGTTGGGGATGCTGCAGAAGAGAGTGCATATCAAGTGCAAGAAATGGTTTTTCTTTTTGTAAAACAGACTTGTTTCAGAGGAAATTAATGCTTTCCCTCATTCTTGAACCCTACTTCACACTATACTAGTTTTATTTGATCTTATGGAATACTAACTTAGTGTACCTACCTACATACATCCATTAGGGAGCTGACTGCACACAAAGCCTTGAGCAGGGCTTTGGTGAGCAAGGGACTGCCATCAGCTTGTGAATTGAATGTCTAGATGGAACTTGTGCCAATGAATACACATGTCATGTGATGCTAATAAAGCTGCCAACTATATTCTTTACACCAAAATTAGGGTTTAGCTTTCCCTGGCATCACAAAGTGAAGATGGCATATAGAACTCTTTATGTGATATGGATGATGCAGTTTTGCTCCCTTCTTTCAAGGAGAAAACACTCCCCTGCTGAAGAAATCAGCTTTTAGTGTTGGAGGGAGGGAAGAAGGCGAAACTCTGCCCGGCAGCTGTGCTGTTTCCAGCTTTGCAGCACTGTCACCTACTACACACATCTGCACCAAATTGTACTCCACCTATAATTATTGCTTGCAAAGTTGTTCCTAGTTGCAACAGGTTTCCTACTAACACTGCACCCAATTGTACTCCTCTTGCATATCACACTCTGCAACATGGTTTGGAGATCCTGCTTTTGTTTTTTTTGGGTGTAAGTAGTACTCTCTCACTCTGTGTGTGTGTGGTGCTGTCTTGGCAACTTTGTTGCATCTGTTTCAAACCAGACCAGCAGTTTGTACTTTGATACAGAGATTGTAATCTTCAAAAATATGGTGTGTGTGTGTGTGTGTCTTTTGTTTTTGCTCTCTTGATGTTTTCCAAATTCCTACCCAACATTCCTTCATAAATGCTGCCATTGTGCAGTGAAACCAAAATTCCAACAGGGGTTTCCATGCGAAAAGAAAAAAAGAGCAAAAATCCCTGCTAACCAGGCCCACTTAAATGGTACTATTGGTCAGTGGACCAAAAATACCAACAGGGCTTTACACACAAAAAGAATAAAAGGGAAAAAATCCATGCTAACTGGGCAAGTGGGCCAACACATTCATACTCTCCCAATTTTTACCTTGCCGGGTTCCACTTGCTACTTTACATTTGAGTTAATCAGTACCCACCCATCAGAACGCCAATGGATGGAATCCATCACCATTTTCTGTGAATGTGAATCTACACAGCATGAAGGATGGATGGTAAGTGGTCAGGATACAGTTCTCCATTGGGTTCCAGTTCACTAGCTAACCATGGTGGATTCCTCAGTTGCTCTTTTGACTACCAACCCTAATTTTGACCTACCAACCTACTAAGTAGTTGTGGGTCGTCAGTAGGTAGTAAAGACAGCCCTTAACTGTGTATGAACCATCTACTTACCTAGTAGTCACCTATTTTCCTACCTATCTACCCTATATAAATAGGATTTACTTCTTACATAATGGGTTACCAAGGTGACACCAGATATTAACTCAGTTGAAGTTCATCCACAACTGAGTCATAAGGGGGCATGCAGTTAGTTGATGGTGTGCTGGTGAGTACTGGTTCTCTCAATCCAATAGTGGATGGAACCCATCCATTCCTATTAGGGTCCAAGTGAATTGGCACCCACCAGCACACCAGTGGATGAAACCCATCACTATTTACCATCTTGGAGGGGGTTTCACTTTAATCCTCAATTGAAAGTTGGCAAAAAGGAAATTACTGTAATTTCCTTTACTTGCTGCTAACATATTCACCTAGCCTTCTCTATAACACTTAAAAAAATAACCACCTATTTAGAGGGGTTTAAACCAGGGTTGGGTGGTTCCTTACTTTTATGAAGAACTTCATAACTCTGGTTCTGGTTCTCAATAATAAATTAGAATGCTTCTGGTTCTGATTCTGGTTTCACACATAAATGGAATTATGAATCGTTTTTAGGTCTGGTTTTTTCAAATTTGTTTTTGGGTCTGCTTCTGAAAATCAGACCTGATTCCAGATAATCCGGACTGGAATTGGCAGCTAACTATTGATTAACCTCTGGTTAGCTAGCTCTCATTTTTAGTTTTTCCCCCTAAAAAATTTCAAAACAAAAAATTTCGGTTCCAGTTCCACACATAAATAGAACCAGGAATAGGTGGAATCTACTCCCAGGTCTGGTTCTTCAAAAAATAAAAATAAAATAAAATAGATTCCAATTCTGGAACCGATTCCAAAAATCATATCCAGTTCAGGTTCAGATTTTACTAACCAGAACCGGAACCAAGAGTTCAAACCCTCCAATCAAGGTACGCCCGCAACACTGGTTCAAACATTTCTAACCCGTATGTTACCTAACCCTCTATGTAACACCAAAATAACCCATCTTGAGGTGCTCAAAGTTCAAACACATGAAATTAAATTGTGTTATTTTGTGTGAGGTACACATATGGTGGAGATAGATGTAAGTGTCGGAATGTCATTCAATAATGCTGTAATTTTCTTATGAGTGCAAGCATATGCAGAATTTGTCTCCCTGAGAAGGAGCCATCCATGGTGGATTCCGGATTTTACCAAGCCTAGGCAGGCCTCAATCAAACCTGGACAACCCTTTCTCTGGAGTTAAAAAAAGAGGGGTGTCATTAATTATGCAGAATCTGCATAAGGTGTGTAGAATTGGCCACACAGGCAGATTCTGTATGATTAATCAGTTGTTATTACGGTGTTGTAATTGTAATTTGAAGACCATTGAATGCTCCTATTTGAAGGTAGAGTACTAAGCGGTGGGTATCCGAATGGGTACCCACCAGTGTTGCTTGGAGATATGGAAAAATCCAGATATGAAGCTGGATAGTATCCAGATATGCATGTAGTCATATCCAAAATTTGGTTTTTTTAAAAAATTCATCCTGATACATATCTGGTGAAATGCATTCACATAGTAACCAGCATTCATGCATATCCAGGCATGATGTGCGATTATTAGTATACACATCCAGGCGTTCATGTATGGATATGTCCAAATATGCATAACATTAATATGCGTATTCATATCCAATGGATATGCCATACATTCCGGGGCATAACCGGTGCATTCCAACGCATAACCAGTTAGGGTTGAGTGATAAGATGGAGATGGAGCTCAAAGGGTTTAGCAATTTGTGATGAAACTTTGAGTGCCAAGTGTGTAGTGCCTATGAGCTCTCCTTTGCAACTTTCAGCTTTAGGGTTTAACATTTTTAGGCAAAGGTTGAGTGCAGAATGCACATCTTATTTCTCTCCTTGTTCCTTGTGATATCAACTTTAGTATTTGTGGCGAAACTTGAGTTATGAATCGTGGCCTTTCTCCTTTCGTTGGTCCTAACTTTCGGCAATGCATTGAGTGCACACTATATCCTTTCTCCATTCCTTCCTCCTTTGTGACTTTCATTGTTATTGTAGTTGTTGAACCACTCCTCCAACTTTCCTTGTGATTTTCAATGTTGGTTCATTGGTTCGTTGCTACATTTGATGATTGTTGTAGTTAGTGGTTGTTGTAGTTCTTGAAAAGCAACAATGTTGGTTCGTTGTTGTAGTCGATGGTTGTTGTAATCACTAGTTGTTGCAATTCTTAATGAGCATCGATGTTGGTTTGCTGCTATAGTCAATGGTTGTTGCAATTTAGTGTTAGTTCGTTGCTATAGTTGATGCTTGTTGCAATCACTAGTTGTAGTCATTAAATTCTACAATTCTTAAAGCGCTTTTCCAATGCTCCTTGTTCCTTGTAATTTTCAGTGTTGGTTTGTTGTTGTAATTGATGGTTTTTATAATTTGGTGTTGGTTTATTGATATAATCAATGGTTGTTGTAATTAAGTGTTGGTTCATTGTTATAGTTGATAGTTGCTACAATTTGGTGTTAATTTGTTGTTATAGTTGTTGAAACACTCTTCCAATTTGAGCATCTATAATTTTAGTGGAAATTCAAACATTCAAACACATCTTGTAGCAATGTTTTTTCATTTTTACATCAATCAACGAAGTAACTCTTAAGTCAAACCCTTTGAATTTGATTTTTTTTATGGGCTCCATGTGTTTTGCATTATCTATTCCATGTCCATATATTTTTTCAAATTTTTAACTCAAAAAAGCTTCCATGAATTGCCCTAAACTTGTTTTTTTTTTTTTTTTTGGCATTTTGTTGGTTTAGTTTTTGGTTCTTGGTTTATGAAAAAAAAGTGTATTTTGTTGAATCCATTTGGGGTTTTAGT
>Ga0116227_10006001_pt1 | contig 25008 bp, 22 predicted proteins | sample S1TSphgellanicum_FD_89693 | JGI IMG/M metagenome (GOLD analysis project Ga0116227, IMG submission 89693) | Host-associated microbial communities from peat moss isolated from Minnesota, USA - S1T2_Fb - Sphagnum magellanicum MG | ecosystem: Host-associated > Plants > Peat moss > Unclassified... | reverse complement strand
TTTTCTCTTCAAATGGATTCATTGTTGTTAGTTTGCACAACTTGAACACAAATCAACATTAACATTACCAAAAGGAACTACAATTTATAAAACTCTAATATCTCTAATATGAGTCAGGGCCAACGTTCAACCCAAATCAAGCATTCCTATTGGTGCAAAAGTTGAAATCAGCAGCCCCGAGCGCTAAATTACATTTGGAGTCAAGGCTGAAGTAGAGAAATTCTCTACAATTTGCCCAAAGTTATTAATAAATGCTGAACTTTTTGGCCTGGAATTTGGGTTTAGGGCAATTTGGGAGGCCAATTTGCAACCCTTGGGACCAATGTTTCAGCATTCATTAATATTCTGACATCAATGTTCAAGCATTTATTAGTAACTTGGGGCCAAACAACAAGCCAAAAACACGCTTAAAATCGGCCCCCAGTTTTTTGGGCCCTGACTCGTAGTGTAAAGCGGGCCTTAGCATCCCTACATTCTAAGGTCATGTGGTCATAACTCGGAAACATCCACATGGGCCTCACTACCATGATGCTAACCATGTGTGTTTCCCATTCAAGATGTTGAATATTTATCATCCTTATGGAGGTCATGTCATTATGGGCCTCACTACCATGATGCTAACCACATGTGTTTCCCATTCGAGATGTTGAATATTTATCATCTTTATGGATGTCATGTCATTATGGGCCTCACTACCATGATGCTAACCACTTGTGTTTCCCATTCGAGATGTTGAATATTTATCATCCTTATGGATGTCATGTCATTATGGGCCTCACTACCATGATGCTAACCATGTGTGTTTCCCATTCGAGATGTTGAATATTTTATCATCCTTATGGATGTCATGTCATTATGGGCCTCACTACCATGATGCTAACCATGTGTGTTTCCCATTCGAGATGTTGAATATTTATCATCCTTATGGATGTCATGTCATTATGGGCCTCACTACCATGATGCTAACCACGTGTGTTTCACATTCCAGTTGTTGAATATTTATCATCCTTATGGACGTCATGTCATTATGGGCCTCACTACCATGATGCTAACCATGTGTGTTTCCCATTCAAGATGTTGAATATTTACCATCATGTCATTACGTGACGACATGCCTTGCTTGTTTGAAGTTAGGCCAAGGAAGCAGCTCATCACATAATGGTAACCAGGGCCTTTCAATATTCACCATACCATACCACATGTTGCTCAAGTGGCAATAGTCCATAGTACGTTTAGCCAAATTTGGCAATTTTCAACATATGAAAGTACACAAATATAAATCTGAAAGTAGTAAAAATCTGAAGCTCCCTTTCAAATTTGTAGGCAATTGCAACAATTTTTTGTGTTTCTTTGGAATTTTTTTTTTGTTTTTTGGTTTTGTGGCAATTTCAGGATTCAGAGTACATAAAACCATCCATGATAATGAGAGACTTAAACATCGGCAGCACCCATGAACTAGCTGCTGCTGCTGCAGAGGTACTCACAAAAGAGAGACTTGTAATAATGTTGTAACACCCTTCTACATGCATTTTAACAAGTCTTTCTTTGTATACTGCAATTGCAAAAGCGTCACCCAGTTGCGATCCAAAATCTGACAAAAACACAAAGCGTTTTGTTTTTGTTTTGTTTTGTTTTTGTCTTTTTTTTTTTCTTCCAATTACTCATCATAGTTCATCACAGTGCGAAGACCATTTCCATCCTTCAGGAGTTGCACGCCTTCATTGATCTTGGAGAAGGGCAATTTGTGGGAAATGTAGTGATCCAAATTGATTGTCTGAATTCCACCCAACGTAAACAAAGATTGTCAATGATTTTATTGTATTATGTTTTTCTTGTTCAAAGAAGCACAACAAGCTTACATGTTGCAGTTGTGAATCAAACTGCACTTGAACTTTATATGTGTGTGTGTGTGTGTGTGTGTGTGTGTGTGTGTTGAGTTGAGGGTCTCTTTTCAGTTTGTAACAAAAAAAAGAGGGATTTTGATCTCGTACCCCATCCATGTATTTCTCAACCAGACCAGGCAGATCTGTTCTTCCTTTGTATCCTCCAAACAGTCCCGAAGTCCAGGTGCGACCATACAGAAGAGTGCTGGGATGGAATGTCACGTTGTCCTTATCAGCTGCGAGCCCTAGAATTACTGCTACACCACCTGCCTGCAATTCTTCCAACATTATCAATCAGCCATGATGTCCTTGTGTAGACACATGCAGAGACACAGAGACAAAGATTGCTCTTCGCCAATCTTCTTTGAATTTGTCAAGTTGCTAGTTCACAAGCATTCATCTGAAGATAGTGATGTGGTGGGTTGCTGGTACAAACCAGCTGTGTCGATTCCAGGGCGGACGTGACAACACCACTTTTGCCAATACACTCGAAGCTGTACCAGACACCTCCATTTGTCATATCAGAAATCACCTGCCGCCACCATCACCACCACCAAACTTGTCACTTGTCAGAAACCCATCAATAACTGATTCTGCAGCAGAGTGAGACTTAGTACCCATTAAAAATCTACAACATGAGACTTGGTGCCCATCGAAAAACATTCTGCAGCAGGAGGCTTAGAAATCATACTGTGCAGAAAGAAAGCAAGTTGGTTCTGGGCACTGACTAACCTCTTCAACAGGTTTGGTGATTTCCAGTGAATTAATAGTGTCGGTCACACCAAACTTTTTTCCTGCACCCCCACATACACATGATCATCAAGTAACATTTTCAGCTTCCTGATGGTAATAATAAAGTTATAGCTCCATTTGCAGATTTACATGTGTGGATAACAAATATGCAGTTGGTGCCCAATTATCAAATTTTGTTCACCAAGAAGTAATGTATCATGTCAAATGTATGAATAACTGGGAAAATACCCAGTTCCAATTTTGCAGGTGTAATGTCAACTCCAATGATGCGAGATGCACCTGCCGCCTTGCAACCTTCCACAACCTGCAAAGCAAAGGTTCACTCTCATTAATCATGAAGCAGAAGCACCTGGAGCAGCCAAAAAACACAATTTGGAGCAAAAACACAAAGGATGACACAGTTGAGGGAGGAGATCCACAAGAAACTCTTCAAGTGCAAGATTTGCCTGAGAAAGAAGTACACATTGCAAATTAAGCAATCATGGCAGATTCACAACTGATATATGTCTACAACAGTATCCAGGGAACACTTACAGCCAATCCAATTGTACCCAATCCAAAAACTGCAACAGTTGATCCAGGCGTCACTTTTGCAATTTTCCAAGCAGATCCAATCCCTGAAAACCCCAAAAAAAGAATCCATTCACAAAAAGAAACTGTTTTTAAATGGGAAAATCACACAGCAGACCTCAAGCTTAGTAGTGGAGAATGGAGAAAAAGCATGTACTTGACAATACATCAATCACTCATTACCTGTGGCAACACCACATCCAAGGAGACAGATTTTGTCAAGAGGTGCATTCGGGTTCACTTTAGCACAGCAAGCTTCTTCCATCACACTATACTGGCTGAAGGTAGAGATTCCAAAGAAGTGGTAAATTGGCTTCCCATCTAGAGTGGTGAACCTCGTCTTCTTGTCTGACAGCATCACACCACCATCAAAGTGGTGGAATAACACATCACAGCAATTGCTCTTCCCTGATTTGCAATGGAAACATTTGCCACAATCTGCTAGCCATGCAGGTATCACATGGTCACCAGGCCGTACACTGGTCACACCTGCTCCGACACTCTCCACAATCCTGCAGAGGTCACAAGTAACTTAGTACAGCAGCATCACAAAATGGCAAATCAGCAGTCAGTGCAGTGGGCTGCTGCTCTACAATCATGTCTCGAAAAAAAAATTGTATGCATCAAGGAAGGACTCTCATATCCCATGCTTGATTGACCACAACACAAAATTGGCATCCCTAAACCCTGAAAACCCAATTTCACTCTTACCCAGCAGCTTCATGTCCCACAATACGAGGGAAGAGGTGGTTCTTATCCTGGAAAATTACAGACAAAATGCCAGTAATTAGGAACAACATTCGAAGACCAAAATTTCTGTTTCTCTCTTTTTACGAGGGGTTAGGAGGAAGTGGTGAGGGCCCAGGAAAATATTTTATGTTTACCTTTCCCAACAAGATATAGAGATCACTTTGGCAGATGGAAGAGTGTGTGATCTTGACACGAACTTCACCAGCTTGTGGAGGAGCAACAAGGATGTCCTCAAAGGACAATGGCTCTTTAGGTGCATATGCAACCGCAGCTGCACACATATAATTCACACAAAAACCCTAATCACAATCAATGAAAGTGGAAAAAGTTCTGTGAAATCTGCTCATGGGTAGTAGCTACCTGCTCAATTGTTCTTAGCAGATCAACTAGAAATTGATGCAGCAGAGCTTGCAAACTTGCAAACATCTCATGTGGGTTCTGATCAGAGATATCATCTTCTTGTGAACAGAGCTGTGATCTGATCGAAGGTGCAGATGCATAATTGCTTAAATTCTATCAGCAGCTAGACATCATGAATCTGGAGAGAGAGAGAGAGAGAGAGAGAGGTGTTGGGATCCAGGACACCTTTGCACTTGATAACTTGTCCCTCGGTTGATGATGCCGTTCTCTGCTGTTGATCGGTTGAAGGCATGATGCTGTTCCTAATTGCAAATCCAGAAGTTCTTGTTGTGGAAACTGAAACAAGATGCTGCACTGAAGCTGGAAACTGGGTTGTTGTTCGACTGGGAATCAAAGTCTTCCCTGTGATGGAGAAGCAAGAATGAGTATAAAAACACATCAGCAGCTATAAATGTGAAGAACACTTTCTACAACCGCTGTACACAGTGTGTGAAGACGCAGATGTTGGGCAGCAACGGATTTCCAAGAACAAGCTGAAGAGGGAAGCTTACCGATGAAGCTAGTAGAAGAAGAGCTGCTTTTTCTTTCTCCCCGCCGATGTGCTGCAAATCCGTCGTCTGTAAGCACAAGCTGGGAACAGGGACAGGAGATCACTGGAGTTCTAGAATGGGTGTCCGACACAGCAGCAACTCCTGGGAATAGAACGGAATTTATAGCGAGCTTGCTGATCTGATTGCAATCAAAATTACCCCCCTGCGTACGCACAACTAGTGCACGTTGCATTATCGCGCTTGTCGCAAAAAGATTATGAGCGCTGTTCGAAAGCTGAGCTCGAAAGCAGCTTCCGAAAGCTTTCAAAGCTGAAGTACACAAATCAATCTCACTAACCGACACGTAAAGCGGGAAGACGAAGAAGACTGAAGATGATCGATGAGCTCGAGCATTTATAGCTAACACCCAAAAACGCAAAAACCCAAGAAACGGGAAAAAATAAAATATGAAAGATTTATGAAATATTGTTGAGCTACTGAGCTACAGGAGTGGACTTGACAACTTGGGGTGTGGGCAGCCAAAATTAGGCTACATCCAGAACTGCTTTGCTTGCTTCTTGGCATGAGTCACCCATCCACCCACCACCTAGCAGCAGCTACTTTAGAGCCCCAGCTCATCCTCCTCACTCGGGGAATATTATTATCACTGTTGTTGTCGATGAATCCTGATCGCTGTAACAATTTGCGTGCCTTCCGCCCATCCCCGCTGCTGCTGCTGCACAGTCAGCGAGAGAATGCAGACTAGTGGAGAGAGAATATGTGTAGATATTTAAGAAGCTCGACGGAAGAAGCAGCAAAAGAGGCTGCAGCTCTTCTCTCCCGCAAAACGAAGAAATTTGGAAGCCGCCCGCCCGCGAGCAAGCACGTCAAAGCGCAACTCCCGGGAGCACAGTCACATGAGGCGACGAGTCAGTCAGGCAGCTGCCATGGGCACTCTGCGCAGGGCGAACTCTCATGCCTCCGTGGCACTCCAAGGCAAGGGTTTAGGGTATAGGGTAAGGTAGCTCCAACGGTGCTGACTACTTTAAGTAACCTTGCAGCAAAACATATTTCTCACATCCAAGTTTAGTTATCTCCTATTTTTTTTTTGGGGCTCAATCCCACCTCTCAAATTCAAAACTGGGACTGCAAATTTAGGTGGGAGACTACTAATAGCAAACCACCTGGACCAATCATTATGATTCGCCAATTTGGAAACAGGGAGCGAGCATCAGAAAAGCAGTCACATCCTATTCATTACACCCATATATATATTTATTAGGCTCTCTACTAGGTAGGTATCAATTTTTTTTAACCAAGCTCTGCCGCATGCGGAAAAATGCTGGGCCCAAACCATTTTGCTGAGCCAAACCAACATGTTTTCACTTTTCTTCATCCAGTTTTATGGTAAATTTTTTTTCTTATGATGCCCGGGTGGGTACCCGCCAGGTATCACAGGAGAAAAGCCCAATGGGCTGGCTTTTCCAAAAGAAAGAAATGTGAGAGTACTCCATTGTGGGCATTATTATGCTTTTTGAGAAGTCCACTGGCCTTTTTATGCTTTAAAGGTGTCCTCTGGATACACTAGGAAAAACCAAGGTAGGTTTTTAAGGAGTATATGTACCTGCCCACCAAACCCTTTTTTTGGGTCAATATATAGTCAAAAAGCACTCAAACTATTTGTAAGGTGATAGTAGGTACATGCAAAAAAAAATGAATTATATGATTATGTGTGAAACTAACATGCAACTAATGGTGTACAAAAAAATGAACATATGTCATAAAAATAAGGGTTTAAATTTATACATATCTTAGTTAGTATACTCAATATATCTACTTAAATTAATATATCATTTATAAATAGGCCTATGCTAGTATACTTAAGATAGATTACACTAGCTAGCCTACCCTATCCTACCCTATTAACTATAACAATAATAATAATGTAACTAATTACTTTATCCTACAACTAATTATAACTACAACATTTATAATTATATTAATATATATTAGTGTCAATTTAATAAGTTAATATTATAGTTCATGATATTATTCTTTATTAGTTATTATTAGTTATAATATTTAATATAACTAGTAGGTAAATTAAGTTAATACAACATTTAATTATTAGGTAATAGTTGCAACGATGTTGCAACTAATATGTCCCATATTGTTTGTTTTACTTTTCAAGTTTACAAAATATATAATCATATGCACTAAAAGTATTAAAAAAACAAGGGACATTTGGAATGAACTAATAAAATAAGTTTGATCCTAAAAAATAAACCCAAAATAAAATAGAATCACCCCAAATTGTTTACCTACCTACCCACCACCCACCTATCTAAAAGTCATAGATCGACATCCTATCTAAGCACCCCATGTCAACATCCTACCTAAATGCCACTTATAGACATACTATGTTATAATCTCTACTAAATTAAGTAATATTAAAATAAGATTAAAATTGCTATATGTCACAAAATATTGGTTGAAAGCATGGATAAATTTCACAGTAGGGGTTCATTTTAGTTGCAGATAATTTCAACTCATATATGCAATTAGGCTTCCATGAATATGATGAATGAAAATGTATGATGATATTGTATATACATGTTAAGTATAAAATATTGCATGCAATTGAAAATTTTGTATGACTTGCCTGGTAGAAAAGGATTTATCAAAGTTCCAAATCAAGAAAGGAGAGTGGTACAATAGCAAGATTGTTAACACAAAGGAAATCAAGCCATGTTTTCTAACATATTATCACCTTTTATTATTTTATAACAAGTCAACAAACATGATTGCTTAGGGATGGACATGAAGAAGGTCTAATTTGCAACATTGTTCCAAATGTTGGAATTGGGTTCATGTCCTATAGTAGAACTTTAAGAAGAGGAAGGCTTTGTATGATTTCATTGGTATGCTTAAGAACTTTAAAGTGCATTGGTCAAACTCATAAAGTTGGGTGATAGTTGAATTCATGTATGCTAATGTGACTAATGCAATTATAATCATTGTTTCTATTGTTAACTATGTGGCCTTTACATGTGATGAGGTGAGCATTAAGGATATTGGGAGTTACATTTTCATACATGCATACATGATGCAAAATTGAATGAAAGTTCCCATGATGACCTCCTTTCAAAAGGTTTTTGATGGAGTAAGAGCTAACAATTTGATTTTTGTGAGCATGGAGGCCATTCAAAAGGGTGGAGGTTTGATTCTAGCCTCTATAGCTTAATAGAAACTCCTTTGTTGTGGGGCTAATGTGGTAAGTACATTCCAAGGAACAAAAATCAATACAAACTATGCACCATTTTCCATTAGGGTTCATTGCATGGTTCATAGATGTAACCTTGCATTCAAGACCTTGTTTAACTTGGGAATAATTAATAACATAAAAAATTTGCTACAAAGTTGTCATTTTTCTTTACTCCCAACCCAAAAAAACACCTTGGATTCGCTAAGCTCATCAATATGATGGAAACAAAGGGGCATAAAATACTCATGAATGTGAAAACCCATTGGATATCCTTGCTTGACTTCTATGTAGAATTTTTTAAAAATATAAACCATTTTTGGCCAAGATGTCTAAAGACATGATAAACAACCAAGTTATCAAGGTACCTTACTACCTTTTTTCTTAGCATTATTGTTGGTTTTTATGTTGTTGCAATTTATTTCAGATTTAGTTTCTAGTTGCATTTACATAAAAATTAGTTGTAATCTTTTTCAAATATGGATTGTGGTTGGTTGAAAGATGGTTCTAATCCATTTCAGACCTAATTATAGCTTCTTAAGGTTTAAGATGTGATAATTAATTTATTTCAAACATATTTTTTATTTAAAAGTTTTTTGGATTTTAGTGGTTCTAATTTATTTCAAACTTGATTATGGTCGCATTTGTTTCAAAGTTGGTTCCAATTCATTTCAAACCTAATTATGGTTTAAGGTTTGCCCTAAAGGTGGGTCCAATTCATTTCATGCTTGCTTTTGGTTGCATTTGTTTTAAAATGGTTCTAATTATTTCATTTTAGACACGATTATGGTTGCATTTCTTTCAAATGTGGTTCTAATTCATTTTAGCCCTAATTTTGGTTTTTTCAAGTTTAAGAGTGGCAAGTAATTTGTTTCAGACTTGATATTAATTTAAATTTTTATTTAAAAGTGGTTCCAATTTTTTTTAAACCTAATTCCAATTTAGGGTTTTAAAACTCATGGTTGCATTTTTTCCAAGTTTGTTGATGTTTCATTTGGTTGCACTTGTGAGCTCATTTGATCCTATTCTTTTATCCTTACTACATGATGGGAATGTGCTACATTTTTCTTTTGTTGGAAAGTAGTGACTATCTTGTGTAATTTGCACAACAATGGGATGTTTTGATATGTGATTTAATGGATGCAATAAAGATTTACTAAGGGCAATCCCATTTCTTATGCAATGATGGAAGCTCATTGTTTTCCAATGATGAGTTCTAAACATTTAAAGGGTTGTTGGAGTATAGCCATGACCACATCCGCATGTAGTTAGTGACAAACTCAAATGATTCTTGTGAGCAACTCGCTTTCATTATGGATGGTGAAAGGTTTTGGGCCATGTATAACAACTCAATTTTTTAAATGCAAATAGTTGTGACTTGGGAGTCTTTTCAACCTTTAATTTCACATGTGAATTCAAAATGTTCAAATAAATTTTGCAAATTACTTATAATTTGATTTAGATGGATTGAATATTTTTTATGTTGAGTTTTGGGACTTTCTATTGGTCAATGATTATTTTTTATTTGCTTATTATGTTGGTCCACAAGTTTAGTTGCTTAGTTGATCAAGGAGTTGAACAACAATTTCCCTCAATGCGCTTCGCTTGATGCCATTGGTGTTGTATATCCACAATATTAGTTGTAGCCTAACTATGAGGATAATTGTCCTAAACATCTAGAGGGATTGAGAGTTTGGTATTGTGAACCAAAAATGTTAGAGTGTAGTGAATCAAGTTTTGTAATTCCACTTTTGCTTGAATGTTGGCAACTTGATGTTCAACATGGCATGTTCAAGTTGTGTATGGAAAACAACTCCAAAGCTACCATGGAACCATTATTTGATCTAAATCCATTGGCTCGCATTTGGAAAACAATTTATGAATCTCATGTTCTAACCTATTATTTCCATGAGTACCTTAAACTCACATAGATGGATGTAGTTCATGTTCTAGGAAATGTAGATGATGAGCATTGTTTCTCTGCTCTAGCATAATATCATTTCTAAAAAACAAGCTTCACATTACTTTAAATCCTTACCTACCTCTTGTGATTGCATGTATAACCAAAAGTTTTTCACACTAAAATGTTTTCCAAATGTTGCCACATTTTATTCTTAGATTTGAGCAATAAACCACTATGATATTCTTGCGTAAAGTAGTTTGGTTGTTAGCTTTATGATTGGAGGTTATGATGATCTTGCAATTTTGCAAACTATTTTATAAGGCTTGTTGGTATTTGTAATTCTTTTGTTTCCATTATCTTTGTAAGTCTAATGAAATTGTTGCTTTTGAAAATATGTCCTTTGCTATGGATTTGCACATTTTGTTGAATGAGACTTTTAGGGAAAATGTTTTGCATTATAATTAGTTTGCTTCTCATTCACTTGGCCATGAAACTAAAATAAGTTCTTTCTCAACTTCCATAATAACCTTAGGTTTTTAAATTTTAGTTCTAGTTATAAATCAAATGTCTCTATTTCATTCTTATCACCACTACACTTGATTTAGTATTTTGCCATTTTCTTACACTACTGAAAAAGAAAATGGCTAGCTCTTTTAAGGGCATGTTCACAATCCAAGGTACCCTTTTTTGAACACAAGACTCAAGGACTTTGTTTTTGTTATCTTCCACATATAAAATTTTAATGGAATAGATTTAAGTGAAAAATATTGGATAATTCAAATTTTGATAACTTACATGGTGATGGTGATTTTTCACATGTGTATGTAATTATGTATAAATATTTTGGTAAAAAATTAAAATTGTAGAAAATGAATACATAAAATTATATATATAATTTAATATTTTTTTTGCATGAAAATTGCCAACACTTGGGGCCACAAATTCTAAACCTAGTGAATACAAAAAATTAACCAAATTGCAAAAAAAAGGAATCATTTTCTTTGTTACCCTTTTAGGACAAATTTTGTAGTCTTTAATATTTTTATATTATATATTATTTAATTAAATGCATTATATGAACATTACAAAACATAAATGTATGCATTACTTATCCATGAAATTGAATTCAATTGCATTATTTAATGTTTTCCTTTCGATTCCTTTAAAATGAAAATTACAATTAAAACAAAGATTCAAGTTATTTAAAAGGACACAAAAGACATCTATATTATATCCAATTTATTCTTGGATTTTTTAATATTATATTAACATGACATCATTCTAATTATAGTCATATACCAATCCATTATAACCATGAAATAATGTGTGTAATAAAAATCCAAAATAGTCATTTGCAGTCCTTTTTTTGTTAGATTACAATTGTGGGTACCTTGATTGTGAATATGCCCTTAACAAATATTTTAATCAATCAATCAAAATACATCAATCAATCTTAGGTAGGTATGTAATATGTAAACATAAATGTGTATTTTATTGGTTGGTATATGTTACATGGTATGCATAACAATACTAAGGATCATACCATGTTGATATCTGAGCTACTTATGAAGCTACCACCATCATCAACATGTTACTACCATCTTCAACATCAATCATTTTCAAGTAGGTATGTAGTGTGCATGAGACTTGGGTGGGTACTTTGTTTTCACTAGTAACCATCTATTTTTATTTTTATTTTTATTAAAATTTAAGAATCGATAATTTTAGTTATTTAAAAAAACTTCAAAGGATTAGTAGTTTTCTTGAAAAGAAGGGGGGTGAAACCTTGTGGTTATAAAGGTTATAATTTGAATTTAAAAAAAAAGAAAAATTAAAACCATGCATTATGAGAAAATATAAGGTTTTACAATTGGGCTTGCAATTGGCTTTTCCAATTGTAACGAACATTTGCAACTCATGGTATTTATATAGTCTTGAGTGCTATTAGACAAGTTACAACAGACACCCTATGTCATATATAATATCGTATATACAATGTAATTCACATGCAATTATATGCAACTTCTTTGCAACTAATATCCACATCAAATTCCCACACATATTCTAACATGGTGAACAAAATGCCAATGTGGCATTTCATCCATTTTTTGACAAATGACATATGTTAATACCTTTTGCAACTTATTTATAATTATTTTACAACTACTTTGATGAATATAATCTTTAATCATTTCATTCATCCATTTAATGAATGAATATTATTATTATATTTTTTAACTTATCTACAACTATTTTACAACTAGCTTACAAATACATTATTTCATTATTTCATTCATCCATTTGAACAATGAATTTTGTTCTTATCCTTTACAACTGACTTACAACTAAAGATGGAATGAAAATAAAGGATTTAGTGACTAATTTGCAACTAGGTGCTTAAATTTGGGTTTCAAAGCAATTGTATGGTAGTTGATTTTAGTAGTACTAAACAACTAAATTGCAACTTATAATGCGATTATCCAAACTTCACACAACCATTATCATGTTGTCATAATTATAATAAATAATATTGAATTGCATTGGACATCATTATTTATAAACATGAAATGGATTTGAAACTTTAAATACATTTACATTCCATGATGAAGAATACATTACAAAAAAATTAAAAAATGTTTTTATCAAAATATAATTTAACTAGGAATTTAAACATAACGCCCAAGCTATATACAACAAACATTTTCTCTATCTAAAAAAGAGGTTAAATCATAAAAATGATGACCCACAACAATCAAATATTGTCATTTAAAACATTATGTTTTATAAATGAATGTTGTTTTCTATTTTTGTTGAAATGGAGCTTGAGCCATGCAATTTTTTAAAACACCTTATCTACTTAAAATTTGCCATGTTATAACATTTAGTTCCACATGTGAAATGAAATCAATAGCATATCATAACATTGTAATGTAAAAAATATGTAAACAATCCCTTCAATTTGAATAACACTAATTTACAACTATATTGCCACTAACATGCAACATATAAAACATTGATACAAATTAAATTATAATTTACACATTTGCAAATAGAATCAAAACTTAAGAGTAAGAGCAAAAACTTTCAACATCGAAGAACAAAAGTAAGAAACTTCAGTATCCAAAAGTAAAAGTAAGAAATTTCAACATCTAAAATTGAAAATAAGAACTATGAACATTTAAGAGTAAAAACAATAACCTTAACATCCAAAAGTAAAGTAAAAACCTTTAACATTCAAAAGAAACAATAAAAACCTTCAACATTCAAAAGCAAAAATAAAATTTTCAACCTCTTTAAAAGCAAGAACCTTCAACCTCTAAGAAAAAAAATAAAAACTTTCAACCTCTTTAAGAGTAAGAACAATAATCTTCAACCCTCAAAAGAAAAAACAAAAGCCTTCAACCTTTCAAAGAACAAGAACAAGAATCTTCAACTTCAAAAGAAAAAACAAAAGCCTTCAACCTCTTGAAGAACAAGAACAAGAATCTTCAACTTCAAAAGAAAAAACAAAAGCCTTCAACCTCTCGAAGAACAAGAACAAGAATCTTCAACTTCAAAATAAAAAACGAAAGCCTTCAATTTCCAAATTATTTAAATAAATAATATAACTTATAACAACCTTTTAATTTTAGTTCTAAATTAAACAAAAATAATAATTAGTTATAACACATGATATGAAAATTGCATCACTAAAATATTAGAAAATACACAAAATTTTTGAATAAAAATATTTATAAAAAAAAATTCATCTTGAATTTCTTGATAATAAACATAAGTGCATGAAGGTTGTTGATGCATTGGGGTAGATCTGTTGATATACTACCATGTGTCACTTGTTTAAAGGTTTCCTACCTAAATTTTAGATATTTAAATTTCAAATTTTAAGTTGAAATACAATTGCATATTAGTTGCAAATAAGTTGAAATGTCACATATATTAAGTGGTGGAAATATATACACATGGCATGATTATATGTTTTATTCAAGGTCGTACATTTGTTGCAAAGTAGTCATTGATTAGTAACAAAAATTATCCTAATTATGATGTAGTTGTTACATGCGATTAAAATGCAACTTGTCAACAAAGTCAAACATGGTTGATTACAACTATATATACAATGGGTACATTATATTGTATAAATATACATCTTGCAACTAATTTGTAATTACAATACAACTCCTTGATATTTTAATGTGACATTTCATTTATTAACTTGTCATATTTTTATGGGACAGTTGCAATGCAATTGTATATTAGTTGTTTTGGAGCTCTAATTCTAGGCTAATTTAGTTGTTGTAGACACAATTTCTCATAATGATGGTTGTAAATCATAAAGCCAATTCTTTGATTTTTTAAAACCTAAAATTTTAAACCATAAGAACCACACTAAAAATCCTTAAAGATATGTTGTCCATTTTGTGTTTATGATAATCACCCAACACTAATATATATATAGTATGTACACATTAGTTAATGTATATCAAATGGTATATTAAATGACCATCCATACCATGATATATGAAATACCATGGTCCATGATCCCATGATACCCTTATTAATATGCATAATGGTTAAACCTTACTAAAGGAGTTAAAGGGATAAAAAATACATTATATGACAAGCTTGCACCCATCACCACCCCAAGGCTTATCAATTGTAAGGAGACATTGTAACCATTCCATAATGCTCATGTCATGTGCTAAGATGGTTGGGTCCATATAAGTCCACATGCCAATTTAATGATGGGATGTATTACCCACTTTGGAGCATATTTATGGGGGCGGGCACAACTAGTTTTTGTTTTACTTTACCAAGTCGATTGCTTCCTTTTTCAGTTTCTTAAAACCCATAATTAATTACCTATTATATGAAATTTTTTGTAGCATAATGGGGGTGTTTAATGCCTTCAACCAATGGATGTGTACATGCTTCACACATCTTATTTGTATAAATTATTTGAAAAGAAGGTGGGGGTGTTTGGTAAATGTTTTTTCTTTTGGGTGTGTTGACAAATTTAAACATAAAATTGATATCAACCAAGCTTTTTTTTCCCCTCAATTTTTTGGTTTTAAAATTTTGGTGAAATTAGCAAAAGCTTTCGAAATTACACTTTAAATTTAAAAAAAAATCATAATGCAAAAGTTTGCCCCTTTTAATATTGTTTGAACTTGGTTTGAAATACCAAGTTCTCAAAAAATTCACGTTTCAAATTGTTTTTTAAACCATTCCATTTTGGAGATTGGGGCCTTGGTATAAAGGAAAGGGGCAATGCACTTCTGTTGTTATATTTTTGTAGTATATTCAATAGATTTGATGAAATGTTTAACCCCACAAAAAAAAAAGCCTACATTATATAATGCATTTTAATCTATACTATTCTCCAAGAGATAAATTTAAATTATTGATGGGTGTGGAACTTTTATTTTCAAATTGGATGAAAATTTGTTTACATTGAATTTTGACACAAGCTAAGGCAAAATTTAGTCCATGAATTAAAGAAATTTATCCACTTCATAGTTTATGTTTGTTGGATATGAAAGTCAAATAAAATGGGAATTAAATAATTTTTTTAATTCTCATTTTGAGTGAACACAAATTTGAGTATGATAATGTGTTCATGTATAAAAGATATTTTCGTGCAATCTTTTTCCATGTTCCCAAATGTCCATCGAGGGCCCAAATGTCAAATGCGATGTCTCAAGTGCTTGAAAGAAACTATATGTGGTCTTTCACTCAAACATCCAATATAAAGGTCAATATTACATGAAGACATAACCTTCTACAATTAATCTTTGGCTAAGTGTATGCAAAAAAAATGTATAAAGAAATATATAACTTTGGAAAGGTTGGATGCAAACAAAATGTTATGGCTATTTAAACTTCAATAAAAGGATGAATGATGAGGAGGATAAAAAATATTTTCATCATACATAGAAACACACAACCCATGCCCATCCACCCCCAAACCCAACATGCATTTCAATGCATGAATTTCTTGCAATGGTTTATTCTTTTTTGACAAGGTTTATTAGTCTTTTAATCACAAAAAAAAAGAAAAAAAAACATATTAATATTTCTAATGCATTTACCTTTTATTTAAATTCTATTTTTAGTTTTGGAAGGGTTAGTGAATTTTACTTAAATTGTGTTTCAAATGATGAATATGAGTATTTATTGCACAAGGAGACAATCATCTAACTAAATTTCACCATTTCCGGTTCTCACTTTGTGTGAGAACCGGTCGGTGATCAGGGCATCAAAAAAGGGTATCACTTGGGCTGATGCCAAAAGGGGTTCAGATTGGGATACCCAGATGATACCCGGGTGGTACTTGAAAGTTTAATTTTTAAAAAATAAAATTTATACCGGCCCAACATTGATGATGGGCCTTGGCTTAGGGGGAGTAGAAGATTAGTATTAGGTTTTGTGGGAAGGGGATGGCAAAGAAGATTTTAAATTTCTATTGTTAATTAACTTCAATTTGGTTAATTAAACACAAAAAAATAAAAATAAAAATAAAAATAGAACTTTTGGTGCACATCTAATTAGTTATTATTAAATCACAAATAAGTATATTTGAGATTCTTATAAGAAGGGGATCTGTGAATTCTTTAAGGAGTTAAACTTTAGTAAATTGACAAATTTTGTGATTAGCCTCATAGGCTTGTGCCTAGATGCAAAGAAAAATGATTTGCCAATAAAATTATAATAAGATTATTTAAATTGGTGCTTTGATTTCTTTTAAAGAGTTGTTCTAGTGAATGAATATTTTACATGTTGCATGCAAATGACATTCACTACTTGTTACATGTCAAAAGATTATGTGAAAATAGGCATGTCTTTTGACATGCATCAAAATCCATGTTGTCAAATTCAACAAAGTCATGGGCTTTTAATTTTACAAGAAATTCATTTTTCATGAACATAAATTCATTCATGTAATAATTTGATTCATATGTGTTAGTTTTTACCTTTTAAGTAAATTAATTTTTGGAATTTCATTCTATTTGTGTCATAGTTCATCATGCATGTAATTGAATTTACACATACAATGAATTGCATTTGTGTCAACAATTCCATAAATAAGCAAATTTCATCCATCACAACTTACAAGATGATGGGAACATGATGGGAACACATTGAGAACATTAAAACATTATGACATATCCATTTTGGAACTGTATAATGCTTGATATTTTTTTTTGGTGATGGGCCAATCAAGGATGCCCATCACAAAAGAAAAGAAAATAAAAGAAAAGAAAAGAAAATCTTTGGATGTCCTCACAACTAATTAATATGAGTCACACTATGAGAGCTCAACTTTAGGCAAAGGTTATGGGACAAAAGTGTGGTGCTACTAGGAACATCATGGGGAACACATTGGGAACTTGGGGAAAATTGTTAAGAACACATTAAGAACATGGCAGGAATGCATTGGGAACTTGAGAGAAACACAATGGAAACATCAAAATCAAACCTTGTCCTAACCCTAAACTCTAATTATACTTGCAATTGAATGTTTTTAGAGACACACACATGTAGGGGCCTTAATTTAAGTTTGATCCTTTCAATGGAAGCAAGGAAGTTTAAATTTTCAATAGAGAGATTTGAACTTTGAACCACTTAGTAGCCATCCTTGATACATTGCCTTTAGAAGATGGAAGGAAAAGTAACACCCCCAAATTTTTATAAAAATAAAATAAATAAATAAAAATAAAAATAAAAATTATATATATATATATATATATATATAAGGTGTTCATCCATTATCCAATTTCCTTAGATTGGGTGAATACTTTTAATTGGTTGTACAACAATAATATTCACATAATTTCTTAATCTTGGGTTACTTGTACAAAGGTGGAATCAAACCTGGGTTTTGGGTTTTAGACCTTAAGTTTGATTTTATTTTATTTATTTAAAAAAAAAAGAAATGGAAATCAAATGTTCATGAATTTGAAAAACTTGGTTCAAAACTTGATCCAAAGGTGCCATGGAGTTTTTAAAGATTCAATTTCAGACATAATTACAAATTGATCATTAAATCACCTAATTTATGTTCAAATTTTCAAAACACATTCTTTTTTTTAAGAAAAATAAAATAAAATAAAATAAAATAAAATAATAGTGAAGGAAAATAGAGAATCTTTTGGACTATTGAAGAATCTTCCCACTTTTTCAACATGGAATCTGTTTTCAACCGTGGAATCTTGGAAATTTAATCGATTAATTCAAAATACATGTATGTATGTATTGAAGGTAGTATAGTGTTTTTTGGGTCAATTTTTCAATGCACATAGCCAAAAGTGGCAATGATCAACATGAAGATTTGGCTACTTGCTAAATATGAAATCAAATTGCTAAATAAAACATCCTTTTTATATTTTTGGGTACATACTTGGAACCATGTGTTAAAATCTGGCAAATTTTCTTGAATTTTGGTTGAATCCTGGCTATTCAAAATCTTTAAAAAGAACTTGATTTTAGCGAGGCTTTTAATTTTCAATATAGCTTTTCTGGCTATTATACAGATAGCCAGAAAAAAAAAAAAAAAAGCTGGGGGTGGAAAACCAAATAAGTGTTTTTTGGGGTAAATTTCAAAATTTTTAAAAAGAAATGGATTTGAGTGAGGGTTTTAATTTTCAATATAGTTTTTTTGGCTATTATACAAAGTGAAAAAAAAAAAAAAAAAAAAAGGCTGGAGTGGGAAACCCAAATCAGTGTTTTTTGGGGTCAATTTCATGATGTAGCCAAAAATGGCATTGAGAGTCACAAAAAGATTTAACCAAGTTGGGCTGCAAACTAAATACGATATTATATTTAAAGAGAAACATGCGAGCTTGTATATTTTTGGCTCTACATAATGTGAAATCATGAATGAAATCTGACTAATTTTTATTAAATTTTGTTGAATTCTGGAAAATTAAAAAAATCTCAAAAAGCACTTGATTTTAGGAGTATTAAATTTATTTTTTTAATATAGTTTTTTTGGCTATATATATAACCAGCCAAAAACCAGGACTGATGAAAATGCACATTCATGGTGGCCAAGAAAGTTGTGTAAGTTTTGGTCACAGAGACAATATAGGAAGGAAAATTCAAAGAAGACAAAAAAATGCATGGAAGAAACAAAGAAAAAAAAATCCCCAAAATCCCACAATTGGGAATTCATGTTTCTACTGAGTTTGCACCCAATTGCAGCACCACCCATGTTGTCTAAAATGGAATGTAGGAGTTGCACTGCAGAGCACAGAGAGAGATGGTAGAGTCAATGAGAAGTGGTTGTTGTTGTTGTTGTTGTTGTTGTTGCAGTTAAATGTATTGTTGATCAAAGTTCACATGATCATCAATTGCATTAGCTTCACTTGTCACACATGCAGCAAATCAAACCACCACCATCACTCTCCCAAAAAATTTGACAAAACTTTGTGACTACCACTTCAACTTCCTCTTCTTTCCCACTTTCATATACTCCACCCACCACCATCACCACCACCCATCACCCACATATAACACACTTCTGTTTTTAGAGAGTTTTGAGCTTCATGGATGAGTGAGTGAGTGAGTGAGTGAGTGGGTGTTTTTTCTTCTTGGTTTTGAGATGTGATTTCTGTTGCTGCTGCTTCTTTTGCTGTGTTTGAGATTTGTGTACTGGTCTTGGAATTTACAGTTTTGCAGTTTGTGTTTTTTGATCATCAACATTCTTTTGTAAGTATCATCAAGTGAACGGGAGGGGGGAAAAAAAAATGGCTACTGGAGGTGGATCAACTGTGGGTCAAGTTATCACTTGCAAAGGTACTCATCATTCTCAAACAGTGATCATTCTCAAAACAGTTTGAGAATGATGAGCAAGTTGTTGTTGCATTATTAACGGTGTTTTTGGAAGTAAAATCTTTGCATGCAAACAAAGATTGTGTAGACTTTTCTAAATCTCTGCTGCTGCCGTTGCTGCTTTCAAATTGTTGTTGTTTGTTTTTTTTTAATGCTTGGAAAAGTGAATTGGGGATCATGGTGTTTTGTGTAGCTGCGGTGGCATACAGAGCTGGAGAGCCTTTGTCACTTGAGGATATTCAAGTGGCTCCTCCAAATCCAGGTGAAGTTCGTGTCAAGATTACGCACACTTCCATCTGCCACACTGATCTCTATTTCTGGCTGGGACAGGTTTACTCTCTACTTAAACCACCACCCAAATTTAGACCCAATCTAGACCCAAATCCTGCAATTGAGGAGACATCTTAACTAGGAACAAACTGAGCAAAAAATTGAATTTCTTTTTTCACTCGAAGTATTCATCATGTCAAACAGAGTTGGTACTAGTTTTCAATAAAAAATGTCTCATATTTCATTCAAAATTTGCAGAGAAAATTTCTAGTGAGAAGTACACTTAGTGAGGAAAAAAATTTACCCCGTTGAAATTGCAGGATTTTCTGCATGCAAGCCAGCAAACACCCACCAATTAGTAACTAGACCTTATTGAATGTGATGATGTCAGGACAAGTACCGCATTTTCCCTCGAATCTTGGGGCATGAAGGCGCAGGGTAAACCTCCAATTTGCACAATACTAGAATGGTCAATTTTAGCTACTGATTTTGTACAGAAGATCTCTCAATAGCATATATGATGTATATATCGCTCAATTTTTCACAGAGTAGTTAGTATTCATACTATGTAAGAGATGATGGAAATTTTCTTCTTGTGTTGGATTTTTTTGATTCAGGTAGCAATGTTGACAGATTTTGGGTATGCTCTTTTTTTGCAGGATTGTTGAGAGTGTTGGACAAGGTGTGACAAGTGTGCAACCTGGGGATCATGTGATCCCAGCATGGCAAGCTGAATGTGGCAAATGTTTCCATTGCAAAGCAGGCAAGAGCAACATCTGTGATGTCTTCTTGCACCATTTTGAAAAGGGAGTGATGCCGTCGGACAAAAAGACACGATTCTCAACCATGGATGGCAAACCCATTTACCACTTTTTTGGAACTTCCACTTTCAGCCAGTACACAGTGCTGGACGAGGCTTGTTGTGCTAAAGTGAACCCCAAAGCACCTCTTGAGAAAATCTGCCTGCTTGGATGTGGTGTTGCTACAGGTGATTTAAAATCCTTTTCTTCTCATCGGGGTCATGAACTTGGGACTTTTGGACAAGTGCAAGATTTGATTCCCCACCTGATGGAAAAATTTGTTATGAACCCAGGAAAATTCTCCAATTGCTTCTGATCGACTTCTTTCATGTGCACAGGAATTGGATCTGCTTGGAGAATTGGAAAAGTTTCACCCGGATCTTCGGTTGCAGTGTTTGGATTGGGTACAGTGGGATTAGCTGTAAGTTTGTAGGACTTGAATCATCCATTGTTAGTCTGCCAGGAGGTTCTATAGCAGATGCGGGATTTGCATTTTCTCAGGAATTTATGGCATTTAAAGCTGCTAAATTGAAATGGGTGTATGCTAGATCGGTCATTGCACTGTGTATTCTGGTATTCTGCATCATCTTGTAGTGAACTTTTGATTCCTAATTTTAATGGAAGTTTGATTAAATTTTTTATTCTTTGACTTAGGTCGTGGAAGGTGCCAAGACAGCAGGAGCATCTCGGATTATTGGAATTGACATAAAACCCGAGAAATTGCACCTGGGTGTGTTTCAGTGGCTCTCTCCTCATTGGTACTTTACATTTAGAAGTGTCTTGCTTGGTTTGAGTCTTGACAAAAAAAATCATCATGAAAAAGCTTGTCTATGTATACTTACATGTGTTTGCATATGTCTGCAGCTGCAAGTTAGTCTTGGCAGTAGGATGCTGAAAGTGGGAACAGACCATTGGCATGATCTGTGTATTGTGTGGGTAGTGCAGCAAAAGAGCAATTTGGGCTGACAGACATGATAAATCCAAAGGAAGTCAGCAAACCCGTTGAACAGGTAAGTAGAAGAATCTGAGATGAAGGGGAAAAAAAATAAAATTGTCTTTTCTTCCGCAACAGGAAAGTTGCATGAAGAAATCTTGTGGCATCAAGTTAGAATAGTTGTTAAATCTATGCATAAAATTATTATTCTTCCCAGGTTTTTTCTGACAATTCTGGCAGAAGAACAGGTGATTGCTGACATGACAAATGGAGGAGTGTGGTATGGCTTTGATTGCACTGGCAAAGTTGAGGTCATCTATTCAGCGCTCGAATCAACACAGAAGGTTTGTCCTGAATGCAATGCATAATGGTTTTGGTTCAAAGCGCTTCTTTGAAGCAACAATACTAAGCTGCAAAAAAATTTAACAAATTGCAATCAAAGAAAAGAGCTCTCCTTTGATCAAAGAGAAAGAGTTCCTTACAGTTGCATAGTAATCAATAGAAACTATTACTGTGCCAAGTCTTTTGCCTGTTAGAGAGCACCAAACATTTCAGGACACCACCTCTGGATGATGAAAACAGAAATACTGTTTTAAAAGGTTGACATGGATGTAAATGAAGAAAGTTCAAGGTTTCGACTTTTTTCAAGCTCATGTTTCTTGCAAATTGTGGATGCAACAAATTCCAAGAGAAATTTGAGAAGTGGACTCAATAGTAGTTTTCAAAGTAGGGAGATGAAGAAAGATGGTTGAGGAATTTTTGCTGACTCGGATGTTGAGGAGATACATTATTGCTGCAGGCAGGAGGTGTCTCAGTTATTGTAGGACTGGTACCATCGACTGAGAAGGTTAGTTTCCACCCAGAGGTACTTCTGTTTGGCCGCACCTGGACTTCAGGACTCTTTGGAGGATTCAAAGGAAGAACAGATCTGCCACTTCTGGTTGAAAAATGCTTGGATGGGGTAAGCTTCAAATCCTTATCTGACACATCGAATCAAAGCAAACTCAAGCTGTATATAACGACATGTGCACTCTGAACAATTGAGCTAGACGAGAAAGAATTGCTGTTTGATTGATAAGTGTCAAATGGGTTGTTTTCCTTTTCAGCAATCTGCGGTTGCTTTTCCCTCTTTTTGATTTAGAAAGTTTGTTTCTGATATAGTTGATTATGCAAGTCTTGGGTTCTTTACAAATTCAAACTACTGATGGTTTTTTTGGGTTGGAATTTCAGACCATCAATTTGGATCACTATATCACTCACAATCTGCCATTCTCCAAGATCAATGAGGGATTTCAACTGCTGCAAGAGGCAAAGTGTCTTCGCGCTGTGCTGCATACTGACAAGTTGTAAGCTTTTGGGTTGCTTTGATGAAGTAAAGATTGTTCAAAAAAATTCAGTGGCATCACAAAACCCTGAGAAAAGGCCCTGGATTTCTTCTAGATTTCAAACTGGCGTTGGGTAGATATGAGCTGATCTAAGCAAAGTAGACGGATATGAAGCTGTGTAACTGAAGATGATGATGATGTAATGCTTGATGGGATTGTGGAAGTTTTGAGAGAAGTGGATCTCTCTCCAAAACTCCTGAATCCTTAAAATCCTGAAACAGTCCTAAAATCATTAAACCCTGAATCTTGAGAGAGAGAGAGGCTTGAGATATATATACATACTTCACCAGGGTTTAGTTTTTGCAATAATGTAACTAGACTTGTGGAGTTGGGTATGCTCCCCTAGACTTGTTAGCAGGGAGAAAGTATATCAACTTGCGGGTTTGGAAGTAGCAACACCTACTATGATATGATTTTGTTGACTGTTGAGTTTTTTTGGTAAATGAAGGAGAGCTCTTCTTCTCCCATTTGAGGTTTGATGTTCAGTTGCTTTTGTTTTTTGCTCAATATTGTTTGTTCTTTGACATGCACATATTTCATCAAGATTATCACTTGCTTTTGTTACGGTCTTGTAGATCAAGCTACTAGCTTTGAGAATGGGTCGTTTAGAGAACTTTCAACTATGTGTGTTTTGTTACAATCTTTAATTTTTGATGATTGGATTTACATTTTGAAAATGGATTTGTGGATGAGGATGTTGGTACATGTATGCAAAAAGTCTTATTCCAAAATCCATAGAAATTGCAAAGCTCAAAGACCTTAAAAAATCCACCAACTAAAAACACAATCAAAGCAAAAATTGTGCATCAAAGAAATAAAGTGAAGACATGGCCCAATAAATGTGTTGATCCATACATCACCAAACTCCACAATTATGCATGAGTTGTGTATCACAAAGCTCTTTTAACACGTGTTCCATAACTTTCTACGACAACTTAGATATCTAGAACATTCAAAGTTGTTGGACCATTTGTAAATTTGTCAAAGCATGTCCATTGGAAATATGCATTATCCTTGCATGCATAATAAGTAGTATTCTCAAAACCTTTTAGATATTGAAAATTATGCTTGCTCCAAAACAAACTTCTATTGGTGTTAAGTTTCTTTCTAAAGCATTGGTAGAGTTCCTATTTTGAAAGTAATTTGATGAAAGGATACACATTCACCTCACAACTCTTCAAGTTAAACATTGATCGAAATGTAGAAAGTATTTTACAAATCATCAAAAGATGACACTTGAAGCATCCTTCCTTTATTATGGGAATATATGTTCCAAAAAAGTCCCTTACAATGTTACCACTTGTTATTTTTCATCAAAAGTGTTTCGAACATTCTTGACATTAACTAAGTATAGGTTTTCAAAATAGTTGTAGCTCTTCAATGGAAAGTGATTGTTCATATAACAATGCCAATGAGCTTGATTTGGGGGTGCCAAGATCTTGTCAAGTTGGGTTTGTTGTTGTGTTTCAAAAAAATATATTATATACACATACACACATATCTTATATATAAATTCACTATGTCTTCACGTCCGTGACGTGACGTTCTGCTGCAAAAGCGTTCTGCTGCAGAACCGGCCATAGGGAAAAGCATCGTCGTTTGGAACGCTTTCCGCGCAGCAACTACCGTCGTCGATGCTGCCTCAAATTCACCACCACTGCAGTTCGTTGCGCACAGGAATGATGAGGAGAAAGTCCACATTTCTTCTTCTTATTCTTCATGCCTCATCACAGAGTGTTTTGGATTTGTTTTCTGACTCAACAACTTTGGGTCAACA
>Ga0116227_10006000_pt1 | contig 25012 bp, 13 predicted proteins | sample S1TSphgellanicum_FD_89693 | JGI IMG/M metagenome (GOLD analysis project Ga0116227, IMG submission 89693) | Host-associated microbial communities from peat moss isolated from Minnesota, USA - S1T2_Fb - Sphagnum magellanicum MG | ecosystem: Host-associated > Plants > Peat moss > Unclassified... | reverse complement strand
GGGGGGGGTGGGGTAAAAATTGCACAAAATGTTGAGGTGCATTAGGTTTATTAATGAGATATTGGCCAAGATTGAAAATTTATGGAAAGACCTAAAACATCATTCATGGTTTAATGATAAATTATGTATATAAATGAACAACATTGTGATTTTGGATCACCATGGCTTGTTACAATAACACAGACTACCTCAAATCTTACCCAACATAAACATTATTTGCCACTTGATCATTTATAAGGAATGAATATTTCACCCGTTGGGATGAATACTTTTAATATCTTTTTGAAGATATGGGCTACACAGGGGAAAAAATGTTCATTATGTAAAAGATAGGGAAATCAAAATTTTCACCAAATGTGAACCATGGTGCAATCCAAGTTTATAAAAAAAATGCATGCAAGGTTTAGGGTTTAAGTGAAATGGGGAATCAATGGATTCAAAAGGAAATGAAGACAACTCATGAAGAGTTTTGATTTACACAAAACCAAAGTTTTCACATCTTTTCCAAGTTGAGGTTGTCCTCACCAACTATTTACATTGGCATCACGTGGATTTCACATGTAAGGTCATTGAAATTACAACCCCAACATTGTTGCAAAGGGTGGACAAGAAACTACTAACTATAGGTCTAAAATTGTTTTAATTTCTATTTAAAACTCCTTTGAAAGCATTACTAATTTTTTTCCATTTTCAAATTGTTAATATTTATCTTGCATTTCCTCTCATAACTAATGTCCATTTTATCTAGTAAAAAGGCATCACAAAAATTGGATGTGAAGGAAAATCAACTTACCATGTTCCTTCGGAGTTCATTGTCATTATTTCCCCTTTGGTCAATTTTGCAATAAGGGTTCATTTTTTAGCAAAAGAAATCATAGGGATAGGGTCCAAGAGGCTACATAGTGGTAGTTTTGTTTGAATCATTAGGCGGAAAGCTAGGGTTAAAAAATGAGGTTAAAGTTATGGGTATGTCACCAATGAGATTTTGTTGTTTTTTTAATACATTTCAAGTTGCATGCCCATTCTCAAATTTTCAAGCATTGTAACACTTCATCACATTATAATGTCATTTGTCCTAAACATTCCTTCAATTATTTGTTTTCAACTCCTTCAAATTTTCACACAAATGGTCCATTAGGGTTTCCTTGGCAAACATGGCCTCAAAAACACTTAAGTAACCTTGGTAAACAACTTCCACATTAAATTAAAGATTAATTGAATCACATTTTTTTGTTAGTGTTATAAACAACAAAATGAATGTTGTATGACATTGCTAGTGTGTTGATTTGTAACAATTCCATAATTTGTTGATGCACATTATTTTAACGGGGCTATTTTTCCTTGTGCAAAACAATTAACTTGAATTGTTGAATCTCTACCATGAAATCACTAGGTTTTAGAATGCATATCATCCCTTTATAAAAACCCACAAACACACAATATTTGGTCATCTTTTGAATTTTAGGGGTTTTGGATAATTCAAAATTCCAAAAGTTTTAAGATTTCAAAGCCTTTAGAATTCCATGGACAAAAAATTCTAGAGGCCCTTTAAAAGTTTTAAGCCTTCAAATTTTCAAATGATTAAACCAAAGAAGAAAAAAACCATACCCGAAAAAAAAATCAAACCCAAGAGAAAAAAGATCAAACTAAGACCAAAAGGAGAATGATTAAACCACCATTAACAAGAGGATCAACCGAAAAATAAAAGGAAAATGATTGAAAAACCACCAATATAAAAAAGAAAAAGATCAAAACTATCAACATTAAGAGGAAGAGGATCAAAACTACTATCAATAAGAGGATAATAAAAGGATTCAAGGTTTTTGGATAAAGAGGAAGAGGTGTTACGGATGCCAATGCCATGGAGTTCATTCATATAAATGTTTATTCATGATTTGTAATGAACTTGTACTTAATTCCTAGTTTAGTTTCAATTCACTCTTAATTAGTTTTTAATTAAGTTTTAGTTTACTTCTAATTCACCTTCAATTAATTTTTAATTTACTTTTAGTTAAGTCATAATTCATTTTTAATTCGCTTTTAGTTAACTATTAATTCATTTCCAGTTAATTTCTAATTAACTCTCCGTTCATTTTTAATTGAGTATTAATTCACTCATAGTTCACAAATGGATGGACATGGGCTATATGTAAGTTGGAAGTTTTTTGAAAAACTTTTTTGAACTAGGTGTGCAATGGGTATAAATAAAAATAAAATTTCCCATTACCTTTATTATGTTCAACACTAGTTTTGGGTACATATTCTTATCGTGCAACCTTGTTTTGTTCTTTCTTTTGTTCTTGTAATAAAGTTCTGTTGAAATCTTATCTTGCACATGTTGTGTTCTTATTTCATGATTTGGGATTGAAATTAGGCCTACCCTTGTTCATGTCCTTGGAAAATCTTATTGTCTTGGTTGTTTTGTGCCCATAACAAAATGATTAAAACCATTAAGAATAAGAGGATGAAAATCACAACCACTAGACGAAATGTAAAACAAAAAACAAAGGATCACAACCACCATGGTGAAATGTAAAACAAGGGCAAAAAGATGAATACCACTATAACCTAATGAAGAGGAAAAGGATCAAAACCACAAAAGCGAACTACAAAACAAGACCAATAAGATGAGGTGCATACCTCAACACTTCCAAGCTTGATTCTAAGTTCTTTAGCTCAAAAAAAGTTCATGTTAGTCCTGAAGCACATGTTTTTATTTGCATTGTAATTTTGTGTTCCTTTTTGCATTGCAACTTTGCATTCCTCTTGTTTTGTGCTCCCCTCCAAGACCTTTGTGTTCGTTTTAAACCTCATTACCATGAACCTTTTGCAAAAAAAAAAAACCTTTCAAAAAACCTCACATGAAAGATAACACACGTCACAAATACACACAAGAAATGTGCACAAAGCACAAGATCTTTCACAACATGGTTTTGTGATGGGTTGAAAACTCAAAACTTGGCACAAAATTGGTTTTGCATTGTGTTTCGATGCAAAATCTAATTTTGAACCTCGACAAAGCTTTTTGTAAAATTTTCACTTCATCTTCACAATGTTGGCTCATGTTTTGAAAAAACACAAAGTGTTGACCCCATGTTTGAGTTATTTTATGGAAAAATTTAAGTTTATAAATTTATTTTGGCATGATGTGAAGGTATAGTGGTAAGCAAAAAAGTATAACACACAACATGCATGGGTGAGGTTTGATCAATTACATCTCAAAATAAATGTTATGGAAGAAGAATACACATTATAAAGTTGACTAATCAATTATGGAAAGGGAACTATATGCAGGGTGGGGAAAATGCAATTTCATGGAACAACTTTTGGTAACCTGACTCTTCTAGAAGCCTCAAATTTGTGTGAATTACTTTTTAGAAGAGTTGTTCGGACCTTCTCCTTCCACGTTCAAGCTGAAAAACTTTTCTTAACCAACAAAAAATAAAACAAATTCTTTGATCATGTTTGATCCACTTGTAAAGTGCATGCTATTCATAAGGATGAATTTGTGAGATGTTATTTTGTCCATGCAAATGGAGTGATGCATAATTGTTTTGGCAAGTGGAAGAGTTATTGAACTTATACTAATCGGAGAAATATGTTTTAATTTTGCATCCAAATCCACTTCATGGTCTAGACATTCACATTCTCTTTGAAAGTGATATTTCATTTTCTTAATTCTATATGCCCATGAAATGTTACATCATTGTAGAAGCTCAACCAAGCTCAATGGCAAGTCTTTCTTCAAAAATGATTGGTTGGTTTTGTCAAAACAAATACATTAGTTGTTGATTGATGCCAATTTATGCATCTATAACATTCATGTTGTTGTGGTAACATGGCACACCATGGAGTTGGTTGCAAGACAATGCAAGCAACATGAACCTACTTTGAAGTCTTTATCAAGCTTTATGGTTTTTGCAATTGGTAATCTTTATCAATTATTCATTTTGGAATAACTAGTAATGGCAATAGTAGGTGTGACATGAAGGACCAATAAGAGGAATTGAAAAGTGGTGTGGAGGTTTTGCAACAAGACTTTAATGCATTTGTGTAGGGAATGCAAGAGCAAGGATGGAAGCCTAGTAAGCTTGTGCTCAAAATCCCCAACAATGCACCAATTTGATTGAAAATTATTTGCTAAATGAGTTTCTTTACACTTGGATTTTTAACACAATATCTTGACACACGCAAAATTTCCCTTATGATTACACAAGGGGATTCAACCACACCCGCCCACAATTCTCTTCGTGAAATATAGACAAATTGATTTAGCAATGTAGAGACAATCTTGACAAACTAATTCAGCAATGTAGAGAAAATCTTGACGAGATCATTATGGCTTACTACCATATATCTTAAATTCAGCATCATTTTGAATCATGATATGGTTTCCTTTTGTGTTTTTTGTTTGTGTGAAGGCATTTGGGAGCCTTCCAATGGTATCAACCATTAGCCAATTCTTGAAACGTGAATTGAAAATATTGTGTTGATTGTTGCTTCCTTCTCCTATACATGCATCGGTCGTGTCTCCTAAGTGTTGTAGGAAATTGGGTGAATTGTTGGGTGTGAGGAGATGGGGAATAGATGCGTTGCAATGCTTTCTCCACAACTCATTGCCACATGCCATGTAGAGTCTCCTCAATTGAATGCAAAGAGAAGTAATACAAGTGAGGCATAGCAAATGCTCATGTATATGCATTGAAAAATTGATGACATGACATTCTATGGGTACGTAACACAATTTCACTAAAAGAGAAAAAAAATGCAAACATTGCATATGGGTGGAGCTAGATCAAGTATGAGAGAAAACTAGGTTTTGCTAGATACTAATTTCAACATGTTAATTCTAAACCTCCGCATGAAAACAAGACTTGATGTCACCTTTACCTCCATCCCTCACCAAGGACGTTTCATCTTGAGTTGCACATGCCCTTGATCCCCTTAGCACTTTGGGCTTTCAGTAGAGAATTTTTGCAGCTACTATTTGGGCATAAATATATTGAGAGCTACGGCAATTCTCCAAAAACCTTCATCATCATAGAAGAGTTAATCCCTCAATTCATTTTTCGGTTGCTCCCATAGTAAATTGTCAAACATCTATTGGAAGCTTGGTTCACAACACACACAATCACCCCCAAAAACAAATTATAATTCTCACCAGATATCAAAGAAAGAAATTTGGGAGAAATTTGGGTTTGCAAACCACTGTACCTTGTCACTATGATTTTGGAGCTTAAGACAAAATCATGTGCTTCAGAAAGAAAGTTTTGTCTGCTGCTTTCATGAAGACAAGATGATCATCCATCATCACTGCCCACACATCTGCAAAGACAAAACTTCCAATTTGAGAGATTCTTCATAAGGTATATCTATGATATGAGAAATTTGGGATTCTTGGAAGTCCATTATTGTCACAAAAAACTGAGCTCAAACAACAACACATCACAGTGAACCCTGAAAATTTCACCAACTTTTGGGCTAAAGATTTTGTAAAAGCAAGCTAGCATATCTCCCAAAAACATTTATAAGAAACTTTGGGATATTCCAAGTTCTTCAAAGTTCAAATCAAGGAGGAAGTGACAACAAACACACAAACAGTAGTACATGTGGATAGATGCAATGCAAATCTGTACTTGGTTTCTTATCATGAGCTTTCAGATTCAAGGTTGCAAGGGAGAGAGAGAGGGTGAGGCTATTCTCTGCACTTTCCAGAGCTTTTCAAAACTGAGCTTTTATCTGAACACCATTCGTGACATGATGGAAGGGAGCTCGAGGGCTGTTCTTTGTGCTTGCCAGAGCTTTTCAAAACTGAGCTTCTATCTGAACACCATCAGTGACATGATGGAACTCCTGAAAATGATAGTTTGTGTATCCTTTTCACCAGTTTGGTGCTGGTTTTGCAGGTCAAGAAAGAGAAAAACTTTGGCAGGAGTTTGCTGCAGATCCAAAAATTGCAGTGATGGGATCACAGATTGGACAAGGTAAACTAAGCATATGTTTGCTGCAACATTTCTCTTGCAGATGGAAGAAGTTGGAAGAGCTTTATGGTTAGAAAGATACCCTGGTATGCATGATCTGCAAGAAATGTGCAGCTTATCAGATTGGTATTTGAATTTCTAGTTGCAGAAGAATGCAACACATTGGGATTTCAAGCATGAGAAGGAAACACATGAGGGACTATTGTGGCTTATTGACCAAGAGAACCATCCATGGCTGGAAGTAGAGATGGCTGCAATGGCAGCAGGACTGTGCAATTCCCTGGCATAGAAGGCTTGCAAAATGCAGCAAGGCTCCACATCATGAGAATACAATTGAGTAGCATATACCACCACAAGAAGGTATGATTCCAAACAGATCTGTTTTTGTTGCAGTGCTCAACTCATGCTCTAGTTTACTAGTGCTTGAAGAGGGGGGTAGGCATGTTCATGACCAGATCATTTGAAGCAGTTGCAAGTCTGAAGTCTTCATGGGTTCTAGCCTTGTTGATAATGTATATGCTGGAAGTTCCAGGAGCATAGGGCCTGCTGGGAGATTGTTCAAGAACACAGCCCCCACAAAACCCAGTCTCTTGGATTGCTACTATGAGTCTTATGACTTTGTGAAAAGTGTTCAAGTACAGAAGGTGCGATTGGAATTTTCTGCAACACCTGCAATAGCTTCCATATGAAGCCAAATGCTGTCACATTTAAGTAATTCATGAAGTCGTACAATTGTGAAAGATAATCAAGACCATCCTCAATGTGGGAAATCCATGCAGATGAACAATGCTGGGTAATGTTCTAGATATGAAATCTGTCCTGCAGGACATAGAGGGAAGGAAATCTGTTACTATGGTGAGAAACTGGTCACTGCACTTGGGGCTCATCACTACACCTCCTGGTACTCTAATCCATGTCATGAAGAATCTGGCAGGTACAAGTTTATTACACTTCTACCAAAGTTCATTGCAAAAGATTTACTGGGAGATGTATCATATCCAGAGAAATCAAATTACTTCCACCACTTTGAGAATGGTGTTGGATCTTGCAGTGAATTCTGGATTAGGTTTGCTATTTTTTGATCCCAGTCCATCAGTGCACAAATTGCTGTAAGTCTTGATCTAGGGCTGAAATCATCAACATGGTCTAAGTTGAATCCTCAAATCTGCAGTCTTGGCTTATTCAAATGTTTAATTCAGACACCAAATAGGTTTCTCACAGATAGGAACCACTTTCTCATGAGCTTCTGCAAAATCTGCTGCAAAATACTGGGAGTTGTAGATTTCATATCAAACAAGCTTCATTTTTGGTTCCACCCTGTACTGTGAACATACTGGAGAGCTACAAAATCAGTACCAATTGCAATTGAAAGTAAAGAGTGTAGTGAAATGGAGGCAGAGCTTGTGTGTGCAAGATGAAAAATTGCTCAATGTATTCCCAACAAGGTGACTGAGACAATCTAATACTGGCTTGCTGCATCACCTCATTTGTTTCTTGGCCCTCAAGAGCCTAGGTCCAACATATTGCTCTTCAACCTCAGAAATAGGGAGTGCCCACAAACTGAAGAGAAATCACAGTTGTAGAAGATCCTTTCAAATATCCCTAGCAATGAGACTAATTCCCCCCATCTGCAATCTTCCAAGAGGGCAAGTAGACACCAGCATTAGACTCCTAAATCAGATAAGACAACCTGAGAAACAGAGAGAATCACCAAGATTCGAGTAAACATCCCAATGATCAGAGGCAAAGGCTTATAATTCTTGAACTATTTGTCAGGGTGGAACTACTGGACAACCCTCAAATGCACAATTCAACATCCTTCATGGCCTGAGTACTTTATCCACACCATACAAGAGATGCTGCAAGTAGTGGTATAACTTGTTCAAGCTGTGACAGGAGCTGATTCTGGTGTAGCCTCTGGTGTAGCCTCTAGTGTAGCCTCTGGTGCAGCTGCAGGCTCGTTCTCTGGTGGAACCTCTCCTACTGCCTCAGCTGGTTTCTCACCCTTGGTTACATCTTTGGCAGCTTCACTTTCTGGCTTGGGTGGAGGAGGAGGGGGTGGAATCATGTGTGCAGGAGGGTTATGCTTCAGTTTCAAAAGAACCTGTCGCATGCGGCCCAGATCAGTAGGCTTTCCAGGCTTTGGTCCCTTGTTTGCCACAAAGGTAGATTTCTTCTCCCTTTTTTCCTTGTCTTTACGACCTTTGGGTTCTAGAGATGGTGGCAACTCTTTGGGGACGAGTTCAGCCACTGCCTTCCAGTAAGCCTTGTCTGCATTCTTGTGGAAATTCTCTTGGTTTGCAAGATAAACCTGTAAACCCATCCAAAATGAAGGTGCTGTTCAGTAGAAAATGTGACATATATGTGAGCAGTCCTACCACCAGCAAGCATATCTAGCACAAGAAGGGTCTGCTTGCTCATATTGAAAGCTCAATACATAACCTTACATCCTGTTGTCCTGGACATTGACTAATTGAACCATCTGAGTTCAGCAATCATTCCTAGCAACCCAGGAATCCATACCAGGTGTACCTTGCAAACCCATGTGATTCATGTCACCACCAGTGCGAGTAGCAACACTTTGATAATAGAAAATCTCAGCACACAGTCTGAATCCAACAATACCAAAAAGAGAATCCCCGTCACCTTTTCTTGGTCACGGTTCTTCTTGATATTGGCCTCCCTGTTCATTTTTCGCTTTGCAATGAGCTCATCCTTGTAGTCATCTGCATCATCGATAATCTGCTGAAGCCTCTCCCTTTCAATTCGCTCTTTCTCTTCAAGATGCAAAGCATTTTTCCTGGAACACCATAAAGAAAATGGCAGCTTACAAAGATGTTCAGAAATCTAAAATCCACAGTTTCAGCAGGCATAAACAGCTGAAATTAGAATAGGTTAGTTACGCATTCAAGTGATGAGCATTGTGCAAACCAATTATTACCGCTTCCATTCACGCAGGATGTGACCTTCCTCAGGCTCCATCTCTTCAGGCGGGGGTAACACAGCTCCACTGCCATCTTCAGGGCTCTCCTGTGCAAAGATATCCTCATCCAGCTCCTTTGTGTCAAAGCCTCCTCCATTCAAATGGACTGGAGTTGAGAAGTCCGGACCAGAGTACTCTGATGATCTCTGTGCAAAATCAGAGGGAGACTCCGATCCAAAAGCCTGGCTTGTAGGTTCATCATATGAATTCTCATAGATTGGAGGAGGATGCTCAAAGCCATTGGAAGCTCCCTTGAAATCGTCGAAACCCTCCTTGCTCCCTTCGTCATGGAGATGGTCTGCATTGAAGTCTTCAGAGGCACGGAAGGAGCTATCGAATCGCGACGACGATGCCAACGACTCCATGCGCGAGCTGTCAAAGCGCGCAGACTCCAAGCGCGGGTCGAAGCTGTTGAACTCATTACCGAACGGCCGCAAAGAGCCATCCCCCAAATCCTCACCACCGCCAGAATATGCATCGTGGTCCATACTTAGCCGCCGTGTTTGAGATCCCCTTTCTCCTCTAAGATCGTAACCCTAGAAACCCTAGCTTGTACAACTCCCGCGCTACCCCCGGCTCACAAACCCCCACTTCCAGATCTCCCTAGTGACTCCTCCTCCAACGCAGCCTCTCTCAGCCGTCCTACAAGAACACCAAACAGAGCAACGGTAACTACAAATTCGGTCCTACCTATTGCATCGACCAGATCTCCCTCACAGCTCTCCGCTATTACCAGGTTCTTGAATACACAAGTACACGGGGAAATCAAATAAAAAGCCCGATCATATATTCCATCAAAAGAAAACCAGTAAACACACACGACAAACATGGCTTATGAAGGGAGGAAGAGGAGGGGATCACAAGGCATCTCCAATTTGCCCCGACATAGTGGAGTCAAACAACAATCACTTTCACGACCACCACAACATCGATAGAAAAAAGAAAGGACAGAAAGAAGTATAGAGACATCGGAACACCGATACGTACCTGTGCAAGTAGATCGAAACCCAGTGCGAGAAGACGGTGCAAACCAACCAAGCTGCAAACTTCTTCGTTCTTAGCTGCGATGGCGTGTGAGGAAAGCTCGCACGACAAAAGGAAGGAGACGATGTTCTCGCGTTCTCGCGTTCTCGCGTTCCCACCTATTTACCAAGTAATCATGCATTTTCTTACCGATCTTCCTTTGTATATTGTATAAGGCGCTTGGCAACATGAACACTATTTTTATTTTTTTTAATGTTAAAATTTTCAAACATACACTATTATTATTTTTAACTGTGAGCCAAAAAGAAGAATATTTAAAATTTATTCTGAAATATTTTTATTCTCCATGTGGAATCTTCAAAATAAAATGATTTATTCAACATTGAAATGTCCAACTTGCCATGGTATTATTAAATATAGAACCTTCTTTACAAAATGAGAATTATTTATTTAAGAATTATTTAAGTTGATTTTTATTAAGCTATAGTTACTTGAGATATTTGTGTTACATGCAAATATTTTTGAAACTATGAAATATGTTAATTAAATATATTTAATTATTTTAAATTAAGTTTCATGTGAAATATGTCAATGCATGTTGACAATTCATTTCAATTCAGGGGAGGTGACATCTACATGAGATGATAGCCTTGTGCATGTGTTTTATAAGTGCACTTCTAGGGAAGGTAACATTTGCATGAAGGTCAAAGATGGGATATGGAGCACAAGTTCGTAAGAACATTGTGTGACATGTGATCCTAAGATTGGGTAGAGAACTCATTGTTAATCCGTGTTTTTATCATCTTTATATTTTCATTGATTTTCGATAGTCCAAGGTGTCAAAATCTTCAAAATTAAAACTAAGCTATCAAATTAATTTTTTTTAAATATATGAATTATTCGAAAGGTTACTTGCTGAACCTACCAAGGTAATACTATGGTCCATATGCAACATTGAAATACTTTCAAAGCTTACACACAAACACCCAAAAGGTTAAGAGTTTACGAAAATAGGGTTCAAATTATACACATACGAGATACCAAGGTATTATGGTCCATATGCAACATTGAAATACTTTCAAAGCTTACACACAAACACCCAAATGATTAAGAGTTTACGAAAATAAGGTTCAAATTATACACATACGAGATACCAAGGTACTATGGTCCATATGCAACATTGAAATACTTTCAAAGCTTCACACACAAACACCCAAAAGATTAAGACTTTACGAAAATAAGGTTCAAATTATACACATACGAGATACCAAGGTACTATGGTCCATATGCAAAATTGAAATACTTTCAAAGCTTACACACAAACACCCAAAAGATTAAGAGTTTACGAAAATAAGGTTCAAATTATACACATACGAGATATCAAGGTACTATGGTCCATATGCAACATTGAAATACTTTCAAAGCTTTACACACAAACACCCAAAAGATTAAGAGTTTACGAAAATAAGGTTCAAATTATACACATACGAGATATCAAGGTACTATGGTCCATATGCAACATTGAAATACTTTCAAAGCTTACGCACAAACAGCAAAAGATTAAGAGTTTACGAAAATAAGGTTCAAATTATACACATACGAGAGTGGAGCACAGGTTTTACTGGAGTTTGGAAAAAAGGCATGTCTGCTAAGCCGGGAATCAATGGAGCGCGATGTCGGCGAATTGGTCCCACATTCTTCGCGGCAGCTATGGCCAAGACGCTTGCAAGCAGTCTCTCTCTTCTCTCTCGCCTGAATTGATGATCCAGAGTTAAGTTCCTCTTCGGGATGCCAAGAAACAGGGTAGCTATAGTGTTTGTATGCTTGAATTCCCCACCCGTACTGATCGAGTGCTGGATTCGTGTTCTTGCCCGGGGAGTCTTGCAGCCTGCTGGTAAGATGTTCATCAGCTCGATGTTTCCAAATTTGTGCGCAAACAAAGGTCTCAGAGAAATTGCAATCGCCATGCTCTTTAAAATGGATAATAATTTGCTGACAAGATTTGTTTTCCTCAAGAATTGTGAACCTTGCCTCTATTGGTGCAGCATCCTTGATCACCAAAATTGTGTGTACACTATTTATGAGCAGATGAGGAAGACCTCACGAAGAAGCAGTAGCGACAAACACATGAGCACAGATTTAGGGTAGGAATATGTGTACAGCATGTTGGGACCATTTGGCCTCAGAGTGAGAGAGAGACACAGAGAGAGAGAGAGAGCTTGGAAGCTCATTTAAGGTTTAGCACTGATACATACTTTCAGCATGGATCAGTGCTGTAGGAATTATTGCAACCTCCTACTTTGAGAGTGATTTTAGCGAATTTCTCACACCATGGTCAATAATACAGGTTGCAGGTTACACAGGTAGCAGGGATTTGTGTTACAAATTTTTGCAGTCTCTTTGAGGAATGAAGAACTAATATCTGCAGAAAGCAAAGAGAACATGGAATCCCCTACTGTTGGAAGCATGAGAAGTTCTCATAGCTGGCCACATGACATGCGCAAGGGCCAAGGAAACAAACCTGTACTCAGCAGTTTCCATGAGCTTTGGACTGACGGCTTGCTTTGTGCGTATGAGTTCATACCTGGAGCAAAGAAGAGGCACAGAGCAGGGAGCAAGTTGGGAGAACACACTGGACAAAACAATCAATTGAAATTTGATGCTGAATTGCATGTCCATGAACCACAATCTTTACCACAGCTTGTGGCACTTGGTTCAGATGAATCACCCATGAGGAGCCTAGAAGCTCAACCTCAGGGGAATGAGCAGCATAACGAATTGGAAGGGAAGAAGAGAAGCTTGGCATCAAAGTCTGGTGATAATCAAGGGGAGCTCAAAGGAACCAATGAATCTGTTTCAGGTCATTGGAGTTTACCAGCTGGCAGCAACCTTCAGCATCCGAGGAAGAAAGAAGCTGGAAATCATTGGGTTCCAATAAGTTGGGATAGGTTGGCTGAGCTTGTTGCAACTGTTCAGGTGTGTTTGTCTCTCTCTCTGTCCTTTTATTTGCTCTCAAGGTATTATGCAGTCAGTGTGTTAAAGGTTTGGTATCATCAGACAAATGACTGCCTGGGAAGGGCTTATGTAGAAGTTCAGAAATCTTGATCACATAGCACATCCCTACAGCAATACAAAAAACCCACTCTACACTCTGAGAAACTTGTTTTCCCCTTCAGTGGATGATGCACAGACCAAACATTTGGTGAAGTCATATTGATTGGTCTTTGTTCACCTCAACTCTCCAGGAAGATGCAGAGTGGCTGTCAGATGATCAACGATCTGAGGATGACAGCACACTTTGTGTTGCCGATCTGGTGACACCATATTTGCAGTCAAGAGCCGGGCCAACCTGGTGGTGTCATGTGGATGCACGCCACCCCTATGTCCTCTCCTGGCTTGCAAGTGCACAGTGGCTGCACCCTGCCATCAGTGCTGCTCTTTGTGATGAAAGTCGTCTCATAAGTGACCGCATGAAATACCTCTTCTATGAGGTCTTCACAACCTAAGCACTTGTTTTGAATCTTTGCTGCATTGGAACTGCCTATGGATGTATAAGAAAGCAAGACCAAGAGAATTTGGCATAAATCATGCATGTTGTCTACATGGAGTAGGGCATATGCCTAACTAACACTGCAGGTTGCATGATCTTAAGGTTGAGGGAAATTCTGAGAATTTCTGAAGGTGAGATGGGTTACAGGTCCCCATACGAGTAGGTGGCGGCTTGCTATTTGAGCTGCTTGGTCACTCTGTTGGAGACCCACAACACCAGGAAGAAGATGTGCCTGTTGTGTTGCGGGCATGGCACACAAATAATTTTTTGGTAACATCAATGCATGTAAAGGGATATGTTAGCCACCTCAATGTACTGGGGATCATGGAAGTTCAAGTAAGTAGTATTAACGACTTTCTAAAGCATTCATGATGTGTTTTACATGTCATCATTTGTGTAAATCTGACTTCAAAGTGAATGCTCAGAAGAAAAAAAATGTTCAGGATCTGGTCAGTGCAGGTGGATCTGAAGCTCCAGACTCTGCGCATGCAGTTATAGCCCAGTTGGCTAACCGACTTGCTCGCTGGGATGATCGGTAAGATCAGCTCTATCTCTATCTTATGCATTGGTAAGATTGTGCTTTTTATGCCTGTGTTGCATTCATTTAAATGCTTACTGTTGTGCTCTCCTTTTTCAGCTTTTTGTCTAATATTTGAGTAGGTTCCATGTTTGTTCTAGTACTACAAAAAAAGGATTTTTGTTTTGTTTTGCAGGCTCTTTCGGAAGCACTACTTTGGTGCATCTGATGAGGTTGAACTGAAATTTGTGAGCCGGTGCAGTTACATCCCTTAAACTTTAATTAAAAGTTACTAATTGGTGGCAATGGCTGCAGTAGTCTTAGTGATGCAAAATGCTCAGAAGGTTAAATAAGCGTTCAACAGGAGCTGAATGCTGTTACACTGTCTTTTAGCTTCTTTGGTTTGAGATTATGATAACTAGTGATCAGAGCTGCCCTTGATCAAAACATGATGGAGATCATTACTTATTATGCCTACTTTGCTGCAGGAAAGAGAAGGATGACCTAGCGCTGTTGTGCATCATTCTCAACCAAGAGATTCGCCGCCTCTCCAATCAGGTGATTACAACCTACAAAGTTCCTGTCACAGTGGAGTTGAAAGTTTTCCAGATCCATTGCTGGCAGAAATCTGTCAGTGTAAATTCCAATACCCTTTTGCTGTTTTCAACTACTCTCCAAGGTTTTGTGAACTAGGCTGTTTAAGATGCTTCTCTAGAACCAGAATGACCTTATCTTGGTCATAGCATTTAACATCATTTTTGTATTGAAAAGCTCCCACACAGAGATTGGTCTAGACAGTTTTGGGTGTGCAGATTGATGCTTGTAACTCTCCTTGTTGCTTTATCACAAGGACGTGTAAATGCAATGGTAGCAGGCTATACACAGCCAGAACAGTACCTTGTATGGTGCTTTTGATTGAACATTGTATTTAAGCATTTCCTCCAATGTCAAGAGTGGAAACAAAGGAGAGCCCAAAGCTAAAGACCATCAATTCTTGGTTGGCTGAGATAGGTGATAAGAGTGAAATGGTCATTGCATGCAAGGGAAGAGATTTTGTATGAGCTAATGACACATCTGAAGGGGGGAGAGCCCCAAAGAATATTGGAACGAGTGCGTCAAAGCACACGGGATATGCTAGAGGAGCAAGACGCTGTCCGTAATCGTATCTTCACTGTCCAGGATGTTATGCAAAGTAACTTGCGGGCAGTGCTTCAGGTGTTTGATCTTAACCAGCTCTAATTGACTGTCATTTTCTGCTTAAGAGAACTTGTTCTCCAATTACACAGATAGATGGGTCTAATGATCACCATGCTAAAGTTTGATTTTACCAAGTCTTTTCATCTGGACTCTAAAGGCCTAAACCTTCGTCTGGGTGTGTATTTGGTAAGTGACACTTGTTCATTTTGTTTACTCCTTGTCTTACTGGTTGACTGTGATTTGGCACCAATGTATACAGTGAGTGTCAGTTGATGACAACAAGATCTTGGATTGTTTCTATGTTGCATATGCCATACTGTATTTGCAAGCCTCTTCTCCTGGAACTAGCTCTCCTGTGAAACCCTTGGTCTTGGTTATGTCTCTTGAGTTGCTAGCCAACATAGTAACTGAGTCTTCTCATTGCTTCCAGAAATGTGACAGAAACTAATTTATATAATGGTTTGCCTGAAATTTAGGGTGGATCTATTCTATGTGCTTATCTACACCTATCATCACAAGCTAACGAATTCATTGGGTAGTCATGGCAGCTTGTCACTGCTATTTGTGATGAAGCCCATGGTCTGACACTTTTGTGAGCAACTCTCATAGGGATATGACTGCATTCATTGTCGTGTTACCTTCAAATTGTAGTTGTGGAGATTTCCCTGCAATTTCATAGATATGTTCAACCCTTGATCTGGAAATTAACTGTGCAGGATATGAGTGTCCGTACTCAACACAACTTGGCCATCATAGGGGGTGGAGGACTCTTGGTGTCCATCATTGTTGGCCTTTTTGGAATCAACCTGGATGGCATTCCAGGCAATACAAATGCTCCTTATGCATTCATGGAATTCTCAGTTTGGCTTCTAGTGTTGGGTGCTGTTGTAACTGGAGTGGCCATTCTCTTTCTGGGCATGAAAAGTCCTCCATCAGAGGAGGAGGTTACATCACGTAAGGTGGAGCTCCAGGAGCTTGTGAAGACATTCCAGCGTGCAGCAGAGGCACATGAGAAAGTGCGAGACAGTTCTTCCTTCCATTCTTCACGAGATGAGGAAGCAATCAACCCCAACCTCACTCGAGCTGACGATTACATTCTGATACGGTGACACTCTCTCTCTTGTACCTTTGGTCATGTGAGCAAACTACTATTTCCTCTAATGTTTTGTACATACAAAAATCTGATATGCTGGAATGCACTTTAAAAATGCTTTATTTAAAACTGTGATCACTTGCAGATTGTATACTAATACTAGAGAGCCAGGGTTCAAATCATAAGCAAATTTCATTCCATATCATGATTTGCATTAGATTATTATATTGTACCATGAAGAGCTTTGAAACATTAGAGTAAAAGCACATTACAATGTATTTGTATGAAAATTAAAGTGGATTTTATTTTATTTTTGGGTTAGTTGAGTCTTTCTTATACAACTTTTATGCATTTGAGAAATTTATAAAAAAGAAAATGAAAAATTGAAACTTATGTTTTTATTTTCTCAATTCTAAAACTTTTACACCAAAAATATTAACATCCAATGAGAAATGAACTTTACAATGTAAGGTATATCCAATGTTGAAGTTCAAAAAATTTATGGTTATGAATTAATTTTTTTCTTCTTGCAAAATAGGAAGACATGTTGACAACTTTGAGAAACCCTAATTCAAAAAGCTTGTAATACTTACAATGAAAAATGAAAAAACAAAGGGGTTTTTTTTTCAAAAGATTTTAAATGAAGACCTCAAAATCACAAAGACCATTTGGATATTTAATATTATTTTTTTAAGATCCATATTTATAGAAGATTTATAAAAACGTTGAAATTAAGGTGATTTGAATTTGAACATGAAAAAAAGTTAATTTCAACATAATTTAAATGTTTTTACTTAAAAAAACACACTAGATATGGATTTTCACTTGCCAATTTTGGTCCACCTTAATGTGTTTTCATCAATTAGTGGTAAATAATGAATATAATTTCTCCTAAAAATATAGCACATATAATCAAAAACTATTAATGTGTATTTTTTTACTTTAACACGTATTGCCTTAATTATTAGTCATCATGTGTATTAATGTGTATTGCCTTGATTGCATTTCATAATTTTTCAAAAAGTACTAATTTTAAAAATTAATCAATCATTTTTTAAAAAACTAATACATTATGATAATTTAAAATCATGTTATTTTCATTACAATATTTGGAAAATGTGTGGACAATGTAATCAAATCTTAAGAGAATTGAACTCATTATCCACATTGTTGTATAACATGCATGTACTAGACACACAACAATTTTATTTTATTTTTTTTGAAAACAATTGTAATTATTTTACAACATACACAAAAAGAAGATGTGTAGGTTAAATCAAAACACATATATTTAATGCAAAAATGGACAATGATATTCATAACAACAAAGAAAACCACATTCAACAAATCCTTTGAGAAAAATCACCATATAAATATAATAATCATAACAAAATCAATTAACAAAATGGAATTCCAAAAAAAAAGTATTGCTTGTATAAGAAATGACACAATACATGGATGTCAAAATTGATAATCTAATAATCTAAAACATTTAAGAATAATTTATGTTAATCAAAATCATTTCATTCTTTTCTTATTGCCTTTTCCTCTTTAAATTTATTTTATCTTGTTTTCCATATGTTATGGTTGGAACATACTCCATCACTTCTCAAGCAATTTCACTATTTTTTTCTTTTCCCTCTCTCTATTCTATCTAGAATTGATGTAATGCATGAACTCCCACTTACCCATGCATCAAATTTTCAAATCATGTTTCCATTTGTTTCCATTTTCTCAAAGTTTTCTTGCATACATTCAATCATTGAATGTAAACACAATTTCAAGAACTTGAACTTGATTACACCCCAATTGCTTTTGACAATGACATTCACATAAGTATGTTGGATGTTGATTAACAATCAACCATAAATTTTGATAAACTTGATAATTTTGAGACTTTCATTTGAAAGTCGCAAGAAAAATTACCATTTTGATGTAAAGAACAACATAGGCATTGGGAATCAAGAACATGAATTATGTGAGCAAACCTATTGCAAATAAAAAAATATTCGGATGCTTCTTAATATACTACCTCATAGGAAAATGTGTTAGGGTTTTCTTATGAGTTCAAAAGGATTCCACATGAACCTTTTCAAATATATGGTTATGAAAAAAAAAAAAAAGGTTATGTTTTAATATGTTTTTAACACCATGATTGGATTTTAAACTTTTTTTGTAGCATTAATTTGTAGAAATAACCATGGATAATTGAAATGTAGTTTCTTATCATCTAAAAAAGAAGATGTGGAGAAAAAATGTTACAACCCTTTAAATAAATTTGAAGAAGAGGAAAAAATGTCAAATTGAATTATAAGAAAAATATGCATGCAATAATATTGAAACTACAAAAAAATAAATCTAGTTGTAAATAATTGAATAATGAAACAAATTTTAGGTTGTTTTTGTTGATGATTTGGAAAAGATTGAAAGTAAAAACATAAATTCAAAATTATGGTTAAGATGCAAATACATGTGTGTAAATTTGTTTTAAATTAATAAAATATAATATAATGGTCTATAATCAAAGAATTACATGCATGCCATAATATTTGATAACATGTAAAACCCAAAATATATCTTCAATATTTAAAATGACACTCACATTAAATGCATCAAAATGTATTAATTAATAAATTAAAAATACCAAAATTTAATCTTAAACTTACTAATAATTCAATTTTGTTTAATGTCCATGCACATGTTAGGTTAGGCACTAAAGAACCTATAATAGGTAACCTAGGTTAGGCTAAAAACTTAAGTTTATAATCTAAGCCAATTAACCTAAGTTAAAAACCTAGCCCACCAATTTAGTATGTTTAATTAATGTGATGTAAACAAATGTAGCTCTCATGTTAGTGTAGTATTTTCTTCATTTTATTATTATTATTTCATTTTTATTATGTAGGCAAGTTTTTGAAACATGATGGTGGTTGTCATAGGATAGTATTTGTCGATTTGTGGGCAATTTAAAAGAGGGCATCAATTTTATTTAAGCCAACAAATTGTCAAAATGGAGATTTTTTACCATAGGAAGGTATTGTTTTGAGTTTGGAAGGTAGTTGCATTCCAACCCCTCTTTTAGTTTTTGTGTTTTTGGTGTTTATAAAATAGTTTAACTTTTTTGGATGAGATAGGTTTGCCCTCCAACGAACATCGCATGAACCATTTTCCTTTTTTACTTTGGAATTTACTTATTTTTCAACTTGGTAACCAAACACTTTTAGCGTTGTAGGGCTATTGAATCCACATTTATACATTTGGTAACCATGTCGCAGATGTGGATTTTTAGAAGGTTGGATTTTTGAATATTATATGTTGACATAATTATGTCATGGATCTAAGTTCCAAAATCTGGTTGGATTTTTAGTCTTTGGTTTTTGAACTTGTTTTGAGAAAACCATGTCATGGATGTTGTTTTTCGAATTTGGTTAAAGTTATTATAAATGATTATACCCTTGGTTATTTTCAACTATTTTAAACTATTATAGGTTATTCAACCTTATTTTTGTAATAATATTATACCTTAAGTTATTTTCAACTATTCTAACTTAGTTTGTTTTAGGTTATTGTACGTTATTTTAGGCTATTCCATCTTAAATGTTTTTAGATAATTTTTTAAAAATTATTATAGGTTATTTTATTGTTGGTTATTCCATTTTATTACCAATTATTTTTGGATGTTCTATCCTATGTTATTTGACATTATTATACCTTATGATAAAATAACATTTAAAAAAATCAAAATAGCTTAAATAACTATGATTTAAATAGTTTTAATAACATTGGTAAATTAACCTAAAATAGCTGAAAATGGGCTAAGGTAGATAACTTAGAATAATCTATGGTGGAATAATTGAAAATAATCTAAAATATAATAACCTAAGTAGCCACTAGGAGAAAGCCTCCACATTTGTAACTATGTGTTTTAATTATAATTTCATTTGAAAACCTCAATTTCAAGTTGAAACTATTTTTTTTGGATTCTTTTGATTGCAAAGGCCTAAAGTTGATAATGACAAATCAAGCACAATAAACAATTGAACATGACAACCATGTGTCGATTCATGGCCAAATTTTATTAATTTTGTCAAAAATCATTTTCAATTGTATTGGACCAAGAATATGGACCTCATCCACTAACTTATCATTTCATCCATCTTGGTGAAGTTGAATTATTGACTTACATTAATTATGATTGTTTCAAAATAATAGACATGGGTTACATGCAGGTGGTTGGAGTAGGTAGTTAGACGACATTAGGTAACTAGATTATATAGTTAGGTTACACTAGGTAGATGGATTAAAGAGTTATGCATTGTGGCATTTACATGTGTCACATGGGCATTGGTGGGTTTCCATAAAATAAGATAGCTAATGTGTGCCATGTGTATGGTAATGAATTTTCTAAGTTATATGTGTTGAAAATTTTGGATGGATTAATAATATAAAGTGACACCTAGTATAATCTCAACATTCAATTTAAATAAGTAGCCATTGTTGACCTTGCACTTATCAAAACATCATTATTTTCAATGACAAAATCAAAATGCCACATGTCAAATCCATGATGAATTATTTGTTGTTATGTGGTGTTCATGGATGTTAATTGTATCATGAATAATTAATTAGTTGACAAAAAATTGAATTGTAACCAAAATTTAGTTGACAAAAAATCAAATTATAATCAAAACTTAATTAACAAAAATTGAAATACAATCACAATTATAAAGTTACTGAAGGTAAAGTGCAGGGACAATGCACCCATCTAAAGTTAACTAAAGAAAATCAAACCGTAATAAAGGTATAGTCTATTTATCATTATCAACTAAAAGTGTGCATCCTATAATCTCCATGTGATGAATGGTGCAATTATAGGTTGACAAATAGTTCAAAAATGTCACAATGCACTAATGTCACCTTTAATTGCTTAATTTAAAATTATGCAAGAAAACATCACCTATATCTGAAAGGTGTTAATATTAATCAAATATGTTTTAGAATAATGAAAATAATCTCCCACAAGGTGGTCAATGTATGCCATTGCACTAATGTCAATGTGGACCAATTGTTGGCTTGCTTTGGTGCATGTATTCTTGTTTTGCCAACTGAAGTGTCAACTCTTTTGATTTATTTGTGCACACACCTTGCAATTTTTATTTGAAAAAAGTGAAAGTTGCTAGAAATGAAAACTTAATGGCAATCAAAGTTCTAATGTGCATTAAAACAAAACTTATACATTAGCTACAAACAAATTGAGTGAAGTATTAAGAAACTTCATCAATAGTTAAGAATAAGGGAAAAAATAACAAATTAAAAAAAACACTTTGAAAAAAGGAAAACTTTAAATTTACATAACTAGTAGAAATTACACACATTTTGGTTTACCTTACACACAATTGATAGATAGTAAAAACCTAGTTGAACCTAGTCAAAACATAGTTGAAATTTAATAAACATTTAATCAAATCCAAAAATTCAAATTCAAACATAATCTAACTTATGACTCCATGCATTGAAGTGTCCAAGTTTTAATGTAATAGGTGCAACATCACGTAAACTACTTAGAAAAAAAGGAAGAAAACATGGTGAAGAATAACCAAAAATCCTTTGCCTATCTACTAATTAAATGCCATATGTTGACATGCATAGATAGTTGAAAAACTTTGTAAGTTTGGCTCCTCACTACCCAAGTTCTTGCTTTTAAAATGGTAGAGAAGAAATTAAACCAACAAAAGTTCAAATAATAACATAGTTGAAAGAAAAAAACTAAAGGCAACATGATGGATAAAGAAAAATAGAGAAAACATGGTAGAAGGGTGTATATATATATATATATATATGAGCATTTACAAGTGTGAATGGTGCATGTGATGATGGTTTCAAAGCTCCATAAGCTTGGCGAGCCTCATGTTATCAAAATTTACTTGCATTGACACCATATGATCTTAGTATGCTTAATAACTAGAAAGCTCAAAGAGTGTAACAATTGGAGAGAAAAACAAATAATTTGTGCATAGTGAAGAAAAGAAAATCACTTATAAATAAATTGATAATGAAAGTTTGAACCCCCAAAGTGAAAGACTTGAAGTTCCCCAAAAGCAAAAGGCAAGGTGCACTCTTTTGAAAAAATTCCCAAATCAATAAACTATATATGAGTTAAAGTAAGAAACAAGTTAGCCTTGAAAATAAACAAGAGAAAAAAAAAATCAAATTAGAGCAAAGGGAAAGCTCAAAGTTTGAATGGGAGTGTAATATAAGGAGGAATCCCACTATACATGGTTATAGTTGAGAGGTTGACTAATTTTCAACTATGCAAGCTGACATATTTTTTTTGACTTGAACAAATTCAAAAATTGAATTTCCCACCAACACATTAGTGCCGTTGTTATATATCATATCATCCATTCATCCATATTATATGGCACATTATCCATTCATATTTTCATCCACATTTGTCTCAAATCACCCATTCATCCAAATTCATCCATTCATCTCCAAAGCCACCTCTAAGACAACACACAAGGTTCACCAACATAGATGAACCTTTGTTAAACTAGGCTAGCTTGTTTAACCTAGCTAGTTACCCTAGCCTACCTAACTAGTTACTTTAGCTTATTTAACTAGCTACCGAATCTAACGTAGCTTAGGTAATTGGTAGATAGTAGGTTATGTATAGGTAGGTTGTGAGTTATTTAGGTATGTATAGATAGGTGAGTAGGTAGGTAATATGTAAGTAAGGTGTAAATAACAATAGGTAGGAAGGTTATATATTATTTACCTTACTTGTACTTGACATACCTTATAAGTAAGTATCTAATCTACCTACTAACCTATTAGTTATTTTCCTACCTACCATTACCTACACCTTGTTTGCATGTACTTTGCAAAGTAAGGGCATGTGAATTTTGTCTTGAATGTTTTTAAATTATTGTAATAACATATCACAATGACCTCAAATTAAAATGTGTACATGTTGTTTTACTCCTAAATACCATGTTGCACAATTTGAAGCCCACTTATAACGTTTGGTGGCAAGGTAGTGTAATGAAAGTTATAGACTTTGGTAAAGGTGTCACAAATTTCTAGTAAAATTAAAAATTAATCACAACATAGTTGTAACAAAGTCTCAATACAATTGCAAAAAACTTTGCATTAATGTTAAATATAGTAAAAAACATATATAATATTTCATACATCAATTTTCATCTTTCATCCATTTGTAAACAATGTATCCCCACTTTTGTACTAATGATAGTTTATAATTTTTCGTAAAAAATGTAGACAAGTTACAAATTACACCCAATTTGGAAAACAACATCCATGTGTCAATATATAGGTTTGGGTTAAGCTTACCATTATAGTTGAACACATTCCAAACAATAATTAGATGACATGGCATGTGTGGATGAACTTCATTTGTCTATATGCCATATCACCCATCCCCACATTATAACATTGGAACATCCAAATCAAGACATTCCAATCTATCATATTTTAACATGTAATTAAATCATGAATATATGAATGTTATTTCTTATCCAAAATTATTTTTAAGTTTGTCAAATTGGATGATACCACATGGTTATGATGTATACATGCATGTGTTGCAAATGTTTACCACTCGAATCAAGGGGTCAATTCAAATATGATCAACATGAATTGAATTAAAATAAACTTGTAGTACTTGAGTTCAAGTTAAAATGTGTTATATTTTTTCATCTTTGGAGTCAAATATTTAATTGTACAAATGTAAATGTTTATCATGTGTACTAATCATATGTAACCATGCAAAGATGCAATTATGATTAAACAAGATGAAAGTAAATTTGCAACTATGTAAGTTTTAAAAATCACAATTGGATTTTGACTTCAATGAATGCAATTCAATTTTGAATTATTGCCAACACATTTTCACCAATATTTCATTAATCCAGTTTGGAAACTACATCTTCAAAGATGGATAAACATTACCATAATAATTGAACATTTGACTTACTTACATAGGTGATATTGACTCACCTAGGTAGCTTAGTTTAACTAACTATTGATCCTAGGCTATTGATGTACATAGGTAACTATTAATTTTGGGTGGATATTACCTTTTTGGAATATTTGCATGATAAAGATATCTGCCTTTCTTTTATTGTTAGATAAATATATTACATTTTTCATTATTTTAAAAATTTAAATATCTTGGCCAAATATCAAATTTTCACATTTTTGAATTTGACCCAAATATTAATGTTCCCATATATCTGTTGTTTATTTATTAGTCGGATACTAGCAGATTCGAATATCAAAAATTAAAAAAATTACCTACCAACTATGCTAGGTGTTAGTCTTTTTCTTTTGAGTGAAAATTTTCCAAAAGGAAATATTCTTTTTTAAAAAGGGATCATTTTGTCGCAAATATATGTTTTGTAAAAAAAATTTCACAATAAAAATCATAAATTAATTTAAAAAGAAAGTATAACCACAATAATAACTACTCCTCACTAGTACAACTTTGAAGAGACCTCTGAAAATGTGTCCACTAAAATTGTCTATGGATTCTTGCCACCCTAGCTACATCCGGAAAATGAAAAAAAAAAAAAAAAAAAAAAAAAAAACAAGGTTTGACCATAAAAACTAAACCTAATAACTAACCTAACCTTTTTAATAAAAATTAACCTTCATTTATCAAACCTTAATTTTTATTTTTTATCTT
>Ga0116227_10005999_pt1 | contig 25017 bp, 36 predicted proteins | sample S1TSphgellanicum_FD_89693 | JGI IMG/M metagenome (GOLD analysis project Ga0116227, IMG submission 89693) | Host-associated microbial communities from peat moss isolated from Minnesota, USA - S1T2_Fb - Sphagnum magellanicum MG | ecosystem: Host-associated > Plants > Peat moss > Unclassified... | reverse complement strand
TCACTTGTTCCTAGTTTCTCTTTAATTATTAATGCTCCTAATGCCATCCGAAATAATTTCCCAGGTGCACCCATTTCTTTATCAAAACTTGAAGCATATTCCTCTTCAAATTCTGACCATGGTATTAACCCGGACATGATTATCCAACGATTATCTGGTGATAATTTTCCCTCAAAGGGAAGTTCAAAGTTTTCCGATGGAATTGGGGGTTGCTCTGCCTGTTTATACATAGTTTTTAATTATACATAATAAATGCTCAGTGGTAGATCATGCAAAGATTTTGACCGATCTTAGCTCCTTTTCTTGCACCTAACAACAGATTTCTGCTCTATAATCCTTACAGCGCAACTATTTCTACTTTTTCAGCAGACCCTAGTTAGGGGAAATTCCGATGCAATGTCCTAAATGTGGCTCCACACATATACGCAAGAATGGCATAAAAGCAAGCAAACAAAATTACATTTACGTAGATTGCAAACGTCAATTCAAGCAATTTTAGATTGGGGAAGAACAACAGGAGATAATTGAGAAGGGAACCAGTGGTTGGGGGAGAAACGATTAATCCCTCAACGAAATCCAAAATCTAAAATCTAAAATCTAAAATCCAAAATTGACTGACCAGAGTTGAGGGAGAAAACACTCGATTACGGCATTATTTAGCCCGACTACATCGGAAGACTATTGAGATGCTCTTACCCTGCTACAACATAAGTATCCAGCTAACAATAATAAGTAACCGAACAGAAATATTTATAAACTAATGTCTAGTCTTATCTAGACTGGATAAAAGATTCCAGCCCAGAGTTTGTGTAATTAATTCTGCTTAAGTACTTAACAATGAACACATCAACCCCAACCCAACTCCCCATTCCCCCTCATTTCCACCCGGAAAAAGTAGGGGAAATCTGGCGTGTACCTTATCCAGAACGTGCCACTGCTGCCATAGCCTGGGCAACACAACACAACATCCAGCCAGCAGCCCTTGATCAAACCCGAATCTGTCTACTGTTAATTGATGTGCAAAATACCTTCTGTATTCCTGAATTTGAACTATTTGTTGGTGGTAAATCAGGGACAGGGGCAGTAGAAGATAATCAACGTCTATGTGAATTTATCTACCGGAACTTAGGGAGAATTACAACAATTCTCCCCACCTTAGATACCCATACAGCAATGCAAATTTTCCACCCCATCTTCTGGGTAAACGCTGCTGGGGAACACCCTACCCCAGTTGCTACCAACATTACCCTAGCAGATATCGAGGCGGGTGTCTGGAAAGTTAACCCCACAGTTAGTAACTGTATTACTCCAGGAGACTACGAATTCTTAACAAAACACGCTTACCACTATGTTCAACAACTCAGCCAAGAGGGAAAATATCCACTGACAGTTTGGCCTTACCATTCCATGTTGGGTGGTATCGGTCACGCTTTAGTTTCAGCAGTAGAAGAAGCAATATTTTTCCATTGCCTAGCTCGCCAAAGTCAGACCCAATTTGAAATTAAAGGTAATAATCCGTTAACAGAAAACTATTCTATTTTACGTCCCGAGGTTTTAGATGATTTTAATCAAAACCCCATAGGGCAAAAAAATACGTCCTTAATCCAACAGCTTCTAGAATTTGATGCTGTAATTATTGCTGGACAGGCAAAAAGCCACTGTGTAGCCTGGACAGTAGCCGATTTATTGACGGAAATTCAAAAGGTAGATAGTAGTCTGTCAAACAAAATTTATTTGTTGGAAGATTGCACCTCCCCAGTGGTAGTTCCGGGTGTGGTTGACTACACAGAACCAGCTAATGCTACTTTTGCCAGCTTTGCTGCAGCGGGAATGCACCTAATAAAATCTACTGATCTTATAGGTGTTCCTTAAGCATTTGATTTTGGCAGTTGGGCAAATTTGTCAAGGTATACTTCCACTGCCATTTCTGGATCTTCACGCGTAACTAGCGATCGCTTTACCTGTCCCAAGTACACTGGTACAGAGATACCTGGTTCTGGGTGGGTAATAGTCCGGGCACGAATTATCATTTGGTTGCTACCCTGCGAACCCAAGCGGCCATATGAATAGAGATTACTAGCAGCTTGACGTAGAGTAGCTTCTAACTGTACGGGTGAAATTTGGGGAGCAGTAGCAATTACGGCCAAAGTAGAACCGTTGTCATAAATGAGGGTGTACTTGAGGGCACCAGGAACTACAGTGCGGCTCAAGGGGACTAAAGAAAGGGTGAATAAACCACCTGTCAGCACCAGCATAAAAGCTGTGGTACCTACTAACCGAAAGCGGAATCCCCATTTAAAGATAAAACCTCCCACTGCGAGGACTGCAAGTACTAAAGTAGCAATCCCTGACCATTGGGTGTATTGAAAAAAATCAGCGGTGGTAAACATAGGCAGTGTCGGGTAGTTGGTAATTGGTAATGGAAGTGTCACTCACCACAATAAGGGATGAAATTTCACCCCTAAAAATGCTCAAAGTTAACAGCCTAGGGCACGACTATTACAAGTATCGATTATATTGGAACAGTGTTCAATCCCTTCAAATTCTCTGACACCTCAGCCCTTAAATATTCCCCATCGCTTGAAAGTAAATATGGTGTGCCAATTCAAATTGACTCCAACTCCCCAATGCAGACATGGGAATTAACCCAGTCACCATATTATCAGCGCCTACCCCCATAGATTTATCTATGGGGGTAGGCGCTGGCTTTCTTTATCGCCGTGGTTCCATGATTATGCATAGCCGTATCCATCTTTTTTGTGAATTGCTGAACAGTGCTTGTGATTAATTCCAGATATTCTTCCTGTCTTAGTAGCAATATCAAAACTGCCAGTAGCACGACAAAGAACACGCCCCACATAAGTAGTTGAGCAGAATTAATTACACAGATCCTGGGCTAGAATCCTTTATCCAGTCTAGATAAGACTAGATATTAGTTTGTAAATATTTCTGTTCGGTTACTTATTCGCCGACCTTTTTACCTTTGGTAACAGCAGCCTTGACAATATCTCCAGTTGTAAACCCGAAATGTATTTAAAGACTGGCAGGAAGCAACTAGGTCAAATGAAGCGTCAAAAATCCAACTCGGCTGGGGTGGTTGCAGAAACCCACCCCTCAACAAAGTAGGGGTGGGTAGTTCATTTAAACTTTTGCTCTCGTTTCCAACCTCTGGGGGAGTGGAAACGAGATTTACTCCTAACTAGCTAAGAGGGTTCTTTCCAGTGGTGTCCACCGGAAAGTGCGATCGCCTCCTCTTTCAATCACCACTTTGAGCCTCGGTTCTAACTTAGGCAATGTCCCCAAGTAATCAACTTCCTGATCGGACAGAATATGTCCTTCTATTATCCACAACACTAACCCCTTGGATTTTGGGGGTAGCTGTCCTAAGTGTTGGGTAATTAGTGGTGGTAGATAATATATATAACCTACCGCTGCACCACTGCTATTACTTTTTTTACCCAGATGGGGAGGTCTGACTCCATGTACACCCGTCAGATAGGCTGCCAAATCTCCTAGTCCCCTAGCAGTGATGTACAGGTTAGCGTAGCCTGCTGCCCGCAATCGCCGACGATAACGACCTTCACCACCTCCCTCTAAGGGGACATACACCCCAAGAGCGCCAAATTTTTCCAAATCCCGGATCAAAGCGTTGCCAGTGGTAAGTAGTGCCATAGATTTTTGTCTGAATTCCACCTAGATATCTATATTATTCACTGTTTCTCAAGTTATTAAGTTGGATTAAGTGACAGAAGTTAGAAAGCGACCAAAACTCTTTGCCAATTACTAGACAAAACAAAAAGAATGGTTTATAGTTATAGATTGTGACCAAAAGGCAAAAATCAGCTACCTTCAATCAGGATTCTCCGCTAACTCCCAAGTTCTCTTAGGAAAATATCTAGCTAAAATCCCTAAAAGACTGGTAGACTAGAAAAGCTTTTAGGTCAAAAACCAAGTTGAGTCGAAACTGAGCATTACTCCAGTCTGAGACAAAGGATACTGAGTAGCGAGTAACTACTTAAGTCCACTACAGCAAGGCAATTAAAAACCTTGCTTTTAGAGAGTGCCTAAGCAATTGCTTGGACGAAAGCATTGCTGCACAAGTGCAAAGCTAGAAAGCATTGCCTTAATTCTAGAAGTCATACCTTCCCATGGGGAGGCAACTGTAGCTGTTTTGGTAGGTACAAAATCACCAAACGGTAAAGACATAGCGACCTAAGTTCAGTCCGAGGCTCGTCCAACCTCAACAGAGTCCAGCATATAGATAAGGAGAACCAGTTATCGTGTCTGTAGGTATTCTCGGCACCAAGCTGGGCATGACCCAAATATTTGACGATGCAGGAGTATCAATTCCCGTCACCGTTATCCAAGCCGGTCCATGCACTGTTACACAAGTAAAAACAAAACAAACTGATGGCTACGCTGCCGTTCAAGTCGGCTACGGCGAGGTGAAACCAAAAGCACTGAATCGTCCCTTACTGGGGCATTTAGCTAAATCATCTGCCCCAGCCTTGCGTCACTTGAACGAGTATCATACCGATGCTTCCGGTGAATATGCCCTAGGACAAGAGATTAAAGCCGATATTTTTAGTGCAGGTCAAATTGTAGATGTAATTGGTACAAGTATCGGTCGGGGTTTTGCAGGCAACCAAAAGCGGAACAACTTTGGTCGAGGTCCCATGTCCCATGGTTCTAAAAACCATAGGGCACCAGGTTCCATCGGTGCTGGGACCACACCAGGTCGTGTCTATCCAGGCAAACGGATGGCAGGACGTTTAGGCGGGAAAAGAGTAACAATTCGTAAACTGACGATAGTACGAGTAGACTCAGACCGCAACTTACTGCTAATTAAAGGCGCTATTCCTGGCAAACCAGGCGCTTTGGTCAGCATAGTGCCTGCAAAGTATGTAGGTAGGCAAAAGTAAAGGATACAAACATGGTTGAGAGTGTAGTGAAAAATTGGCAGGGAGAACAAGTCGGACAGACAACATTCGACCTGAAAACTGCCAAAGAAGAAACAGCAGCCCATATTCTGCACCGCGCCGTCGTCAGACAAATGACAAACGCTCGCCAAGGAACCGCTAGTACCAAAACTCGTTCCGAAGTTAGAGGTGGTGGTCGCAAACCCTGGCGGCAGAAAGGTACTGGTCGGGCCCGTGCTGGGTCTATTCGTTCTCCCCTGTGGCGTGGTGGTGGCGTAATTTTTGGTCCCAAACCCAGGGACTTCAACCTTAAGTTGAATCGCAAAGAACGCCGCTTAGCCCTGCGAACAGCCTTAGTCAGTCGGGCAGAAGATCTGATTGTAGTAGAAGAATTTAGCGCCGAGTTGCAGCAGCCTAAAACCAAAGAATTGTTAGCAGCACTAGCTCGATGGGGAGCAGCGCCAGAAAATAAGATCTTATTGATTTTGGCGGAAATTGCCGAAAATATTTATCTATCTGGTCGCAACATTGAGAATTTAAAACTCATGCCTGCTGACCAACTAAATGTTTACGATTTACTGCACGCTGACAAAATCGTGACTACAGCATCAGCCCTAGAAAAAATTCAGGAGGTCTACAGTGACTAACTTTGACCCCCGTGATCTTGCTGACCTGGTACGTCGGCCCATCCTCACCGAGAAGGCGACTATCCTCATGGAGCAGAATAAATACACCTTTGAAGTAATTCCTAAGGCAACTAAACCAGAAATTAAAGCCGCCATTGAGGGATTATTTGAGGTATCAGTTGTCAAAGTTAATACCCAATTACCCCCGCGAAAAAAGCGGCGTGTAGGGAAATTTGTCGGTTATAAGCCCCAGTACAAGCGAGCCATTGTCACTGTTGCCCCTGGGGACGAAGAGAAAATTAGAAAGGTTCTCTTCCCAGAACTCTAAAACCAAAACCTAAAACTACCTATGGGTACTCGTTCCTATCGCCCTTACACCCCCAGTACTCGCCAAGTTACAGTCTCTGACTTCGCGGAAATCACCAAAACCGAGCCAGAAAAGTCCCTCACGATATCTGTACATCGTGCCAAGGGTCGGAATAATCAAGGGCGGATAACCAGCCGTCGCCGGGGAGGCGGACACAAACAGCTTTATCGGATTATTGATTTTAAAAGGGATAAGCGAAATATTTCTGCCAAAGTTACAGCAATTGAATACGATCCTAACCGCAATGCCCGCATTGCCCTGCTGCTGTACGAAGATGGGGAAAAACGGTACATTCTCCAACCCAATGGCTTAACTGTGGGCAAGATTGTGATTGCTGGTGTAGATGCCCCCATTGAAGATGGTAACGCTCTACCTCTGTCAAAGATTCCCCTGGGTACTAACGTTCACAACGTCGAAATGACTCCAGGGAAAGGCGGTCAAATTGTCCGCGCTGCCGGTGCTACAGCCCAAGTAGTGGCGAAAGAGGGGAACTATGTAACCCTCAAATTACCATCAGGAGAAGTCCGCTTGGTTCGGCGTGAATGCTACGCCACCATTGGTCAAGTAGGGAACACCGATGCCAGAAACCTCAGCGCGGGTAAAGCTGGACGCAATCGCTGGAAAGGTCGCCGTCCCAAAGTTAGAGGTAGCGTGATGAACCCCGTTGACCACCCCCATGGCGGTGGTGAAGGTAGGGCACCAATTGGTAGACCCGGACCTGTAACACCTTGGGGTAAACCCACACTAGGGGCAAAAACCCGCAAGCGCAAAAAACCTAGCAGTAAATTGATCATCCGTCGTCGCCGTAAATCCTCTAAACGCGGACGCGGTGGACGCGAGTCGTAGATTTTCCCAATCCACAATCCAAAACTATGGGTCGTTCTCTAAAAAAAGGTCCTTTCGTAGCCGACCACCTACTGAGCAAAGTTGAAAAGCTAAACGCTAAAAACGAAAAACAAGTCATCAAAACTTGGTCAAGAGCTTCAACAATTTTGCCCCTGATGGTGGGTCACACAATTGCTGTCCACAACGGCCGTCAACACGTTCCAGTTTTTATCAATGAGCAGATGGTAGGGCATAAGTTAGGGGAGTTCGCCCCCACACGCACCTACAGAGGTCATGGAAAAACTGACAAAAAAGCAGGTAGATAGTCTCCAAGGAAAAAACATGGCTATTGATACCACTGAAGTCAAAGCGATCGCCCGTTACATTCGCATCTCCCCCTATAAAGTGCGTCGCGTCCTCGATCAAATCCGTGGGCGATCATACCGAGAAGCCCTAATCATCCTCGAATTTATGCCATACAGGGCCTGTGATCCGGTATTAAAGGTTCTCCGCAGTGCCGCAGCTAATGCCGAACATAACGCCGGACTAGACCGATCTGATTTGGTGGTAACCCAAGCTTACGCTGACCAAGGACCCGTACTCAAACGGTTCCAGCCCAGGGCCCAAGGACGAGCTTACCAAATTCGCAAGCCTACCTGTCATATCACCGTAGCTGTAGGGGCTGCTAAATAACAATATCGCCTAAAGCCAAAAATTATAGAGGAAGCACCTGTGGGACAGAAGATACATCCAGTTGGTTTTCGCTTAGGGATCACCCAAGAGCACCAATCCCGTTGGTTTGCAGGTCCCGACCGCTATCCAGAACTTTTACGAGAAGACCACAAACTCCGGCAATACTTAGAGCAAAAGTTAGGTAGACTAGCCCAAAACAACGCCGGAATTTCTGAGGTGCGGATTGAGCGCAAAGCAGACCAAATCGATCTAGAAGTACGTACAGCCAGACCAGGGGTCGTCGTAGGTCGGGGTGGACAGGGAATCGAAGCCCTGCGAACTGGACTCCAAGAAATGTTAGGCAGCAACCGCCAAATCCGCATCAACGTAGTTGAAGTTCAACGAGTCGATGCCGATGCTTACCTAATATCCGAATACATTGCTCAACAACTAGAACGCCGGGTCTCCTTCCGTCGGGTAGTACGCCAAGCCATCCAACGGGCCCAAAGAGCAGGTATTCAAGGAATCAAAGTTCAAGTCAGCGGTAGGCTCAACGGTGCAGAAATTGCCCGGACAGAGTGGACCCGGGAAGGGAGAGTACCCCTACATACCCTCAGGGCTGACATAGACTACTCCTACTGCACAGCCAAAACTATTTACGGCATCTTGGGAATCAAGGTTTGGGTATTCAAGGGAGAAATTATCCCCGGGCAGGAAGAAGCACACACACCAGTCTCAACCCGTGACCGAGATCGAGGGGACCGAGGAGACCGAGGCGATCGCGATCGCGAACCCCGTCGCCGTCAACAACAACGCCGTCGTCAACAATTTGAAGACCGATCAAATGAAGGGTAATGGGGACTAGGGATTTTAGATTGGAGGAATCCTCCATCTCCCCAATCACCAATTACCTGCTTCACAAATCCCCAACTACCAAACCATGTTAAGCCCAAGAAGAACAAAATTCCGTAAACAACAACGCGGCCGGATGGAGGGATTAGCCCATCGAGGTAGTACCCTCAACTTTGGTGATTTCGCCCTCCAAGCCCAAGAACCAGCTTGGATTACCTCCCGGCAAATAGAAGCCTCGAGGCGGGCAATGACCCGGTATATCCGCCGGGGGGGGAAAATCTGGATTCGGATTTTCCCCGATAAACCCGTAACCATGCGTCCTGCCGAAACCCGGATGGGTTCAGGTAAGGGTTCACCAGAATTTTGGGTAGCTGTAGTCAAGCCAGGACGAATCTTATTTGAAATTGGCGGTGTAGCCGAGGAAGTAGCCCGTGAAGCTATGCGCCTAGCTGCCTACAAGTTGCCAATCAAAACTAAATTTATCGTCCGATCTCAACCCCAGGAGCAGGAGTAGGTTATGCCTCTTCCCAAAATCTCAGAAGCTAGAGAATTAACTGACGAGGAACTGGCAGAGGAAATTCTCGCCGTTAAAAGACAACTATTTCAGTTGCGCTTGCAAAAAGCTACCCGTCAACTTGAAAAACCCCACCAGTTCAAACACGCCAGACATCGCCTCGCCCAACTACTCACAGTCGAGGGAGAACGCAAACGCCAAGTTAATACATCAAGTTAAGTAGAAGACATTTATGGCAATTAAAGAACGGGTCGGTTTAGTAGTGAGCGACAAAATGCAAAAGACAGTAGTCGTTGCTATCGAAAACCGCGCTCCCCACCCCAAATACGGCAAAATCGTAGTTCAAACCCGACGATATAAAGCCCACGATGAAGAAAATCAGTGTAAAGTGGGCGATCGCGTGCGGATTCAGGAAACCAGACCCCTGAGTAAAACCAAACGCTGGCAGGTAGCAGAAATCCTGAACACCAAAGCTACAACATAAAAAGTTGTTATTAACCTAACAACTGCACAAGGGAGACCTATCGTGATTCAACCCCAAACCTACTTAAACGTTGCTGATAACAGCGGTGCCCGTAAACTAATGTGCATTCGCATTTTAGGTGGTGGTAACCGCCGTTACGGCGGCATTGGCGATAAAATCATCGCCGTTGTCAAAGATGCCCAACCCAACATGGCTGTTAAAAAATCGGATGTTGTCGAAGCAGTTATCGTCCGGACTCGCAAAGCCATCAATCGAGACAGTGGTATGTGTATTCGCTTTGACGACAACGCCGCCGTAATTATTAACAAAGATGGAAATCCCAGAGGCACACGGGTTTTTGGTCCCGTAGCCCGGGAATTACGGGATAAAAACTTTACCAAAATAGTTTCCCTGGCTCCGGAGGTATTGTAATGGCCAAGCAGCCCCAACCCAAAATCTTTTACAAAATGCATGTCAAAACTGGGGACACAGTGCAAGTTATCGCCGGCAAGGACAAAGGGAAAGTGGGGGAGGTAATTAAAGCACTACCCCAACTGAGTAAAGTTCTTGTCAAGGGAGTTAATCTGAAAACTAAGCACATCAAACCCCAGCAAGAGGGAGAATCCGGGCGAATTGTCACCCAAGAGTTTCCCATCCACAGTTCCAATGTAATGCTCTATTCCACCAAGCAAAACGTTGCTAGTCGCATCTGCCACACCTTCACCAAAGAAGGCAAGAAGGTAAGGATGCTGAAGAAAACTGGGGAGATTTTGGATAAATAGTACAATCTAACACCGAAAATTCCCTGACCAAGACCAGGGAGAAGAGAGGACAAAACCTATGGCGACAACACGACTGAAAACCTTATACCGAGAAACCATTGTTCCCAAACTCACCCAACAGTTTAAATATACCAACGTCCATCAAGTACCGAAGTTGGTAAAAGTAACCATCAACCGGGGTTTGGGAGAAGCGGCGCAAAATGCCAAGTCACTAGAAGCATCATTAAGCGAAATTGCCGTAATCACAGGTCAAAAACCAGTAGTAACGCGGGCAAAAAAAGCGATCGCCGGCTTCAAAATCCGTCAAGGTATGCCAGTGGGAATCATGGTGACACTCCGTGGCGAACGGATGTATGCCTTTTTAGATCGACTGATCAGTTTAGCTCTGCCGAGAATTCGTGACTTTCGTGGTGTAAGTCCCAAAAGTTTTGACGGTCGCGGCAACTACACACTGGGAGTCAGGGAACAGCTAATTTTCCCCGAAATTGAGTACGACAGCATCGATCAAATTCGTGGTCTAGATATTTCTATCATTACCACAGCAAAAAACGACGAAGAGGGCCGCGCCTTACTGAAAGAAATTGGTATGCCCTTTCGTGATCAATAAGTTCATCTAGTAGAGGGAATGATGGCGGCTAACGACACAATTGCAGATATGCTAACGCGCATCCGCAATGCCAACTTGGCAAGACACCAAACTACACAAGTTCCAGCCACGAAAATGACTCGGAATATTGCCAAAGTACTACGGGACGAAGGCTTTATTGCCGAATATGCCGAGGCAGGAGAAGGAGTAAAACGGAATCTGGTAATTTCTTTGAAATATAAGGGGAAGAATCGTCAACCCCTAATCACCGCTCTCAAGCGGGTGAGTAAGCCAGGCTTGCGTGTTTACTCCAATCGTAAAGAATTACCAAGGGTGTTAGGAGGCATTGGGATTGCGATTATTTCTACATCCAGTGGGATAATGACTGATCGGGAAGCCCGGCGACAAAACTTGGGTGGTGAAATACTTTGCTATGTTTGGTAACTCTGAGGAGAAACACAATGTCTCGAATTGGTAAGCGGCCAATTACTATTCCTGCCAAAGTCGAAGTAGCTATCGATGGCAACAAGGTAGTGGTTAAAGGGCCTAAAGGAGAACTTTCTCGTCACCTCCCCAACAATGTCATAGTCTCCCAAGAAGGAACTACATTGCTGGTAGCTCGCCGGGATGAAACCCGCACCTCCAGACAACTGCACGGTTTAAGCCGGACCCTAGTAGCCAATATGGTTGAGGGAGTTGCCAACGGTTTTCAACGACGGTTGGAAATCCAAGGGGTAGGTTATCGGGCACAGATTCAAGGACGGAACTTAGTTCTGAACATGGGTTATAGCCATCAGGTCCAAATTGAACCACCAGAGGGAGTTCAGTTTGCCGTAGAAGGTACTACTAACGTTATCATCAGCGGCTACGACAAGGAAATCGTCGGCAATACAGCAGCGAAAATCCGCGCTGTGCGTCCACCAGAACCCTATAAAGGTAAAGGTATTCGCTATAGCGGAGAAGTAGTCAGACGCAAAGCTGGTAAAACTGGTAAGAGCGGGAAGAAATAAACATGAAACTTACTCGTAGAGAATCTAAACAGCGTCGCCATCGCCGAGTGCGGGGGAGAGTCAGCGGTTCCCCTGAACGCCCAAGACTAGCCGTATTTCGATCCAACCAGCACATATATGTCCAAGTAATAGATGATACACAGCATCATACCTTGGTCGCAGCCTCAACAGTAGAGCCAGAATTGAAATCTAGTTTAAATTCCGGCGCTAACCAGACAGCATCAGTGGAAGTTGGCAAACTCATCGCCAAGCGATCCTTAGAAAAAGGCATCACCAAAGTTGTATTTGATCGGGGTGGCAACCTCTACCATGGTCGAATTAAAGCCCTAGCTGATGCAGCACGGGAAGCTGGGCTAGATTTTTAGATTTTGGAGCCAGGAACTATTGGGAAATCACCTCACAATTAAGAGAGCATGAATTATGGCAACAGGTCGTCGTAAAGCCAGCCGGGCAAAAAAAGAAGAAACCACCTGGCAAGAGCGGGTAATCCAGATCCGCAGGGTGAGTAAAGTCGTCAAAGGAGGTAAAAAACTTAGTTTCCGGGCGATAGTCGTCGTTGGTAACGAACGCGGTCAAGTTGGCGTGGGCGTAGGCAAAGCCTCCGATGTAATTGGAGCCGTGAAAAAAGGTGTAGCTGACGGTAAAAAACATCTAATTGATATCCCTATCACCAAATCCAACTCTATTCCCCACCCAATTAACGGTACTGGTGGTGGTGCTAAGGTGATCATGCGTCCAGCAGCACCAGGTACTGGGGTAATCGCTGGTGGTGCAGTCCGGACTGTCCTAGAATTAGCTGGAGTTCGTAATATCTTGGCCAAACAACTTGGCTCCAATAACCCCCTAAACAACGCCAGAGCTGCTGTTAACGCCCTATCCTCCCTACGTACCTTTGCTGAGGTAGCCGAAGATCGGGGGATTCCCGTTGAAAATCTCTATATTTAGATCCTTAATTCAACACCCAAAAATCCGATGAGACTCAACGATCTTAAACCCCAAAAAGGTTCCAAAAAACGCCGTCGCCGTGTTGGGAGGGGGATTTCCGCCGGTCAAGGCGCTAGCGCCGGTCTAGGTATGCGCGGTCAAAAATCTCGTTCTGGTAGTAGTACCAGACCAGGTTTTGAAGGGGGTCAACAACCACTATACCGCCGTGTACCCAAGCTGAAGGGCTTTCCCCTAATTAATCGGAAAAATTATACTACGATTAATGTAGAAAAGTTAGCCAATCTCCCTGCTGATACAGAAGTGACTTTGACTTCCTTAAGAGCCGCAGGTATTCTCACCGCTGCCAAAGGACCGTTGAAAATTTTAGGCAACGGAGAATTAAGTGTACCCCTTAAAGTCCAAGCAGCAGCTTTCACAAAGCAAGCTCGGAGCAAAATTGAGGCCGCTGGTGGGAGTTGTGAGATTGTCTAAAGCTTGAGGTTTGAAATATTCCCACTTTTTCGCCTTCACCCTTCAAAGGTAGGACTTTATGATCAGTCGAGATAAATCCCCCACAGCCCAAGAAACTATTAGGCAGTTGGCGCAAGCAGCTGGCCTGAGAGGGAGAGTACTTGTCACCATCGGTGTTCTGATTTTGGTGCGCTTAGGTATCTATCTGCCCATACCAGGCATCGACAGACCTAGGTTTGCCGAAGCTATATCTGGCAGTAACTCCATATTTGGTTTATTGGATATATTTTCTGGACGGGGACTTTCTACTTTAGGGGTCTTTGCCTTAGGAATTTTGCCCTTTATTAATGCGTCCATTATTATCCAATTGCTTACCGCTGCCATTCCATCTTTAGAAAATTTACAGAAAAATGAAGGTGAAGCTGGACGGCGGAAAATATCCCAGATTACTCGCTATGTGGCTTTAGGTTGGGGAATTGTTCAAAGTGTAGCTTTTTCTACTTTCTTTTTACAACAATTTGCCTTAAAACCAGGTCCAATATTTGTGGCAGAAACTGCTATTGCCCTCACTGCCGGTTCCATGTTTGTCATGTGGGCATCGGAACTAATTACAGAACGGGGGATTGGCAATGGCGCATCTTTGTTGATATTCGTCAATATTGTCGCCTCCCTACCTAAATCCTTAGGGGACACAATTGATTTGGTACAGGTGGGTGGGCGAGAAATCATTGGTCGGGTAATTGTTCTCGTCTTGGTTTTCCTGGCTACCATTGTCGGTATTGTGTTTGTGCAAGAAGGAATGCGCCGCATCCCGATTATTTCCGCCCGGCGGCAAGTTGGTCGCCGAGTTTTAGCTGAACAGCGCAGTTTTCTCCCCTTAAGGTTAAACCAAGGTGGAGTGATGCCAATTATTTTTGCCGCTGCTATTCTCAGCTTGCCACTGCTAATCGCTAACTTCACCAAAAATCCTGAACTGTCGAATATCGTCAACACCTACCTGAATCCTAGTGGCACTGGTTCTTGGGTGTATGTCTTGGTGTACATGGTTTCCATTGTTTTCTTCAGTTACTTCTACTCTTCCTTGATTCTCAACCCAGTAGATGTTGCCCAGAATTTGAAGAAAATGGGGTCTAGTATTCCAGGGATTCGCCCCGGTAAGGCTACAAGTGAGTATATAGAACGGGTGAGCAACCGACTTACCTTTTTGGGTGCAGTCTTTTTAGGTCTGGTGGCAATAATTCCAACTGCTGTGGAAAGAGCCTTGGGAGTGCCAACCTTTAAGGGTTTAGGTGCCACATCGTTGCTTATTTTAGTAGGCGTAGCAATTGACACGGCTAGGCAAATCCAAACCTACGTTATCTCTCAGCGTTATGAAGGAATGGTGAAACAATAGTGACCCGACTAATTTTCTTGGGACCACCTGGAGCAGGCAAGGGAACTCAAGCCAAAGCAATAGCTGAACACTGGCAGATCCCCCATATTTCTACTGGTGATATACTGAGACAAGCCTTACAAAATAAAACCCAGTTGGGGATTAAAGCTCAAGCTTATATGGATAAGGGAGAGCTAGTTCCAGATATTCTTGTTCAAGAAATGGTGCAGGAACGCCTTAACCAAGGGGATACCAAAAGTGGTTGGATTCTCGATGGTTTTCCTCGCACGGTCAAGCAGGCAAATTTCCTTGAGCAATTACTGGACAAACTCAAGCAGTCTGGAGAAAAAGTAGTCAACCTCGAAGTACCAGATGAAGTAGTCGTAGCCCGGTTGCTGGGAAGAGGCAGAAAAGATGATAGTGAAGAGGTGATTCGTCGGCGCTTAGAAGTGTACCGAGCGGAAACTGCTCCTTTAATCGACTATTATGGCGATCGCCAAAAACTTTTGCAGGTCAACGGCAATCAGTCCCAAGAACAAGTTACGACGGCACTAAAGCAGGTAATAGCTGCCTAGCTAGACCCCTCCTTCTGTGGGCAGGAGGAAGGGAGTATTTAGCTAAGATATATTAATGACTGTTGATATATTTCACAAATTGTGTTCGTTGAGTTGAGGGAAAACCAAATTGTCTAAGCAAGACCTAATTGAAATGGAAGGAACGGTCACCGAGTCACTGCCCAATGCTATGTTCCGGGTTGACTTGGACAACGGCTTTAATGTTCTAGCACATATTTCCGGCAAAATCCGCCGTAACTACATCAAGATTTTACCAGGCGATCGCGTCAAGGTAGAATTAACCCCCTACGACCTGACAAAGGGTAGAATTACCTACCGACTACGGAAAAAGTAAACTTATGTAAAAAATTACCGTCAGGTCATCTTTAAAGACTTAATTGAAATATTTCCCCAAAAAATGCTATAATTTTTCATTTGGAGTCAAGTAAAAAGCAATGAAAGTCAGAGCCTCAGTCAGGAAAATTTGTGAAAAGTGTAGCGTGATTAAACGCCGAGGTCGGGTGATGGTAATTTGTGTTAACCCTAAGCACAAACAACGGCAGGGATAGAAACCCAGCCATCAACCGAGAACACTGCTAATTACTCAAAAAGGAGAGACTAATAGTGGCACGGATTTCCGGAGTAGACCTGCCACGCGATAAGCGTGTAGAAATTGGTCTAACTTACATTTACGGAATTGGATTATCGAGGTCGCAGGAAATTCTTGAGACTACAGGTGTCAACCCAGACACCCGCGTTAAAGACTTAACGGATGCCGATATTGCTGCCTTGCGAGCCGAAATCGAGAGCAATTATCAAGTTGAAGGGGACCTGCGACGCCTAGAGGCGATGAGTATCAAGCGCCTAATTGACATTGGCTGCTATCGGGGGCGCCGCCATCGGATGGGTCTACCAGTCAGAGGGCAGAGAACTCGTACCAATGCCAGAACTCGACGGGGTAGAAGACAGACAGTGGCAGGGAAGAAGAAGGCCCCAGGCAAATAATTTCGCAGAATTCAGGGGTAGGAAAACTGCAACATTTTTGGAGTTGTACCTTAACTATACACAACAAACATGGCAAGACAACCGACAAAAAAAACCGGGAGCAAAAAGCAAAAACGGAACGTACCCAACGGCGTTGCCTATATCCAGTCTACTTTCAACAATAGCATTGTCACCATCACCGATCAAAACGGAGATGTGATCTCCTGGGCAAGTGCTGGGTCAAGTGGGTTTAAAGGAGCAAAAAAGGGAACTCCCTTTGCTGCCCAAACTGCCGCCGAGAGTGCAGCTCGACGGGCAATTGACCAAGGGATGCGCCAAATAGAGGTCATGGTCAGCGGACCTGGGGCAGGAAGAGAAACTGCGATCCGGGCGCTACAGGGAGCAGGGCTGGAAATCACACTGATTCGGGACATAACCCCAATTCCTCATAATGGTTGCCGTCCCCCGAAGCGTCGAAGAGTATAAACGAGACCAGAAGTTAAAAGCGCCAACAGGCTGAATAGGAGCATCAAACTCTTCAATCCCAGAATTTGAGCAACCTAAAAACCAGCCCCAGGCATGACATAAATTCGAGAGGCAATTGATTTGCCTGCTAGCAGCACCTTAAAAGGGAGGCTACTCCGTGGCGCAGTTTCAAATTGAATGTGTAGAGTCTAATACTGAAGAAAGTCGAAGCCATTACAGCAAATTTGTTCTAGAACCCCTGGAACGGGGTCAAGGAACAACTGTAGGCAACGCGTTGCGGCGAGTTTTGCTCTCCAATCTAGAGGGCACAGCGGTGACAGCAGTCAGGATTGCAGGTGTGAACCACGAGTTTGCTACAGTTCCTGGCGTGCGGGAAGATGTCTTGGAAATCCTCATGAAGATGAAAGAAATCATCCTCAAAAGCTACTCATCCCAACCTCAGATTGGTCGTTTACTTGTGAGCGGTCCAGCCACAGTGACGGCAGCGCACTTTGATTTGCCGAGTGAAGTAGAGGTTATTGATCCAACTCAGTATGTAGCTACCCTCGCAGAGGGTGGCAAGTTGGAAATGGAATTTCGCATTGAGAGAGGCAAAGGCTATCGCACCGTCGAGCGTGGACGAGAGGAAGCCACATCCTTAGACTTTCTCCAAATTGACTCCGTATTTATGCCTGTACGAAAAGTCAATTACAGCGTTGAAGAAGTCCGTGCAGATGGAGCAATCACCAGAGATCGTCTACTGTTGGATGTTTGGACAAACGGCTCCCTTTCCCCCCAAGAAGCCCTATCTTCTGCCGCCGGCATCTTGGTAGAGTTGTTCAATCCCTTGAAAGATATATCACTCGAACCGACGGATACAGGTTCGGACATTCCAGACGACCCCACAGCCCAGATTCCGATCGAAGAGTTGCAACTATCTGTAAGGGCTTACAACTGTCTCAAGCGAGCTCAAGTTAACTCTGTCGCTGACTTATTGGATTATACCCAAGAAGACCTTCTGGAAATTAAAAACTTTGGTCAGAAGTCAGCAGAGGAAGTAGTGGAAGCCCTACAGCGACGCTTAGGAATTACCCTACCCCAAGAAAGAAGCTCTAAACATAGTTAGATCATAAAAATGTGAACTGCTTATGCGTCACCGTTGTCGAGTCAAAAAACTCAGCAAACCAGCTGACCAGCGTCGTGCCCTGTTGCGAACGCTCACCACTGAACTAATCCGTCATGGGCGGATCACCACCACTTTAATTAGAGCCAAAGTAGTACGAAGCGAAGTGGACAGAATGATTACCCTAGCCAAAGAAGGCTCCTTAGAATCACGCCGGCGCGCCTTGGGCTACATCTACGACAAACAGCTAGTACATGCCCTATTTGAGCAAGCCCCCACCCGCTATGGCGATCGCCAAGGGGGTTACACCCGCATCCTGCACACAATACCGCGTCGGGGTGATAATGCCCAGATGGCAATTATTGAATTGGTCTAATTAGGACTATGCCAGAAAGCTGTCCGCCAACCCACAGAGTAGCCCTGGTCATTCAATACCTGGGCACTCATTTTCACGGTTGGCAACGGCAAAAAGCACAGCGCACAGTCCAAGAAGAGATCGAAACAGCTATCGCTGGGGTCTTAGGTTATCACGTCACACTACACGGAGCAGGGCGAACAGATGCCGGAGTGCACGCGGCAGCTCAAGTAGCCCATTTTGATGCTACAGGTTTGATCCCCTCTGCCAAATGGGCAACTATACTCAATAGTTATCTATCCCCAGATATCCTGATCAGGGCTTCAGCACAGGTAAATCACAACTGGCATGCCCGGTTTAGTGCCATTTATCGCCGATACCGTTATACCCTCTACACGGAAAATATTCCCAATTTATTTGCGGAACCCTTCAGTTGGCATTACTATTACACTTCCCTGGATGAGTCTCTCATCCAAGCTGCCCTCGAACCACTCATGGGAAAGCATCACCTAGCTGCTTTCCACCGTGCCGGATCAAAGCGATCACACTCTTGGGTAGAAGTGCAAGCCGCTGAATGTCATCGCAGCGGGTCATTTATCCATATTGAAATTCAAGCAGATGGGTTTTTGTATGGCATGGTGCGGCTGTTGGTAGGGATGCTGGTACAAGTAGGTTCAGGTCAAAGGACCTTAGCTAACTTTACTGAACTTTGGCAACAGCAACGGCGACAAGAAGTTAAATATGCTGCACCTCCCCAAGGTCTATGCTTGTTGCGAGTAGGATATCCAGATTTTCCGTTTCCCCAAGAGACTTGGTACGACACCATGCCAAAACTAGTGATTAACTAAAGGAAAAACACCAAATGACAGCAACTAAAACCTACCTCCCCCATGAAGACTCCCTTGAACGTGAGTGGTATCTAGTAGATGCCACAGACCAGCGTCTAGGTCGCCTAGCCAGTGAAATCGCGATGATCCTCAGAGGAAAAAAGAAAGCTGAGTATACACCCCATCTAGATACAGGGGACTTCGTCATCGTCGTGAATGCGGAGAAAGTAGCAGTTACAGGCAAAAAGCGGACGCAAAAAGTCTATCGTCGCCATTCTGGCCGTCCCGGGGGGATGAAAACAGAAACCTTTGCTAAACTACAACAGCGTCTCCCAGAACGAATTTTAGAACACGCCGTTAAGGGGATGTTACCCAAAAATAGCTTGGGCAAGCAGTTGTTCACCAAACTAAAAGTCTACGCTGGACCCAGTCATCCCCATGCAGCCCAAAAACCTAAAGAACTCAACTTGAACACAATACCTGGAGGAGAAAGCTAATGGTAGCAGTAGAAGCAAATAGTGGCCGTGCCGTTTACTGGGGTACTGGTCGTCGTAAATCCGCAGTGGCAAGGGTCCGGCTAGTTCCCGGTGAGGGGAAAATGGTTGTCAATGGCAAACCAGGAGACCTGTACTTCCAGTTCAATCCCAACTACATCGGCTCGATTAAAGCTCCCCTAGAAACTTTGGGACTAGAAAACGAGTACGACATTTTGGTTAAGGCAGAAGGTGGCGGTTTAACAGGACAGGCAGATTCGATTCGCTTGGGAGTTGCCCGCGCCTTGTGTGAACTTGATCCTGATAATCGGTCACCTTTGAAGATTGAAGGCTACTTAACCCGCGATCCCAGGGCCAAGGAACGGAAGAAATACGGTTTACACAAAGCTCGGAAGGCACCCCAATACTCCAAGCGATGAGCATTGGCCATTGGGGAGTAGGAAAAACGATCCCCAGACAACCAGTCACCAGTTTATAATTTACTTAGATTCACCACAAAAGGAACAATGGCTAAACCTGATATTCATCCCAAGTGGTATCCAGAGGCGAAAGTTTACTGTAACGGTCAGGTTGTGATGACCGTTGGTTCTACTAAGCCAGAACTACACGTAGATGTTTGGTCTGGAAACCACCCCTATTACACTGGTACTCAGAAGATAATTGACACCGAAGGTAGAGTAGAACGCTTCCTTCGCAAATACGGAATGTCAAGCGAACAAACCTCTGGCGACAAAAAGAAAAAGTAGCGGGTTGGCTGTAGCTGTTAACGAGGACCCTGCCTGGGCTGGGTCGCTTGTCATTTGATGCTGGAGCCAATCTGTTATTTTCAAGGAGTGTCGCACCTATGGCTGAAATATACCTGCTGGAGAAACTGAAATCTGTCGAACAAACTTTTAACGAATTAACTCGTCGTTTGGCTGATCCAGACACCGCCAGAAATCCCGATGAGTATCAAAAAATTGCCAAGTCTCGATCTTCTTTGGAAGAAGTAGTAAATACTTACGAGATTTGGAAAATAGCCCAAACCGATTTGGTGGGGGCCCGTCAGGTGCTCAAAGAAGCAAGTAGCGATCCAGAGTTGCAGGAAATGGCGGCTATGGAGGTAGAGGAACTAGACCAAAAACTGGAATATTTAGAAAATCGGCTGAAGGTTCTGCTTCTACCCCGCGATCCCAATGACGACAAAAATATTATGTTAGAAATTCGCGCCGGCACTGGTGGCGATGAGGCAAGTATTTGGGCTGGGGACTTGCTGCGAATGTACTCTCGTTATGCTGATACCCAGGGTTGGCGAGTCAAGCTAGTAAGCGAGTCTCTAGGGGAAATGGGGGGATTTAAAGAGGTAATTCTCGAAATCCAAGGGGAGAGTGTTTACAGTAAGCTGAAGTTTGAAGCAGGGGTACATCGTGTACAGCGGGTGCCGGCGACAGAAGCCGGGGGCAGGGTTCACACTTCTACAGCTACGGTGGCAATTATGCCGGAGGTGGACGAGGTGGAAGTGCATATTGACCCGAAAGATATTGAAATGACTACGGCTCGTTCTGGTGGGGCAGGTGGACAAAACGTCAACAAGGTAGAAACAGCAGTTGACTTAATGCACAAACCCACTGGGATTCGGATTTTCTGTACAGAAGAACGCAGCCAGTTACAAAACAAAGAACGGGCAATGCAAATCCTCCGGGCGAAACTGTATGAGATCAAGTTGCGGGAGCAGCAGGAAGCGGTGACTTCGATGCGGCGATCACAGGTCGGTACAGGTTCGCGATCAGAGAAAATTCGTACTTACAACTATAAAGATAGTCGAGTGACTGACCACCGTCTAGGTCAAAATTTTACCCTACCTCCAGTTCTAGAAGGGGATTTAGAGACTGTTATCCAATCTTGTATATCTTTAGATCAGCAGGAACGCTTGGCAGAACTAGCTACTTCTGGTGCTGGTGGTTGATTTTAGTTGTTAAATATTTCAGTCAGACCGCTTGTTATGGGGATACAGGCGGTCTTTTTGGTAGTTGGGGAATGTTATACATTTAGAAAAATAGGAATCGGCTCTATGGAAAAGGTAGTGGTAATCGGTGGTGGACTTGTGGGTATGAGCGCCGCCTACCGACTGGCACGTCATGGTGTCCAAGTAGTCCTGGTCGATCAGGCTGACTCGGGCAAAGCAACAGCAGCAGGTGCAGGAATTCTATCGCCAGGCAATCGATTCCTGTCCAGCGATCCAATTCTTCCGCTCTTAAAAGAAGCCCACGCTTATTATCCTGAGATGATCGCGAGTCTTACTGAAGACGGTGAATACCATACTGGGTATGAAAGGGTGGGGGCACTTCATGTCGCTACTACCGACGAAGAGGCGGCCCTGATGCCCAAGTTAATGGAACAAGTTCAGCAGCGCTGTGCCGCTGGATTTCATCACATTGGAGATGCCAATATTGTCGCACCGGATGCTGCTAGATCGTTCTTCCCGGCACTCAGCCCAGTTTTGGCTGCAATCCATATTCCTGAGGCTGCTCGTGTCAACGCCCAATTGCTCTGTAATGCACTGGAACGGGCAGTTCGCCGACGCGGTGCGTCTCTACTCCATGGTCGCGCCGACTTGGTAGTTGACAGAGAAAAAGTAACAGCTGTCACGGTGGGAGGTCAGACCATAGGTGCTGACGCAGTAATTGTTGCTGCAGGCGCTTGGTCGAGCACACTAGCTAAGCAGCTTGGGGTAACGGTGCCAGTGCATCCACAGCGCGGTCAGATCGCACATTTAGTTGTCCCCAATACTGGGGCTGGAGGATGGTCAATCATTATGGGATTTACACACTACATTCTTACTTTTCCTCCTGATCAGGTAGTCGTCGGTGCAACACGTGAGGATAACATTGGCTATGACTATCGTGTGACTGTGGGTGGGATGCGGGAGATCATCAACGAGGGGCTGCGGATGGCAGTCGGACTAGCATCCGCCACTGTACAGGAAGTGCGTATCGGTTTCCGTCCGCAGAGTCCGGACGCGGAACCTTTCATTGGGTCAGTGCCTGGCATTAAGAACGTGTATTTTGCGACCGGGCATGGGGGGTACGGACTCCAAGCAGGGCCCTACTCTGGTGCTATTATCGCCGATTTGGTGCTGGAAAAACCGATTTCCATTGACCTAAGCCCCTTCGCTGTTGGACGCTTTAATCATGCCTGCTGACAGGTGTCGAGTCTCAAATTAAATAACGTGCGTCTCAAATTAAATTTCGCTGCCCAAAAAAGCTGAAAGCATTGCGTAGAAAGGATTAGAGGTGAGAGTAGTACAGTAAATTTTCGGTAAAAATGGGGTTTCAAAATAAATGGCGGAAAATTTCGGAGTCAAGTCTCAAAATGAATGACGTGAAAATTGGCAGGGAGAAAAAAGCTGAAACAATAAACAAGGCTCTTGCTTAGGCCATTTCACTGTAAACATCAGTGGCTTTCTCCAAGGCAAACGGCTAAGTAATCGTGCAGAATTATTTACACAGGACTTTTCAGTCTGGATAAGAGTTTGATGCCTAAGTTTTGTGCAATTAATTTTGCATAGGTACTTATTACAGTAAGATGCAACCTACCCATAGTAGACACTTGCCAATTCCCTATTAGACTAGATTATGACTCAACCTGAAGCTTTGCGATCGCTCCTAGAAGCAGTTGCCAATGGGAACCTTAGCCCGGAAGTGGCTCTAGACTCCCTCAAGGACTTAGCATACCAACCGGTGGGGGAGTTTGCTAAAGTTGATCACCATCGTCCCCTGAGAACTGGTTTCCCCGAGGTAATTTGGGGACCGGGAAAAACACCTGATCAGATTGCCCAAATTATGGAGGTAATGCGTCAGCGCAATCCAGTGGTTATGGCAACCCGAATTGAGCCAAGTTTGTATGCAACACTACAATCAAAGGTAAGGGGACTGCAATACTATGAGATGGCGCGGATTTGTACCATTGCTCCCTTGCAAGTTGAACCCAAATTTAGTGGTACGATTGGTATTCTTTCCGCTGGCACCGCTGATTTACCTGTGGCTGAAGAAGCAGCAGTGACTGCTGAACTTTCTGGTTTCCGTGTCCGGCGTCTCTGGGATGTGGGTGTGGCAGGGATTCACCGCTTGTTAAATAACCGCCATGTTATTGATTCTGCATCGGTATTAATAGTTGTTGCGGGCATGGAAGGGGCTTTACCTAGCGTAGTTGCAGGTTTGAGCGATTGTCCAGTGATTGCTGTCCCGACTAGTATTGGTTATGGGGCCAGTTTTGGGGGTTTAGCACCCCTATTAACCATGCTCAATTCCTGTGCTGCGGGAGTAGGTGTGGTAAATATTGATAATGGCTTTGGGGCAGCAGTTTTAGCAGGGCAGATTTTACGGACGGCTCAGAAGTTGCAGGATGGTTAAATTTCCCTTGTTTTTTTCTCTACCCTAATTCCTAACCCCTTGGAGAGGGTTGAGAGAGGGATTTCTACACTATTTTAACTTAGCGATCGCCTGCTCCATTTCCTGATTTTTCCCCTTAAGTGCGAAAACCCCTGCACAGACAGAGGCAGTTCTTGCTGGAGGGAATTATGATTCCTGCCCTAAACTCAAATCTTGCACCTCTCCGTAGCAACCCAGGCATCCTCAAAAGATGCGCGATCAGTCCACCTTATTTTTAGAGATTTTTCTCGCTAAATCAAGGGTTTGTGATTCATACTGTGTGATTAAATTACATCAAATTTTCTTGGTGCAAGATGTGAGTAAAGCATCATGGACAACAGGGAGTTGTTTCGAGGTTCAATACTGAGTTTTGTCTGCTTTGTTAGTAAGTTTGTCAAGTAAGGTGGGTGAGAGTAGGATAATGAAGATTTTCACCAACAGTTTTAAATTAAACGTTATCCGTTGCAGCCTAGAGGAGTCATTTACTATATAATGGTATAAAAATCTAGCTGCTGTTAGCCCTTTTTGCCGATTAAATGGCTTTTGTAAAGCTTTGCAAGTTAAGTATTTATATAAGTTTGCTAGACTATTACGACTACTATTTTTAATTTTCGATGGTCGTTCCCGATATGCCTTTTCTAGAAGTTGTAAGCCAGCTTTTTCCTGCCTCAGAATATTTGTGGAAAGTGAATTAGGACTGATTCTATAGAGGATATGTACACTTGGTACACAGACAAACTCAAACTTAGCAGCTAATCGTAGCCACATATCCCAATCTTGAGCAGCATTGAGGGATTCATCAAAGCCACCTAGTGCTATTAAAATTGGTTTCCTAATTAAAGGGTTGGAGCCATTCTCTAAGAAGTTAGCTATTAATAATTCTTCATAGACGTCCCCATTAATTGCAGTACGTCTACCCGGATAGGTAAAGTTACCATTTTCATCAATATAATCAGTCCAGCTATAAGCAACTGCCGCTTGGGGACTTTCCTCTAAAGCTTTTAGTTGAGTAGCTAGTTTATCAGTTTTCCAAATGTCATCAGCATCCAGGAAACTGACAAAATCTCCCAAGGCACGGTTTAAGCCACGATTGCGGCTGACGTTACCCCCGGCATTCTCGAAGGAAAACACGCGGATGCGGGAATCCTGAAATTGGGAAATAATATTTAGTGTTGAGTCCTGGGAACCATCGTTAATGATAATTAGTTCAAAGTTAGTAAAAGTTTGATTTAAAACGGATTCGATAGTGCTGCTAATAGTCTTTTCACTATTATAAGCTGGGATAATTACAGAAATAACAGGTAAATACTGATTTAGCATAAGCCTACAGATGTTTTAGAGAATGTCTGAAAAGTTTTTGATAGGTGACTATAATTATGTGCTAGTCATATATAGGAATGAAAGTATGTCACCTTTGCAATTG
>Ga0116227_10005998_pt1 | contig 25018 bp, 19 predicted proteins | sample S1TSphgellanicum_FD_89693 | JGI IMG/M metagenome (GOLD analysis project Ga0116227, IMG submission 89693) | Host-associated microbial communities from peat moss isolated from Minnesota, USA - S1T2_Fb - Sphagnum magellanicum MG | ecosystem: Host-associated > Plants > Peat moss > Unclassified... | reverse complement strand
CGACTAGTTTTCACATGCGACTTGTCTTAGGCGACTAAAAGGATTTTAGTTGCAAAATGTCTCTTGCGACTAAAATTTAGTCGCAAAGAGCAGTCGAAAATACATGTTTTTCTTCTAGTGTTATAGGTTCTATCCCCCCCCCCCTTTCCAAAAAAAAACCTACAAATTGAAGGTTCCTTTTAAAATCAAGAATTGAACAAAACTAGTCCATTGGAGTTTCTTGATTTTAAGTAACTTTAGGTTTAAATCTAAACCCCATGTTAGGCTCCAAGGCATCTATATTATGTTATACTTTATTGTGTGTAATAGAATTAGACTTATTTTAAATTGGACTACGGTCCAATATTGTTAAGAAAAGACTAGAATTAGAGGCTTTAAAAAACCAAAAAACTAATCTTAGGTTTATACGCAGGTTCCATGAAAAACTAAAAAGTTTCAAACTAGGATTGAAGGTTCCTTTTAAAATCAAGAGCTAGATAACATTGTGTTAACCCATTTTCATGCTATTTGAAAGCCATGAAACTTCATCCAAAGTATAATGCACATGCCATTTTGTTGTTGTTGTTGTTGTTGTTGGACTTATTCATGCATTCCAAGATCTCCATGAACCACATCAACTCATACACTCCAAGATCTCCATGAGTCACATCAAGTGCTCCAACTTATTCTCTAATCCTCCTTCCATGATTACTAAGAATGTGAAGCATGACATTCATGTTACTTGCAAAATGAAAATAACGACATTAGCTCAAATGCAATGTGCTTGAAGGTGAAGTTGTAGCTTTCTAGATACAAGGAGCATAAAAAACTAAATAGTGTTTTATCATCACTATTTAAGTAACAATTGTGAAGGTTAATGAATTGGTGCATGGTTCTTCACGGGTTTGAGCCCTTGGGTCAAGAAGATAATAAGGACTACTTTGTTTTCGAGGCTCAACTTATCTTGTTCCTAGAATTCAAACTTGTAGCTCAAACTTGTGAAGCATGTCCACTATTTCTTTACCCAACTCTAAAAAAGCTATGAATGCAAAGAGTGATGTTAGGCAACATAACAACTTAAGCCCTATGTTCATTGGGTGTAATGCCTGGTTGCCATAAACCCTAGTAAAGTGGGGGACAATGCCAAAAAAATGGGGCTAGACTTGGGTATCAAGTCATGGAAAAAAAAACTTGCATGGAGGGACCCAATGTACAAACCAAAAGTTGGGATGGATATTACAAATAGGAACAAGGTGTGTTATAGTTATACACAATGGCCTTGCCATCAATTTAATATCAACGATTGATATTTATGCTAAATTGGTCATAGCTAGGGGAATTTTTTGAAAAATCTATTTTAATGTACATCATGTTGTTGTAAAAGAAAAAAATTCATTAATTATTTTTTTTCATTTTTTTTACGTTACATTAGTTATGAAGAACCCAAAAGGGATCTCACATTAAATGATTACAGGTTTTAGGAACCTAATTAAACATTTAAAAATTTGTTACCAAACCAAAACCAATAGGGAAATGTTGCAACATGAATTTAAGTTTTTTGCAAATCTAATGATTTTTTGTCAAAAAAAAAGTGATAAAAAATCATATTTTTTCTCACATTTATGCAAAATTTCAAACCAAAAAAAAAAAAAAAAACTTGTCATGACATGTGTATTTGAATGTTCTCAATCACGTTGTTACATTTTGAAAGAATGACATGAATTTTTGCATCTATGATCGGTGCCATAATCATTTTTGGAGAAAATAATTTCATATTTAGTTTGGTGATTATAGATTGGTGACAAAGTCAGTTGGGCAAAGAAAACAAAATGCCAAAAGATGAATGTTAGAGAATGAATTTTCTTACAACTAAATTAGGATGAATCATCTCACCTAGTTGATAGGGGGCAAAATCCCTTGAAGCTACTATAACACAATATAGGGTAGGGCCTTACAAGGTAGGGCCAACAAAACCCCAGTGGTTATGGGGGTGGGTTTTTAAAATTCATAATTGTAATTTTCAAAAAATCAAGGACCTGGTTCTGGTATATAATCATGATTTTTATTTTTAAAAATAGGGAAAAAAAGTAAATAACTGGCCATTAAAACTGCTGGTTATTTGATTCTAAAATATTAAAAAAATAGAACTGACAATTCTTTAAAAATTCAAATAACTACACAATACTTGTCCAAAGGCAATAATTTGTAGGAATTAATAAATAAATATGTGAAATACCTATTCTTAGGTACCCTCCAATTACATTGAGAAATGATGGCACATTTTTACATTAGGGTACTTAAGAGAACCCATTGAGGGTGTTACCATACATTGGCATGGGTAAATTTTTTTTCCCATGATACCCATTGGATGCCCATTATGACTCGGTTGTGGATGAACCTCACCATAGTTAAAATATTTGGTTTCACCTTGGTGACCCATTTTGTAAGAAGTAGGTCTTATCTATAGGTAGGTAGGTAGGAAAATAGGTAACTACTAGGTTGTTAGTAGGTAGGTAATAAATAAATGATGCTATAATGATGTCATCTCAATTTGTAAAGCCAGAATGAACCAGCACCACCCTTTTAAAAAAAAAAAATTACTAGTGAAAATCTGCAAAAAAAAAAAGAACTTAAATTTTTTAAAATGAAAAGAAGTGATTTTGGGGGAATTTCAATAGGCAACATTTGAAAAAAATTATAAAAAAAATCGCCAGATTTTTATATTTTTGCTTTAATGGGTAGCCAAAAGAATAAAATGGAATGATGATGCTAAACAATTTTTACTTTCATATCTTGTTTGTAGCCAAATTTGGCTGAATCTTTTTTATGGATTAAATTTCCATTTTGGCTACATATCACAAAATCCACAAAAGGAACACCCATCATCATTCACCAGATCACCATGAAAGATGGATGGTAGGTGGACATGACTCACTTTTTGTTTATTGTAATCATGTCCATAACTAACCACAATGGTTAGCTATGTACATACCAACCATCCACGGGTATCTAGTATCTACCTACCCAGTACTTATCAAGTGCTTGACCTATATACATAGTAACCATTTACATCAACTACCTACTTACATATCCTACCTACCCACTTACATAAGTAGTTACTAGTGTTGCCCGGTTATTGAGTTTTGAGCTGGTTATCAATCCGGTTATCAATATAACCTACCAACTAGTGATTGCTTTTGTATAACCGATCAAATTGATAACCACACGGTATTGAATTTTCAAAAAATTAATAACCACTTGGATCCAAGTAGGTTATCAATCTTTATAAACACTAATACCCAAAAAAAAAGAGAAAAAAATATTTTATTTTTAAAAAACAATATAAATGGTTAATAAATGGCACGAGAATAGGTGATTATCCATTGGTTATTTGAGAACCTACTACTCTTATGCATAACCAATGATTATTGCCCAATGGTGCAATGGTGGGTGCTGGGTCCCGGAATGGGTGGTTATCAATGGGATGCACCGTCCATCCATCATGGTGCACCGTCCATCCTTCATGGTGACGTTGTTGGTTCACTCTGGCCATAGTTTATTGGAGATGACCTTCAATCAAGAGGATCTTTTTTCTGCAATTCCGAAACTTGCTACTAGGCTACTACTTAAGTTATTGATGAATTTCACATCACTCCATTCAAGCACAAAGTTTTGGCAAAGCTTTTTAGGTTTTGTGAGAGAGAATTTCTCCCTCCACCAAACAAACTACTCAAGTGTGCACTCAAGGATAGATAGTTGGATACATAAGGAAGCCCCAAAAAATCCCACTTCTTCCAATTGCACTAGTTGACAATAGCAAACCTTTCTGACATTTTTACATTTTGGAGTCTGCTAATAGTAGAGTTTTCATTACAGCCATCCTGTCTTCACCCTGTCTTTGGGTCTCCTTTCACCCCCCTATCCCCCTCTTTGAGTCAGGTCAGCAAAGTAATGAAATTTTATTAAATCTAGGTATGAAATGCTGAAACTCAGCATTTAATGCACAAGGTTCGAGAGTAATTATAGTAGTTGTACACGTAGGAGGATCAGTGAAAGTATAATATCTAGCAGCAGTGGAAGCGCTTAGGAAAAAGGAAAGAGGGGATCAAAACAGGATGAAACTCAGTTTATAACTGTCTTTGGGTCTCCTTTCACCCCCCCTATCCCCCTCTTTGAGTCAGGTCCGCAAAGGTAAGGAAATTTGATTAAATCTAGGTATGAAATGCTGAAACTCAGCACTTAATGCACAAGGTTCGAGAGTAATTATAGTAGTTGTACACGTAGGAGGAGCTGTGAAAGTATAATATCTAGCAGCAGTGGAAGCGCTTAGGAAAAAGGAAAGAGGGGATCAAAACAGGATGAAACTCAGTTTATAACGAAAAAAAAAGGACGGTGCGTTGCTGAGTTCCCCCCTCCCTCGCCCCCTCTTGAATGCTAATGTACTTTTTTGCAGGTTTTTAAAAAAATCTCACCTTTTTTGGACCAAACTCAGGGTTCTGGTGTTGTGTTTTCCTGACTTTACAGAAAACTCTAATAACTTAGTAATTTTTGATACCCTTAAATTTTTTTTCATAACCACTTGATAAGTTTCTAAATAAAATAAAATAGAGTGCCAGTTAGGTTCTCAATATATATTTAAGTAACAATTGTCAATTATGCATAAGGGTAGGCTATCAAATAACAAGTTGATAACTGCAGTTTATCCTGTCAGTTATAGTGTTTAAGGATTTAAAATTAAAATTTCCATTTTGTGTGGATGTCTACCATAAAAATGTTTAGTGTTTTAGGATTGATAACCTACCTGGATGATAGTCAGGTCATCCAGGTAGGTTATCACCCGGTTATCAAATAATAATAGCACATTGGTAGGGTATTGATGACCTACCCGGGTTGGATAACTGGGACAAAACTCAACAACCGATCAACACCGGTACTCATCAATGTTGGGTGGTTAAGTTTCTTCTTATAACATGCCAAGGACAAGGTATATATATTTTTTGTTTTATTCCTTTGGTTTAGCTTAACCTTTATCAAAGGAGGACAACGATTTTGATGAAGGTAAAAAAGATCGAATATGAAAACATCATCCATCCTTATAGCTTTAAACACATTTTCATATTTTCCATTGCACTTACTTACGATGGATGGGTTTTGAACATGGTAACGAACAAAGGATTAGGGTTTAGAGGTTTGATCACCTTTCTTGATTGCATCAAATACCCTAAGTAAGACTCTTATACCTTTAGTTTTAGAATGGTGATCAAGTGATGTTAATGTATTATTGTCGAAGGTGTTGAATGAATGGTTTCTCTTTTGTTAGGTTTTTGCTCATGATGTTTTCAATATCATGTGTTGAATTTTCCACTATCAATTGTGCAACAAAATTGATTTCTCCACTTCTCAATGTGCCATATTTGTACATGGAATATGATTTTTAAAAAAAATTATATACATTTATCCATATATATAGATATATAAATATTTTAAATTTTTAAATTTTTTATAAAAAAATTTAAATTGTTTTACCCTCTCCTGGCTGGTATATTAAAATTGATGTACCCACCCAACAATAGTACACAATGCCCCTTCTTCCCCACCTGACCATGACTGGAAAAACTGGATCATCAGTTTGTATTCTAATCTGACATGTTTTGCTTTGTTCCTTTGTTTTCTTCTTTTGTCCTTCTCTATTGGGCTATGCCTTTTATGGAAGGACTAGTAGTACACCTCCTTCCTTCCCCCCCACCCTTCACTTGGTTCTACAACCACTTGATGTTAGAAATAACTTGGGACCTAGATGACCTTCAATCACACCTAGAAAAAGCATTCAATAATTTAACACTTTATTTATTTCAGATTTTTTTTTGTCAATTTAAAAAAATGTATATTTCATTTCATTTCCTTCTTTTTAAAATTTTAATTTATTTTTAATTTTAATTTTTCTTAAGTAATAAGTTGCTCTATATGTTATAAATAACTTAATCGGAAGTATAATGTTAATATATCAAATAAATTAAATAATGCAACCCTAAACCATCTTCATAGTATACATAACTTTAAAACTGTTACAATTACAACCATGATATTTCACCTCTTATTTGGTCGATTATGGACCTAAAAAATAGTTGTAAACTAGATTAGGCTATAAGTAGCTATATTATTTAACAATTATAAATAAATAAAATTTCAACCTATAGATTTTCTAGATTATTTACATTTAACCTATATTTCAACCTATATTTCAACAAGAATTGGAAAATATCACTAGTAATTAAGTTTGCACCTTTTGTGGATTGATGTTGTTGTCGGTTTGGAAATTATGTTTTATTACTACAACCATTGTCACTTCATGTTTTAACATGTTAAAACATCAACAAAGCAATTGAGCATCTTTTTGGGGTTGTGAGAAAGGACCCAATTTGATCATGTAAGAACAATACAACAATGCTCTTGTCATTTGGCTATTGGTGAGAGTTTCTTGGATGCGACCAAATTATAGTACCAAGATCTTATGAAAAACATTCTTAGGTCTAATTGTCGAAGAAGAAGAAGAAGAAGAAGAAGGGGATAATTTTTGCTTAGTTGAAATGCAACAACAAAATCCACATTCATAACCAAAAAAAGAGGTGAAAGCACCTTCCATTGTTGTCACATTCTTTTCACTATTTGCTTGACCCAATAGATCCATCAACATAAGCAAAAAAAGAAAAAAGAAAAAAAAAAGGTTTAGTGTAGTGTAATGGCAAGTTCAATAACCTCCTTATGTCAAATAAATATTTTGTTTTGAATATTCTATGTTTAAAATTAAAATAATCCGAAATATTATAAATTATTATCTATTTTAGTTCAGAAAAAAAATTGTGGAAAAAATTATTAATTTTTTTTCAACAATCCTTAAACACATATAATTGTACTTCACTTATGGATCAAGTTGAAACTAATGTTGGGCACATATTTTGACTAAATTTTGCTATTTTTTGGGGGAATTTTTTTTCAATTCTTATATTAAAAATTTGAAAAAAAAAACAAAAAAAAAAACCCCCTCGTTGGGTGAGTTCTCAAAACCCTCGTTGGGCAGTTCTCAAAACTTAGCAAAATTCTGCCCCCATGAATTTGCCCTAAAGAAAAAAAAAGGCCAAAAAACAGGAACAGGTTTTTTAAAATTATTTTTTACATAATAGTAACTAGTAACTGCTCCAGTAAAAAGAGCGCGTTCCCCAGAATTTACCCTAAAGAAGAACAAAGGCTAAAAAAACATGAACAGGTTTTTACTTTTCACTTTTTACGTAGTAGTAACTTAGTAACTGCTCCACTGAAAAGAATGCGTTCCCCTACTGTAAAGAACGTGCTGTCGTAGGCGGTACTAGTAGGGCCGGTAGTTGGCGACCGGAGATTGCCGGTTACCAGGCCCCCTGCCCCCGGGGGCGCTCTCCCTGGCTCTCCCCCCTTCAGATCCGCGTGCGTCGGCGCTTTGTCTCTACCTCTGGCTGGTGTGCCCTTTCCATCGCCAGGTATTGAAGCTTGTGGCCCCAGTTCTTGCTCCATAGTAACTGCATCGGGATCTGTGTTTTCAGGCGCTTCTATCGGTCCAAATTTCGTCTCATTTGATGCCCTGCGCCCTGAGATACGGCCTATTATTGTTGTTGTTGTTTTTCTTTTTTTTTTGGGGTATAAAAAAATATATCGGCTGAGTTTCTCTCTCTCTCTCATCACATATCGGCGCTTGTTACTTCCACAACAGTGTTGTGTTCGCTTCTCTGGATCAGTTTGATTCTGGGGGTTTTTGAAAAAAATTCATTTCCTGTTCTTGCAACCTAATCTTTCGTTGTTGTTGTCGTTGTGTTGTGTGTGTCTGTGCGTTGTTTTTTCCAGTGTCCCAAGGCATCGTCGTCGTTTGTTTCTGTCGTCGAGAAAAAAAATTCTTCGCATTTGGAAACTGAATTACATTCCCTGATTGTGATTTTGTTGTGGATGATAGCATCTGCGATCGTCATTGTTGTGAATGTGCATTTTTCTGCGGGGTAGCCAGAGAGCTCGCTCTGGTCTGGTAAACGATCGCTGTTGCATCCCTGTAAAGTACACGCTCATCGTAGTTCTTCTCGAGACCTTCTTCTTGTCGAGAGTCCTGATAGGATTTTTGGTTACTCATCATCGCCTTTGATGAGCCGACTGGCATTGCAAAGCCATTAGCGCTCTGGCATATGTTTTTCCCATTCTCTGCCTCTCTTCCAGGTCCTTGAACACAGGCTCGAAATCACATGGCTGTCTGTTTCCTCCGCCTATAGTCAGCACTCCTTCCTTAGGGAGCATTCTCACGACAGTGCCTTATGGGAATAAGTGACGCCGCCGACGCTGCTTACATGGTACCATGTCGCCATCCCTCCTCTTCACATATTGCTTCCAGGATATAGATCTCAATTGTACTTCCTTTTCTCTGAAGCCACATAAGGTTGTCTCTCCAGTTGTATGTCATTGCACCGCATTATCTTCAACAACTAGTAAGTCAGAACTGTGAGCAATTCATAGGCAGTTGAGAGATTTCCATTTGTTGAGAAGGAAGGATCTCAGCATGAACTCTGTTTGCTGCTTCTTGTTTTGCGAAAAACTGCCTGTTCAATCCTATGCACAACAGATCCAAAGTTGATCCGGATCTAACATTTTTTCACCTTCCATGCGCTACTTTGGTTGCATGCAGGGTTCGTACGATATGAGCTACACAACAGCGTAAGCAATCCTATGACTTCACTCTCAGGCCTCTTTATCTCTCTGGGAAATGCTGGTTTGAAATCCACCTCCAGTCTGATTCCAAAGAAAACCCTAAACATTTCATACTTACAAGCAGTACATGCAGTACAAGCTGTAGAAGAATTGTTCACATATTTTCTTTGTGTTCTTGTTGAAGGTATATGGGAGAGGATTTTGGTTAAAGTTAGATTCTCTATTTGCCTACTCAAAAGCTTTCCACAGGCTAGCGAGCAAGAACTCAAGTCTTATGGCATCTTGTGCTGATGTTTTGTTGGACAGAGAGACAGAGAGAGTCTAGATGATTTTACAGACATGTATTAGCAGAATATATCCAACAGATCCCAAAAAGCTTGTGTGGAGCATCTCTGTGACATAGAATTTCCTCTTTCGTTTTGCAGCACACATACAAAATTTGATGGGTGGCAATGTCCTGTTTGAAATTGCAGAGATGACACATTTGCTGACATTCACAATCTGGATCACTGTATAAAATACCTCAATCAGTCATTGGTCACATTTGGCTTTCCATCAGCACTCAATTTGTACTCCAGTGAGCCTGTAAGTAGTGCTTTGCAATTTTCCTCCCAACTGATCAAACTGATGTATTTCCTGAAGAACCTTTTTTAAGTTGATGACAAAACAGTGTTTTCCCATTGGGCTTTGTAAGAAATGCTTGCAAATCCTCCCAATGTAATTTGCTACAGGGAAGATCAACCTACATCTTTGTCCCATGTGCAGGCTTCAATTGTGCGCACATGTAACTGCATTTATTCAATGATCCAGCAGCGGCAGCGTGATATTGAATACCGTGAAACAGCAAATGACACTAGACAGAGGTAGGTTCCATTTTCTGAGAAGCACAGAAGCTTAGTCAAGGAGCGAAATTGACCAGTTCCTTGGTGTAAGATCATGAGAATCTGAGCAAGATGCAGGATTCTGTTGGCATCCTTGTGATGAAGCTTTGGTTGATTTGAAATCTTCAGAGTTTCAACCCATCTCCCACATGTTCTTGAGGTCTAGGAACTGCATCAGCTGCAGATGTCAGTCTTTTTCCTGGTCAGACTCCTCACTGCTTATGGATGGATCAGGTTAATGTCAGACATGTCAAGGCTTGAGGCTAAAGTAGAGAGACTCACTGACCAACTTGCTAGCAAGGAGCGGGAATTGCAAGCATTGACAAGCAAGGTTTTTTCACAGTCTCTAGACCTGGTCAAGATTAAAGGCACTGTGACAGAAGATGTTGATGCAACTTGATGACTTGGGATTTTTGTTATCTCCGGAAGGGCCCTAGATGAGTTTCAGAGTTTAATAACAAGGGAACAGTCCTTTGTACCAGGAGCAAAAGGCAGCAGCTGCTAACAGGGCACAGCTGGCAAGGCTCCAACATGAGAAAGATGAGTTCCAGCGCATGGTGATCAGCACTCAGGTATAGGTTGCATGTTGAGACCTCAAGGGATTCCACAGGTCACTCTCATGTTGATCACTGTGTGCAAAGATGTTATGCGCTGCCAAAATTTATCTGAAGCTAATGGCTACTCGAATAAAGTCAGACTAATCTATTTTGGGGATGAATGTTCTAACCTATTTTTGGGATGGGCTGGTTTGTGTATAGCAAGTAAGAATTCAGCAGATGCATGAGTTGAAGAAAAAAGAAAAAGACTTCATCAAGTTACAGGTACAGGAGTTTACTCTGGTGGTGCATTGTTCTTTCCTTTCATCTTGATGTTTTGTAGGGCACACTGCATTTAGCCTGCTATCAATTGTCCTGAGTTCCACCCTGTCATTGTCAGTTTATGCTTTATGAACCTGCTTTACAAATCTTATGTACAAATGTAAGGAGAGTGATCATATATAGTCATCCTCCACTTTTGATCAATATCAAAGAGCAAAGGCAATTTTACATTTCTGACAGTAGAATTTTGTTCCATGTTATAGGAGCGACTTAACCAGGTGTTGCTGGAGAGGAAGAAAGAGGTGAAGAATAGCATGGACATGTTGAGCTCACTACAGGCATGCACCTGCCTCTTATAATTATTACCTGCACTATTTAAGTGTAGAAAAAGAGTAGAACTCCATTATGGTTGCAAACCCTTACCATTTGGTCTCAGATGGAATAATTTCTTTGGTCAAGGGCAAATCTTCCTTCACATCCTGGGTGAAATCCAATATTTGAGTCTAAGAACTTCCAGAACCTCATCTCATTGCTATTCAACAGAAGGAAGGCAAGCAAAGGGGAACATTGCTCAACAAGAAAGCAGATGGGGACTTCTGTAAAATGATTGTAAGCCTATTTCATCAGTATTTTCATGTATTTTTGCAGTAGAGTAGATCAACTGGACATGGAGGAACAACTTTCAAGCTCCCCAAGATAGCATGTTTTATGGAGATCTATGTCCCTGCAGGTTGATGCATATGAGGCCCAAAAGCAGGAGCTCATTACAGAGAACACAGATTTGAGGAATATGTTAAGATCCATGCAGGCATGTATTCTGAGGAATCTCTCCTCTCCAATGAAGTTGATCAAATGATTCATTCAGAAGTTTTTTCTCTGTATAATGATGCATGAATTCTTGATATTTCCCTATGTCTTAAATGCCTCTTGTCATGCATATGATCTGACAAGCTCTAATCATCATTTTCTTGGCAGTACAGGGAGACATGCGTGACTGTTTGAATGTGCCAGGGAGTTTGCCAAGATCTTCAGGAGGAACCAGGGCAAATGGCATGTTTGATCTTGAGCCACCTCAAACAGCATTAGGAGAATGCATGGTAAACTTTGGTTCTTTCAAATTTGACGATGTCAATCAAGGTTGCAAGATAACGTCGATGGGACTAGTGTGTGAATAGTAGTCTCAGGCCAGGTCTATGAAATTTGCTTTTGACACACACACAGATTCGGGTGCAGGATGTTATTGATTTACCAGTCCAAATGGCCAGGGATCAGATTGAGCAAAGTCTGCGGGCAAAAATGGCTTCAATCAAGGTGTAACATTTCTCCCAACAACACAGAATGTCGTGTTTCATTTCTGACGAATACATTCTCTACATAACTTCTCTCAAGTTTTGATGCTATTCAGGTTTAACAGAGACATGTTTCATTTCTGACAAATACATTCTCTACATAACTTCTCTCAAGTGTTGATGCTATTCAGGTTTAACAGAGACAAATCAGTGTATCGTATAATCAGTGTTTTCTTTACAGGAGTGTATGTTGCAGTTGCAAGGATCTAAGAAGGGGCTCCAGTCAACTGAGAATTGACAGAGCAACAAAAGAGGCTCTAATCCACCATATGATGAGGCAATTAAATAAAATGACAGAAAAACCCAAAGCACTAATTCTAGTGTTTGCAAGGTGCCCATGTACTATATGCATATATCTGCACAAACCAATTTCAATGTCTCTTGAGAGAACATTCTTGCAGGATTTTTTTTTCTGTGTAAGTGCATTAATAAGACTGAAATCAAACATGATCATTCACCCCCCTGAATATGAGGTTCTTACAAACCATGCACATTACAATTGGATGAAGTTAAAAAACAAGCCAGTTTGGAACAGCAAAATGGTTTTAGCCCAGCATTTTTCCAGTTTGCTGAGGTTGTGCTACTGGCAGAGAAGAGCAATAAATATGATCTAACTATTGCTCCTTTATTGGTCCTGGCAGTTTGCTTCTAGTGACTCCTCTACTTGCAATCCTGATTTTGGTTTTAAGATGGTGTTGCAAAAAAGTAAATAACTGAACTTCAACATGAGAAGTATTTTTGCACTATCCCCTGCTGAGCAGAGTCTGCTAGGGATGTGCTTCATTCCCACCTGCAACTCTGCATCAGGACCTCTCTTTCTGTGTCCACCATGTGGCATAGCAAATTGAAGCTCCTAGAGCTCGAGTAATCTATCTGCAAGTGAGTTGCATGAATACATGAAACAAGTTTTAAAGCTGATATCAAACTTTTGTTAGGTGGTGTTTGAAAACACCATTTGAGTGAAGGAGAAATGGCAAGGTAACAATCCTTCAAGAATTTTTTACTCTGGAGAACCTGCCTTGCCAGGTTTGCCAGTTCCTCCAGATTTCTTTGGAAGCAAGATTGAGTGGATGTTTGGAAGCACTCCTCCGTTGGCAATCGTCACCTGTCCTAGTAGCCTGCTCAGTTCTTCATCGTTTCTTACTGCCAGTTGAATGTGACGAGGCACTATTCTTGTCTTCTTGTTATCTCGGGATGCATTCCCAGCCAACTCCAGCACCTGAGAAAAGCAGATTGAAACAGAATGACAAATCAGCACAAGGAAAACAAAGTTTCTGAGACGAATCAAGAACTCGGTTCAGCGTACATTTCTCCAACCGCGTTAGCGCTCAACGCTCTCCTTGTTTTTTTAATTGACGAGTAGTTTTACGCAGCAAGCTCCGAACAGGACTCCGAGCCCATTTTTTCCCCGACATACAAGAATTCGATTCTGCATACCGACTAACACCTGATTCGCCGTTCCTTTGACGGACGCATTTACTTAAGTCCTTCATCTGTGATAACGCTTAACGCTCTCCTCTTCATTTATTGATAAGTTTTTACGAGCGATTATGCTGCAAGTAGGACTCTGAGCCTATTTCTCTCCGACTGATAGGTGCACATTTCTTCAACCGCAGTAACGCTCCACTTTTCTCGTTAGTTGGAGAGTATTTTTTTAATGATTGATTGTGCTGCAAGCTACACATAAGACTCTGAGGCTATTTCTTGCAGACGAATTAAGGATTGTATTCAGCGCACCGACTAAAATTTAAATAAGAGTAAACCAGACATACCTCAGCAGCAAGATACTCCAACACTGCAGCAAGATAAACAGGAGCGCCCGCCCCGACTCTGGTAGAGTATTTCCCAGCCTTCAAGAACCTTGCAATCCTTCCCACGGGAAACTGTAGCCCAGCCTTGGTGGAACGCGACATAACCTTCTTCCCGGAGCTCTTCCCTCTTCCCGACATGGTCGCAGACGAGAAAAACGTAAAACAAAAATCCACAAAACAAACAAGTCACAGTAGATCTATAGACAATAGAAAGTGCGCAAGCAACAGAGAAAGAGCGACTAGAAATTTCAGCGACAATCGAGCGGGATAGCAATCGGCGAAAATACGAATTCAAAGGATCTGCACACGCGCAGCAGCTCGATCAGCAATGCAGTATTTATACTGCAAACAGAGGAGAAGGCCAATAGCGTGTGTTCACTCGGATCGACCAGAAAGCATCCCTCAGTCGTCCAGATTTCGATCGGACGGTCAAAACGGCGTTCTAAATTTTCGCATTTTTTCGACCTAAAAAATATGATTTCGACGTATCCGAATGATTTTTGTGAAAAAAAAAAAAAGGTCTCTAACTCGCCGGATTTCGAATAAATAGAAAAACTTAATCGCCGTATTTCAGCTAGCCGGAATAGTAAAATATTCTTAAATTTATTTACTTTCACATATGGTCTCAACGACTTATTGGGGATCAAATTTGCCGTTTTTATAACAAAAAAATTGGGAAATTAAGTGTAAATTCGACTAATTTTGCTGATTTTAAAATGGAAAACCCACCACTTTTTTTTCTTTTTTCTTTTTTTTCAATTTCTGGCGTTTTCATTATTTTTCCAAAAACAAAACGGAGAAATTTTCAATAAAATAAAATAAAAATTCCAGTGTAGAATTTAATTTATTCAGAAAATAATATTTTTTTTTTGAAAAAACACCTCTAAGTGTATAGCTTTTGCATATTACAATTTTATTATTTTCCTTCGTCCAAGGTTTAGCCACAAGATGCTACAATATAGTATGATTGAGGTTTTGTATTCTTTTCCTTTTTTCAATAATTTGAAATAGCATTAGGGTAGAATGGCCGGTGAGCAGACACTTAAGCGCTCAAGGCAGGCCGAATCCAAGGGGAGGGCTCGGTTGTTTTTGGTGTTCAAACAAAACTTGAAGGCCTCCTCTTGGCACATCTGATGCACTAAAGATCATCAAAGACAGTTTTTAAATGAGAAAGTTATGATCCCCCAAAGTAGAGGGGGTTGAAAACTCAAACAAAAAAAAAAACCACAAAACACTACAAAGCCAGTTCCCAATTGGTAATGGACAATTCTACCCTAATTGGAGAGAATCACTAGAAAATTTTAGCATTTACCTTTTTTCACAAGCTAAAGGTTGGCTAAAAAAAATGTCGAAATTTTAGGTCAAAAGTTTTTTTGCCTTGAATTTTTGACCATTTATTTTGGATTTTTTTCAGTATCAACACCAAATTAGGGTCTCTAAGTCCAAAATTTTCATTTCCTAAGGTTAGATTTGAAAGCCAAAATAAAATTCTAGTGACGACGATTTCATTGGAGTTGGTTTAGGTGGGATGGGCTATAGTTGTAGATCATACAAAAAGATAATTCCAAACTGCAAACTTATTAGAGGTCGATTCCAAATTAGAATTCTTAAAAAATAAACATTTTACAAGTTGTTTCAAAATGTCCTTATGGATCCTAAGGTATCAAAAGAGAAACAACTATTTTTATTTTTTTCAATGTCTTTTGGAACCTTTGTGTCTTTCCAATTTCATACACATGTTTATATGTAATTTCATACAAATGTAAATATGTGTTATTTTGAATATGTTGAAATCATTTCAAGAAGTTACATTTTTTTTTTCTTTGATATTAAGTTAGTTTCCAATAAAATTTTCTCTTTCAAATACCTAATTCAAATATTTAATCCCTTTTTGTTTAGTTGATTTAATGTTTATCCACCCTAATTGCTTTGAAAATTTCAATGGATTAAAAATAGGGGTGCTTGGTTAAATCTCCCTATGGATGATAATTGAACAATATTTTGTACAATTTGAATTTGATATATATCTCAAAATAATTCAAAAATTCAAAAATGTAAACTTTTTTTTTTTTTTTCCATTCATCGTCACTAATAATGCGTAGTTACACAAAGCCCAAGTATCATAATTTAATGACTTATAATAAATGAATCGTGGGAGTGGGCAAGGGTCACCCAAGGGTGGAAGTGAGAAATATAGGTAGTCAACTCAAGAGCACTTGTTGGACACAAAGGGTGGTGAAAGCTTGCTTGCATTTTTGGAATGCAATTTTTGAAACTTGTTCTTCATCGAAAGTGATGAAGATTCAAAGGGGAGATCAATCTTTTCCACCATTCATCCTCCACACTTAGTTGGTGTCACCAACATATGCTAGCTTGTTTCTAGATGCAATTGAATTTTTTCATCATTTGAAGGAAACAAAATCAATTAAGAACTAAAAACAAAAGCCAAAGGTTGGGAGGGGAACCACTTTAAAACAAAGAAAAGAAAAGGTGAGAAGTGGCGAAAGGGAATGAACCCAAAAACATTGACTAAAGGCATATTGGTGAACACCATGGAGACTAGGGGAATAAGGCTCCTAGAGTGATGAACTAGGGAGAAAGGTCCTTTATGGAATGAAGGTTTGTGATGGCAAGAAAGTCCATGCAACCTTGAGAAATGTACTATTCCTTAGTGTTGAAAAAAACAAACTCCTTGAGTGTTGATTGCATTGTGCATCTAATAAAACATTTTGTTGTTGGGGAGCTTGTTACAACTTTGGTGCTTTTGGATGCATTTGAACATTTCCTTCTAGAGGATGGTGAGTGTCTATGTCGACTCACCTAGGAGGTGTTGTATCCATAAGTTTTCAAAGAGGTTGTTAACTTTGTCAACAACACCAAAACGGATCGTGCTAGAGCCTTAGATCCCTCACTTTAATCAAACATTCTTTTCTTTCTTGGCTCCACTTGGAGCTCTTAGGAGAAGTTGGGAGGGAGGTCACAACCAACCCCATCTTGCAAGGGTTGAACATGAATGAGATTTTAGTAAGTCAACAAGAGGTCAATGGGCAATGTATTACAAGTCTTGAACTTGAGGAATGGGATGTCATTAGGTTATAAGTCACAAGTAGCGAAGGTAGCAACACACATTTGTGTTGTTGTGGCTTCACAAAAGAAATGCACAAAATTAGATGTGGTTATGGGCTAGGTGGTGGGAAAAACAACATTGCAACATTTTGCCAAGAAATAGAAGTCTTCAACGCCAACATGCATGGTTGAAAAGGGGGTGGAGAAGTTGGGAGGGATTATGATGGCAATGTGGGCTTTTGTAATGTGGAATGTTGAAAATTTGGTGGGCATTCTTCTAAATCACAATATAATATATTTCTAACAAGTTGTCTAATGTAACTTCAAAGTTTTCTTCATGGGAGGTTGCAACATTTTTTTCTAGGTTAAATGATAGGGATATCCTAAACAATTAATTCAATTGCAATTAGATCAGCTGTATGTAACATGAGGTAGGGTGGATGGGAAAAGGTATCAACTTATAGGAGATGAAAACCACTCCTCTAAACGAAGCGAGAAATTCCTTTTGTCCATATTGCCATGAGTTGAGTTTGAAAAGTTTGGATTTTTGCAAAGGACCTTGAATGTTGGTGGACATGCCTCCAAGCTTCCATCCCAATTCTTGCTATCAATTGTTAACTATTGTAAAGGACCTTGCCCAAGTGAAGGTGTCTTCATGGAACTCATGTTTGCATCTTTGGCACCATCTATGCCAAATCAATCATGCCCTCAAAATGTCCCGACGTATTTTAGGACCTTGCTCAAGGGAGTGGAATTGTAGTCCCAATTTGCATCTCCCAAGTTGGTGGGGTTTTGTGGGGGATGGAAACCTCCCCAAATAAGTTGTTCACACACAAGGGAATGTGGGGGAAAACTTGTTTGAATTTAGGTTGCATTGAAATTCTACCATATTTTTGTTGTGCACATGCTATAGGAAAACATGTGTTTAATTGTTTTTAAATCCCCAAAACCATTGAACATGATGTCCCCTTGGTGACCAATATTTCTCCAACATGCTCCTATTGGAAAACATCCTTGCAAGTTCAACTAGATCATAATTGAGAAAAAATTTGGATCTTTAACTAGGAATGAAATTGCTCCTAGTCAAGAAGGCATCAAATGACTTCTCTATTCCTTTTTCAAGTAAGCCAATATTGTAACCTTGTTTTGTTGCGTAGTTGAAAATGTTGGAGGTTTTAAATTTTCGCATTGTCCTCCATTACTAATTTTTTAAGTCAAAGCTTGAATCTTTCATTAGGTAATTGACAAACAACCATATATAAATTGGTCTTTGGTCTTTAGTTGGAGAAATTAAGGGATTATAATCTAAGAATTGGCCTATTTTTCCTTGCCTTTGAATTTTTTTTACTTGTCCAAGGGAGCTACCATTGATGAGTTGAAACCCTTCCATTATCCTTAAAAGTTGTTTGGATGGGAATATTGAGTTTTTGCATATGTGTTGGGACTCATTGAATGGAAGATTTGGTAGATCAGTAAGGGGGGTTGGGAGAACAACTAGATATCCAATCACCTGAAGAGAGTTGTTTAGCACATGATAAATCCCAAGGTATGTTTTGGATTGATTTTTACATGCCCCCTAGTAGATTTGGTAGACTTGGTAGATGTCTTAATGACTCAAACAAATTTTTAATAGTTGTCATTTTCATTCCAAAGGTCTTGAATTGAATTGATGCCCTTAAATGACCAAGTTATTAATCTTGAACCTTTATATGTGCCCCATTTTAGTCTTAGCCCATTTGAGAAAAGGCAATAGCCATACAATGGTTGCCTAATAGTTGAATCCTAGGTAGTTGGAGGATTTGCCATAAATAGCATTAATGAGATAACATTACAAATACAAAATATATAAAACATTATAAATATTTATTCCTTAATTTCCCTAATTCTGAAATATAAAGTTTTGGATTGTGAAACCGTGTTTCTTCAATATATATATATATATATATATATAACATCACATTATGGAACATCAATTTTAGGTTGGGCCCAATTGCTTTGCAGAGGCTAGGTACAATAAGTGTGCATATGATAGATGGGCATGTTTCCATAAGAGTGCATGTTTTTCAGTTTTTGGATTTCACAAAAATGACAAATGTTTGTTCAAAATTTGTCACACTTTACAATTTGTCATTCATGAATAAAAAAAACATGAACATCCATTTTTCAGCCATATTTGATGAAATTCATCCATAAACATCATTTTAAACCAATAATTTTAAATTCATCCATCATTATGTCATTGTCTATTTGCATTCATTATAAATATTTTAAAAAATAATCAAAAGGTTCCTTGGACAATAAGCCTTAAATAAATGTTTTTGAACTCACTTCCTAAAAAATAATAAATAAACATAGTCTTACCCCTCCCCATGCCCTTGCAATTATGTCTAGTATTAGTCCAAACTATGAATTTGGAGCATAGCCTTATCCACATTGTTTGTTTTTTTTATGTTCTTTGATCTACAAATAAAACCTTGTTTTTGTATACTTCTTTGCATATTCATGCCCCTTTTTGAAGATCATATTTTTTATAGGGTTAAACTTCTAAATTTAGGAATGGTTTTTTTGAAGTTTATTGTAACCTTTGCCATCACAAATTTTAAAAAAATGTGCTGATAGGGTTTTTTTACTTGTGATTTTTACTTTACTTCTAAAATTTTCATGACCACTATTAAGATGAAAGAAAAGGAAATGGGTTGGAATAAAGGCCAAAGCATGACAAGCCAAAAGAAGCCAAATGTATTTACAAACCAAGTGGAAATCTATGAGCATGAACATTCCTAAGACCCCTAAATTGCATTCCCCTTTTGGGAAGAACGACTTTTTCTTTTTGGCAATTTTTTTGCCACCTATTGACACAAAAGAAGGCTATGATTCATAGATAAGAGGTTTTTGGAAAATTATGTTTAAAGGTGCCATATTTCGATAGAAGAGCAACTGAAATCACCACATCATGTCTTAGCATGTCACCAAAATAACAAGGTTCCAAAAAAATTCTACTTTCCTCTTTGATTGATAGGCAAATTTGACAATCTTCTTGTGCATGATTTTACTCTACCTTAAAAACATTGGAGGAAAAAACCTTGTTTGGGAATTCGAACTATATAATAAAATCCCAAATCTTTGAAGTCAAATCTGAAAAGTCAAAACATGTCGAACTAAATGATCTTGATATCATTGAAATTTTCAATGAATGCTATGAGACAATGGATTCATTGCCAAAACAAGTGTTTGTTAATAATTACAAGGCTTTGTAAGGTCAAGACAAAAATTGCCACAAAAAGTCATGACCATTAAAAACACAATTAAAATGGGCAAATTATGTGTGGGTATGTGATGTTCTTGATATGGGTGTAAATTAATGTTGTTGTATATTAAAAATGGTTACATGTACCATTAATGATGAACCCCCAAAATTGCATTTGATAAAAATTGTCAAAAATCAATAGGAATTTTTTTGACAATCTTGAAGATTTTTCTCCATTGATATAATTCCTATGGTGACCTCCATAAGGAGAGTAATGGATGTTACATGAATCCAAGTTATGAAATTCATGTGAATTTACGACCAATTTAGGCTCAAAATTGTATTAACCACCTTCTTTGTTTATGTATTGAAATGGTCAAAAAGGGCTTGTGGGTCATTTCATTATAATTGTTTCAAAACATTTACCATTTCATTTTAGTTTCAACGAACTATGTAATGCACCCCAAAATTTCAAGATTTCCATTAGTGGCAAAATCATTGAATTTGCCAACAATACAAAATGACAAGCCAAAAAGTGCATCAAAAGTTATATGTCACACACATGAAAATTATTGTGACCAACAATTTGCATTAATGTGCACAATGACAAAAGAAATAGATCTAAATCCATGTTCAATCACACACAAATTAACATAAAACAAAGACAAAAAGATATTTACACATAATTATATTGGTAACATGGGGTGTGAAACAAATGGAACAAGGTTATTAATAAAAGGGAAAAATTACCCTATGGTTTATTTCAATTGTATTTATGCTAATCTACCTAATCTAGCCTTCAATGTCTTTCCAATTTATCCAAAAATATATATTGTTATGATAGATTTGACAATAAAATAAATTAAACTTTAGAATTGGTCTATTTGTTTATTGATGATTTTTTCTTCCCTTTAAATCTTAAAAACTATGAGATATTAAAAAAAAGATTAAATCACACACAAATGTAGTGTTAAAATAGACTTTTAAAATATCTCAAAACGAAATATTGCTCATGAAATTAAAACTCATGAAAAAAAAAAAAAAAGTTTGAAAGATCATGAATAAAACATGTTGTTTCAAACCTTCTACACAAATTGATTCAAGATTGAATTAATACTAACTACATAATAACTGTAATTTTTATAGTTAATATAATTGATAATTAATGAATAACTTATGATTAATAACTTAACTCTAATTTGTAATAGTTATATTGCAAAGTTGTACTAGTTCAAACTCCAATGTTGAACAAAGTAAAAACAATTTGTGGGCACAACGTTTATTTATATTTTTTTGGGTACTCAACATGAGGGGGAACATTTAGTGTAAAGTTTGAGATCTACATACATCAAATTACCACTTTTAAGGGGGGTATTAAATAATTGTCCAACTTACTTTTTATCACCTTATTATTATCTAAATTTCTAATATATGCATATTAAAGCCACCTATATTAATTATAATCCATTATTTCAGATTATTGCATACCCTATATTATAATTAAATTTATTATTTGAATAAAATGTACCCTATTTTTAACTAATTAACTTATAGTTTTTATTCAACAACCAATATATTGCACCTTCTAATTTTACTCATATATTTTCTAGTTTTTTTAACCTAGTGTCCCCCCAAGGTATTCAATTGATTTCATATGGCCCACGTCATGCCAACATGATTTGTTATATACATTAGTCTTCGCATTTATAGGCCCATGCTCCTTCTAGTCTAACTTGGGCTATTGCAAGGGCAATGATTAAAATCTTGAACTTTTTTATTAAACAATGTAATGTAAACCAAACTAAAGGGTATTGATCATTGTTCGATGCTATTTATGTTCCAATTTTCAATAACAATCAATTTCAAATTAACTACAACCAAGGGCATAACTTTTCTTCCTTTGACAACTTGTGAAACTTTGATGCAAAATTGAAAATCTTACTTGCTAGTATGATAACGTAAGTTTTGTGGGTCTTGCGATCTTTCCTTATGTTTTGTGTTCAATTTGATGCAACCATGGTCCACAACATGTTGGCATTCATGTTTCACCCTAAATATTGGGGGTTAAAATGTGTGACAAACTTAATTGGGAAGGACAAAACTTGGATTGTAGTGAACAAATATGACACAAAAAAATTGATTCCATTTTTGGTTGTGGTTCAAGTCCCCTAAGCCTAGTTGTGCAAATGCACCTCCTCAAACAAATTGTCGATTCATTGCTTGGGGTTCTTGCATCCATAAAAGAAGCTAGTGAGAGTTTGCTATTCAAATTTGGGTCCTTATTTTGTCATATTGTTGTTTTAAAGGACATGAAATTTTTTCTTGCTAGTTGGAAAAAACATGAATCTCAATTCCTAAATGTTGGGTTCTTGGTGTGACAAATCTTTGAAATTCCAAGAAGCCAAAGCAAGACTAAACACATTTTTAGCATTGCCAACAATGATTTCTTAGTGCTGAATGTTTGCAACATGGCAATGTTTTTGTGAAAAATGAAAAATAACATGAAAGAATTGTGATTTTTAGAAAATTTTATGCCAAAATTAAATAACTACAATAGCCACATCCAAACTTAGGCACTTCCTAAATTGCCATTTATAGGAAGCACTTTTGTGAAAATGTTACAACCCACCTAGGAGAATCACCATTTTAATGTTTAATGATGAGTATCTTCATTAATGGACTTACTTGAAGAATTTGAAAAAAAACCTTGATTGTTAGTGTTTTGACCAACTTAAAGCACTATTGGTTGGGTTTTGATAATTTGGATGCCTTGGTGACAATGTACAAAAATTAGTTTAATGATATGTGGACAAACTGTAAACTTGTTTAGAAAACCTCATTGAGTTTTGTTTTACAAAAGACATTGTTTGATGAACACAAAAAAAACTTGAGGAATAAGGTTACTTTGAAAATGAATAACAAATTCTCACTTTCATGTCCATTTAAGTTAACAATCCTTAATCCTAATTGCAATATTCAATAAGCCTAATTTGGATTTTGTCATTTAAATGTGAAATGTCTTCTCAATTGTTTTTTCAATTGCAAAGTGGAGGTCCAAAATTGTGAACAATGTCTTGGAACATGCACATTTTTCACTCCAATAAATATATTTCGTCTTTGTGCTTGGTAGTTTTAATAACTCATACAAAGGTGGTGTCTTGAGGCATTTGTAGATTTGTTTTGTGCTTTGCTCATAACATTTTGTCCCTTTAACTTGGGACTTTTGTAAACAAAATGTCTTGTCATTATGCTTAGAAATATCACTTGTCAATGATTAAAGATGCATTCAAATGTTAACTCGGGTACTTTACAAATGCATTTTATGGTTGTGTTTATGTTTGTAGCCGCATTCAATGATCAATGATGTATTTTTATTGAACTTGAAACCTCTATAAATCAATTTTATATTAATGCTTGTGTTGGTTGGATTTAGTCATTAGGAAAATGAAATTTCAATTTCGAATCTTTGCAATAATTTTTCTTTTGTGATAAAATCAAATGGCTTTAGTTAATGCTTAATGATGCGTTTGTCTTGAACTTCAAACCTTTGCAAAATGCATTTTGTTATGATACTTGAGTTTAACAACTTGAATTAATGATTGATGATTCATTTGTGTTGAAATTGGGACCTTTTCAAATCAATGTTGTGGCATTGGCTACTGAGTTTAATCATTGAATCAATTATTTTTCGTTAACTTGGGACCTTTGTAGATGCATTTTGTTGTGATGTTTGATTTTGAAAACTTATCAAGATTTATTTGTGTTGAAATTGAAACTTTTGCAAATCAAATTTTGTGATGGTGTTTGGCAACTTCACTCAATGAACCACATGGTCATTCTAGCTTCAATTAGAGCTCTAAAGGTCAAATTTGTGGCATGCTTGTGCTTGCTAGTTTAAATCACTCATGGTGAACACATGTTCATTGTGTATTGAAGATTCAACTTTAAAACTCCAACTCAATTTTGGGGCTTGTGCTTGGAACATAACTTTAAGAAAAAATAAACATTTTGCCTTTTATAATCAACTTTAATACTTTGGATTGAAATGTTGTAATTCAATTTTCATTGATTAACTCAATAAAAGTTGCATTTGTTTTGTGGCATCACACACAAAATCTGTATTCATATCCATATTCAATATTTTTATGATATTAAATTTACTTATACCTTGATGCTCATACCATTGTGCACAATTCTTCAACTATATATATACCATCATATATACATTTTCAAACTTCTACCTTAAGGTAAATCAGGCCATCGTTGATTGCATGTCTATGATCGAACACTTATTTATATCTTCATCATATGTGCTTCATTTGACTGATTTAAAATATTATGACAACATTACCTCAAGCTCTAGAAATCATCTTTCAAGTGCAAAGGAAAAAAAATAATGAAAAAATATTAAGAAGAAATAAGCTTTCCAACTTACAAAACACATTTTTTTCTTTTGTTTTTCTCTTTGAACCCCTCCTACTTTCAAACCTCATAACTTTCTTATTCATTTTAAACGATTTAAAGTGCTATAAGAGTGCCACTTGAACTTCTACAAATCATTTTTGAACTCTTATAACAACAAAGCAACATACAAAGATTTTGTTGGAAGTTCAGTCATCGGCCGATCTACCCTAGAATTAATATTGTCATGATATATAAAATTCAAAAAAAAATCTAGATATCTAGACCACTATGGTATGTCAATAATCCAATACTAGTGCAACACTAATGAAGACTAGCCAATGAATTGTGCTTAGGTGATCCCACCTAGAAAAAGAACACTTACAAAAAAGTAACCAAATAAGACCCCAATTGGTATCATCCAACTAGCCTACTAATTATGGTTTAATTAACATAAGAATTGGTTTAATAAATATTAAAAATCAATCATATGTGGTTTAAACTGACATAGAAATTGGCTTAATAAATACTTTAAAATCAATACACATAGAAATACCTACATAAGTCCAGTTAACTAGATAGACTAGAACCTATATTTCAAGTAGACCTAAAGTTCAAATTCGTTCTCCATGACTTAAAAAAAATACTGTAGTACTTTGGCAGCCAGCCATGACATTAATTATATTATTCATGGAAATGTTGAAATTTTCAAACCCCCAAAAAAAAAAAAAAAAAAAAAAAAAACCTT
>Ga0116227_10005996_pt1 | contig 25021 bp, 21 predicted proteins | sample S1TSphgellanicum_FD_89693 | JGI IMG/M metagenome (GOLD analysis project Ga0116227, IMG submission 89693) | Host-associated microbial communities from peat moss isolated from Minnesota, USA - S1T2_Fb - Sphagnum magellanicum MG | ecosystem: Host-associated > Plants > Peat moss > Unclassified... | reverse complement strand
CGGCATCTCGACATCCAGCGTCATCACATTGGGGCGCAGCAGCTCGATCTGGGTGCGCGCCTCATCCGCATTGGCCGCCGAGCCGACCACCGTGATCTGCGGCGTGCGCTCCAGCACATCGCAGAACAGCGCCCGCATCGCGGGGGAGTCATCGACGACCAGAACTCTGGCATCCTTCATCAACGCGGCATACTCCGTTGCGGCTTGCGCCAGGGCTGAAACGATCCACTCCAGCCATAACGCGCCATGATCAGCATCGCCCCCGTTGCCCTCGTCCTAAACCGCAAGATCACAGTAAATAGCTGCCACTGATTACGGGGTTCATCGTAGAGAGATGCCAAGCAAAGCCAGCCACTCGCATGGTTGACAGCAAGTTGCCGGGGCGCCGCTTTGAGTCTGCACTTTATGCCACTCCGTTCCGGGAACCTACGGATATGCCTACAAACAGGACGTTGCGGCTCAGGCCTTAGGATTAACCACGAGTCATGGGAGGCTGCTGCGCCGATTCTGCAATCGGCGCCCCACGACCGTGGAGTTTTCGATGTTCGACTGGTTCGAGAAACAGGCCCCCATCGCGGTCAAGCTGCACAGTCTGGCCTGGGCCGTCGTGGTTTGCGCGGCGGTCGGCGTGGCGGGCAGCGTGCTGGCCTGGCAAGAGCTGATCCCGCCCCTGGCCGGGGTGGCGCTGAGCGGGGGCGCCTTTGCGCTCATCGCGCTGGTCATGGTGGCGGGGGTACGGGCCATCGCCGCGCCCTTCCCCGAGATGATCGAACGCTTCGAAACGCTGGCGCAGGGCGATCACGCCGCGCTGGTCGAATACACCGAAAGAGAAGATTGCATCGGCCGCCTCGCCCGCGCCTGTGACACGCTGCGCGACCATGGCCATCAGGCCCGGCTGCGCGCCGATCAGGAGGAGCTGGCCGCAAGCATCCTGCGCGACAGCCTGCGCCAGCTGGCCGACAACCGGCTCGATTGCCAGATCACCCGCGACCTGCCGGAGCGTTACGAGGATCTGCGCAAGGATTTCAACGGCGCCATCGATGCGCTGGCCCAGCTGGTGCTGGCGGTGCGCTCCAGCGCCAATTCGGTGCTGAACGGCGCGGCGGAGATCCGCTCCGCCACCGACGATTTCGCGCATCGCAATGAGCAGCAGGCCAATACGCTGGCCGAAACCGCCGCCGCGATGAACCAGACGACGAAAGATGTGCAGCAATCCGCGCAAGCCATCCTCGAAACCAAGCAGGCGATGGCCTACGCCCGCGCCAAATCGCTCGACGTCGGCGATCTGGTCACCGAAGCGCTGGTGGCCATGGGCCAGATCGAGGATTCCACGCGCGAGATCAATCACATCATCGCCACCATCGACAGCATCGCCTTCCAGACCAACCTGCTGGCCCTGAACGCCGGGGTGGAAGCCGCGCGCGCCGGGGATGCCGGGCGCGGTTTCGCCGTGGTCGCCACGGAAGTGCGCGCACTGGCCCAGCGCAGCGCGGAAGCCGCCAAGGGCATCAAGGCGCTGATCAACGCCTCCACCCAGCAGGTTTCGACCGGCGTGGGGCTGGTGCGGCAAACCAGCGACCTGCTGGAAGGGTTGAGAACGCGCGGCGGCACGGCTTTCGACCTGATGGTCACGCTGACCGCCTCGGTCGAGGCACAGGCGGGCAATCTGCATCAGGTCAACAGCGCCGTGGCCGATATGGACCGCGCGACGCAGCAGAACGCCGCCATGGCCGAGCAATCCACCGCCGCCGCGCGCAGCCTGGCCGATGAGGCGCATGAGCTGACCACCATCGTCGCGCGTTTCCACACCGCGCCGGGCGCTCAGGCGGCGATCCAGCCGTTGCGCCGCGTGACCCAGCCTGCCGCGCCGCGCCGGGTTGTGACGCCGCCGCTGGTGCGGGGCAATCTGGCGCTCAAGCCGCTGCCGCCTTTGCCGACCACCGATGCCGCTCCTCATGCCGACGACTGGTCGGAATTCTGATCGCGCCAAGGATCACGCCCATGCCCATCATCCATCTGCCCGCCCGTTGCGACAGAGCCGCCGCTCAGGCGCTTTTGCCCGAATTGCAGGCGGCGCTGGGCTCCGGCCCGCTGCAGATCGATGCCAGCGCCACCGAGCAGGTGGGGCAGGCCATGCTTCAGGTGCTGCTCAGCGCCCGCCGCACCGGTGAGGGCGCGCAGATCACCCCCTCTCCCGCGCTGCGCCACACCGCGCGGCAGGCGGGGCTCGAAGTGGCGCTGTTCGATCGGAGCGAGGCATGACCCCAGAGGACATCCAGGCCCTCTTCTTCGTCGAATGCGAGGAAGCCCAGGGCGCCGCCGAGCAGGGGCTGGCCGCCTGCCGCGCGGGCACGCAGGACGCCGACACGGTCAATGGCGTGTTCCGTGCGATCCATTCGATCAAGGGCGGAGCGGGCGCTTTCGGCTTCACCGCGCTGCAGACCTTTGCCCATGCCTTCGAAACGCTGCTCTCCGAGGTGCGTGAGGGCAATGCGCCGCTCAATCCTCCGCTGGTGGACCTGCTGCTGCGCGCGCTCGACAAGCTGTCGGACCATGTCGTTGCCGCGCGCGATGGCGCCATCCCGCCTCAGGATTCGGCGCTGCTGATGGAGCTGGAAGCGGCCGCGCGCTATGATGCGGCGGGGCGCTTCGATGCCCCCACCGCGCCCAAGGCGAAGCCCGCGAAGAAGGGCGCCGCCAAAGCACGCGGCGACAGCGCGCGTGACGACAGCGCGCTCGATGCGCTGCTGGCCGAACTGTCCGCCCCGCACGCCGGAACGCCGGCCACGCCCGAACCGCGCGAACAGGGCTGGCAGATCTGGATGCGCCCGCTGGCCGGCGCGATGCGCAATGGCGGCGAGCCGCTGCTGCTGCTGCGCGAGCTGACCGAGCTGGGCGCGGTCTGCCTGCAATGCGACACCAGCGCGGTGCCGGGGCTCGACGATCTCGACCCCGATCAGGCCTATCTGGGCTGGACCTTCGTGGTGCCCAAAACCGTCTCGGAATCGACCGTGCGCGAGATCTTCGATTTCGCGGGCGACGATTGCCCGATCACCATCGGCGAGGGCGAGAGCAAATGGGCCGACATGCCCTATCGCCCCACCCCGGTCGCCCCGCCCGCCCCCGAAGCGGTCGAGGTCGCAGAAACCGAAGACGCCCCCGCCCCCGCCAAGCCCGCCGCGCCCAATCCCGCGCCGCCCCCTGCCGGCCAGTCGATCCGCATCGACCTGCTCAAGCTCGACCGGTTGATCGACACGGTGGGCGAGCTGGTGATCGCCCAGGCCATGCTGGCCCAGCGCCTGCACAATGAGGGCGTGGTGGCCAATGAAGAGCTGAACATGCTCGAAGGGCTGACCCGCGACATTCAGGACAATGCCATGTCGATCCGCGCCCAGCCGATCGGCAGCGTGTTCAGCCGCGTCCCCCGCATTCTGCGCGAGCTGGCGGCCAGCACCGGCAAGCATGTCACGCTGCAGACCTCGGGCGAGACCACCGAACTCGACAAGACGGTGATCGAGCGGCTGGGCGAACCGCTCACCCACCTGATCCGCAATGCCGTGGATCATGGCATCGAAAAGCCCGATGAACGCCTCGCCAAGGGCAAGAGCGCCGATGGCACGCTGACGCTGTCAGCCGAGCACCGCTCGGGCCATATCCTCATCCGCATCGCCGACGATGGCGCCGGGATCGACCATGCCCGCGTGCTGGCCAAGGCGGTGGAAAAGGGCATCGTCGCCGCCGATGCGGCGCTGTCGAAGGAAGAGATCGAGACGCTGATCTTTGCGCCGGGCTTCTCCACCGCGACCAGCATCACCAATGTCTCGGGCCGGGGCGTGGGGATGGATGTGGTGCGCCAGTATGTGAAGGAACTGGGCGGGCGCATCACCATCGATTCCACGCCCGGCAAGGGCACCACCTTCACCCTCACCCTGCCGCTGACGCTGGCGATTGCCGATGGCATGATCGTCAAGGTGGGCGACCAGATGCTGGTGGTGCCGCTGGCCCATGTCGTGGAAAGCCTGCGCCCCGCCACCGCCGATGTGCAGGGCATGGGCGAGAGCATGATGCTCAATGTGCGCGGGCGCTTCATCCCGGTGGTCTCGGTGGGCCGCGCGGTGGGCGCGCTCGATGCGGTGGACCGGCCCGAGCAGGGCGTGCTGATCGTGGTCGACACCGAAAGCGCGGGTCAGGCCGTGCTGCTGGTCGACAACATCTGGGACCAGCGGCAATTCGTCATCAAGAGCCTCGACACCCATTACCGCAGCGTTGAAGGCGTGGCGGGCGCCACCATTCTGGGCGACGGGCGCGTGGCGCTGATCCTCAACATCGATTCGCTGGTGGCACGGGCCGCCGGGCCGCGCGCGGTTCTCGACACGATCGGTCTCGACACCGTCGGCGCGGACATCGCATGACCGGCGAGATCCTCTCCCAGCCCGCCGAGGCGGGCACCAAGGCGCGGCAGCCTTTGTTCGAGCCGCTGCCCGGTGTCAGCCCGGCGGTCTATGGCGAGAAGGACTTCCTCGCCATGGCCCAGATGATGCGGGCCGAGGCGGGGATCATGCTGCCGCCGGGCAAGGCGATCCTGGTCTATTCGCGGCTGGCTCCGCTGGTGCGCGCCAGCAATCTGGGCACATTCAACGCCTATATCGTGATGATCCGCAACAATGCCGAGGAACGCCGCAAGGCGGTCTGCGCGCTGACCACCAACCACACCTTCTTCTACCGCGAGGCCCATCACTTCGACCATTTCACCCATGAGGTGCGCCCGCAACTGGTCGAGGCGCTCGATGCCGGTGAGGCGGTGCGCATGTGGTCGGCGGGCTGCTCCAGCGGCGAGGAGGTCTTTTCGCTGGCCATGGCCATGCTCGGCCCGGACCGCAGCGAGGGGCGCCGTCTGGCCAAGCTGGATTTGCGCCTGCTGGGCAGCGACATCGCCGATCCGCCGCTGCTCAAAGCGCGCGAGGGGCGTTACGATCTGCGCGATGTGGTCCATCTGCCCGCGGCCCTGCGCGGCGCATGGTCCACCGCCAGCACCACCCATATGGAGATCGGCCCCGAGCTGCGCGAGATCGTGCAGTTCAAGCGGCTCAACCTGCATGAGGCCTGGCCGATGCGGCGCACCTTTCAGGTGATCCTGTGCCGCAATGTGATGATCTATTTCGACCAGCCCACCAAGCAGAAGCTGGTGACGCGGCTGGCCGAGCAGCTGGTGCCCGGCGGCTATCTCTACATCGGCCACAGCGAGCGCGTCAGCGGCCCGGGCGAGGCGCTGCTCGAGCATGTCGGCCCCACGATCTATCGCCGGAGGGAAGCATGACCATCCGCGTGCTGATCATCGATGATTCCCCCACCATGCGCGCCGTGCTGGGCGCCCGCCTGTCGGACCTGCGCGACATTCATGTGGTCGGCGTGGCCTGCAATGCCGCCGAGGGTCGCACCGCGATCAAGGAGCTGGAGCCCGATGTCGTCACGCTGGACATCGAGATGCCCGGCATGAACGGCCTCGATTTCCTCGACAAGATCATGACCCTGCGGCCTATGCCGGTCATCATCGTCTCGGGCCTGACGCGCGAGGGGTCGGATGCCACGGCGCGCGCCTTGGCGCTGGGCGCGGTGGATTGCTACTGCAAGAGCGATCATGCCGGATCGGCGCTGGAGGATGGCGGCAGGCTGGCCGAGATGGTGCGCAATGCCGCCAAGGTGCGGGTGCGGCGCCATGATACGCCGGTCATATCGCAGCCGGTGCGCCGCGCCGCGCACAGCCAGGACACGCAGCTGATCGCCATCGGCTCCTCGACCGGCGGGGTGGAAGCGCTTCAGGTGCTGCTGCGCGGCTTCCCCGAGGATTGCCCGCCCACGCTGATCGTGCAGCATGTCGACAGCCGCTTTGCCGCCGCCATCGCCCGCACGCTCGATGCCGCCTGCCCCGCCCATGTGCTGCTGGCCGAGCCCGACATGCCGCTGCGGCGCGGCCATGTCTATCTGGCGCCCGGCAACGATCGCCACATGATGGTGGCGGGCAGCAGCGCGCCCTACATCAAGCTGCGGCCCGGCGAGATGATTTCGGGCCATCGCCCCTCGGTCGATGCGCTGTTCCATGCGGTGGCGCAGCATGCCGGATCGCGCGCGGTGGGCATTCTGCTGACCGGCATGGGGGCCGATGGCGCCAAGGGCCTGCTGGCCATGGCACGCGCGGGCGCGCTGACCATCGCTCAGGATGAGGCGACCTCCACCGTCTTCGGCATGCCCCGCGCGGCCATCGCGCTGGGTGCGGCGCAGGTCGTGGCCCCGCTGGCGCGCATCGCCCAGCATGCGCTGACGTGAGGGGGCGAGGATGTCGATGCATTTCACCCCGCCCGTCTCCACCGTCACGCGGATCAGCATTCTGCAGGGGCAGTCGCAGGTCTCGACCGAGCCGCTGGCCGAATTTTCCACCCTGCTGGGCAGCTGCGTGGCGACCTGCCTGTTCGACCCCGTCGCGCAGGTGGGCGGCATGAACCATTTCCTGCTGGCCGAGCCGCCCGCCGCCTGCCTCGCCGATTTCGACGAGCATTACGGCGTCTATCTGATGGAGCTGCTGATCAACGACATGCTGGCGCATGGCGCGGCCAAGGCACGGCTGCGGGCGCATCTCTATGGCGGGGCCAATCTCAACGCCGGGCTGGAGCGCATCGGCCTGCGCAATGGCGCCTTCGCCCGGCAGTTTCTGGCCGACGAAGGCATCGTCATCGCGCGCGAGGATCTGGGCGGCATTCACGCCCGCCGCGTCGATTTCCGCCCGGCGCGGGGGCAAGTGCGCTGCCGTATCGTCGAAAACACCCTTGTTTCCCACACCAGCCCCACACCGCGTCCGCAACGTGCGGACGGCAATGTCGAACTTTTCTGATGTCGAACTTTTCTGAAGAAAGCGAGTAACTCATGACCACCCGAATTCTGACCGTTGACGACAGCGCCAGCATGCGCGCCCTGTTGAACCATGCCCTGACCGGGCAGGGCTTCGACGTGGCGCAGGCCGAGGATGGCGAAGTCGCCCTCGAATGGCTGGCGATGAACGAGGTCGATGTTGTCATCACCGACATCAACATGCCCCGCCTCGACGGCTTCGGCCTGATCGAGCGCCTGCGCCAGGGCAGCCGCCACCGCGACCGGCCCATTCTGGTGCTGACCACCGAAAGCAGCGAGGAAAAGAAGGCCCGCGCCCGTCAGGCCGGGGCCACCGGCTGGATCATCAAGCCGTTCGATCCCGAAAAGCTGGTGGCCGCCGTGCGCCGCGTGGCGCACTGATTCAAGACGCTCGCCGCGTCGCTCACCGATTCGGAAACTTTTGCAAGGCAGGGTCTATTCCATGCAGCGCGAACTCATCACCTTCGAAGTGGCAGGGCAGGTCTTCGGCCTCGACATCATGGCAATCCGCGAGATCCGCGCATGGACCCCGACCACCCGCCTGCCCCATGTGCCGACCTATGTTGCAGGCGTGGTCAATCTGCGCGGCACGGTGCTGCCGGTGGTCGATCTGGCGGCACGTCTGGGCTGGGAGGCCACCGTGCCCACCCCGCGCCACGCGATCATCGTCACCCAGCTGGCGGGCAAATCCTGCGGGCTGATCGTCGATGCCGTCAGCGACATCGTGACCATCGGCGCGGATATGCTGCAGCAGCCGCCCGCCACCACCACCGACCCCATCGTCAACTTCCTGGAAGGGCTGGCGGCGATCGATGAGCGGATGGTGATGGTGCTCAATCTGGCAGCGCTGGCCGAAGACCATCAGACGGGTGAAGCGGCATGAGTGACGAACGCCATATAGAGGCGCATCTGACCACCGTGGCCGATGTGCTCCATGAGCTGGCCAGCGAGATCGAGGATCTGGGCACCGTGCTTTGCATTGATCCTGCGGTGATGACGACCCATCTGCGCACGCTGCAGTCGATCGATCTGATCGCCCAGAAGCAGCGCTGGCTGGCCACGCTGCTGCGCGCCGACTGCCCGCTCTCTGCTGTGAACACCATCGGCGTGGAGGCCCTGAAGGCGCGTTTCTCGCCCCCCAGCGGGCCGAACTGACAGCCCGGGCAGCAGGCAGCATCAACGACAAAGCGGCGGATGGGTCATCCGCCGCTTTGTCTTATCCATCAGGACTGAAAAGGCCTTCGCGGGCCCCTCGCAAGGCTCAGTGCAGGGCGATGCCCGAGGGGGCGCGCCACAGTTCCTCACGCGCCACATCGGGCGTGTGGGCGGCTTCGGCATCGGCGGCCTGCCCCTGCACATCCACCGTGGCCAGCGCGGCGGCCAATGCCGAAACCAGCGCCAGCGCCGGGGTGGTGCCCTCGCTGGTCATTTCCTCATCCAGCCCGGGCAGCATGACCGAGGCGAGGCAGGTGCCATCGCCATTGCGGCTGAGCAGGAAGCTGCCGGTTTCGGGGATCAGCGCCAGCGCCGCGCTGTCATGCGTGCCGGCGGCCAGCCAGGTGTCGAAACGCGCCTGAGGCGGCAGATGGTCGGCCAGCAGGCTGTCATTGTCGGGCAGGCGGCTGAGCAGGTGATAGCCCATGCGCAGCATCGCGCCTTCGTCCTGCGCCTCGGCCATGGCACTGCGGTGGCACAGGTCGGTCAGCCGCATCCGCCATTCGCGAACAGTGATCGGCATTCTGGTCAGCAGCGAAGCGGTCATGAGCATTTCCCTTGTCGTCCCTGACAGCGCTTGCCTGTCTCAAACAGACAATCAACACTGTCGGAACAGCGACCCGACGATAAAATGTCCCTAAGCGGGAAAATTAGCGAATCCCGGTAAAGCCGATTCCGCTCCCGTGCGAAATCGGCACAGTTCTGGCTCAAATCTCGCAGTTGCAACATCCGTAGAAACACCTGAAATTTTTCCACTTAACGTTAAGCGATGACAATTGACTGTTTCCTAATCTCTCCCCTCATGATCTGTTCATGACATCACGAATCCGCTGCTTGGCGGCGACTCTTGCCTTTCCGGGAATCCTTCATGCCGCAACTCTACTTCAACCATCTCCAGACCCATTTCCTGCGCGCTCTGGCTGAGGCGCTGTTCGACGATTTTGCCGAAATGGCCATCACCCCGGATCAGGTGGTGGACAATTTGCAAAGTATTTTCAGCATGATCGGCGGCACCAAGGCCGAGGAAATCAGCACCGCCGTCACCCTGGCCGACATCGCCATGGGCCCATTGTTCAGCATGCTGTCGATCGAGGACCGCAAGGAGCGCATCGAACACCGCATGCGCGACACCGGCTTCTATCTGTTCAAGGATATGGCCCGGCTGCGCGCCCTGCTTTACTTCAGCTATTATGGTTACTGGCAGGACGGCGAAGATGGCGACCCGCTGATCGAGGGGCAGCTGGCGAATCGCGACAACCCCGTGCTGAAACAGATCGGCTTCACCCTGCCAATGTTTCGGACACGCACGCCAGACGAGCGCCCCCTCACCCGCATTGACGGGCGCGACATCAACCCGCGCCACGTCATCAACCGCGAGATGGCCGCCGATGATATCGACATCATCGTCATCGGCTCGGGATCGGGCGGCTCGGTCTCGGCGCTCAATCTGGCGCGGCGCGGCTATAAGGTGCTGATGATCGAGGCGGGGCCGTTCTACCCTTCCTACACCATCACCCATGAAGAGCGGATGATGGCCTCGCATCTCTTCAAGCATGGTGCGCTGCAATCGTCGAAGAACGATGAGTTCATCGTCTTTCAGGGCCGCAATGTCGGCGGTTCGCCCACGATCAACAACGGCATCTGCATCCATCTGTTCGACGATCCGCTGACTCACCCCGACGCGCCCAACCCGCTCGACCTGTGGGACACGATGGGCGCAAGGCTCGACCGCAACCGGATGCGCGCCAGCTTCGATGCGGTGCAGGATTATCTGCAGATCCGCCCCATCGAGCCGCAATCCTCGCGCAGCAACGGCCCGCATCTGCTGCGCGGCTGGGGTAAATTCGTGACGCAAACCGACGAGGCCTGGGCGCAGCGTTCGAAAGCGGGCTGGTTCTCCAAGAACTTCGGCCCGGCCGGCACCGACAAGGCCTGCGCCTATTGCGGCTATTGCAACACCGGCTGCGGCTATGGGCGGCGCAACGGCATGGGGCAAAGCTATCTGCCCGATGCCTGCACCAACCACGGCATGCGCATCCTCGACCGCACCCGCGTCGACCGCATCCTGTGGCAGAAGACCGACCATGGACGCCGCCGCGCCACCGGCGTGGAGATCATCGACGAGGATGGTGTGAAGCAGACCATCAAGGCGAAAAAGGGCGTGGTGGTGGCCTGCGGCACCATTGCCTCCTCGCTGCTGCTGGATCGTTCGGATGTCGACAACACCGGCAAGGGCATTTCGCTCAACATCGCCTCGCCCATCCCCTGCCTGATGCCCGAGGGCATGAGCCCGTCATGGGATGAGGACCAGATGGCCACCATGGTCGATTGCGGCGACTTCCTGCTCGAAAGCCATTTCCAGCCGCCGATGTCGATGGCCTCGCTGATGCCGGGCTGGTTCGGGGATATGGACAAGCGCATGCGCGCCTACAGCCGGATCTGCTCGGCAGGCGTGCTGTTCCCCGGCGACCGGCGCGGGCATATCTCGGGCGGCAAGCTGGACTTCCAGCTTGAGGAATGGGACCGCGCCTTGCTGCGCCGCGCCGCCGCCACGCTGACCAAGGTGCATTTCGCCGCCGGCGCGCTGGAGGTCTGGCCCGCCACGCTCAAGGGCCAGACGCTCTATCCGGGCGACGACGTGGACGCCTTCTTCGAGGAAGCGATCCGCGCGCCGGGCGATGTCACCCTGTCCTCCTCGCACCCCCATGGCGGCAACCCGATCCATTGCGACCCCGAGGAAGGCGTGGTGGACACCGAATTGCGCGTGCATGGCACCGACAATGTGCTGGTCACCGATGCCAGCGTCTTCCCCTCCTGCATCCGCGTGAATGCGCAATTCTCGACCATGGCCATCGCGCAATACGCCACCGGCTTCAGCGATCCTTTCGCAAGTTGCTGAGAAACCAGCGCCGGGCGGGATTGAGCCCATCCCCGCCCGGCGCTACACCGGGATGGAAAGAGAGGTTGCATGGCTGGCACAAGCGCAAACGCGGCATCCGAATATGGCCTGATCGAAGCAGGCGGCACCAAATTCGTGCTGGGCATCGCCGATGCCTCCCGCGCCATCCGCGCCCGCCATCAGATCCCCACCACCACGCCCGATGAAACGCTGGGCACGGCGGTCGCATGGTTCCGCGACCAAAGCCTGAATCCCGCCGCCATCGGCATCGCCAGCTTCGGCCCGCTCGACCTCGACCCAGCCTCGCCCACATGGGGCCATATCCCGCGCACCCCAAAACCGCACTGGACCGGCGCCGATCTAGTGACGCCCTTCGCCAAGGCCTTCGCCTGCCCCGTTGCCATCGACACCGACGTCAATGGCGCGGCGCTCTCCGAATACCGCTGGGGCGCCGGGGTGGACGACAAGTCGCTGCTCTACCTCACCATCGGCACCGGGATCGGCGGCGGCTTCGTCAACGGCAAGCACGCAGCCGGGCACCTGCTCCACGGCCTCTCCCACCCCGAAATGGGCCATATCCGCATCGCCCGCCACCCGCAGGACCACAATTACCCCGGCTTCTGCCCCTTTCACGGCGACTGCCTCGAAGGGCTGGTCGCTGGGCCCGCGATCAAGGTGCGCTGGAACGCCTCACTCTCCGACCTGCCCGCGGACCACCCCGCCCATGGCATCATCGCATGGTATATCGGGCAGGCGATCTGCACCTTTCAGGCCATGCTGGAACCCGCCCGCATCGTGCTGGGCGGCGGCGTGATGCATGCGCCGGGGCTGATCGAGATGGTAAGGGACAGCGCTGCCGAGTGGGGCGCAGGCTATTTCGTGGGCGACCCGCGCGCGATTATCGTGCCGCCGGGGTTGGGAGATAATGCTGGATTGCTTGGGGCTTTGGCCTTGGTTCTGGAAGACGAATAAGAAGGGAAATGCGAGGGTGTTACACCCTCGCGCTCCCATTCATGTCTGCGTGGCGCATAGGGTTCGGCCTTGGAACTAAGGACGCTGCGCCGCAGGCAATATTCCTTGCACAGCGCGATCGGATTGAAGGCCTGCGGCGCCTTAGGTGGTGCAGGTGGAGAGTTTCCGCGCAACGACGCGGCACCCCCGCCCTATCGCCGGAAGACGTCATGGGAGCGCGAGGGGGTAACCCCCTCGCATCTTCCCCTTCAATCCTTAACTCGAAAGCCGAACCACCAGTTTCGGCTCCATCACCACGCTCTTGGTTTCCTTGCCAGCGATGCGACGCAGCAGCATATCCACCATCTGCTCCGCGCCCGAAGTCAGATCCTGCGCAACAGTGGTCAGACGCGGCGACGTCTGCTCACCCAAAGGCAGCCCGTCATAGCCGACAACACGCACATCGCCGGGAACGGAAAGCCCCTGCTCGGCCAGCACGCGCAGAGCGCTCATGGCGATCACGTCGGAGGCAGCGACGATGCCCTGAGGCCGCTGGCCCTCCTCGCCGAGGAAGCGCGCGATATCGGGATGCGCCGCTTCGGCCACCAGATGCGCGGGCAGCACGGTCAGTTGGTCGCCCAGACCGGCGCGCTCCATGGCATCGCGCGCGCCCTGCAGACGATAGGCGATTTCCGGCGCGGCGGGGTCACCGAAGAAGGCGATGCGCTGACAGCCGCGCTCGATCAGATGGCTGGCGGCCAGATCGCCGCCCTTGCGGTTGTCCGAACCGACGGAGCAGTGCAACTGGCCCGGCGTGTGGCCGCCCCACACCACCAGCGGTCGGTAATGCGCGGCCACGGCATCGAGCGCGGCGGACTGGTCCGACTGGCCGATGACGATCACCCCATCGACGCGGCCCGATCCGGTGATGCGGTCCAGCCAGCGGTCGTCGGTGGGGATCACGCGGCTGAGCAGCAGGTCATAGCCGCGCTCGGTCAGGGCATCGGCCAACAGACCCAGCATGGTGATGAAGAAGGGGTCGGAAATATGCTGCCCGGTTTCATGGCCCAGCGGGATCAAAACACCGATCGCGCCGGTGCGCTGGATGCGCAGATTGCGCGCCAAGACATTGGGACGAAAGCCATGTTCGTCGGCCAGCGCCTGAATACGGTCGCGTGTTTTCTGGCTGATCAGTGCCGAACCGGCCAGAGCGCGTGAAACCGTTCCTGTCGATACACCGGCCAGTTCGGCCAGCTCCTTGATGTTTTTGATCCGGTTCATAGCGTTTTGTCGCTGCCCCACCCCATTTGCGGGCGTGTTTTTCTGCGCGGGCGAAACAATTGCAAGATATTTCTTGCCGGACATGGCTTTGCCCCGCGAAAAGCAAGATGCGGGGTTTGTTTCGCGGGCGGCGCTGTGGGGCCGTGCTTCGCAACCTTTCGCGCGTGGAATGGGCAACAAATCCCTCAACTCCGCCACTCCCAATGGTTAACAATCCATCCACTCACACCCGCCCATCTTATGGTCAAAATTACCCATGGGCATGGGAACGAGGTGCAAAGACCAGCCTGTCATAATCCGGCAAAACGGAGAAAGTCGGGTGCGCCATAACCTTGAAAACACACAGAACTGGGGCCGCTGGAGCCAGGAGCTGGAAAGGCTTGTCGACTGGTTGCTGGACAATGAAACCTGCAGCGATGCCGAGGCCTTGCGCCGGTTGACCGGTATCATCCGTCAGGCCCCTCACCCCGACATGGCCGATGGGGTCGAACAGCTGGACCAGACCGTGATCGAGCATCTGCTGGCGGCGGGCGCCGCCGACACGCTGGCGCTGCGGCTGATCAGCCCGGACAGCGGCTTTTTCATCTCGCGCGGTGCGGCGGGGGAATATCTGGTGTCGGTGGTGCTGGCCGACCGCGGCGGGGAAACCATGGCGGCGGGCTCGACCCTGCCGCGCGCGATGGTCTGCGCCCTGGCGATGAGCCTGTCACAGCCCGCCCAGCCCGCCATGACCGCCATGCTGACCCAACCGGCCACAGGCGCTACGCTGCACTAAAGCGCCGTCGCTAACCGGCGTGCAGCCGCAAGGCTGCTGCCGGGCGGCGCGTATGCCACAGGCGGCGCAGATCGATCGCCACCTGATGCAACTGCCCCCGCGCCGAAGCTGCACGCCGGGATGAGGCTCCGCTCGACGCACGGGGCGCCGGCAGGAAACGCGCGTAGAAATCGGCATAGCGCGCCAGAAAAACCGAGGATTCCTCGGGCGCCATTTCCTCGAAACGGTCGGGCAAGCCCTTGTTGAACTGGCCGATCATCCGCTTGTCGGCAAAGACCGCTGCCACCGCCCCGGGCTCCACCGCAACGCCGATCTGGCGGGCCAGCCGGGCGATCGCGGCCTCCATATCGAAGCAGATCGCGGCATAGGCGATGGCCTCCACGCCGGGCACGTCACACAGCGCCTGAAGCGTGGCGACCTGATGGTCGATCGAGGGCAGGCAATCTTCCACCTGCGCGCATTCGGAAAATTCCGGAATATGCCAGCGGCGCGAGCGGTCGCCATGGTCCATCATCGAAAGGGCTATCTCCCGGGGATCGCGCAATGTGGCACTGGCCAGAATCTCGCCCCGCGCGATCATCGCCAGCACATCGGCGCCGGGCAAATGATGCGTTTTCAGCACGACATCCTGCCCCTGCGCCATGTCTTCGATCTGCCCGATCAGCGCGGCATCGATATGGTCGAAATAATTGGTGACCGACAGCGCCGGGCGCAGCGGCGCCCCCAGCATCAAGGGCGCGCGCCCGGCCTGTCGCAGAATTTCCTCGATGATCTGATAGGTCAGCGTGCTGGCCGATTTCAGCATGCCGAAGCTGATGTAGATCATGCTGCGGCTCCCCGCTGACGCGCCAGAGGGCCGACAAAGGATGCGGTGCTGGCAGGAGGCATGGCATCATCCATATAAAAATTTTATATGTAAATATCACGCTCCGCGCCCTGAACGCTTGATGAATAAACGCTCAAATCAGGAATGTTTCCCGTAGCATACGCCGAAACGTGCTTCAGCTCACACCAAGCGAGCGCTCCCGTCACTGGTCAGCAACAAATCCCACGCCGAGCCCGGCTCTGCCGCCGGGAAGCGCTCGGGCGGGATGGCGCGCGCATTCAGGGCACGGGCCAGATCCTCGCGCGGCGTGTCGCGGCCCTCGTCGCTCAGCGGGAAGACGCCCCAGTGGATGCCCAGAGCCCGACGCGCGCCCAGATCCTGCATGATCTGCACCGCCTCATCGGGATCGGTGTGCTGCGGCCCCATAAACCAGCGCGGGCGATAGGCGCCGATCGGCAGCAGCGCCAGATCGGGCTCGCCAAAGCGCTGGCGCAGATCGCGGAAGATTCCGCCATCGCCGTAAGCCGTGTCGCCCGCGAAATAGAGCAGCCCATCGCGCAGCTGCAGCATAAAGCCGCACCACAGCGCATGGCGCCGGTCCCGCAGCCCCCGCGCCGACCAATGCTGGGCCGGCACGATGGCGGCGGCCATATCCTTGCCCAGCCAATGCTCGCTCCACCAGTCGCCCGCCTCGGTGCGGGCGCGGGGGCAAGACTTGCGCACGATGGTGTCATTGCCCAGCGGGGTGATGATGCGCGGATCGTCGCGCGCCACCAGCTTCTTGAGCGTCGCCGCATCGAGATGGTCGTAATGATTGTGGCTGAGCAGCACGATGTCGATCTTGGGCAGATCCTCGAATCGCACCCCCGGCGGGCTGACCCGGCGCGGCCCGGCAAAGCTGAAGGGGCTGGCCCGCTCCGAGAACAGGGGGTCGGTCAGCATGTTCACCCCGCCGCTCTGGATCAGCAGCGTGGCATGGCCGACCACGGTGATGCGGGTCTCCTGCTCACGCGGATTGGGCACCGCCGGGGTGATCGCCACGCTGTCGGGCCAGCGTTCGCGCTGAGCGGTCCAGCTCCAGCGCAGCACCTCGGCAAAGCTCTTGTCGGGCGTGGGGATCGGGCTGGTGAAGCACTCGCCATCGAAATGGTCGGTGACGGGGCCGGTGTAATAGCGGTTGCGGGTCAATAGGGGAGCACCTGAAGGGCAAAAGGGAGAATTGTATCTATGGGAATGCCCTTGGGTTCTGCCAAGGGGAGCCCCCGGTCATCGCGTCAATTCCGCCACCAGCCGGTCGAGCGACACCGTGGCAAAGCGCGTGTAATCATCCGCCACCGCATAGGGCAGCAACAGGCTGCGCCCCCGCACCAGCGCCCCGCAGCTGTAGACCACATTGGGCACATAGCCGTCGCGCTCGCTGTCGCCCGGCTCGATCAGCGGCTCGGCCAGCCGCCCGATCAGTTTGGAGGGATCGTCGCGATCGAGCAGCATCGCGCCCATGCAATAGTTGCGCATCACCCCCACGCCATGGGTGAGCAGCAGCCAGCCCTCCTCGATCTCCAGCGGAGAGCCGCAATTGCCAAGCTGGATGCTTTCCCAGGGGTAGGCGGGTGTGGCCAGCTTCGTGCCGCCATCCCAGGTGAACAGATCCTCGGAAGACGCCAGCCACAAATTCTCATTGTCCTGCCGCCCGATGGCCAGATAGCGCTCGCCAAACTTGCGGGGGAACAGCGCCATGCCTTTGGAATTGGCCAGATCGCCCGCCACCGGGTGCATCTTGAAGGAGCGGAAATCGTCGGTCTGGATCAGCTCCTGACAGGCGCGCTCCTGCCCCACCGCCGTATAGGTGCCGACATAAGTGGTGCGATCCGGGAAGGTGAAACGGGTGAGGCGCAGATCCTCGATCCCCCGACTCTGGCTGGCCAGCACCGGGAACAGCACCGCTTCGGAAGGGTCGCAGGCATGGGTGCAGTCGATCTGGATGGTCTGGGCATCCTTCCAGCCACGCACCTCGCCCAGCACCGGGGGCACGCCGGTCGGCCCCGGTTCATCGACCGTCACCGAGCCATCCTTGTGCCATGTGCCGGTGCGGAAGGTGACGGAGGAGAGATGCCCCTCCCCGATGCCGCGCAGTGAGAGGATGAAGCGGGTCTCGCCATCCTCGTCCTCGGGGTGATCGGGGTGGCGCACGATGCTGGGGTTGAACAGGGCGGCGGCTTCAAAGGCATATTCCGCGCTGAAATAGGCCCCCAGCAGCAGGCGCCGCGATTCGGGCAGGCTCAGAATGCCGCCGACAATCTCGTCCAGCTCCTCGGCCCGGCGCAGCAGCGCGGCGCGGGTACCGCTGTGCCGTTCCTCCAGCGAGCGCCAGGTGCGGTCGAGCTGGCGCACCAGTTCATCGTCGTCGAAGGCCATGATGCGCTCGACCGTGGCCTTGATCCGCGCCTTGCCCGCCTCATCCGACCCGGCAGGCCAGAAGGGGCGGATCACCGTGCGGGTGGGGTCGGGATGCAGCTCCAGCGCCTGAAGCTCGATCAGCGGCCAGGGGCCGGTGACATGCATGTCGGGGGTCGATGGATCTCGATTCGCGCCGTTACCGTTCATGGCTTGCGCTCTCCTTGCCTTCGCCCCGCCTGTGCAAGACGCTTCAAGGGGGGCAAGAGTTCCATGGCAGGTGGTTGATGCGGCCAGAAAATCTCGTGGAAACAGGCCAGCCATGGGGCAACTGCCCCAAAGGGCAAGCCTCCGTCGAAATGCGGATCAGCGTAGCTGCGTGACAGCACACTGTTAAGGCGAAGGCGGTTATGCAAAGGGGCATGGTCGATCACAAAAAATCTGGTTACACGCCTGCTCTCCTGCCCCCCGCCGAGGCGGAGCGCATGGCGATTCTGGAACGGCTCGGCCTGCTCGACACCCCGCCCGAACGGGAATTCGACACGATCGTCAAAATGGCCAGCCATCTGCTGGGCTGCAAGATCGCGCTGGTCTCGCTGGTCGACAGGGACCGCCAGTGGTTCAAGGCCAAGGTCGGTCTAGAGGTTGCGCAAACCCCGCGTGAGGTGGCCTTTTGCGCCCATGCCGTGGCCGCCAACGATGCGTTGGTGGTGCCCGATGCCACGGTGGATGAGCGCTTCGCCGGCAATCCGCTGGTCACCGGGGCGCCGGGTGTGCGCTTCTACGCGGGCGTGCCGCTGCGCGCCGGGCAAGAGGATGGCGAGCCGATGCCGATGGGCACGCTCTGCGTCATCGACGACCAACCGCGCCATTTCGGGCCCAAGGAGCTGGAGCTGCTGGGCGAATTGGGCCAGCTCGTCGAAGCGATGATGGAAACCCGCTCCGCCACCGCCGACGCGCTGCGCCTGGCCGAGGAGCGCGGTCAGGCGCTGCGCAAGCTGGACCAGACCAACCGCAAGCTGCGCCAGGCCGAGCGCATGGCCAATGTCGGCTCATGGCGGCTACGCCTCGACGACAACCGCGCCGAATGGTCCGAACAGACCTATGCTATCCACGGCGTGCCGGTGGGTGACGGCACTCCGCTCGAGACGGCCATGGAGTTCTATCCGATGGCCTCGCGCAAGATCATCGAGGCAGCCATGAACCGTACCATCAAGAGCGGCGCGCCCTTCGATTTCGAAAGCGATTTTCTGACCGCTCAAGGCCAGATGCGCCGGGTGCGGAGCATGGCCGAGCTGGAGCTGGAAGACGGCAAGCCCGTCGCGCTGATCGGCGTGTTCCAGGACATCACCGAGCGCTATCAGATGGAGCAGGCGCTGCGCCGCACCGCCAACACCGATGCGCTGACCGGGCTGGCCAACCGGGGCCATTTCAACCACCATCTCGACGAAAGGCTGGCGCAGACGACGGGGCATGACGACCCCATGGCGCTGCTGCTGATCGACCTCGACAATTTCAAGGCGGTGAACGACCGCTTCGGCCACCCGGCGGGCGACGATCTGCTAAGGCTGATGGCCTCCCGACTGCAGGCGTCCTACCTCGAAGGCAGCTTCGCGGCGCGGCTGGGCGGCGACGAATTCGTGCTGATGGTCAGCGACCGCCCGCTGCTGGCCGATCTGCCGAGGGTGATGCAGCGATTGCTTCAGGACCTGCGCCACACGGTGAGCAATGCGGTGGAGAGCGTCCACGTTTCGGCCACCATCGGCGCCTGCTGGCTGGATGCCGAGGACGAAAGCCGCAGCGACCTGCTGCATCGCGCGGATGCCGCTTTGTACGAAGCCAAGCGGGTGCAGCGCGGGACGGGCAAAATCGATGGGCTGGGGCGGTTGATCATGCCCAAGGCGATCAGACTTTCGGCTTAAGTCAGGCAGAAAGTTAAGATGCGAGGGGGTTACCCCCTCGCGCTCCCGGATCGTCTTCCGACGATAAGGTAGTGGCGCCGTATCGTTGCGCGCCACCTCTCCACCAGCGCAACGCAACGGCGCCGCAGGCAGAAAACCCCGGCGCCTTTCTGCCGTTTAAAGCCTGCGGCGCTGCAAGCTAGGCGCTATGCCGAACCCGATGCGCCAAGGTGGACAGTAATGGGAGCGCGAGGGTGTAACACCCTCGCATTCTCCTTCTTTTCTGAAACTCAAACCAGCAGCCCGCTGCTGCTCACCACATCGGGCACGACGACCTCCGCCCAGAGCGGCACCTGCTCCACCCGCCCCTCAAGCAGACGATCCAGCAACAACCGCAGCCAGAGCGCATCGGCGCCCGCGCGGTGGCGCTGCGGGCACAGCAGATCGGCATGGTGCTGCGCGTCCATGATCTGCTGATGCATCGCGCCGATCTCGTCGAACATCCTGTCCACGTGCTCGATCTGCACGGTGTGAGCCGCGATCACGCCGGGCGCGGCTGCGCTGAGCGTCGCCCACCACTGGGCATCGATACGGCTGTCGGCGAAGACGCAGGCATCGCCGATAAAGGCCAGCGCCTCGGTCAGCACCTGCTCGGGGGGCAGCCCCTCCTCGTCAAGCTGGGCGCGGGTGATACCGTGGAGGTCGAAGGCTTCCTGAGTCCAGTCCCAGTCGCGCCAGGTGTCGTGAGGGCGGATCAGCCATGATCGCGTGCCCTGCGGCCCCGAAACGCCAAGCTCGATCGGAAAGGAGGCTCCGTGGCGCGGCAGGCAGCTGGCTTCGAAATCGATCGTGACAAAATCCATCGCAGCGTCTCCGTCGGCCCGCTGGGCCTCCTGTCGGAACAATCGAAGTCTGTCTGTCCGGCACGGATGCCAGACCCGTTTCATAGGCCCCCGCACGCTGGCAGGCGCGATAGAAAATCTTTTATTCCTACTAAATTTATAGAGAATAAAAATCAGGCTCTCGACAATCCCACCTGCCCAACGGTCGGAGGCGGCATTGGCTCCCGCAGAAACACTTTGTCAGGCAGCGTTTTGCCGCAGATGGCGCACGCATGCCGACAGGCTGCCGAGGCCCCAAAAGCAGAAGGCCCGGCGGGCTGGATCAGCGCGCCGGGCCTTCTTATGCCGGAGGGGAGATTATTCCCACTCGATCGTGCCGGGCGGCTTGCTGGTGTAGTCATAGACCACGCGGTTGATGCCCTTCACCTCATTGATGATGCGGGTCGCCACGCGGCTGAGGAAGGCGGCGTCGAAGGGATAGATGTCCGCCGTCATGCCATCGGTGCTGGTGACGGCGCGCAGGGCGCAGACATTGTCATAGGTGCGCCCGTCGCCCATCACGCCGACCGTCTTGACCGGCAGCAGCACGGCGAAGGCCTGCCAGATCGCGTCATAGAGGCCCGCATTGCGGATTTCCTCAAGGTAGACGGCATCGGCCTTGCGCAGAATGTCGCAACGCTCGCGGGTCACCTCGCCGGGGATGCGGATCGCCAGACCCGGTCCGGGGAACGGATGGCGGCCCACGAAGATCTCGGGCAGGCCCAGCTCGCGGCCCAGCACGCGCACTTCATCCTTGAAGAGTTCGCGCAGCGGCTCGACCAGCTTCATGTTCATGCGCTCGGGCAGGCCGCCGACATTGTGGTGGCTCTTGATCGTCACCGAGGGGCCGCCGGTGAAGCTGACGCTCTCGATCACGTCAGGATACAGTGTGCCCTGGGCGAGGAAGTCCGCGCCGCCGATCTTCTTGGCCTCGGCCTCGAAGACGTCGATGAAGGTCTTGCCGATGAACTTGCGCTTGGCCTCGGGGTCGGTGACGCCGGCCAGACCGCCCATGAACAGGGTCGCGGCATCGACATGCACCAGCGGAATGTTGAAGTGCCCGCGGAACAGGCTGACGACCTGCTCGGCCTCGCCCTGACGCAGAATGCCGCCATCGACGAAGACGCAGGTCAGCTGATCGCCCACCGCCTCGTGGATCAGCAGCGCGGCCACCGCCGAATCGACGCCGCCCGACAGGCCGCAGATCACGCGCGAGGAACCGACCTGCTCGCGGATCTCGGCGATCTTGGTCTTGCGGAATTCGGCCATGGTCCAGTCGCCCGACAGGCCGCAGACATGGCGCACGAAGTTCTTGAGCAGCTTGGCGCCGTCCGGCGTATGCACCACCTCGGGGTGGAACTGCATGGCGTAGATGCGCTTCTCGTCATTGGCGATGACGGCGAAGGGCGCGCCGGGCGAAGCGGCCACCGGGCGGAAGCCGGGAGCCAGCTTGGTCACCTTGTCGCCATGGCTCATCCAGACCTGATGGCTCTCGCCGACATTCCAGAGGCCGTTGAACAGCGCGCAACTGTCGTTGATCTCGATAAAGGCGCGGCCGAACTCGCCGCCGTCGCCGCCGGTCACCGCGCCGCCAAGCTGATGCATCAGCGACTGCTGGCCATAGCAGATGCCCAGGATCGGCAGGCCACTCTCCAGGATGGCATCGGGGATGCGCGGGCCATCCTCATCCAGCACCGAGGCCGGGCTGCCCGACAGGATGATGCCCTTGGGGGCCATCCGCTCGAAGGCGGCCTGTGCGTTGGTGAAGGGGGCGATCTCGGAATAGACACCGGCTTCGCGCACGCGGCGGGCGATCAGCTGGGTCACCTGGCTGCCGAAATCGACGATGAGAATCGAGTCGGAGTGGTCCGAGGCGGAGGCGGTGGAGATGGGGTGCTCGCTCATGGCCACCCGTTAGTCGCGAGGGGACAATATGTCCAGATCGCGGGGGCGTGTCGGGCGCGGCGGGGCAATTTTTGCTGCACCGCACCCAAATTGCGCCATTTACCCCATTGAGTTGCAAAAAACGCAAGAAATATTGTTGCGTTCGCACGTGATCCGCCGACGAAACGGTGTATAGGCACGTCCAACGGAGACTTCGCACTTGCACAATTCAAGAGCGACCTCCTGTTATCAAAGGAGAAACGCCATGATCGCACGTAACCTGGTCGCCCTTGCCCTCGCGCTCGGCACCAGCGGTCTGATGTTCGCCGCCACGCTCGCCTAACCAGCCGCGATGCGGCGGCCACTCAGCCGCCTGACCCAAGAGCCGCCCGCCGCAAGGCAGGGCGGCTCTTCGCTTATGTGCACCCCACGCAATCAGCGATTCGCATACTCCTTGACCAGATCGCTCAGGAAATCGCGCCCGATATAGACCGAGGCGACACTGCGCCGCTCGTTCAGCCCATGCACGCCGTTCCCGTCGGGATCGCCAAAGCCGCCGGGCGGTCCGTAGGAGGGAATGCCCACCGCCTCGAGAAAGATGCCGTCGGTCGCGCCGGTCGACATGGTCGGCACCAGCGGCACGCCGGGGAAATATTGCGCGCTCAGCCGCTCCACCGGCCCCAGGATCTGCGGGGTGAGCGGCGGCGCCTTCGCCACCGGCCCGCGCATCTTTTCCATCACGATGGTCAGACGCGGGTCGGCCATGATCTCTTTCAGCTTTTCCATCACCGATTCGACGCTGACGCCCGGAAAGACGCGGCAGTTGATGTTGGCCGTCGCCTTCTGGGGCAGCGCATTGTTGGCATGGCCGCCCTCGGTCAGTGTGCCGACGCAGGTGGTGCGCAGCATCGAATGGAACGAGCGATCGGTGTTGAGCGTCACCTCCGCCGCCTTCGATTCGGGGCTGCCGATGGGCGCGCTGGCGATGGTGCGCATCGCCGCGCCCATCGCGTCGCTGCGGCTGGCGCCCAGCTTGCCGAAATAGGCTTTCGTGGTGTCGGACAGCATCAGCGGGAATTCGTAATCCCGCAGCTTCAGCAAAGCCTCGGCTACCTCGTAAATGGCATTGTCGCGGATGGGGATCGAGGAATGCCCGCCCGGATTGGTCGCGGTGATCTGATAGTTGATCGCGAATTTCTCGCCGACATGCAGCGATTGCTGGACCACATTGCCATGCCCGTCGGTACGCCCGCCGCCGCCCTCATTGAGCGCAAACTCCGCATCGATCAGATCGCGCTTGTTGTTGGCCAGCCAGTTGGCGCCGTTGAAGGCCCAGCTGGTTTCCTCGCCGCAGGTCAGCGCCATTTTCACCGTGCGCTTGGGCGTGTAACCCGCCTTCTTCCAGCGCGAGAGCAGGTCGATCCAGGTGGCATCCATCGCCTTCATGTCCGAGGTGCCACGGCCATAGAAATAGCCGTTCTCCTCGATCAACGTATAGGGATCGCGGGTCCAGTCCTCACGCTTGGCGACCACCACGTCGAGATGGCCCAGCAGCAGGATCGGCTTCAACGTCTTCGAACTGCCCGACAGCACGGCGACCAGCCCGCCCTCCTTGGGATGATCGGGCACGGCAAAGCGGGTGATCTGGGCGTCGGTGAAACCGGCAGCGCGCAGATGCGCCTCCACCTTGTCCGCCAAAAGCGTGCAACTGCCGGTGGTGATCGAACTGTCGGTCTCGACCAGCTCCTTGTAGAGCGCGCGAAACGCAACCTGATCCGGGCGCGTGCCCTTACCGATCTCTACGGCTTGCGCCGAAAGCCCGTTGCCCACCGGCGCCGCCTGCGCCCCAGACGCTATCGCCCCGCATGCCACCGCGCCCGTCAAAAGCTGTCGCAACGCCTTCATATCTGCCCCCTATTGCACTTTTGCGCCAATTTGTTGTGGATGGCCGATCACCCGCGCGCGCGATAGTGGCAAAACGCCTTTCCCCCGCCCGTGACAATGCCTATTAGGCGATGATGAGCAGCAATCCCGAGAACACCCAGCCCGTCCCCGCCCAGGTGCCGAATGCCAACGCTTACGGCGCGGATTCCATCAAGGTCCTCAAAGGGCTGGACGCGGTCAGAAAGCGCCCCGGCATGTACATCGGTGACACCGATGACGGTTCGGGCCTGCACCACATGGTGTTCGAAGTCTCCGACAATGCCATCGACGAAGCGCTGGCCGGTCACTGCGATCTGGTGTTGATCGAGCTGAACCCCGATGGCAGCGTGTCGGTCGAGGACAATGGCCGCGGCATTCCCACCGGCATCCATGCCGAGGAAGGCGTTTCGGCGGCCGAGGTCATCATGACCCAGCTCCACGCGGGCGGCAAGTTCGAGAACACCAGCGACGACAACGCCTACAAGGTCTCGGGCGGCCTGCATGGCGTGGGCGTCTCGGTGGTGAACGCCCTGTCGGAATGGCTGGAGCTGACCATCTGGCGCGACGGGCAGGAACACTGGATGAAATTCGCCAATGGCGATGCCGTGGCCCCGCTCAAGGTGCTGGGTGACGCGCCGATCGCCGAGCGCGGCGGGCGCAAGGGCCAGCCCAAGAAGGGCACCCGCGTCACCTTCCTGGCCAGCGACGAAACCTTCAAGAACGTGCTGACCTATGATTTCGACAAGCTGGAGCATCGCTATCGCGAGCTGGCCTTCCTGAACTCTGGCGTGCGCATCCTGCTGCGCGACCTGCGCGGCGAGGAGGTCAAGGAGCATGATCTCTATTACGAGGGCGGCATCGGCGCCTTCGTGCGCTTCCTCGACCGCAACAAGCAGGCGTTGATCCCCGACCCCATCGCCATCCATTCCGAGCGCGACGGCATCGGCATCGATGTCGCACTGGAGTGGAACGATTCCTATTACGAAAACGTCCTGTGCTTCACCAACAACATCCCGCAGCGCGATGGCGGCACGCACTTGGCTGCCTTCCGCGCGGCGCTGACGCGCACGCTCAACGCCTATGCCGAACGGTCGGGCATGTTGAAGAAGGAAAAGGTGTCGCTCTCGGGCGAGGACATGCGCGAGGGGCTGACCGCCATCGTCTCGGTCAAGCTGCCCGATCCCAAGT